>Ga0207755_100878_pt1 | contig 10931 bp, 7 predicted proteins | sample A23P2SouthBayCA_FD_187734 | JGI IMG/M metagenome (GOLD analysis project Ga0207755, IMG submission 187734) | Aerobic enrichment media microbial communities from Bioluminiscent Bay, La Parguera, Puerto Rico - A23 P2 (SPAdes) | ecosystem: Environmental > Aquatic > Marine > Unclassified ...
CAGAGGAGATACGAGAGGTCAGCGTAGTTGCCCTCGAGGAGTGCGTACAGTCCGTCGGACAGGGTGTGTGAGAGATAGCCGACCAGGAACGCGACTGCGATCCCCTCGCACCGGACCCGACGCGTGAGCGCTCCGAGAACGACCGCGACGACTGCGACGGTCAACAGGGAGTGGGCGAGCGTCCGGCCGCCGGGGAGGACGCCGAACGTCCAGCCCAGCGGTTTGTCGATCAGATCGGGGAACTGGGTACCGACCCCGAGGGCGATCACTGCCGCGCCCGTGAGACGCCGGTCGCTGGCGCGATAGCCCAGCGAGTAGGCGAGATAGCCGACGGCGGCGTGTCCCCATGGCCACATACACGTCCCCAGCGCCACCCGCGACTTTGCCCTGTCGGTTCGTGTGTCGACAGTTTCTAAGGGTTCGGCTGGCAACTCGGAGGCGATGGTAACCCGCCGCCGCCAGCAGTTCGTCCACGGGCAAGCGCTCTGGATGCTCGGGACCCTGCTCGTGCTGGCGGCGCTCGGATCGCTCACGCTCGATCTGTTCTTCGTCGTCTCTCTGATCGGCTTTCTGGTCGTGGTCGAACTCACGGCCCCGCTCAACGTCACCCCGGAGTGGCGCCGTCGCCTCAAGTGGCTGATCCTCGCTGGGCTACTGGGCTTCGCCTACTTCGTCGTCAGACGCATCGTCGAGATCCTCCCGTCGGGGCTGGTGTAGATGGACTGGACGGACTACCCACGGGTGGCGCTCGTGACGTTGCTCGTGATCACCAACGCCGGCCTGTTCGTCGCCATGAGCACGACCGGGGCGGCCTACGGCCCGTACAACGCCGAGTGGGATGGCGGATCGATGCTGCGTCAGGAAGTGGACGCGACCGGGGCGACGCCGGAACTGGTCAGAACGACCGGTTCGTACGTCGAGGCCGACTCCGACGGCGTCGCGTTCGTCCTCTCGCCCACGGACGCCTACGACACGCGAGACGTGGCTCGTGTCCAGCAGTTCGTCACCCGCGGCGGGACCCTCGTCGTCGCCGGCGAGTCCACGAACGCGACGGACGGCACGACCACGACCAACGACCTGCTCGCCGGTCTCGACGTGGCGACTCGCCTCAACGGGACGACGGTTCGCGACGCGCAGAACAACTATCGCAACGACTCGCTTCCGCGCGCGACGAACGTCTCCGACCACCGCCTCGTCGACGGCGTCGACCGCCTCACGCTCAACTACGGGACCGTCCTGGACGTGCCCGAGCGAGCGGCCGGTGGCGCGAACAGGCCGACGGTCCTCGCTCGGACGGCCTCGAGCGCGTACCTCGACGAGAACGGCGACGGCGAACTCAACGACACCGAGCAACTCGGATCCTTCCCCGTCGCCGCGGTCGAACCGGTCGGCGACGGTCGGGTCGTCGTCGTCAGCGACGCGAGCGTGTTCACGAACGCGATGCTCGAACAGCAGGGCAACGCCGCGTTCACACGGGCGCTGGCAGCCAACGCCTCGACGGCGATGCTCGACTACTCGCACCGCCCGCCGCTCGCGCCGTTGACCTACGCCGTGCTGGTCGTCCGGGGGACGCCACTCGCACAGGTCACGCTCGCGGCCCTCGCGCTCGGACTCGTCGCCCTCTGGGCGCGCTGGCCGGAGACAGCGGCGTCGAGGGTGGTTCGAGAGCTGCTCGAACGCGGTCGGCCGTCGACCGACAGCACGCTCGACGAGGGTGACGTCATATCGTTCGTCCGCGAACAGCACCCCGACTGGGACATCGAACGCGTCCGTCGCGTGTCGCAACACATTATACGCCAGCGAGAGGAGCAGTAGGGGATGACCGCTCCGGTCGACCTCCACGCCGCGATCCGCGACGAGATGCGACAGGTCCTCATCGGCAAAGACGCGCTGGTCGAGGGACTGACGATTGCGATCCTGACCGACGGGCACATCCTGCTGGAAGGCGTCCCCGGCGTCGCAAAGACGACGGTCGCGAACCTGTTCGCCGCCGCGAGCGGGTTCGACTACAACCGGATCCAGATGACGCCCGACATCCTCCCGGCCGACATCACCGGCTCCGCGATCTACCGCGAGGCGACCGGCGAGTTCGAACTCCAGAAGGGACCGGTGTTCGCCAACGTCGTCGTCGCCGACGAGATCAACCGCGCGACGCCCAAGACCCAGTCGGCGCTGCTGGAGGCGATGCAAGAGCGGACCGTCTCCATCGAGGGCGAGACGCTCGACCTCCCCGATCCCTTCATCGTCGTCGCCACCCAGAACCCCATCGAGATGGAGGGCACCTACGAACTGCCCGAGGCCCAGCGGGACCGCTTCCAGATGAAACTGATCGCCGACATCCCCGACCGCGACGAGGAGGCGGAACTGCTCGATCGCTTCGACCGGGAACCGGACCTCGACCCGAGCTCCGTCTCACAGGTCGTCGACGCGGCCGACGTGGCGGCTGCCAGAGAGACCGTCAGGCAGGTGTACGTCGACGAGACCATCAAGGAGTACATCCTCGACATCGTGGCCGCGACGCGCGAGTCGGGGGAACTCGACCACGGTGGCTCGCCACGGGCCTCGCTGGCCTTCCTCAACACCAGCAAGGCCCGGGCCGCCATCGAGGGTCGGGACTACGTCATCCCCGACGACGTGAAGACGCTCGCCGAGGCGATCCTCTCACACCGCGTCGGCCTCAGCACCGACGCGGAACTGAGCAACCGGACGGCCCGCGAGGTGATCTCGGACCTCGTCGACAGCGTCGAACCGCCGGGCAGTGGCTTCGAGGCCGAGGGCGAGGTCGCGACTGCCATGCAGGATGGTGGGGCCACAGAAGAGGCGGCCCCATCGAAAGACGAATGACCAGTCAGGCGTCCGTTTCGCTGTCGTCGTTCCCAGCGGCCGATTCGTCCTCGTCCCACGTCACCGTGATGCGATAGTCCACGCGCTCGTCGTCGGCCTCGCGCACGTCCGTCCGAACTGGTTCGTCGACGGCGCGTGCGACCGCGCTGGCCAGCACGGAGACGACGGGGTGGTCGAACCTGTTCACGTCGCCGAAGGCGCTGTCGGCGACGGCGACGGTGACGCGCCCGCCCGTGGGATCGGCGTCCGGCGTCGCCGACTCGACGAGTTCGAACTGTTCGACGAGCGCGTCGGCGACCTGCCCCGCGAGCGTCGCCGAGTCGTCTGCAAGGCCACCAGTGACGGCTCGTTCGAACTCGTCGGCCAGTCCGTCGCCGGTCGGTTCGAGCGCGAGGCCCCGAGTGGCGGGGTCGTCCGTGACGACGAACGCGTCCGCGAGCGAGTCGGCGTCCGGCACCGCGAAGTCCTCGTGCTGGGGGACGAACAGCCGCACGTCGCCCGTCTCGGTCGGGACGTACACCCGGTCGTCGCGCAGACCGAGTTCGGCAGCGATGTCTGCCTCGTTGCGCGCGAGCGCGGCGTACACCGTCCGGCCGAGCGCGGCCGGGAGGAACTGCTCGGGCGACAGATAGAAGATCAGGACGCCGAGGAACAGGCCGGTACCGCCGAGGGCGAACAGGACGCTCTGGCCGGCGGGAAAGACGACGCCACCGAGCGCGGCGACGAGGCCGAGGCCGGCCAGTCCGAGTGCCGTCCGACGGTACTGTTGCTGTCGCGCCCGGGTGTACTCTTCGCGCAGGCGCTGGTTCTCCACTTCGAGGAGTTCGACCTGCGTCCGGAGTTCGGTCGCGTCGAGTTCGTCGGTCGTTCGGTCCTCGGTGGCGTCGGTCGCGTCCCCAGCGAGGTCGCTACTCATCGGCCACCTCCACCAGATCCAGCGCGACCAGTTCGTAGCGATGGAGCCCGTAACTCAGGAGCGCGCAGCCACCGACGACGGCGAGCGCCGCCACGAGGAGGTCGCCGACCGAGAGCACCGCCCAGGTCGCCGCCGTCGCCGCGACGTAGGCGACGCCAGTCACGGGGAGCGGATCGACGCCTTCGGTGACTCCGATCGCGACGAGGAGTGCCGCGAGGACGACACCAGCGAGGGTAGCGGCGCTCCCGAGCGACGGCGTCGACTGGAAGACGAGCAGCGCGCCGACGTGGACGAGGGCCACCAGTCCGACTGCGAGAACCGGCCAAGCGACGCCCGCCCAGTTGTCGGTCGTCTCGGTTGCTGCCATTACGTACTACCCTGAGTGTCGCCGTGTTACGTTTTCTGATTCGCGGCGTCGCAGTGCCACCGTCGCGCGTGCTCGTACGAAAACGAGTGATTCACTGACGAGCGGCCGAGAGGATCGCGTCGATCCGATCACCGGGACCGACCTCGAAGGCCGTGACGCGATCCAGCGACGTGAGTTCGCGCCGCAACTCCTCGAACGCCGCGTACTGCTCGTAGGCCGAATCGAGGTCACCCAGTTCGCCGGGTTCGAACAGCACGTCCGGTGTGAGGAAGACGACGACGTGGTCGCCGTCCGCTCGGGCGAGCTTGACAGCCTCCCGAAGCTCCGTTCGGTTGCGGTCGTCGGTGAAGAGCACGACCCACGAGACGCCTTTGAGCCGCGAGAGGTAGGTCTCGACGGTCGCGAACAGCGAGTCTCGTTCGATGCGCTTTACGTACCCTTCGGCCGTTCCGAGGTAGGGTCGAAGCGTCCGTCCGAACGCCGACTCGTCGCTCCGGAGCACCGTGTTCGCCCGCTGTGCAGAGCCGGGCCCGAGGCGTGCGCCGTCGCCCGTGCCGCCGTCACCCCCACGGCTCGTCGGGTCGAGGTCGTACAGCGCATCGCGGATCACCCGGTAGCGCTCCGCCGTGGTCGAGGGGTCGAACTCGCCGGTGAGCCCGCCGTCGCCGACCGTGTACATCCCCAGCGGGTCCTCGAGGTCGCCGGCCCGGTCGGCGAAGGCGAGCGCGACCTCCCGTAGGTAGTCGAGTTTTCGCTCACCGGGCTGTCCGCGGCCGAAGCGCTCGCGGTGGTCGACGACCAGGACGGTCTGTCTGTCCGTCTGGACCTCGTGTTCGCGGACGTAGGGCTCGTTGAGTCTGGCCGTCGCCTTCCAGTCGATGTCGCCCGCCGAGTCGCCGCTGACGTACTTGCGCAGTTCCGCGGGGTCGAGTCCCTCGCCCAGTTCGCCCGTCGGGTGCTCGCCGAACGTGGCGAGGGCCTGATCACCGCCCTGGCCGACGTGGAGGGACCGCGTAGTTCGGGGTTCGACCGTGACGCTGGGGGTCGGACCGCGCTCGACCGTCTCGGCGAACAGCCCGGTTGGATCCCGAGCCGTGATCCTTGACGAGGGGAACGTCGCGGTGCCCGCGATGGGCCAGTCGACCAGGAACGTCGTCGACGCCGGACCGTCGCCGTCGAGGGCGACCCGGCGTTCGTCGGTGTCCGGGCCGCTCGCACTCGCCGGCGTTCGAGCCGTCACCGTGACGGCGAGCGATGAGTCGGCCGCCGCCGCTCGCAGCGTCACGGGCACCGCTTCTCCTTCGGTGAGGTACGCCCGCGGCAGCGAGAGATCGACTTCCAGCGTTCGGTCGAGTCGCGTGACACGGCGAACGAACAGGAACTGTGCGGCCAGCAAAACGGCCCCAGAGCCCGCTGCACCGACCAGCAACAGCGGCCGCTCGAACAGGATCGAAAGGAGGGCCAGTACACACCCGGCCCCAGTGAGCGCCCAGAATCGCCGCGTCACTCGCATCGGTCCCGGAGACGGGGGTGTCGTAGTTGAACCTAGCGGTCTCTGCCCGGTACTCGTGGACGGCTTGGGCGTCGGAGACGGAAGAGTGTTTATACGCCGCCGACCGAAAGCCGTACCGTGACTGGCACCGAGACCGACCGCGGGCGCTTGCTCTTCGTTGCCCTCGTCGTGACGACGACGTTCGTGCTCGTGGGCGGGACGATCGTCGGTGCCGTCGCGCCCGGTGCCTCGGTCGGCGGTGGGGGCGCCGACGCTGACACCGGTGCGCACGCGAACCCGGACACGGTCGAGGGCGGGTCCTCACTGAGCGCGCTCGAACGCCAGATGGCCGACCGGCTAGCACAGCGCGCTCGCAGCGGCTCGCTCAACATCAGCAGAGATCAGGTCGGCGAGGCCCGCGAGTCTCTCAACGGATCAGAGTACGATGAGCTCCTGAATCGCTACAGCGACGTGGCGAACCAGACCGGGGACTTCGAGAAGACGATGGTGTTTCGGGCGGTCCGGCGTGACCAGCTCAATCTCACGGCTTCCGTCGACGAGTACTGGACGACCTACGAACAATATGAGGCGCTACAGGACCGGACGGCCGTGGCAGAGCCGACCTCCCAGATCACTGTCGGGGCTAGCCACCGGACCGAACTGCGACGCCTCGCCCGTGAACTCGAAAGCGAGTGGTCGCTGGTCGAAACGAACCATACGGCACTGATTCGCTCCCAACAGAACCTCTCGAACATCACCGACGAGAACGCGACCCGGTCGCTGGAAGGGGTCAATCAGTCCGTTCGGGAGGTCAACGCCACTCAGCAGCAGGTCCGGGATCGACATCTGACCGAGACGAACCTGACCGCTCAGACGTACGATCCGTGGATCTCCTTCCAGGACCCCCTCATCGTCAGGGGACAGCTGATGCGAGCGGGCGGCACACCCATCGCAAGTCAGGCCGTCCGGTTCGAGATCGGCGGCCAGTTGGTCGACACCCGGACCGACGAGAGGGGGCGATTCGCGCTGTCCTACCGCCCGACGACGATCCCGCTCGACACGAGCCAACTGACTGTTCGATACGTCCCCGACCGCAACACGACGCTGCTGGGGTCTGAACGGACCCTCACCGTCACCGTCGAACAGGTCGAACCGACGGTCGACGTGTCCGTCTCGCCGTCCCGCGGCGAGTACAGCGAATCCGTCACCGTCGCGGGCCGCATCGGTGAGGACGGTGGCGGCGCGGCGAACGTCTCCTATCTCGTGACCGTCGCCGGTCAGGTGCTGGGGTCGGGGACGACCGGAAGCGACGGCCGCTTCGTGACGAACGTGACGCTCCCAGCCAGTATCGATGACGGAGAACAAACCGTTCGAGTCGTGCTACCGCTCGAAGAGCGGGCACTCGCGAGTACGAACGGAAGTACGACGATGTCCGTCGTCGAGACTCGGACGAACCTGACGACGGCGGTGACTCACGTCGACGGGAAGACGATCCGTATCCGTGGGAATTTCACGACTGTGGACGGGGTAGCGATCGGTGGCGAGCGTGTCCGGGCCGTCGCGGGCGGGACCACCATCGGATCGACGACGACCGGCCCGAACGGGACCTACGAAGCGACACTGGTCGTCCCCGGGAGCGCGGTTCAGTCCGGCCCGTTCGACGCGACGGCGACCGTCGGGATCGGTGTCCAGTACGACGGTGGGGCGACGAATCTCGGTAATACGGCCGCTGAGGGGTCGGTGTCACTGCCGACGACGCCCGTGGGCTTCCTGTTGGTCGGTGGGCTCGCCGTACTGTTGGTCGTTGGTGGTGCTGTGGTGGCGTGGCGTCGCCTCGGTGGCTGGGAACGCGTACTCGGTGGCGTCGAGGACGAGGCGACAGTACCAGAACGGACGTTGCTCGAACAGGACGGCCACGACAGCGACCACTCCGCGACTGAACTGTTCGACGTTGCCCGTGAACACGCGAACAAAGGGCGCGAGGATGCTGCGGTCCGTGTCGGCTACGTCGCGCTGCGGCTACGGTTGACTGAGGATGTCGAGGCGACGGCGGCGATCCAGACTCCCTGGGAATTTTACCGAGCCTGTTGCGAATCCGGCGTCGACGACGAGGTGCTGGCGGTGCTCCGGGAAATGACCGAGCACTACGAGCGTGTGCGGTTTACCGAAGAGTGGAGTGCAGACGGAAACGCCGGAACGATACTCGATCGCCTCACTGAACGTAGTGATTACGAGGTGCCATCTAGCTCTGGCACGGATAGCGTCTGACCGGACAGTGGAGTCCGACTGGAACACGCACCTATAGAGGACTGTAGACGGACAAATAACCCACACTCCGAGGTACCCATCCCTCCTGAACGTGTATCTGAACTCGATCTACATCGGTTGCGAAGTCAGGCGGAAGTTTTCCGGTGTTCTTCAACAGTGCTGTGAAGCGAAAGCACGGACTGCAGTCCCGATTCCACCCCGCTCAAGACCGATTCGACGACGGAAATAATGACCCGGAAAGAGCACTGACGACAGATTTTTACTATTTCCTATCCCGCAAACGATATGGACAATGTGCGAGAGGAAGTAGACAGACTCCTCTCGGAGCGGCCCGAACTCAAAGATGCCCTGACCGAACTCTTATCTCTTGACGAAGATGGCACCTGGGAATTTAGCGATACGTCGATCGAATCTGGCCAGTTTGGAGAGATCGTCTCTCGTGATATCGTCGAAAAAAACGGGGACAAGTATCAGCTAGTCGATCACGAAGCAGTCAGGCGAGCAATCGACGACGGCGAAGGCGTAAAACAGCAAACGAACAGTCGATCGAAGCTACAAAGGGCGATCCGACACAGTTCGATTCGACCCTCTATTTCTCGAACACAGGCGGGTTTACTCACCGCGGCGTTGTCGTTGGTAGTCGCCCTTCGAATCCTCTCGTACGGGTTTGTTTTTCGGGAACAGGGGATCGTCTTACTCGGAAACGACCCGTACTATTATCTGTATTGGGTCGACTCGATGTTGGGATCGTACCCAGCCTTCGACGTCGGTTCGTTTTCGGAGCTACCGGGCATCGTTCGGTCCAGGGACCCGCTATTGATCATTGGTACTTGGTGGGCGACGGCTCTCGTAGGAGGGGGCGATACCGCCGCAAAGATGATCCTATCCTGGTACCCAGTTGGGACGGCGCTGTTATCTGCGGCAATCATCTATCACATCGGAGTGTGTCTCACTGCTGATCGAAGAGTGGGCTTGGCAGCGGTCGCTTTGCTCGCAACGGTGCCCTCACACGCCTATCGAACGAGTCTCGGATTCGCCGACCACCACGCGCTGGACTACCTTCTACTCGCTATCGTGACACTCTGTCTGGTCAAGCTGGCCGCACACGAACCACACTCGAACTCGGAAGCCCGAACAATCAGGAGTAGATTGGGGAATCTCAGAGCTGGATACGTCGTTCTGTTCGCGCTGGCCGTCGTTGGCCAGTTGCTCTCGTGGCGCGGAGCGCCGCTAATGCTGCTGCCCCTCGGCCCGTACGTGGTACTTACATCGTTGATTGATGTCAGTAATGATCGGTCCCCGATCGAGTCGTCAGTTGGGCTACTGATAGGATTCGCGATCGCGTTTGCGTCTGTTTTCGCTCTCAATAGCGCATTCGGTTTCGTCGACACGCTCCGGACGTTTACGCCGCTCCTGTTACTCGGCGGGTCGGTCGCGGTCTTGCTCATCGCCGAAGCGGCCTACAGGTACGACGTTCCTGTCCGTCTCGTGGTCAGCGTTGAAGCTGTCGCCAGTCTCTCGCTCTTTGCGATCGCATTCGTCACGTATCCATCCGTACAGAACGGTATTGGAAGAGGACTCTCGTTGTTCGAAAACAAAGGAATCGCAGAAAACGTCGGCATTTTCTCGTCCGGATTGGGAACGATTTTTGGAGCGATATTGACTGTCGGGTTGGTGTTCTTTCTCGCGGCCCCAGTTCTCGGGTACCTCACGTACAACATCCAGAACAGGAAGTTCCGACTGTGGTCCCCAATCGTCGTGTACGGCTGGTACTTTCTGCTCCTGTCTCTCGTCAGGATCCGGTTCATCGGTCAGTTCGCACTCCTCGTTTCGTTACTCGGCGGTGTCGGGTTCGTCTATCTAGCGTACAAATTAGACGTCACAAACCGACCACAGCTCACGACGATCAGCGCTTCGGATACCCCGGCAAAACCGAACATACCCATTCGAGAAGTACGACTACCGGATCGGAGTACGACCGTCACGGTCGCATTCCTTTTTTTACTTATCAGTGGGTTCGGGCTGATTCAGACGCCAATAAAACAGGAGCAACTCGCAGTCAGCGACGAGTCATATCGTGCGGGTGTCTGGATGGACCAACACGCCGCTCAGAACGACTGGGAGTACCCACAGAACTACGTTTTGAGTCAGTGGGGGAACAACCGAATGTACAATTCGCTGGTGCACGACGAGTACGGGTCGTATGGATACGCGCGAGAACAGTTCCCTCTCGTCTTGAGCGCCCGAGATCCCTCGGAAGCCTACAGAAGCCTCGAACGCCCTGTCGGATTTGTCGTATTTGACCGCGATCAGAACGTTGGAGGTCCTCGTACACTGCACTCCCGCCTTTTCACCGACTTCGGAAGTGCGACCGATAGTACCAGCGGTGTCGGGCATTTCCGGGCACTCTGGCAGTCTGAAAGCGAGTCCCTCCGCGTGTTTTCGCCGGTTCCCGGTGCACGAATCACCGGCCGTATCGACGAGAACGAGACCGTGTCCTACGGGACGGAGGTGACCATCCCGAACGCGAACTTCACCTACACAGTTCGCGGGCAGGGAACCGAAAACGGGTTTTACTCCGTCACCGTCCCGTACCCAGGAACCTATGCTGGACCCGAGGACGTCTCTGTCGACGAGACTGCCGTCCAGCACGGACACTTCCTTACCGAACGCGAACCACAGGCGAACTGGTCGTTCGACGCTGGGCGCGGCGATGTCGCATTCGACTCGGCGGGGGGAAACCACGGTGTCGTTACCGGTGCCGAGTGGGTATCTCACGAGAACGGGAGCGGGCTTTCGTTTGATTCAGGAGACGCCGTCAGAGTCCGTCGGGCGGGTGCGTTGAACGGCTCGAACGGATTGACCGTCACTACTCGATTCAGGTCCGATCAGTCGGTGGACTACAATACGACAACGCCTCGACTGCTGTCTCATGCCACACAGGGTCCCCTGAACGAGATCCGTGGTTATCAACTAGTTCTCGTTGACGGACAGATCAGGGCTGTCCTGGGTACTGAAACCGGGACGCAAATCCTACGGGGGCC
>Ga0207755_100881_pt1 | contig 10913 bp, 10 predicted proteins | sample A23P2SouthBayCA_FD_187734 | JGI IMG/M metagenome (GOLD analysis project Ga0207755, IMG submission 187734) | Aerobic enrichment media microbial communities from Bioluminiscent Bay, La Parguera, Puerto Rico - A23 P2 (SPAdes) | ecosystem: Environmental > Aquatic > Marine > Unclassified ...
CCGGTGTGATAAGAATAGTCTCAATGAGAGTGACTTTGGGATGACAAAATACGTCTCATGGGACGTGGATGTGAAGGGTAGTGCTGTTGGTGGCCATGTCGTCGCACCGGGCGATATTCCCGGCATTAATAGCTCCTACGAGATCGTCAGGGACACGACTATCCCGACCGTGAGCGGGCCGCAAGACGCTTGTGAGCGGATTCAATTGTACGGCGATCCATTGGTCGAACACAAGAACAACAGCGGCATAGACGGTGATTTCGGCGTGGATAGAGACGCTGAGCCACCCGAGGAAATGCCGATGTGTTATCACCGGGGTCTTCAGCTACGAGCGGCTAATCCTGACGACCACCCGAACACACACAAAGTGAACACACTAGCAGCACTGTGTGGGCTGGCCGCTGGCTACGATATCGAGGCTATGGTTGCTCACTTTTGCGAGGAGTACCCACCCGGTGAAACTGCTGATACCCAACAGACACAGTATCAGTTAGAACACATGGCGCGAAAGATGGATCGTGACGACTTAGCCCCACCTGCAGTATCCACGCTTCGGGAGTATGGTATCCTCGAAGATGACGAAACGTGTGCCTGCGAAATCCCATACCACGGGCACAGTCGGGGCATGACGACCATGACAGACGGCGGAACAACGGTTGTGGAAAGCAGTTCTGCCGGGATAGACCCCCACAGTAGCGACGACACAGACGTAGGATCAAGTGCTGGAACTACAGAGGCGAGGAGCAGTAGTGCAAATAGCCTTCCCGAGTGCTGGAACGGCGCACGGATCTCATACCGTGACGAGACTGCTAAGGACGGGCGTGTTGCTGCTACAAACGCACTTGAGCAGGCGACTGACTGGATGTATGTCATGGATTCAGACAACCTCTGGGCCTACGACGACGAAAGAGGCTACTTCAACCCGTGGGGAGTGCAAACCGCCCACCGGATTTTGGAGCGGGAGCTTAATGAACACTACAGCCAGACGGAAGCCAAAGAGATAATCGCGCGGCTTGAAACACGCAACCAGACACGGCGAAAAGAACTGAACGCTCGAAGCCGTGATAGCCCGCTACTGTGCGTCGGTAACGGTGTAGTGAACTTAGAAAGCGGTGAGATGATGCAACACTCACCCGAGTACAAGTTCACTCGTGGTCTGCGGTGGGACTACGAGCCTGCGACAGCTGACCCGGAGTCCGTCATAGATTTCCTTGATGACGTGACGAAACGCGAAGCAGATAGAGACACTCTCTTGGATCATTTAGCACACGGTCTTATGCCGGGACACCCGTACCGCGCGTTCGTGATGATGTACGGACCGGGTAGTAACGGGAAGACTCGCGTCGGGAAGTTGCTTCGTGGGTTCGTTGGCGAAGAAAACGCCGCCAGTGTCGAACTGCAGGATCTCACCGGAGACGATAGTTTCGCCACGGGTGGGTTGCCCGGTGCGTTCGTAAACGTTGGCGACGATATTAGCGTCGGTGAGATCCGAGACACTAGCATAATCAAGTCTCTTACTGGCGACGGCACTGTGCGAGCGAACGAAAAGTATGAGAAACAGTACGAGTTCGAGAACGAAGCGGCAATGTTCTTTAGCGCAAACGAACCGCCACGTATCCGCGAGAAAACAGAGGCAATCAGTGACCGGCTGTATCCTATCGAGATGCCTTACCGGTTCGTTGATAAACCGGTCGATCCAGATGAAAAGAAGAAGATCCCCGGTATCGCTGAATCGCTTCTAAACGATGATGCAGCCATGCGCGGATTGTTGCTGTTGGCTGTGAGGCACGCACAGGATGTGATCGAACGGAACGGTCGGTATGCCATGCCAGAAGGGCCGAAGGAACGCCGTGAGATGTACGAGTCAGCCAGTGATCCAATCAAGAGGTTCGCACTACAGCACATGGCTGAATGTACCAGCGACTCGATAGTGCTGAAGTCAGATGCATACACCCTCTACACAGAGATGTGCGACCGAGAGGGCGAGCGACCAGCTAGCGAGGATGTATTCAAGCAGAAGGTTGGTGAGATGGCTTCAACTCGTCTTGAGTCAACCAGAACGCGAAAACTCACACCGGGGGATAGCCGGGAACCCGCATGGCGGTATATCGAGTTCGCAGACAGTGCGAAGGAGTTCATGCCCGCCCGGTTGCGAGAACGGTACACTGAGGGGGGTATTGACGGCGACGAAACGACTCAAGGACCGGAGAACGCACTTGGTGCTAGTCCACTTTCAACAGTCGCACAAAGCCCTACAGGCTACGCCACAGTATCAGTTGAAGTGTTGAAAGTCGAGCATCCAGAGGGCGAGAACGCTCCGGCACTGACCGCTACTGTCAAAGACGAAACGACAGCCATTGATATTGTCTCGTGGGAAGACAATCACATCCTCGCCCCCGGAGATACTGTATTGGTTGAGAACGCAGAACTGACTGAGTATAACGGCAAGACCCAACTGCAGATCGACGACGCCGTAACAGAGATTCAATCCATCCAAGCCGGAACTGGACACACGGAAATGGCAACACCAGCAGAGAATCAAGAGCAACTGTCAAACACGGCAGCAGATGGTGGCGATGAGATAGCAGATACAACAGGAACGGTCAAGCGGTACATCGCTACCCAGTGCGAAAAAGACGATACCGTTACCGTTCCGGGTGTTGCGAGTCAGTGTAGTCTGCAACCGGGGACTGCAGAAACCACACTTGAGAAGATTGCGAAGACTACCATGCTGCTTGAGTCAGTCGGTGACGGTTGGAAAGTTCTTCAATAGTCATGTCAGTCAGCAGTTGTTTGTTCTGTCCAAGGGTGTCCAGTAGTGTCCACCCCCGGGGGCGGACAGTGAAACGCCACAAGAAACGGTCTACAGCCTGCTGGCGGGGGGCGTCCACCCCGTCCACCCCGCAGACTAAACTATCGCGTAAGGCGCGCGTGTATGTACGATAGTTCGGTCTAGGGGGCGGACAGTGTGGACACGACAACATACCCCCACCTGTTCGGTGACTAGAAGCCATGAAACACGCAAATCGGTGTCCACCCCCTTACTGGACACTGTTGGACACAGCAGGACAACCTGTGATGACCCCGAACGACGGGCGAGCATTGGTGATATGAGTCGGACGCAATCAGCAGTTGATAGTATAGCGCAGTTGCTCAGTGAGTCGTTCCTTGTGTCGCTTGTTCTTGTGCTGTTGGTACTGTCGGGCCATGCAGACGGTTCCTTGGCGGTTGTTGTGATTGGCCTAGTGCATACGGTTCCGGCAGTGGTCGACGGCGTCAGAACGGACAGAGCAACGTAAACAACAGCGGGCAATGACCTGAGAGGCGAGCAACAGGATTCGCGGATCTCATAGCTATGAGTAACGACAAACTCACATTCGATTCGGTCGCAGAGTTTCATCATCACCTTGTCGAAGCGGTCGACCGGGCACTAGAAGAGGACGAACAGACGGCAAACGCCGAGACAGACGATAGCGAAGATTACGATGTGGGTTCAGGAGTGCTAACGTCGAACGCCGACAGTTCGGAAACGCCTATCGAGGGCGACGAATTTGACGTGGGTTCGGGGGTGCTGACGGACTAATGCCGAGTATTGATCGTCCCGGCGCAGATCAAGAGGACGGGGAACAACTCCCCGAGCAAGCCGAGACAGTAATCTGGGCCGCAGAAGGTGGCTTCAATTTGGGCAACGTTGGAGACTACCCCGAAGACTGTTTCTCGGATGACTTGGATCTCTCACCCGTCCCTGCACGAATTGAAGGGGAAACTCTGCCGACGATCCATTACGAATTTGGGGAGGAGCTACCTCTCCCTGTGGCAAAAGATCAATGGCCGGACTGGCATGACCGCATGATTGCGATTGACGGGAATGGTCGTCGGGTTGATTCGACAAGTAGCTCAAGCCTCAATCTGGAGGCATTGGAACGCTGGCGGATGCAAAACCCACAGCTGTAGACCATTCTGCCGATGACCCATGATTGGCGAGGCAATTCTTGTTCGGTCCATACAGGGGTTCCCCACCTGATCCAACGGGGCTTGTCTGCATCGGGTGTGGTCCCGCCCGAGAAATGGGACTGAGCATTTCGAGCAGGGGTGTTCCCTGCTCTTGCCGATGTTTCCGTATCCCGGTGGCAGATTTGAACCGGGAATACAACGGTGACGTAACCGTGACTAAGCAACTACCAATTACACTGCCGACCGTGATGTATCGCTCTCAAATGCCGGAAAATAGCCGATACTGGGGACTAACCCCCGGTGGTTCGCATGAGTGACGCCGACACTGCGAGCGCGGACGCGCGCGAGTTACCCGACAGAGACGAGATCCTTGAACTGTTGGAGGACGGGATTCGAGAAGCCCACAGAAAGGTCAAAGACGGGCGCGTGTACGATGCTGAGAATGAGAAGGTCAGGATCAAATGGATTCGGGCCTTGGCGTATTCTGCGAACGTTCACAGGCAACTGCAGAACGACCGCGACCTTGAGGAGCTAGCTGAACGACTGGAAGCCCTCGAAGCCCAAGAGTAAATTATGCCACGACGATCCAAGCGCGAAATCGAACGACGGCTTGAGGAGATCGAACCGGATGTTCGTGATGACTATCCTGTAGTTGACAATTTGTCTGTGTTACTCTCACAGGACTGGAACACAGTAGACGAGGAGCAAAACCTGTATGCGAATGAAGCGGGGACGGTACACTATTTTGACCCGGAGTTTATCGACACTGTGGCCGATGTGGTTGATGAAGAGTAACCAATCATCAACGTAAGAAAATATCAGGCCAAATTGTTAATGATTTTGAAGAGGTTGCTGAGTTATATCCAATAGATTCTATTTAAATGAGATTAGTAACTATCCCCTAACACTTTTTACAACAGTGTCTCATAACAGAATAGATGACAGAATCCGAAGAAAGTGGCATACAAAAATTCACTCGGCAGGACCTTCGTAAGGCAACAAAATTTGTTGAGGGGGATTATAGCGGTATCAACCCACGGTCATTTTATCGACAACTGAAACGGTCGCTAGAAGAGATACAAGACCAGCGCGGTTTCAAGTATCAGACCGAAGGGACTCAAGATAACGACCTTGATATTAAGAGTGAAAACGTTGGTGAAAAGACAGGGACTGTCAAGGGTAGATTGCTTGCTGAGTCCGAATGGCTTGAAGTAGGCGATGGAGAATTAGAGTTCCGTCCTTACGGACCTCACGGAGCAGTCGGAATAATTCTAGGAATTGTCTTCCTCCTGATCGGTATCAGTGGCGGAGGGATTCTGTGGACACTGCTGGGCGTTTTATCTTTTGGTGGTGGTATCTACGGATACACACGCAAAGAGCGCGAGACTTTTCCAATCATCCGACAAGACATGATCCGTGCATTGATTACAGGTGAAGTAAGCGAACGGACAAGAGAAGGAGAAAATGGAACACGAACGGATATTTTTGCAAACATGAGTGTCGTATTTGCTGGCGATGCTTTCGTTGCAGTTGACACTGGCGGATTAGAGGAACTAAACTGGACGTTCCGACGGGAAGTTGTCAGTCAAGTCAAACGGTGGCATAATCAGGTAGTGGAATCTGACCGCGAGGAACTTACTGTTGAAGACGGCTTCATTTGGCAATTGAAAGGATGGACCAATCGGGGAGTACAAGAGCATAGAGGTGTCATAGAAGGTGCTCAATCAGTACTTATCCGAGACGCGCCATTTGAATATCGGGTTGCATACACGAAACTCCTCGAAGAGCAATTAACCCCAGAAATGCAGGAAGCACTACGAACGCACGAAGTGGACTTGATGGAAGAGCTTGAAGAGTTAGCTGAGGATGTGGACATCTACGTTGAACGCGAGGGTCTACAACACACTAGTCAGCTTGAGGGGTCTTCTGAAGACTCTAATCCTGAATTAGGACCTGAGTAGTATTCTGTAAATTACCACACTTGGCGGTGTGAGCAGGAATCACCAGTAATCGTAGTACACTGTCGGAATTGTAATCAGGTACCGAACTTGTAGATCGGGTCTTTCCTTCGCAATCAGTAGATTTGTTCTCGTCCCTATCGCATAGTACTGTTAGTTATGGTAGGTTGAATTCACCAAAACTTCAGGTTGTTCTTGACCGCTTCCCGCTTGAGCTCCTGGATGTGCTCGGTCAGCGGGATGTCTTTCGGACACACCTCGGTACAGGAGAACTGGGTCTGGCAGCGCCAGACGCCGTGCTCCTGTTCGATGATCTTGAGGCGTTCCTGCTTTCGCTGCTCGCCTTCCCGTTCGTCCATCGCGAAGCGGTAGGCCTTGTTGATCGCCGCCGGACCGAGATACTCGTTGTCGCCGGCCGCGATGTTACACGAAGACATACACGCGCCACACCAGATACAGCGCGTGGACATCTTGACTTTCTCGCGGTTCTCCCGGTCTTGGCGCTGCTCTTCGAGTTCGTCCTCAGGGAGTTCGTCGGCGTCGAAGTACGGCTCGACGGCTTCCATCTGGTCGTAGAAGTGTTCCATGTCGACGACCAGGTCCTTGACGACCTCCTGGTGGGGGAGCGGTTCGATCCGAATCGTCCCCGAATCGAGATCGGCGATCTGGGTCTTGCAGGCCAGTCGCTGTTTGCCGTTGATAAAGAGCGCGTCCGACCCGCAAACCGCCTGCCGGCAGGAGTGTCGGAAAGTGAGCGACGAGTCGTAGTGATCGCGCGAGTAGATGAGCGCGTCGAGGACGGTCATCCCCTTGTGGAAGGGGACGGTGAAGTCGTCGAAGCGCGGTTCCTCCTTGCCCTCGACTTCGGGGTCGTAACGGAAGACCTTCAGCGTGACCGTCTCCTCGGACTCGCTGATGCCCTCGTCGACGCGCTGCTGGTCGCGCTGGCGTGTGCGCTCCTGCTTCTCTGCCCGGCGGCGCTCGCCCGGTGATTCGACGGCCGCCTCTGCGGCCTCGTCGGTCGGTTCCTCGGTCTCTGTCTCCTGTTCGATCGTACTCATAGTTAGACGAGGTTTGTCATGGCGACGGCGACGCGAGTCCCCTGTGCGATCAGGAGGACGCCGGCGGCGACCAGTACCCACTTGACGGCCTGCTTCTGGGTGCCGTCGATCCCTTGGTTGATCAGTGCGTTGTAGACGCCGTTGACACCGTGGAACGTCGCTGTCACGAGGAACAGCACCATCGTGACGAAGTAACCGACGGAACTCATCCGGGTCGTCGTCCCCGCCAACGTGATCTCCGCGGCGTGGTTGACGAAGTGCAGCAAGAGGAAGTGGAAGGCCAGCACGCCGACGAGGAACACGGCGGTGACACGCTGGAGCAACCACCGAGAGCCCTTCCGTTCGAAGGAGGAGTAGTGTTCGGCCATTAGACGAGTTTCCCCCCGAGGAACGTCGGGATGCTGGCGACGACGATCGCGCCGGTCAGCACCATCGACGCGTAGAAGCTCTTGTCCTGTGCTTCGAGGCCGACACCGAGGTCGACGAACAACAGGCGGAGGCCGTTGAGGATGTGGAAGACGGCCACCGCGAGCAGGCCCACTTCCAGGAACCTGACGACGAGCAACGCCTCCAGCCCTCCGAGTGTACTGTTGTACAACGTTTCCCCCTGAATAGCGGTGCTCAGCACGGCGATGTGGGTGAAGAGATACCCGACGAGTACCCAGCCGGTGAACTTGTGGAAGATCCAGGCCCACATCCCGGCCGAGAAGTCCCGCCACCGTCCGAAGTCCTCGACGGTGCCGCGGTTGTAAGACTGACTCATACACCCGGGACTTAGCGCGGGGACAAATAGAAGTTACTACAACGTGCGCGGGTCGCCGGCAAACGCGTTCGGGTGTCACGGTCTCCCCGGGAGCGCCGCCGGACGGCACGTGAGGGCGAGGGGTTAGATCCGGTCGTCGTTGCCGCCGTTTCGTTCGAGCGCCCGCTGGGTCCGTTCGTCGAGTTTCACGAGATGACAGAGGGGATTACCCGGATACACCAGCGGGTTTTCGAGGACACCAACCAAGAGCCCGGGGAAGGGAGCTTCGACGGCGGTGCTCTCGGTCTTGAACGGGTTCGCGATCGTACAGATCGCGGCCCCTTCGTCGACAAAATCCCCCCGCTGGTAGTGCATATCGACGAGCCCACCGGCGTCGGCGCGGATCCACGTCTTGTCGTCGCTGTCCTCGATGATCGTCCGCCAACCGGGCCAGTACACCGAGTGGGTCGGCATGAGGCCGAACTCGGCGAGCACGGAACGCACCCCGACCAGTGCCCGGTCGATCAGCGGGCGCTGGAACCGGTGGGCCTCACCCATCTCGACGGTGATCGTCGGCACGCCCGCGTCGGTCGCCTCCCGCCGCAGGGTCCCCTCGGGGCCGTCCGAAGAGATGACGACGTTCGTCGCGAACGCCTTCGCGATACGGGCGACCTGTCGGTCGTCCATATCTGCACGAACGTGGATCATGTTCGTGCGCCCCCGCGTCGACGTGTGGAAGTCCAGCCCGTAGTCACACGGCGCGACGAAGTTCCGGAAGATCTGGTGGGCCATCCGCTTGGCCCCGGTCGAGTCGCCCTTGCCGGGGAACGAGCGGTTCAGGTCACGGTCGTACACGGGGAGGTACCGCTGCTGGGCGATGAAGCCGGGGACGTTCAACACCGGCAGACACACTAGCGTGCCACACAGGTCGGCGTGGTCCCACTCGTGGGCGACCTCGCGAACGACCTCGACGCCGTTGAGTTCGTCGCCGTGGGCCGCCGCCGAGAGGAAGACGGTCGGTCCCGGGCGCTCGCCGACGATGATCGTCACCGGCATCCGGACCGGGTCGCCCATGTACGTCTCGCTGATCGTGTATCGGACGTTCGCAGTCTCGCCGGGGTCCACCCGCCCGCCGTCGTAGGTGAACGGGCTGGCCTCGTCCATAGCCGCCCATCGTGTCGAACGGTTAAACCTGTGTGGCCTTACCTTCGGCGAGCCGCTGACCGCCAACACTTTAGAGACTCTGGGAGTCGTAGACGTATGACCGATACGGAGGACCCGACGATCGGGGTCCTGAGCCTGCACAACAGCAAGGAGACGAAGGCGATCTGTAACGCGGCCGACGCGCTGGGCTACGACACGGAGTGGCTCCGCAAGGAGAACACGGCGGTCGACGTACAGGACGGCGACGTGACGCTGGAGCCAGACGTCGACGTCGTCGTCAACCGCCTCCTCCTGTCGAGCGACGAACAGCCCGTCGAGGGGATCGGCCTCGCGCTGACGTTGGACCGACTGGTCCCGATGTGCAACCGTCCGGAGGCGATCACGACCGCGCTGCACAAGTTCGCCACGACGATGGCACTCGCCGAGGCCGACGTGCCGGTACCCGACGCGCTGCTGGCGCTGTCGAGCGAGCGGCTCAACGAGGAACGCACGCGCTTCGGCGACCGCGCCGTCTACAAGACCGCCATCGGGACCCACGGCGGCGGGACGTGGCTCGTCGATATGGACGACCCCGTCAACCCACAGGTCGGGCTTCGACAGGCGTTCCTGCAGGAGTACCTCGACCGCGACGACACCCGCAACCACGACCTCCGCGTGTACGTCGTCGACGGCGAGATCGTCGGCGCGATGAACCGCTACGCACCCGACGGCGAGTGGCGGACCAACGTCGCACTGGGTGGCGAAGTGGAGGACGTGACCGACGACCTCCCGCCAGAAGTGGCAGACATCGCGACCACCGCGACCGACGTGGTGGGACTGGACTACGCCGGCGTCGACATCATCGAGGGCGACGACGGCTACTTCGTGCTGGAAGTCAATCCCACGGCGGGCTTCCGGGGGCTGTTCAAGGCGACCGGGAGGAGTCCAGCACCGTACATCGCCAAGCGAGCCATCGAGAAGGCCGGCGGTAGCGTCGACGACGAGGCAGTCGCTCGCCTCGCCGAGGAGTTAGACGACTCGCGGCCGAAGTGTATGCCCAAGCCGGTCGGGACGGAACCGAGAGAGCAGACGGTCGTCGGCTACATCGAGGAAGTGATGGTCGCCGGCACCCGCGGGACCGAGACCATTCTCGCCAAATCCGACACCGGCGCGACCCGGACCAGCATCGACTCACAGCTGGCGACCCGGCTCGGTACCGGCCCGATCAAGGACATCGTGAAAGTGAAATCTGGCAGCCTCAAGAGCGGCAAGTCACGCCCAGTCGTCGACCTCGTCGTCGGCGTCGGCGGCACCCAGCACACAGTCACGGCCAGTATTGAAGACCGGGGGCACATGGACTACCCGCTCTTGCTTGGCCGGGACATCCTCCAGCACTATCACGTCGACGTGACCCGACGGGCCGACGACGACGTGGAACTGGAGACCGAAGAAGAGGAAAACATAGAAGAATAGCGGGAGATTCGAGCGAGCGGAGGCGAGCAAGAATCTCCGAACGGCCGAGCGGGAGCTAGCGGGAGCGGATCAGGACTGCACTTCGCGCCAGCGCGGTTCGACCTCGGGCGCGCAGTCGGGGTGGATCTCGGAGGGGTCTTTGTCGGGACCCGAAGTGTCCGGACCGGACGCCACGGCATCGGCGGGCGTCGCTTCGTGTTCCGCGACCGGTCGCGCCGGGTTCCCGACGACGGTCGTCCCCGGCGGCACGTCCTCGACGACGACCGCACCCGCGCCGACCGTCGCACCCTCACCGACCGTGATGTCGCCGATCAGCGTCGCGTTCGCGCCGATCAACGCCCGGTCCTCGACAGTCGGGTGGCGCTTGACGGGGTCGCTGGACTTACCGCCAAGCGTCACGCCGTGGTACATCACGACCTCGTCGCCGATCTCGGCGGTCTCCCCGACGACGGTCCCCATCCCGTGGTCGATGAACAGGCGGTCCCCGACAGTCGCGCCGGGATGGATCTCGACGCCGGTGAGGAATCGCCCGAGGTACGCGAGGACGGCGGCGGTGCGGCCGAAGCCGCGACGGTGACACGC
>Ga0207755_100884_pt1 | contig 10858 bp, 5 predicted proteins | sample A23P2SouthBayCA_FD_187734 | JGI IMG/M metagenome (GOLD analysis project Ga0207755, IMG submission 187734) | Aerobic enrichment media microbial communities from Bioluminiscent Bay, La Parguera, Puerto Rico - A23 P2 (SPAdes) | ecosystem: Environmental > Aquatic > Marine > Unclassified ...
CGCCCGCGATCCCATCGTCCCCCAGAGCACGCTGTCGGCGAAGGGGACCCGCAACGCGACGCTGGCGCTCTGTCGCCAGTAGGCGTCGGCCCCTAGCCCGTAGCTGTCGACCAGTGCCATCTTTTCGGGATCACCGCCGTCCAGCGCGTGACCCAGCGCTACCGCACCGCCCATCGAGATCCCGACGACGCTGGCCCCGGCCAGTCCAAGTTCGTCGACGAACGCCGACAGCGTCTCGACGTAGTAGTCGGTCGTGTACGTCCGCCGGGGCTTGGCGCTGTCCCCGTGGCCCGGCAGATCCAGCGCGTAGACGGTGTGATCTTCTGCCAGCGTCGGCAGCGCGTAGCGCCACGACACCGCCGCCGCGTCGAGTCCGATCCCGTGCAAGAACAACAGGGGCGGTCCCGATCCGCCGGTGAGATAGCGCAGTTCCGTCGCCTCGCCGTCGACCGGCACCGTCACTCGTCTCGATTCGATCGCCTCGTCCATCGCCCCGGGTTCAGGGAGCCAGCGGAATGAGCCTTCGGATTGTGATAGCCGTCCTACTGGTCGCCCGCCGCGCTGTCGCGGTCGTACATGCCCCGCTCGTCGAGTCGGGCGCGCTCGCGGAGGACCGACGGCGTCCGGCAGCGCCCCGGTTCGCCGGTCACCTGTGGGATCGTGCAGTTGTTACAGCTGGCACACAGCGCGTCCGAACCGTCGAGGACTCGCGCTCCGAGTCGCGGCTCGGCGTAGAAGGGCCGCCCCATCCCCACGAGGTCGGCCGCCGGTGTCGAGCCCCGGCGTTCCCCCGCGCCGTCCCCCAGTAGTCGGTCACAGGTCGCCCGCTCGCGAACCCCGCCCTCGCACAGCACCGGCACGTCCACGCGCTCGCGAACGGCCCGACAGAGCCGTTCGTTCCATCCCGGTTCCCGGTCGAAGCGGCGGGATTGAACGCTGTTAAGCAGCGACACGACGCGGGCCTGTAGCGGCCCGCCGAAGGCCGCCGCGTAGTCGTCCTGCAACTCTTCGGCGTCCCACGCCCGCTCCGGGTAGGCCCCACGGACGATGCTCATGTCCCAGAACGTCGAGACCTCGACGGGGACGACGGCGTCGTAGCCCGTCTCGACCAGATCGGTCGCCAGTCCGACGGCGTCGCGAAACGAAAGATGCCTTCGAACGAACTTCGGCGCGGCGGTCTCGGCCGGCACCTTCGTCACCAGTGGTACGTCGCCGGCGTGATCCCGGACCGCGTCGTGAACCGCTTCGAGGAAGCGTCGCCCACCCGCCGCCGGCTCGCCCGGATCGGGGCCGAACTCGTCGTCTCGACGGTTGTAGAAGGGCGAACAGAACTGCTGGACGATGCTCATGTTCGCCCCGGAGAGGTGGATGCCGTCGTAGGCAGCACCCGCGGCGTATCCCGCTGCTCGCCCGAACTGCTCGGCGAGGTCGTACACCTCGTCGGTCGAGAGGACCCGCGGCGAGAGGTCGATCAGCCCTGCCCGGTCGAGTGCTCGGAGTTGCCACGGCGGCCGCGAGACCGCCAGTTGTTCGAGGTCGGGGTTGCGCTCCCGGTAGCCGGCGTGCCACACCTCCATGCTTCGCAGCCCGCCCTGTGCGAACTGGAGGAAGATCCGGCCGCCGTGGTCGTGGACGGCACCGGTGAGTCGTTCGAGTCGGGCGACGAACTCGGGGTCGTGGACACGCGTCATGTTGGGTGCGGCGCACCCGCTGTCTTCCGTGACGATGCTCGCGCCCTGAAAGATCAGGCCGACGCCCGACGCGGCGGTCGGTTCGAGTTCGTCGATCAGGGTGTCGACGGCCTCGGGACCGTTGCCCGCACACTCCAGTAGCGGCGCGCGATAGAGCCTGTTAGGGATCGTGACGCCACCGATGTCGACCGGATCGTCGAGACTCGGCATCTAGTGCCCGTGTGGGCGGGAACGGGCGTAAGTGTGCGGGTGCCTGTCACTGGTGTTCGCGTCGCGGGGCCAACGGTTTTCGTGTCGGCGCGTGTGGGATCGAGCATGAACGTCGTCGTCGCCGGTACGTTCGGCCCCGTCCACGACGGCCACCGCCGGCTGTTCGAGACCGCGCTGCGCTACGGTGAGGACGGGGTCCTCGTCGGCGTGACGACCGACCGACTGGCGACGGCTTCGCGCACCCGCGAGGTCCTGCCCCACACGGATCGGATGGCTCGTGTTCGAGAAGAAGTCGAGGCGCTGAACGAGTGGGACCGCCCGGTCGAGTACCGCCCGCTCGACGACGACGAAGGGTTCGCCGTGACTGAACCGGACGTGGACGCGCTCACCGTCTCGCCCGAGACGGCCCCCGAGATCGCCGACATCAACGCGGAGCGTCGGGAGCGGGGATTCGCACCCATCGAGGGGATCGTCGCCCCCTACGTGCTCGCGGAGGATGGCGAGCGGATCTCTTCGACCCGGATCGTCGCCGGCGAGATCGACGAACACGGACGGCTAGCAGGCGAATAACCCGCGGCGTTCGGGACTTCGGATGCGATGAGTACGGCGACACCGAACGCCCTCGCGGGGCTCCGGTCCCGCGACTCGCTGTGCGCGCTCGTGATGCTCGCGTGCTAGCGTCGTCGGGGTTCCCGGAGCCACGCTCGCCCTTTCATCCGCCAGGACGTAGCTCGTTCAGCCATCTACACGCCTGTTGGATGACAGGGCGAGATGCGGTAGCGGGGCCTGTGCCGGATCTCCTCGCTTCGTTCGGATAGTGCCGACGCAGGCCCCGCTAGCGTACTGAGGGCCTTCGGTGGTCTCGATCACGGCGAGCAGTCGATTCGATCGGACGGGCGTCACGGAATCACCGCACACTCCCGTGCCCACAGTTCCCGGGCGAAACATCTACTCCTTTAGTCCCCCGGACTCTTGGGACCCAGTAAGAACGATGTCAGATAGCGACAGCGGGTACGATCCCAGCGAGATCGAACCCAAGTGGCAGGGCGAGTGGGACGATGCCGACGTGTTCCGCACGCCGGACGACGCGACCGACCCCGAGTACGTGCTGGCGATGTTTCCCTACACGTCGGGGAACCTCCACATGGGTCACGTCCGCAACTACACGATCACGGACGCCTACTCGCGATACCAGCGCATGCAGGGCGAGGACGTGCTCCATCCGATGGGGTGGGACTCCTTCGGTCTGCCCGCCGAGAACGCCGCCGAGGAACGGGACACCAGCCCCGAGGAGTGGACTCGCCAGTGTATCGACCGGATGAAAGACGAGATGCGTGAGATGGGCTTCGGGTACGACTGGGAGCGGGAAGTGACGACCTGCGACCCCGACTACTACCGCTGGAACCAGTGGCTGTTCAAGCGCTTCCGCGAGGAAGGGCTCGTCGAGCGCAAGGAGTCGGAGGTCAACTGGTGTCCCGACTGCGAGACCGTGCTGGCCGACGAGCAGGTCGAGGGCGAGGCGGAACTGTGCTGGCGCTGCGATACGCCGGTCACCCAGCGCGACCTCGATCAGTGGTTCCTGACGATCACCGACTACGCCGACGAACTGGTCGACGCCATCGACGAACTGGAGGGGTGGCCCGAGAGCGTCCGCGCGATGCAGCGGGACTGGATCGGCCGCCAGCACGGCGCGACCGTCCCCTTCGAGGTCGAGGGCTACGGCGAGGTCGAGATCTTCACGACCCGCCTCGACACGATCCACGGTGCGACGTTCTTCGCAGTCGCACCGGACACCGAGATCGCACAGGACCTCGCCGAGACCGACGAGGACGTGGCGCACTTCGTCGACGAGGTCGCCGATCCCGACGGCGACGAACCCAACGGCGTCGCCACGGACCTGACCGCCACGAACCCCGCGACCGGCGAGGAGATCCCGGTGTTCGTCGCCGACTTCGTCCTCTCGGACGTTGGGACGGGCGCGCTGATGGCGGTGCCGGCCCACGACGAGCGCGACCACGCCTTCGCGACCAAGAAGGACGTACCGATCGAACCGGTCGTCAAGCCCGCTGACGGCGACGTACCGGCTGTCGAGGAAACAGCTTACACGGAGGACGGCGTGCTCGTCAACTCTGGGGACTACGACGGCCTCACCAGCGCCGACGCCCGGAGCGCGCTCGAAGACGACCTGCCCGGCGCGATCCACGACAAGCAGTTCCGCCTGCGGGACTGGGGGATCTCCCGGCAGCGCTACTGGGGCACGCCGATCCCGATGGTCCACTGCGAGGACTGTGGCGCAGTGCCGGTTCCAGACGAGGACTTGCCCGTCGAACTGCCGGAGTTCGTCCAGACCACCGGCAACCCGCTGGACGAGGTCGAGGAGTTCGTCCACACGGAGTGTCCGGAGTGCGGTGGCGACGCCCGCCGCGAGACCGACACGATGGACACCTTCGTCGACTCCTCGTGGTACTTCCTGCGCTACACGTCGCCGGACCTCGGCGACGCCCCATTCGACACTGACCGCGCGGACGACTGGATGCCGGTCGACCAGTACGTCGGCGGCATCGAGCACGCCGTGATGCACCTGCTGTACGCTCGCTTCGTCACGAAGGCCATCGCGGATCTGGACATGCTCGACCACCGCGAACCGTTCGAGAATCTGGTCACGCAGGGCATGGTCCAGCTAGAGGGCGAGAAGATGTCGAAGTCGAAGGGCAACGTCGTCTCCCCGCAGAACATCGTCGACGAGTACGGGGCCGACACCGCGCGCCTGTTCATGATGCAGGCCGCCCGCCCCGAGCGTGACTTCGACTGGAAAGCCGAGGGCGTCGAATCGAGCCATCGCTTCCTCCGGCGACTGTACGACGCCGTCGAGACCCACGTCGCGGATCCGCCAGAGGGCGAGGCCGGCGACGTGACCGACTACGTCACTCGCGAGATCGACCGTGTGACGGCGATCGCACAGGAGAGCTACGAGAACCTCACCTTCACCGAGGCGCTGCGAGAGACGCGGGAACTGCTCTCGCTGCTCGATCGCTACACCGGGGCGACAGAGCCTCACGCCGACACCGTCGAGGAAGCCCTGTCGACCATCGTGCGCCTGCTCGCCCCCGTCGCGCCCCACGTCACGGAGGAGTTGTGGTCGAAACTCGGTCACGAGGGCTTCGTCACCGAGGCCGACTGGCCGACCTTCGCGGGCGACCTCGACCGGATCGAACTCGAACGGAGTCTCGTCGAGGACACCCGCGAGGACGTGCGCCAGATCGTCGACGTGGCTGACATCGAGGACCCGAGCCACGTCGAGATCGCCGTCGCCCCCGAGTGGAAGTTCGACGCCCACGAGATCGCCCGCGAGTTCGACGGTGACAACCTCGTCGGCGAGATCATGGGCGACGAGCGCTTCCGCGGGAAGGACGGCGCGCCCGACTACGCCAAGGACCTGCAGGCCGACCTGCAGACGCTGACCGCGACGCTCGACCCCGCCACGGAGGTCGAGGTGCTCGCCCGCGCCCGCTGGCTGATCGAAGCGGAGTTCGACGCCGAAGTGACCGTGCGGGCCGGCGAGGACGCCGATCCCGATCTGGCCCGCAAGGCGGAGCCGGGACGGCCGGCGATCCAGATCGAGTGAGAGAGTCCGACTGCAGTCGGACTCTCTGACCAAACGAGCGAGAGCGGGGCGCGGAGCGCCTCGACCGCGAACGCCGGTCCTGCGAGACGCGAATACGGAGCGTAGCGGGTCGTGAGCGGCGAGGAGCGCCACACCGGAACGAGACGCCGGCCGTGACCTGTTTTCTGGTTGTCGGGTCATCACTTAAGTACCACGGACTGCTAACCTGTTAGGTATGAGAGCGAACGAGGCAGGGACTGGAGCAGCCGAGTCCACGGAGAGAGCCGGTGAGGCGGGGTCCGAAGCGACTGTCGAGGGGGGCAGCGAGCAGCGAGCGGGTGCGACGACGGGTGACCGCTCCCGCCGGCTCGTCACCGACGGCGGCGTCGACGCGGCCGCCGGCCAAGCGATCGTCGAACAGTACGGTGGGATCGTCGACGCGCTGGAGGACGGCGTCTACGTCCTCGACGCGGAGGGTCGGTTCACGTTCGCCAACGAGGCCATGACCGAGCTGACGGGCTACAGCGCCGACGAGTTGCGCGGCGAGTCGACGGCGCTCGTCAAGGACGCCGACGCCGTCGACATGACCGAGCAGGCGCTCGCGGAACTGCGAGCGGGCGAGCGTGACGCGCTCGACCGGACGTTGGACCTGACGCTCCAGCCCAGACGGGGCGACCCGATCACCTGCGAGGAGCAGCTGACGCCGCTGCTCGAAGACGACACCGTGCAGGGCGTCGTCGGCGTGGTTCGCGACGTCTCGGATCGACGACGGCGACGCGAACTCATCTCCCGGCTGCAGGAGACCTCGCGGGCGCTGATGCAGGCTCCGAGCCGCGAGTCGGTCGCCGACATCGTCACCGGCGCGGCGAAGCAAGTGCTCGGATTCGAGCTGAGCACTGTCCGGCTGTACGACGCCGACGAGCGGGTCCTGCGGCCGACGGCGACCACCGACGCCGTCGACGAGCGGATGATCGACCGACCGGTGTACGACCTCGACGAGGGCCAGCCCGGGACGGTGTTCGCCTCCGGCGAGCCCGCGGTGTACGACGACGTGCGGACGATCGAGGACCCCGACGCCGACTTCGGCCCGGTCCGGTCGGCGATGTATTTCCCGATCGGCGTCCACGGCACGCTGAGCGTCGCCTCGACCAAAGTCGGGGCGTTCGACGACAACGACCGACAGGTGGCGGCGCTGCTGGCGATCAACGCCGCGGCGGCCTGTAACCGCGCCAAGCGCGAGCAGGAGGTTCGGGAGGCCCGCGAGCGCATCGAGACGATCCTCGAACGCATCAACGGCCTGATCCAGAACACCGTCGAGGTGCTGGTCGAAGCCACCACCCGCGAGCAGGTCGAGGCCGGCGTCTGCGAGCAACTGGTCGGGGCCGACCCTTACACTTTCGCGTGGCTGGGCCGGCCGGACGTGCGTGCCGAGACGATCAGCGCTCGCGAGTGGCACGGCGACGCGCCGATCGACGTGCGAGACGTGGCCGAACCAATCGAGGGCGACACGCCGGGCGCGCGGGCGCTCGCCGAGGGAGACCCGAAGGTACTCGAAGGGGATGGGCTGGCCCAGACCGGGGGCTGGCTGGCCGACGCCCACCAGAACGGGGTCCGTTCGGTGATGGCGATCCCGCTCTCGTATACGGACTCGAACTACGGCGTGCTGTACGTCTGTGCCGACCGGACCGACGCGTTCGACCAGCGCGAGAAGATCGTCCTCCAGGCGCTCGGGCGGGCTGTCGCCAACGCCATCAACGCCATCGAGAGCGGGCGCATCCTCAGTGCGAACAAGGTGATCGAACTGGAGTTCACCGTCGACGACCGCGACTTACTGCTCTCGAAACTGTCGGGACGGGCGGGTGGAACCATCGCCTCGGCCGGGACGGTCACGCAGGAGGACGGCTCGCTGCGCCTCTATCTGACGACCGAGGGGGCCGACACCGACGACGTGCTGGCCGTGCTGGAGGACGACGACCGCGTTCGTGGCGTCAGTTGCGTCGCGGAACACGACGACGAGGCGCTGTTCGACGTGACCGTCACCGAGTCGTTGGTCGCGACGCTGGTCGACCACGGCGCGGTCCCGAAATCCATCGTCAGCGAGAACGGGATCGCCCGCTACGCGATCGAACTGCCCTACGAGGCCGAGGCCCGCGAGGTGTTCGGTCTCGTCGAGGACAACTACGACTCGACGGACCTGGTCGGCTACCACGAACACGAACGCCCGGTCCAGACCCAACAGGAGTTCCGCGCCGCGCTGGCCGAGCGTTTCACCGACCGCCAGGAGACCGCGCTGCGAACGGCCTACCTCGGTGGCTTCTTCGAGTGGCCCCGCGAGGTCGACGGCGACGAACTCGCCGACGGGATGGACATCTCCCGGCCGACCTACCACCAGCACCTCCGGGCAGCCCAGCACAAGGTGTTCGAGGAGCTGTTCGAGGGCGGCTACTAACCGACACCGCACACGGCCGGTGCTGCGCCCTTCCTCCCGAACTGGACCTCGTTCGCTTCCGGGACCTGTCCGACCGCGACTGTCGGAGCGTTGCTATGTGAACCGGTAACGCAACGGGCTTTTGCCTGTCCACACCGAACCGGTGTTCATGACTGCCGTCGAGACCAAACTCGACGCCGCACGCGCTGACCTGGCCGAGCGCGAGGGCGTCCTGATCGCGTTCTCCGGTGGCGTCGACTCCAGCGTCGTCGCCGCCATCGCCCACGACGCGCTGGGCGAGGACGCCGTTGCTTGCACCGCCAAGAGCGAGACCCTGCCCGAGGCCGAACTGGTCGACGCCAACCGTGTCGCCGACGAGATCGGCATCCGTCACCAGATCGTCGAGTTCAGCGAACTCGACAGCGAGGCGTTCATCGAGAACGACGACGAGCGCTGCTACCACTGCCGATCGATGCGTCTGGGCGCGATGTACGACGAGGCCCGTCGCCTGGGTATCGACGTGGTCTGTGACGGCACCAACGCCTCGGACCCCGGCGAGGGCCACCGCCCCGGCCTGCGAGCGGTCGAGGAACTGAACGCCTACTCGCCGCTGCTGGAACACGACATCACCAAGGAGGAAGTGCGGGAAATCGCCCGCGAGTACGACCTCTCCGTGGCCGACAAGCCCTCGATGGCCTGCCTCTCCTCGCGGATCCCGACCGGCCTCGAAGTGACCGAGGACCGCCTCTCCCGCGTCGAGAAGGCCGAACGGCTCCTGCGGACCTGGGGCTTCGAGCAGTTCCGCGTGCGCGATCACGACGGACTGGCCCGCATCGAGGTCGGCGAGGAAGAGCTCGAGGTCGCGCTCGACCCCGACTTCATCAGGGAAGCACGCGATCACATCGCGGATCTGGGCTTCGACCACGTGACGCTTGACCTGCACGGCTACCAGACCGGCAGCGTGAGTCCCGAAGGTGAAGAGGAGGAAGACGACGAGGCCGTCGTCGAGGACGTTTTCGGCACCGAGTACCCGACCGGGTGACCGGCGGGGCGCGCCGTGTCTGTGCCGGTTCGCTGGCTCGCGTCTAGGCCCCGTCGCTCGCCTGTTCCGCGACTTCTTCGCCGCTCGCACGCCAGCGCAGGCCGGCGACGAACAATTCGTACAGCACGACCAGTCCGACCGCGACCAGTCCGGCCTGTACCGGTGGCAGTGCGAGGTTCTCGGCCGCGATCACCAGCGTCGGCTCGGGGCTGCCGAAGTAACCGACGACGACGGCCCCCAGCCAGATCGGGATGCGGGCGTCGTCGATGGCCAGCCGGAGCTTCAGCGCCCGGCGAGAGCGGCCGAAGCGACGCACCAGGAACGCGCCGACCTCGAACAGCGCGATCAGGACGCCGGCGAGGATCGCGGGCGTGGCGACCGGGCCGCCGGTGTTGGCCAGTACGTCGGTCACCTGTGCGGGGAGCGCGTCGTGGTAGCCCGGCGGGAGCGGCCCGCTGCTGGCGATGTACCCGCCCAGTGCGGCGGCGAGGTAGGCCAGCGGTCGGGCGTCGGCGGCCTCTTCGGCCGTCGGGATCGGCGAACCAGTCCCGGTCCAGCGCAGCAGCGTGAGCGTCCCCTCGAAGAGGGCGATCATCGTTACGGCGACGATCAGCGGTGCCATCCCGGTCGGGTCCGGGCTGAAGACGAAGGCGACGGCGGCGAAGCCACCCCAGAAGTACAGCCGGCGATCCTCCATCCACTGACGGCTCGTGACGCCCATCATGATCGCCAGCATCACGAGCAGCGGGATCTGGAAGATCAGCGCGAAGAACCCGAGCATCAGGACGATGAGGTTGAACGTCTCGGTCAGTCCGAAGGCGGTCGTCGCGGCCTGCTCGCTGTACTGCGTGAAGTATGCGAACAGCGAGGGGAGAACGGCGAAGTACGCGAAACCGACGCCGGTGGCCGCCAGCACGACGCTCGTCGGGACCGCAGCGAGGTAGTACCGGCGCTCGCGCGGGTACAGTCCCGGCCGCATGAACCGGTAGGTCTGGTAGACGCCGACCGGGAGCGCGATGATCAGGCCCACCAGCGTCGACACCTTCAACCGGGCCAGCACCAGTGACAGCGGGTGGTAGACCCGAGGACTCACGCCGCAGTTAGGACCCGGACAGGTGGCCGCCCCGTCGCTCAGGAACGAGTACCACAGGAAGTTGATCAGATTGTCGGCGTAGAACACGACGATGCCGGCGACACCGAACATCACGAGTCCAACCGCGAGCAAGCGAAGCGCCATCTCCTCGACGTGCTCGGTGAGTGGCATCTCCTGGTCGTCGGGGGCCGTCGGCGGCTCCGCGTCGGAATCGTACCCGCGCTGTTCGGTTGGGTCCGGGCGCGCCGTCGCGCTCTTTGCGCCTCCCTTCGCCGCGCCGACACCGTGGGTTTGGGCTTGCTCATCGGACGGCCCCTTCGAGCGGTTGACCTCCCGGTGGGTCGCCTTCGCCTTCTCCATCTGGTTTCGGCGAGCGGCCGGTTCGAGTTCGTCCTCGTCCGGTTCGCTGTCCGTCTCGTCGTCCGGTTCGCTGTCCGGTTCGTCGTCCGGTTCGTCGCCGGTCGCCGCCTCGTCGACGACGTCCTCGGGCGGGTGGTCCTCCCACCAGTCTTCGGGGTCGTCGTCCGCAACGGCGTCGGGATCCCTGTCGTACTGCTCGTCGACCTCGTCGCTGGTCGGCGGTGCCCAGGGAGAGTCGTCGGCCTCGACGCCGCCCAGTCCGTCGTCGTCTTCGTCGCCCTCGTCCGTCTCGCCCCCGTTCCCGGACAGTTCCTCGGGGCTTCGGCGGCGCTTCCCGTCGCCCGGTGAGCGGTCGCTGGACGCCGTGGTCGTCTCGCGGTCGTCGTCGTCGGCTTTCGCGTCGGCGGCCGTCGACGACGGTACCTGCTGG
>Ga0207755_100885_pt1 | contig 10846 bp, 8 predicted proteins | sample A23P2SouthBayCA_FD_187734 | JGI IMG/M metagenome (GOLD analysis project Ga0207755, IMG submission 187734) | Aerobic enrichment media microbial communities from Bioluminiscent Bay, La Parguera, Puerto Rico - A23 P2 (SPAdes) | ecosystem: Environmental > Aquatic > Marine > Unclassified ...
GGGTCGAGGCCAGGTCGGCCCGCCCGCCCCATCATCTGGTGGACCTCGAGCACCGAGAGGGGCGCCATCCCGCCGACGCTGCCGTCGTAGCGCCGCCAGTCCCGCACGACGACGCGGCGGGCCGGGGTGTTGACCCCCGCGGCGAGTGTCGGGGTCGCGGAGATGACCTTGATCAGACGCTCGCGGAAGGCGTCCTCGACGAGGGACCGGTGTTCGCGCGCCAGACCCGCGTGGTGGAAGGCCGCGCCCTGCTCGACGGCGTCCGCGAGGTCCTCGCTCGTGTCCGTGTCGCTCACGTCCCGGATCTGTGCGGCGATTCCCTCGAGTTCGGTCACCTCGTCGCCGTCGAGGAAGTCCGTCGTCGTCGATCCGAGCCGCCGCGCTGCGGCCTCGGCGTTGCGCCGGGAGTTGACGAAGACGAGCGAGGATCCGCCGCCCTCCAGCGTGTCTGCGACGATGGCGGCCGTCTGGTCCTCGGCGCCCGAGACCGGTACGCGCGTCTGGCTGCCGTCCTCGAGGTGGAGCGCGTCGCCGAAGTGGACGCCCTTCTGGAGTTCGATGGGCCGCCAGTCCGAGTCGATCAGTTCCGCGTCGAGCCAGTCCGCGAGTTCCTGGGCGTTGCCGATGGTCGCCGACAGCGCGACGGTCTGGAGGTTCGCGTTGAGCTTCCGGAGCTTCGCGAGCGTGACTTCGAGCGTGGGGCCGCGCTCGCCGTCGTCGACCAGGTGGACCTCGTCGGCGACGACGCAGGTCAGCTCGTCGAGCCACGGCGCGTTGTTTCTCACGAGGGAATCGACCTTCTCGCTGGTGGCGACGATCACGTCCTTGTCGGCGAGCCACCCGCCCTCGGACTCGTAGTTGCCCGTCGAGACGCCGACGTCGATCCCGTACTGTTCGAACTCCTCGAAGTCGGCCTGCTTCTCGCTGGCGAGCGCCCGGAGCGGGACGATGTAGAGGGCCTTCCCGCCGCGCTCGATGGCCGAGAGCATGGCCAGCGTCGCGATGAGGGTCTTCCCGCTGGCGGTGGGGATGGAGGCGACGAGGTTCTGGCCCGCGGTGACCCCGGCCTCGACGGCCTCGGCCTGTGGCGGGTAGAGGTCCTCGACCCCGTCGTCCCGGAGGTGGGCCGGCAACCACTCGGGGACGTCGGGCAGGTCCGCGACGTTCATTGGCCGTCGTTGGGGCGTGGCCGGGTTTAAACTCTCGGACGCGGGGTGCATGGGTAGCGATGGACGGGAGCGGGAGACCCGTCAGGCAACGCCGGGTCACCCATCGAACCGGCGCGCGCTGTCGCGCGTGTCCGAGCACTGCGAGGACCGCGCAACGCAGCCGTGCGAGGGACGAGACGCGCAGCGAACGGCGTGAGCGAGCATCGCAGTCGGCTGGGAGGTGTGTGGTGCGGTGCGGTCGCTGGAGTGGGACTGAGCGAACGCGAAGCGTTCGCGAGGGTCGATGGACTCGCCCTCCGGGCGCGTCCATCGGGACTGAAAGGGGCCGGCCGTTCGATGAGCGAACCGACGCAAGCACCGCAGTCGCGACCGCCGGGAGCGACGAGGAGCGCAGCGAGGTGCAGCCATCGAACGGCCGGGGGCTTTCGTGCCGAAATCTTCTCCGAGGCGGTACCCGCCAGGTCTTTGACCGGGACAGTCCTATCCCACCCATGCGTATCAAGTTCGACCGGGACACCTGCATCGGGATGTTCCAGTGCGTCGCAGAGTGGGATGCCTTCGACCGCGACGAGGACGCCGGGAAGGCCGTGCTCGCCGACAGCGAGGAGGTCGAGGACGACCTCTTCGCGCGGGAGGTGCCCGAGGGGGCCGAACTGGACGCGAAGTTCGCCGCACGTGCGTGTCCGGTCGACGCGATAGCGGTGTACGACGACGATGGTGAGCAGGTGATTCCATAGGTTCCTCGTCCGTTTCTGTCGATCGTGAAACGCCTCCCGTGGGTGCCAAGAATGCCCTCCGAGCGCTCGTCGGCTGCGGCGGCTCGCGGTCGCTGACGCTCCCGCTCGCCGTTGCCGAGACTCTCCTTCCAGTCGAGTCTCGCGCTCGCTGCGCGCTTCACTCCCTCGCTTCGCTCGGTCGCTCCAGTGCTTGCATCGCCTCGCTCGACGAGCGCTCGGCCCCTTTCAGCCCCACCCGACAGCGACCGCACCGCGCCACTGGCCTCCCCAACCGACTGCGCTCCTCGCCTCACTGCGTTCGGCTGCGGTGCGCATCCCTCGCACGGCGCCGTCTCGCCGCCTCGGGCGGAGCGCCCTCACCGGCTCGACGGCGCGCGCCACCGCATTTCCGTGCCGCACCTGCGAGCTCCCCTCCAGATCGCTGGCTGGAGCCACTCGAAACCCGAAATGCCGGATGCGAAAGAGGTGAAACCGAGGGCACCGAGGCTCCGAGCGAATGGACGTCCGGGCGACGATCCGTCGGGCGCTCGATTACTTCCCCGCCGGGCTGGCCAGGCTCGGCCTCGTCGACCGCCACAAGGCGACGGAGGCCTTCGACCTCTCGGTCCCCGTCATGGTCACCGGTGGCCTCCGCGTCCTCCTGCGGATGGCCGACTTCCTGTTCGTCGGCATCGCGCTGGGCGACGCGGCTATCGCCGGCCTCGAGTTTGGGTTCCAGTACTACTTCATCGGCTTCGGACTGGCACTGGCGCTCACCTCCGGGACGATCAGCGTCGTCTCGCGGCTCCAGGGCGCGGGCCAGCGCGACCGGGCTGACCTCGCCGTCAAGCAGTCGCTGTGGCTCTCCCTGGCCATCGCCCTCCCCCTGACCGCCGTCTCCTGGGTCTACGCCGAACCGCTCGTGGGCCTCCTGACGAACGACGAGGCGGCGATCCGCCACGGGGCGGGCTACCTCGCCGTCGTCATGCTCTCGCTCGCACCGCGGTTCTGGAGCATGGTCGCCGCGCGGGCCCTCGCGGGCAGCGCCGACACGCGCACGCCGATGTACGTCCGCCTCCTCACCCTCCCGACGAACGTCGTCCTCAACGCCGTCCTCGTCTTCGGACTGGGTCCCTTCCCCCGGCTCGGCGTCGTCGGCGCCGCGCTCGGGACCGTCGTCGCCAACACCCTCGCTGCGGTCGTCTTCCTGGCTCTCCTGGTCTCCGGCCGCTACGCCATCTCGCTCCCGGTCCGGGGCCAGCAGTTCGACCGGGGTCTCGTCCGGGAGATCGTCCGCGTCGCGACACCACTCACGGGGATGCGCCTCGCGCAGTCGACCGCCCGATTCCCGTTCCTGTTCATCCTCGGCCAGATCGGGATCCCCACCGTCTCCGCCTACGCCATCGGCCGCCGGGTGATGCTCCTCGCGCTCATGCCCGCGTGGGGGTACGCGACCGCGGCCAGTACCCTCGTCGGCCAGGCCATCGGCGCCGGCGAGACCGACGACGCGACGGACTACGGCTGGCAGACCCTCCGGATCGGCCTCGCGACGCAGCTCTGCATCGCCACCGTCCTGGTGCTCGCCGCCCGCCCCATCGCCGCCGCCTTCGGCACCCAGCACGTCGACCTGACCGTCGACTTCATCCGCGTGTTCGGCCTGGCTACCGCCGGATTCAGCATCGAGCGCACCATGCGCGGGAGCCTCCGCGGTGCGGGCGACACCCGCTGGCCGCTCTACGCCAGCGTCGTCGGCTCGTACCTCGTCCGCATCCCCGTCGCGGCGCTCGCCCTCCCCACCGCGTTCTCGCTCTCGGTCGCCGGCCTCTCGATCACACCTGGACTCGGCCTCGGCGTGCCCGTCATCTTCCTGGCCCTGCTCGGAGACTTCTACGCCAAGGCCGCGATCAATACGAGTCGGTTCTCGACGGGCCGGTGGCAGTCGGTCGCGCGGCGGGCCGGCGTCGGCCACGAGTGAGTCGACGAACCGCCCACCGCCGCCCGGTTCGTATCAGCAGAACCGAATCCTTAGCTTTAAATCAGGTCCCGGTACAACCTCGGCACGCAACGAATGCGAGTGGGGATTGCAGTGGGGCTCGGACTGGTCTGTCTCGCTTGCGTCGGCGCCGTTGCGGCCGACCAGCCGCCGCTGGCGAGTGCTGGCTTGGACCAGGAGGCCCGTGCGAACACGACCGTTTACCTGGACGCGGGCGGCTCCGTGGACCCCGACGGGTCCATCGAGCAATACGAGTGGATCATCGAGACACCCGACGGGAACACGACGACGCCTGACTGTGCGAACTGTGCGAAGACGTCCTTCGTACCCCAGCAGACCGGGCAGTACAACGCGACCGTGCAGGTGCGCGGTGCGGACGGACTGAGTCGGTCCGACACCCTCTACGTGACGGTCTCCGCGCCGCTCGCGTTGCCATCGGCACCCTCTGGTGGCGGTGGCGTCGGTACCGGCGGCGGTGGCCTCGGCGGTGGTGGGGGTGGCCTCGGCTCGTGGAATGCGGTCGTAAACACCGGCGACGACCTCGTTCTCTCGACCGCACGCGGGAGCGATTTCGCCCTCGACACGCCACTCGGTCAGGTCACAATCGGGCCGTCAGCCCTCGAGCGGGCGCGTGAATCCGACGGTGACGTGCCGTACGAGAACGTGAAGGACTACTTTCAGGCGGTCGGATTGTCCAAGGAGATCCTTCGCGACGTGGCGTCTCGCTCCCTCTCTGAAGGTGGCACCTGCAAGTCGACCGAGGGCGACTGTACGACCAGTATACCCGACGACGAGGAACTAACCGAGGAAGCGCGGCGGAATATGGGATTGTATTCCGATTTCGAGTCTGAATCGACTTCGGACTCTAATGAGGTATCTGAAATATCGACACAGGAGTCAATCGAGGGCTCGATTTCATCATTAACAAGCGCTGTCGGCTCTTTCATTACTGGTGGAAATTCTGATAATAGTCACGACTCGAATGACAATACGGACCGCTCAACATCTAGTGACCCGATATCGAATGTTGTTGATCATGTAACTGGCAGCACCGATTCTGGACATTCAGATTCTGGATCGAATGACGGTGGAGGAGGTGGCATTTCATCTTACGATGATGGGTTTGGCTCACCTGTTCCTTGACAAAATAAGGGAAGAAACTCAAAAATATGATATCTGACCAACGAGACGAGGTAAATCAATGAACCGACGAACAATTATTATTCTTTTATCAATCTGTGTTGCTCTATCAGGATGTGGCACAATTCTTGATGGTGATGGCAGTCATACTGACTTGAATAATTCATCAACTAATTCTGAATTAAGCCCTGAAGCGGAAAGCTCCACAAATCCCGACACAACCGCAACTAATGCTAGATTGACTTCTGAGCAGCAAGAAATCGTTGATCACGGTGAGGCATTCTCCAGACTCGTTGAACGCATTTTGGATAGGCAATCCGCTACAGAATATATTTCATCAACCTCCTATCCTAATGGATCAATCATTTTAACTATACAAGTGGAACCCGGTACGCCATTGTATTGGAGTTTAATGGACACTGGGCAGGCAGTTGCGGCTGTGACTTATTTTGGGACGACAGAAAACAGATCACTACCAAGAGATAACGAGACGATTAGCCGACTACATGAACCTGAAAATGTAAAAATTCATGTTCTAAACCCTGCCGATGAGTATATCGGATCATTTGAGATAAACCCTGACAGGGCCAGGGCGTATCGCTCAAATGACCGAACGGCCTTTCAATTCTCGAATGACATTATTTCCTCTTACGAATCTGAGCAGTTCTACGATAGGGGTAATATAAAACCAAGTCATTATCTTAACCGCTCAGAACTTTCTTTGTGGGCTCAGGATTATGCTCGTGAAGTGAGGAATTGGAGTAACGGAAGCTTTGATTCCAAGTTTCCTGTCGAGAACATCCGAACCAACTCTAGATCTTACGAAGTTCTTCACCAATTCAACTGGACAAGGAATGAATACGGCCAAGTAACAGATAGTGCTTATGCAACTGTATATACAGCATACTGGCGAACTGCCGGGAGTTCGTTGGCCAAACCCCCAGAGAACCTTTATGTCTACATCAAACGTCCCAACAACGAGAAAAATTACGCAGGCCACATGAGCCTCTACAACGCCTCCATTCTCCTCAAGTCAAACCTTGATCCTGTGAACAGAACCGCGTATCTAAACCGAGCAGAGGGCGGTTTCGTCGAAACCGATACAAACCCCTACCGAGACATCTTCTACTCCACCTCGGAATCGAACGTCACTGACGACTGATCTCCGACCCCCAACCCGGATTTGTCGGCGTACCCCCCGCGCTCCAACTTCCGTCGTATCAACCACATATACCATCTTCCAGATCGACCGTTGCAACTGACTCCGACGTGCCTATCTCCCCCTCCGGTAGCCCTTCGAGCATCCGTAATCGCATCGAGTTTCTGATGGCCGTATGCATCGGCATTGCGTGCTCGAAGGTCTGAACGGCGTCTTCAAACAGCAGGGATGCGTGGGTGTTCGACTCACAAGCAGGACCCGTTTGTCGCATTCCCACTCCCTTCTCAACAGGCGAGGACACGGTGTGGGTGTTTGCCAATTCATCGCTCTACTCCCAGATTCAGCCAGCGATCACCACTAGCACCCGTTTGAGCGTTCCAGCGTCCGTCTTCCCGACCGAAGCCCCGAGTATCGGGATTCTAGTAGCTACTCCCTGACCGCCCCAAAACCACAACCGATTACTCCCTGGTCCCAGAATCGCGCCCTATGAGCACCCCAACGAAAATCGTCCTCGGTACAGTCGCTGTCTCGCTCGTCCTCGCGCTGTTCCTGGCCGCCAACGTGGCGATGACGACCTAGAGGCGGTCCAGCACGGCGTCGGCGTCGTAGTCGAGCGTCAGTTCCCGCGAGCGACCGCGCCCGTCGACGTCTGTGTAGGTCGCGTCGATGACGTCGAGCTGATCGAGTTTGTTGATGATCTCCGAGTAGCGGGTGTAGCCGAGGTCGGTGCGGTCGTTGAAGACGTCGTAGATGTGGCCGGCCTGCTCGCCGTCGTGTTCGGCGATGACCTCGACCAGCGCGCGCTCGGAGTCGGTCAACTCCTGGAGGCGACGGGAGAGGTGGACGTACTTCGAGGTCTCGAAGGCCTCCTCGACGTCTTCCATGTCGACGGACCGACTGCCGCGCATCTCGGCGTTGAGGCCGGCGCGGCGCAGCAGGTCGATCCCGACCCGGAGGTCCCCGCCCTGATCGGCGGTCAGTTCGGCGACGCGGTCGAGGGTGGGCGCGTCGACGACGCCCTCGTGGAACCCGCGGTCGACGCGCTCGCCGAGGATCTCCGCGATCTCGCGCACGTCGTAGTTGGGGAAGTAGACGTCCTCCGGGCGGAAGACGCTCTGGACGCGGCCGTCCAGTTCCTCGATGATGTCGAGTTCGAGGTCCGAGGAGATGACGATGACGCCGATGCGGGCGCCGCCCTGTTCCTCGTGGGCGCGGAGGAGCGAGTAGAGGGTGTCGGAGGCCTCGGACTCGTAGAAGAGGTAGTTCACGTCGTCGAGCGCGACCACGAGGACCTCGTCGTCCTCGACGAGTTTGTCCGTCACCTGCGAGAACAGCTTCTTGAAGGAGATGCCCGAGGAGGGCGGTTCGTAGTCGAAGACACCCTCGAAGAGCCGCGAGAAGACCGAGTAGCGCGTCGAGTTGACCTGGCAGTTGACGCGCACGGCCTGGACGCCGGACTGTGCGCGCAGTTCGTCGAAGAGGATGTGGGTGGCAGTCGTCTTGCCGGTCCCTGGTGGCCCCTGGGCCATGACGTTGAGGGGACGCGAGCCACGGACCGCCGGACGGAGGGCGTATTTCAGGGTCTCCATCTGGGTCTCGCGGTGGAGGAACACCTCGGGGACGTAGTCGATCTCGAAGACGTGCTCGTCGCGGAACACCGACTCGTCCCAGCCGAGCATGTCGTCTCCGGGGTCGCCGCTCATTACTTTCACCGAGCTGTCCACGACACTTGAATGTATTGCAGGGCCGCCGCGTGGTGGCGTCCGAAACGGCCGAAAACCGCCCGACTGCGACCGGGTCAAATAAAGGCCCCGCAGATCTGCGACACAGGGGAAACGGAGCCGCCGGTCCGAGCAGTATCCGTGATGAAACTCATTGCGACGACACTCGCTGCAGTCCGGCCCGACACCGTTTCCACGGCGTCCGAGGAGGACGACGGCGGAGCCCCAGGAGACACCGAACGCGCGACCGGTGGCGTCCCACGCCCGCGCTGTCGTAACTGCGGGCGGTATTACGACGGCTCAGAGGCCGCCTGTCCACACTGCGGTTCCGGCAACCGTCTTCGGGGCGGGTGGCCGTCCGGGCAGACCCGCCGTCACTGACTCAGACCGGGTCGCCTGCCACCAGATCGGCCATGACGGTTCGCTCGGCGCGGCGCAGCAGTTCCCCGGCGGTCCCGGTCGAACAGTCCAGTTGTGCTGCGACGTCTTCGAGCGTCGCCGACCTGGGCGTGGCGTAGTACCCGACCTCGACGGCCGCGGCCACGGCCGCGAACTGTCGCTGGGTCAACTCCAGGCGTGCGTCGAGACGTCCGGCGTCGAACTCGCCCACGGCTCGCACGTCGACGCCCATCGTCTCCGGGACGCTCTCGACGGCGGACTGGACGGCACCGGCGGGACCAACTGCAGTCAGGCGAATGGCTCCGTCGTCACGGTACTCGACCGGCGGGACGACGAGGAGCCCTGGCTGGCTGAAGGCGTCCGCGAAACTTCGATCGTCGCCGGCCAGGTCGGCGCTGACGTACAGGTAGAACGACTCGTCGGTGCACTCGCTGATCGCGTAGTCCCGGAGGTGGTCGGCGGCGGCCAGCGCGGACTCGTACGGGTCGGTGGGTCCCTCGACGTGGAAGACCATCGCGTGACCGTCGTCGGCGTACCGGTCGCGGTGGAGCAGCCGGGTGACGTCGTACGCGTCGTGCTCGACGACGAACTGGTGCATCCGGTTTCGCTCGTCGGCGGACTGCTCGACGCTCACCTCGAGGTAGCGCATCGCTCGCCAGTCGGTTGGATCGCGTCCCCTAAATATCCCGAGCCGCGCGGCCGCCGCTGAGTCGCCGGTTAGAACTTCTCCAGCAGGCCGGCGTAGAAGCCGTCCTCGTCCTCACCGGCCAGCTTCTCGACGATGAGTTCGGGCGTGGACCGCGCGAGGCGGCCCTTGACCGGCGTCCGGTTCACGACGAGTTCGCCGTCCACGAGCCCCTCGGCCTCGATGCCGTCGACGGCGAGGTCGGTGCCGGCTGCGGCCCGGATCTCGCTGGCGAGGTGGGAGACGAAGACGGCCGTCGCGTCGCGCTCGGCCAGGGCCTCGAGGATGCCCGCGATGATGGTCGCGCTGGCGCCCGGTTCGGTGATGCTCTCCAGTTCGTCGACGAGGACGAGCACCGACCGGTCGGCGCTGACGTCCGTCACGAGGTCGCCGAACTCCCGGAGGGTGGTCTCGAAGGCTCCTGCGTCCAGGGTCCCCTGGCCCTTGTCGTGGTAGTGCAACTCCTCGATCGGTTCGACGCGGGCCGACTCGGCGGGGACGGGCAGGCCCATGTGCGCGAGCGTCACCACGAGTCCCACGAGGTCGAGTAGTGACGTCTTGCCCCCGCTGTTCACCCCGGAGAGCAGCGTGACGCCCGACACCTCGTAGTCGACGGGTTCGACGGACTCGAAGCCCACGTCGAGCAGGGGAGACCGGCCACCCTGGATTGCGACTCCCTCGCCCCCGAGGTCGGGCATGGTACACTCGAAGTCGCCGGCGAAGCGGGCGACGGCCAGTTCCACGTCGAGTTCGAGGGCGGCGTCCACGAGGTCCGCCGCGGCCTCGCGCTCGGCGGCGAGGTCGCCGGCCACCTCGCGCTTGAGCCGTGCCGCGCGTCGATCCCGGGCCTGGGTCAGCTCTTCGCGGAGCCTCGCGACCGTCTCCTCGTCGTGCTCGACGGGGAAGCTCGGGTCCTCCGGGAAGGCCTGCCGGGCGAGGTCCGCGTGGTCCGAGAGCGCCAGCGCGTCGACGAGGTGGTCTCGGGCGTCGGCGATGGCCGCGTCGTACTCGTCGGCCAGTTCGCGCCGGAGGAGCGAGTCGACGCCGGCGCCCTGTTCGACCAGCGAGAGCAGGTCCGTGCCCTCGATGGTCACGTCGCGCTCCTCGATGGCGTCGCGCAGCCGGTCGTTGGCGACACTCTCGGCCATCGACACCGCCGCGTCGAGGTCGTCGACCGCGGTCGTCAGTCGGTCCAGTTCCTCGTCGCCGGTCGGCGTCCCGTCAGAATCCAGTCGCTCGAGGGCTGCCTCCAGGGTATCGAGGTCCGTCGGCCGATCGAGGTCGGCCTCGCGGTGGACCCGAATCGCCGCCCGGATCGCGTCCCGGTTCGTCGCGAAGAAGGCGAGGACGCGCTCGGGGACGACCTCGACCGGGTCGGCCAGGGCGTTCGGCTCGACGCGGACGTCCCCCTCGACGTCGACGCCCGCGAACTCCTCGTCGAGGGCAACGACGGTCGCGTAGCCCCGCGCGAGCTCTGCCAGCTGTCTCGCGTCGTCGACCAGTTCGACGCTCACCTCCGGGACGGCCTCGGTCGCCTCGGCGTAGGTCTCGGCGTCCGTCGTCGCCAGGGCGCGCTCGCGGACGCGGACGTCGCCCGGTTCGGACAGCGGCTCGACGTCGGCCAGGGCGTCGCGGACGGCAGGGTCGGGGTCGTGGGCCATCGCGGCCTCGGCGAAGGCCCTGACCTCCTCGATGCGCGACACGGAGCCGCTGGGGTAGAGCGTCTCCAGGCGGGCGGCGGCGTAGTCGGTGACCGTCCGGGCTTTGAGAAGCTCCAGGGCGGCCTCGTGGAGTTCCCGGGCGCGGTCGGTCGCGGCGAACCCGCCGGGATCGTCGTGGGTCTCACGGATGGCGGCCCGGGCGA
>Ga0207755_100888_pt1 | contig 10774 bp, 9 predicted proteins | sample A23P2SouthBayCA_FD_187734 | JGI IMG/M metagenome (GOLD analysis project Ga0207755, IMG submission 187734) | Aerobic enrichment media microbial communities from Bioluminiscent Bay, La Parguera, Puerto Rico - A23 P2 (SPAdes) | ecosystem: Environmental > Aquatic > Marine > Unclassified ...
CGGCGACGACGGTGGAACCGAAACCGCCGACGGTGGAACCGAAACCGACGGGAGCGACGGCGACGACGGGGAGAGCGGAGCCGAACTGGAGGTCCTGCACGGCTGGACGGGCGGCGACGGTGCCACGGCGGCCGATGCGCTCGAATCGGCGTTCAACGAGGCCCACCCGGACGTCAATCTGAACTTCAATCCGATCGGCGGCGGTGGGAACCAGAACCTCGACGCAGTCGTGGCCAACCGCCTGCAGAACAACAACCCGCCGGGGTCGTTCGCCAACTGGCCGGGCAAGAACCTCCAGCGATACGAGGGCGTGCTGGGCGAGGTCGGCGACGTGTGGGAGGAGAACGACTACTCCGACGTGATGGTACAGGAAGCCGTGGACCTCCACCAGTACAACGGCGCGTTCCGCGCCGTGCCGCTGGGGTCTCATCGGCTGAACTGCCTGTTCTACAACACCGCGGTCGTCGAGACGGCCGGCGTCGACCCGAGTTCACTGACGAGCGTCTCGGCGCTGATCGACGCTCTGGAGACCGTCGGGAACGAGACTGACGCCGTCCCGATGACCCACGGGATGAGCGGGACGTGGACGACGACCCAGCTGTGGGCGTCGATCATGCTCGGCAAGGAAGGGTACGACGCGTACACGAACTTCATCGAGGGCAATCCCGACCGAGCGGCGGTCCAGTCGGCCTTCGAGTCGCTGGCCGAGATCCTCCAGAACTACATCAACGAGGACGCCGCCTCGATCGGACTGACCGAGTCCAACCAGAACATCATCCAGGGGAACGCCGCCTTCATCCACCAGGGCAACTGGGCCGCCGGCGCGTTCCGGAACGCGGATGGGTTCAACTACGACGAGGACTGGGGCTTCAAGACCTTCCCCGGCACCGAGGGGATGTACATGCTCCACTTCGACTCGTTCCTCTATCCGTCGGGTAACCCGACACCGGAACTGTCGAAGACGTTCCTCTCCTTTGTCGGGAGTCAGGAGGCACAGATCGCGTTCAACCAGTACAAGGGGTCGATCCCGACCCGGACCGACGTCGACATGAGCGAGTTCGGTCCCTACCTGCAGGAGACCGCCGAGGACTTCGCCGACGCCGACCAGCGCCCGCCGACGCTCCAGCACGGCCTCGCCGTCACCTCCCAGAAGATGACGGCACTGAACGACGTGATCTCAAGCGAGTTCACCGGCCCGTACAACGTCGAAGCCGCGACCGACGGGTTCGTGAACGCGGTCTCGAACTGACTCCGGTCCGATGAGTGACCGGTTTCGGCGGTTCCGGCGCGTGATCGCGCGAGTCGTCGAGCGCGACCACGGCGACGGCGCGGACGAGCGGATCAGTCCGGACGGCGGTGTGGTCGAAGAGCGACAGCCACAGCAAGAACGTCGAGGCATCGTAGGACGGCTCAACGAGCGGTTCGGCAGTGACTTCGTGGAGTCGTCGCAGTTCTGGCTCCCGCCCTTCCTCCTGATGGCGCTGTTCGTCTACGGCGCGATCATCTGGAACGTCCTGATCTCGCTGACCGACTTCAGGGGGTTCGGGAGCCCCGACTACAGCGATCTGGACTTCGAGATGTACGGCCGGGCGTTCGCCGACTCCGGCTTCGTCGACGCGGCGTTCCAGACGTTCGCTCTGTTGATCGCGTTCACCCTGGCGACGCTCCTCGTGGGGCTCGGGCTGGCGATCCTGATCGACCGGAACATCCGCTTCGAGAACTCGTTCCGGACGGTCTACCTGTTGCCGATGAGTCTCTCGTTCGTCGTCACCGCCCAGTTCTGGGCCTGGATGTACAACTACAACAACGGCGTCGTCAACATCGTTCTGGGGTGGATCGGGATCGACCGGATCAACTGGATCGGCAACTCCCAGATCGTCCTGTGGGCGGTCATCTTCGCCCTGCTGTGGCAGTTCGCCGGCTACGCCATGGTCGTCTTCCTGGCCGGGTTGCGGGCGATCCCGACCGAGCACTACGAGGCCGCACAGGTCGACGGAGCCTCCACCGCCCGGATGTACTGGCGGGTCATCATCCCTCAACTGAAGGGATCGACGATCAGCGCCTCGGTCGTGTTGATGGTGTTCGCGCTGAAGGCCTTCGACTTCCTGTACTCGCTGGTCGGGGGGTATCGCCCGCCCAACGGCGCGGATATCCTCGCCACCAAGATGGTCCGTGAAGCGTACGCGAACCTCAACTGGGCCTACGCCTCAGCGATCGCCATCATGCTGTTCCTCATGGCGCTGGGCGTCGTCGGCCCCTACCTCTACTATCAGTACAAACAGGGCAACCTATGACCGACCGAACACGCACCGACGGCGGGACGGTACCGACAGAGCAGTCACGGACGCTGGGCGACCGGCTGGCAGTGATCGACGGCTACCGGGTCGTGCTGTATCTGCTGTTGCTGGGGATTCTGGCGTTCTTCCTGGCACCGATCGAGTCGGGGCTCGTCACCTCGTTCAAGAACGGCCCCGGGGTCATCGAGACGCTGCCGATCACGCCCCCGACGCCGGAGTACTTCACACTCCAGAAGTGGCAGACGGCGTTGGACGCACTGGGGCGGGGCCTCCTCAACAGCGCGCTGTACGCCGTGCCGGCGACGGTCATCTCGGCGTTCCTGGGCAGCATCGCCGCCTACGGCATCACCCAGTCGAACTGGAAGGCCCGCTACAAGGCACCGATCCTCGCGCTGTTCGTCGCGGGCATCTTCATCCCCTATCAGGCCGTGCTGGTGCCCCTCTCGCGGTTCTGGTCGGTCGTTCCCCTGCAGGAGTGGCTCGGGTTCGTCTGGGCGCTGGGGATCAGCAACGACTACGTCGGCATCGTCGAACTGATCGTCACCCACGTCGCCTACGGTCTCCCGATCTGTACGATCCTCTTTCGCTCGTACTACAAGAACATGAGCGAGGAGATGATCGAGGCGGCACGCCTCGATGGAGCCACGCTTCGCCGGATCTACCGGCGGGTCGTGTTGCCGCTGTCGGGGCCGATGTTCGCAGTGGTCCTGATCTACCAGTTCACGCAGATCTGGAACGACCTGCTGTTCACGCTGGTGCTGGTCTCGACAGAATCCAGTCCGGCCGCGCCGGTCGTGTTGATCCTCGCCGGTCTGGGCACCTCGCTGGAAGGGCAGGACTTCGCGCTCCGGATGGCCGGCGCGTTCATCGCGGCGCTGCCCACCCTCGCGGTCTACATCGCGTTCGGCGAGGAGTTCGCAGAGGGGGTCGCGACGTAATGAACGAGACAGGGCACCGAACCATGATTCGACAGATCCACGCACCGGCACGGTCGGAGGTATCGCCAGCAAACTGGTCCGTAGCGATCCGAACGGGCGGCACGGAGGGGCAGTAGGATGGGGACGCTCGAACTCGATCACCTCACGAAGGTGTTCCAGGACGGCGAGGGCGAGATCGTCGCCGTCGACGACGTGAACCTCCAGATGGACGAGGGGGAGTTCATCGTCGTCGTCGGTCCGTCGGGGTGTGGCAAGTCGACGACGCTTCGGATGGTCGCGGGCCTCGAGTCGGTGACCGAAGGCGAGATCCGCCTCGACGGCACCGTCGTCAACGACGTGAAACCCCAGCACCGGGACATCGCGATGGTGTTCCAGTCCTACGCGCTCTACCCCCACATGACCGTGCGGGGCAACATGGCCTTCGGCCTCGAGGAGTCGACGGACCTGTCGAGCGACGAGATCGACGAGCGCGTGTACGAGGCCGCAGACACCATGGGGATCGCCGAGCTACTGGATCGGAAACCCACTGAGCTATCGGGTGGCCAGCAACAGCGCGTCGCGCTCGGGCGCGCGATCGTTCGTGACCCGTCGGTGTTCCTGATGGACGAACCCCTCTCGAACCTCGACGCCAAACTCCGCTCGCAGATGCGCACCGAACTCCAGCGGCTGCAGGCCGACCTCGACGTGACGACGATGTACGTCACCCACGACCAGACCGAGGCGATGACGATGGGCGACCGAATCGCCATCCTCGACGGGGGGAAGCTCCAGCAGGTCGCGACGCCGCTTGAGTGTTACCACGAACCGGCGAACCAGTTCGTCGCGGGCTTCATCGGCGATCCGTCGATGAACTTCTTCGAGGTCGACCGGGAGGCCGATCAGCTCGTCGGCCCGTCCTTCAGCTACCCGCTCTCGACGGCGACGCTCGACGATGTGGGCGATCGGCGCGAACTGGTCCTCGGGATCCGTCCGGAGGACATCTCGCTGGCCGGGGACGTGACGACCGCACACACGTTCCCCGCAGTCGTCGACGTGGTCGAACCCATGGGCGACGAGAACACGGTGTACCTGCGCTTCGAGGGGGGGTCGGAGGGAGAGACGTTCGTGGCGTCGATCGGCGGGCTCAAACAGATCGCCGCCGGCGACCACGTCACCGTCGAGATTCCCGAGTCCACGGTCCACCTGTTCGACCGGAACACCAGAGCGGCGCTGCACAATCGCCGTCTCGACGTCGACGAGGAGATCAGCGGGCCGACGACGTGAGCAGTCGCTGGAGGGGGGCCGCCAGCTGCCGACACCTGTCGGTCAGTGCGGGAGTGGCGTATCCTGGATCTGGGCTTCGATCGATTCGAGCTCGGCCTGGAGTTCGTCGATCTCTTCACAGAGCTGTTGGTACTCGTCGCTGTTTCGAAGCTCGCTACGGGATTTCTCGGCGGCGAGGACGCTCTGCTTGACGCGTTTCTCGCTGAGTCGTTGGTACGTCTCGTCGTACTCGTCGAGCATGGCGAGTCGCTCGATCACCGATTGCAGGTCAGACGGCGTGACCGGTTTGATCACGTAGTCGTCGAACCCCATGTCGATGATGTCGAACGTCGGATCGACGGCGGTGACCATCGCAGTACGGCAGTCGATCGACGCCGACTGGATGTACTGCAACACCTCGTCGCCGGAACTTTTCGGCAGTCGTCGATCCAGCAGTGCGATATCGAGGTCGTCACCGAGTTCCTCGATCCGCTCGATGGCCGCGTCACCGGTCGCTGCCGGGCACACGTCGTACTCCGTTCCGAGTCCTTCGACGTACGCGTCGAGTAACTCGGCTTCGTCCTCCAGGACGAGCACCGAGAGATCGTCTGAAACACCCCTCACGGACGAACGGTGCGAACCCCAGATACGTATACTTATTGGAATGTTGGCACCATTAGTTCAACGATAGTGGAAGGATTTAGCAAGCGTTCTGTTGGGTAGACGGAACGCGGGACAACCGGCCACCGGAGCGCCTGAACGGAGTCACAGCTAAGGGGCAGAGCGTGCAAGCGGTGGTATGACCTGTATCGGTTTCCTCTCGGTCGCACCGGTCGTCGAAGGAAGTATGGCGTCGTACGTCGCAGACGCGGTCGCGGCGCTGGAAGCGGCCGGCGTCGAGTACCAGACCACGCCGATGGGAACGATCATCGAGGCCGAGGACAGCGCCGCGCTGTTCGAGGCGGCCCACGCCGCCCACGAGGCCGTCGACGCCGACCGCGTCGAGACGTTCCTGAAGATCGACGACAAGCGAACCGTCGAGCAACGCGCCGCCGACAAGGTCGATGCGGTCGAGGACGCACTCGGTCACGAGGCGCGAAGCGATCGCGACTGATTTGATGGGGGCGACACAACTGCGTGCAATGGCATCGACAGCCAACGTCGCGTTCGGGATCTTCGGGATCGTACTCGGTGTTCTCTGGGCCGCGAAACCCGTGGCGATGAGCAGACTCCAGCAGCGGTTCCTGTTCTTCGGGGCCGGTGGCGACGAGGTGGAGGTCAACGAGACGCTCGGCCGCGTGGCCGGCGTCGTCCTCGCAGTCTCCGGCCTGTATCTGGCTGTAGGGATCTGACCGAGACGCCGGCCGCGACGACCAGACCGGCGCTCTGAGTGTGGATCGGCGTCGGCGGTTCTCTCGACGATCACGACCCGACTGGGAGCGTCGGAACACGAACAGTCTTACAACGAGGCGTGCCAAGCCGAAGGTATGGAGAGTCTCAATCGGATGGCGACGGAACTCGTCGACGAGGCGATCGACTTCGCCGACGAACTCACGATCGCCGTCCACGCGCTCGACGGTGACGCTGCAGTGCTCGATTTCGGCGTCGAGGTCCCCGGTGCGGTCGAGGCGGGCCTACTCGCGGCCGAGATCCAGACCGCCGGACTGGCGACGGTCCAGACCGAACTGTCTGAGGTCGCGGGCGCGCCGCTGACCCACGTCGAACTGTCGACCGACCACCCCGCACTCGGGCTGCTGTGCTCCCAGAAGGGGGGCTGGGAGATCAGTCTCGACGGCTTCGAGGGGCTGGGCAGTGGTCCCGCTCGTGCGCTGGTCGCAGAGGAGGAGATATTCAGCCGGGTGGGCTATCACGACGCCGCCGACTTCGCCGTGCTGACAGTCGAGGCCGACGAACTGCCCGAGCAGGACGTTGCGGGTCACGTCGCGGAACTGACCGGTGTCCCCGAGACGGCCGTCTTCCTCCCGGTCTACTCGACCGCGAGCGTCACCGGGAGCGTCGTGGCGGCGGCCCGCGCGTCCGAACTGGCCGCCTTTCGGCTCTCGGAGCTGGGCTACGACCCGATCTCGATCCTCTCGGCGACCGGCTCGGCCCCGGTCGCCCCCGTCGCCGATAGCGAGGAGGCCGCCATCGCGCGGACGACGGACGCGCTGGCCTACGGCGGGCAGGTCCACCTCACCGTCGAAGAAGAGTTCGACCGTTTCGACGAGATCGTCTCCGTCGCCGCCGAGGAGTACGGTCACCCGCTGGGCGAGGCCTTCGACGACGCCGACTGGGACTTCGCCGAACTGCCAGTCGAGGTGTTCGCGCCCGCGCAGGTGACCGTCGACGTGCTCGGCGGCGACACCCACGTCTTCGGCGACACCCACGAGGACGTGCTGGCCGAGAGCTTCGGGCTGTGAGCGGGAGCGAGTGAGGACAACGATGCGATACAAGGTCGTTCCCCCGGTTCGATCGGTGGCGTTTCTGCGTGACGCTGCGGGGACCCTGCCGCTGGTCCCGGGCAGTATCGAGGACTGCTGTTCCCGGGTTCGGGACGGGACAGCGGTGCCCTCGCGTGACGAGGCACGGGCCACCATCACTTTCATGCAGGCGCTGGGCCTCGTCACCGAGACGGAGCGGGGGTTTCACAGGGTTCGTGAGCAACCCGACGACGGGGCGCTGGCCGCGGCCTTCCGCGAGCGGGTGTTCGGCGCACGGGAAGGACTCGACGCCGTGGCCGAAGAACCGAGAACCGTCGACGACGTGTTCGCGGTGCTGGGCGAGGAGATCCCGCGGTGGGAACGGGACCGACACGAGGACTGGGAGGCCGAGTGGCGCGAACGGACCGAGCGGTTGCTGGGCTGGGCGGTCGTGTTCGATCTCGTAGCGGTCGACGACGGGCAGTACCGAGCGGTGTGACAGTGTATAACGGGTGTGGGAACGGCTTTTTGTGGTCGGCGACTCGCTTCGTCTCGACGTGCTGGGCGCGCACGACGCCGGCCTGCGGTCGATCTGGCTGGACCGGTCGAACAGTGTGACACCGGAACCAGTGCCCGACCACCGCATCGAGTCGATGCAGGAACTGCTCGCGGAACCGTGGTCCGTGTCCACGGACGCTTAGCATGGTCGGTAGTGAGTGACTGAAGCGACACGCTGGGAAAGGCAGAAAACACGAACCCGGATTGAGGTGGATGGTGAATAGAGACACACCGGTAGTGCCACAGTGTGCAGCTATTACAGTGGGCTCGTGGCTGTGAATCCGACAGCAGGTTTCGGATATTCAACCAGTACGTAAACAGATTTCGGTCTACGCTCAAAGCGACGGGAACCGCTGTAAAACACTACTTAGATTCCAGTAAAAATTCCCACGAGATCGGAGGTATCGGTTTCTCGTCATAGTAGTGGTGTGTCAGACCGGTCAGTGAGACCGAAAACGAACCGCAGCGTCCACGTGCGATCCCGACACACGGATGTCAGTCGTTCCCGTGAAGCACACGAAACGTACTCTCCGTGGCCGGCATCTGGCGAGAGAGTTCGGACGATACCGGGAACGTCTAGCACTCGAAATCCACTCTGTGACTCGGCCCGGGCGTGACGACGACTCGCGGGGCGATATCGACGAGTCGGTCGTGGAGTGAGAGAGCGGGTTTCGAGTGCTTTTGAGTGGTGACGGTACGGGGGATGAGTTATGAGTGAAAGGAGGGGAATTACAGCTATGAGAACCAGAGTAATGAAATACGAATAAAGCAATATAGGTAAATCAGAGAGTGAGAGGAGGTTTCGAGTGCTTTCGGGAGGACAGTGGGGGTGGAAGTCACGTCGGCGAAAAACGGTAGCGAATCGAAGTCGCGTGGCCAGATTCGGAGACGTACCGACCCTCCGAGCGGGGTGACTTCGGACGGTGGACTCGACGGAGTCCCGTGCAGGCCAGTACGTCGACGCCGGGATGCCCTAAACCGTCGGCAATTGAAGCACGAGAAACAAGAGAAACACGTGAAGTAAGCCTTATGTGGTGGCGTCGGTTTGACCGAAGTAACAATGGGTGGTCCCTTCGATGCGATTACTGACACTATCTTCGCCGATAAAAGTGTCTTGACTGAGGACTACCAGCCAGACGAGATTCTGGAGCGCGACGAAGAGATCGAGGAGTACCGGAACGCGCTCAAGGACGTGCTGTTCGGGCGCAGTCCCCAGAACATCTTCCTCTACGGGAAGGCCGGTCTCGGGAAGACGGCGGTCACGAACTACATGATGGACGCACTGACCGAGGAGATCCAGCAACGTCCGGAGGCCGACGCACTGCACGTTCACGAGCAGAACTGCAACGGCAAGACCGTCTTCATGGTCGTTCGTGCACTCGTCAACGGCCTCCGCGCCGCCGAGGCAGAACCGGGTGCCGAAGTGGAGACGTTCCCCAAGCGCGGGCTGGGAACCGGTGACGCGTTCGAGGCGCTGTACGAGGAACTCGACACCGCCGGCGGGACCCACCTCATCGTCTTCGACGAGATCGACCACCTCGACGACGTCGACACGCTCCTGTACGAACTCCCGCGAGCGCGCTCGATCGGTCACATCACCGACTCACGCGTCGGCGTCATCGGCATCTCGAACAACTACACCTTCCGCCAGCAACTCTCCGCGAAGGTCAAGGACACGCTGATGGAGACCGAGATCTCCTTCTCGCCGTACTCGGCCGACGAACTGCGGTCGATCCTCGAAGAGCGCGCCGAGAAGGCACTGCAGGCCGACGGCTACGACTCCTCGGCGATCGCGATGGCGGCCGCGCTCGCCGCCCGCGACATGGGCAACGCCCGGCAGGCGATCGACCTACTCCGGGTCGGTGCCGAGGTCGCAGAGAATCAGGGGGAGTTTCGCGTCACCGACGATCACATCGAACGCGCCCGCGAACGCGTCCAGCGTGGCCGCCTGAGCAACAAGATCCGCGACCAGACGACCCACGCCCAGCTCGTCCTGGAGACGCTCGCTCACCTCGAAGACGACGGCGAGACGCCGGCGCGAGCCAAGGAGATCTACGAACTGTACCAGACCGTCGCCGAGTCGTGGGCCCACGATCCGCTGACGACGGTCCGGAGCGTCCACAGCCACCTCTCGGACCTCCAGATGCTCGGCTTCCTCAAACGCTACGAGCGAAACGAGGGACTCAGCGGCGGCCAGTACTACGAGTTCGAGCTGGACGACCTCGATCCGGAACTCGTCTTCGAGACTCGAGAAGACATCGAGGACGTGGCCTCGAACTCCTGAGTGAGGCCGCTCATCGCCGGCCCCGATCCGCTGCGACGAAAGCACTCGAAACGTCCTCTCCCTCACACGGACGACAGGCATCGTCCCACCGCAAACGGGAATTTGCACCCCCGTTACGGGTCCCCGGAAAGCACTCGAAACGTACTCTCTCTTTCTCCGACGTCGACGACCAACCGCCGACTCGCTACTCGTCGAGGACGCGCTTGACGGTCCCGACGCCCTTCGATCGGCCTTCGCGGAAGACGAATCGCTGCCCCTCCTCGACGAGATACGAGCGGAACTTGAACCGGACGCGCGCCTCGCCGCTGTCGCCGGGCAGGAGCCGCCCGTCGGTCGGGAAGAACTGCGCGGCCTCGCTGATGGTCTCGACGTGGACGACTGGCTCGTAGCCGTCGCCGATGCGAGTCGGGTGGTTCAGCACCATCACCTCGGCCTCGAACTCCCTGACAGGGTTCGGATCGGCGTCCCGGGGCAACAGGACCATCCCGCGCTTGAGGGCGGGCTCCGTCACGCCCTTGAGCGCGATGCCGACGATCCGGCCGGCCTTGGCCTCGTCGACGCGGTGGTAGTGCATCTCGATCGACCGGACCTCGACCTCGCGGAAGGTTCCGTCGGGCATCGGTCCGAGCAGGAGTTCGTCGCCGGCCTCGACGGTGCCCGATTTGATCGTCCCCGACGCGACCGCGCCGACGCCCTGGACGTTGTAGCTGCGGTCGACGTACATCCGGAAGTCGCCGACTTCGCCGGCGGTCTTCGGCAGGCGCTCGAACATCGCGTCGAGTTGCGCCATCCCGTCCATCGTCACGGCACTGGTCGTGACCACCGGGACGACGGTCTCTGAGATCTCCTCGATGGCGGCGTCGACGCCGTGGCGCTCGACGCGCAGCGGCGTCTTGTCGACCTCTCGAAGCGCTCGCTCGACCTCCCGCTCCACTTCCGCCACACGCTCGTCGTCGACGAGGTCGGCCTTCGTGATCGCGACGATCGTCGGCAGCTCCGTCGCCAGCAAAATGCCCAGGTGCTCGCGCGTGGTCT
>Ga0207755_100890_pt1 | contig 10760 bp, 7 predicted proteins | sample A23P2SouthBayCA_FD_187734 | JGI IMG/M metagenome (GOLD analysis project Ga0207755, IMG submission 187734) | Aerobic enrichment media microbial communities from Bioluminiscent Bay, La Parguera, Puerto Rico - A23 P2 (SPAdes) | ecosystem: Environmental > Aquatic > Marine > Unclassified ...
GAAGACGGCTCGGAAGGAGGTAGTAGTGGTGGTGCTGGTGGCACCGGTGGAGGAACTGGCGGTGGGACTGGTGGGGGAATCAGTCCGCCGAAGCGTTCCGAGCTGTCGTTCAACGTCAGCACGGACTCCCCGAGTGCAATCACGGGCGCGTTCTCGGACGTGAACGGCGCTATCGACCAGAGGAAGATGCGCCTACGGGACAACTACGACGTGTCCAGCAGCGACATCGTCGTCGAGGTCGACGAAATCGAAATCGAGCTGGAGGGCGACCAAGTCTGGGAGCGGGCGTGGTTCATCTCGAACAAGCTCAAAGATTTAGATAGTATCGGGGAAGCAACCTCCATCGTGTTCGAATACGTCGCACAAGGAGCCGACACCTCTGCCAGTGTCTTCGAGGCTGGCTTCGAGGGGTCCGCAGCCGAGTTCGCCGACCACTTCGGGACGAACCACATCCCGGAGAGCTTCATCAGTACAGGCGGGGACTCGGAAGGAGAGGCAGTCCTGACAATCGACACGGAGTCGATGGAGGACAGCTCTCGCGAAGCTACTCTCGACGTGTTGCAGGAGGCACTCGAAAGCCTCGGTGGGATTAACAACGTCGAACTGGTCGTCTCAGGAGTTGTGAAAGAGGCGTCAGAGCAGAGTGAAGAGGTGAGCGCATGAGCATCGAGGCGGAGTCGTTTGCCTACGGTAGCAGCATGTACGGCGGACGGCCGACGTTCGCGTTGACGCGGCGGCTGGGCGATGACGCCGGCCTCACGCTGTACGAATTGATTCCCGAAGACCTCGCTGACGGTCGCCAGAAGCGATTCAGGAAGGCGAACAGCAACCGTAAGCTCACGCGGATGTCCGTCACGGATGCTGTCCCAGACGTGCGAGAGGACTCTACTGGAGTTCTCGACTTTTCGGAAGTCGGAGCCCCGTCTGCTCGTGCTCCAAACGATTGGCAGTGGAACGACTGGTGTGCACTGAAAATCGCGACCCTCTCGAACAGCCGTCAGCAAGCTGTTCACCGGCTGCTTCGCAATGTCTTAGATGACTGTGGGATTGACATGGATTTCGTCACCCGGGGAGAAGGTTCCGTCGTACTCTCAGAAGGCGCTGGGATTCGATTGACTATCGCGTTCTTAGCAATGAAACGACTTCAGAAGTATGAGAAGTTGACTACCGTGGCAGACAGTATTGCCCGAATGAGCCTTGAGGAGTGCTATTACTGGCATGCCAAATGCCGCTCGCCGTCCAATCCAAACGGAATCAAAGCACTTCGTGTCCTGCTGACCGACCACATCTAATCGAGAAAATGTCTGATAAAGCCAATTCGGAGTCTGATGTCAAAGAGACCGTAACCGAAGAGCGTCCACTAAAAATCGAGTCGGTTCTGCCCGTCAAAACAGTCAGTATCGAGAGTGTGAAGGAAGGCCACACTGATACAATGTCTCCACATCGCCGGATTTTCAAATGGTTTGCCCGGCGACCAACTACAACAACTCGGCTCGCCATACTCGGTTCAGTTCTTCCTCCCGAAGTTGAGGATGAACAATTGCTCCGGTGGATGTGTGTGGGGCCTAAAGAAAATATCGAGACTAGTATTGAGGAATACGTCCTCAACAAACACGCAACCAAAGACGACCGAGACGGTTCAATTGAAGAACACTTCGGTTACGAATATACCCATAGACGGCTCCCTTCTGAATCTGAAATTGAGGATATCCACGAAACGGTTCGAAGCCACTGGGATGGAGAGCTACCGCTGATTCTGGACCCGACAGCTGGTGGTGGAACCATCCCGTTAGAAGCTTTGAGATATGGATTTCCAACCGTCTCTAACGAGCTAAACCCAGTCGCATGGCTTTTAAACAAGGTAATTCTGGAGTTTGCTCCCACTCACGGGTCTCTTGAATCAGATGTTCGGAAATGGATGTCACGAATATCGGAATCCGTTGAGCAGGAATTGTCTGAGTTCTTCCCTAAGCGAAATGGGGTTGAGCCCAACCACTACTTTCGGGCATATAGTATAGACTGCCCATCATGTGGGAAACCACTACCAATCTCTAACCGATGGTGGTTCAATAAGCGACTCAGTGCTGCAGTTCGACCATATCTTGATGAAGAGGAGAATCTTCGATTTGAGGCTATTAAGGTGCCTGAAGAGGTATCGACTGATGAGTTTGACCCAGATGAGGGAACCGTGGAGGGAGGGGATGTTACTTGCCCCCACTGTAACGTGGTGACCGAAAGGACAGATGTAGTAGAAATATTCAAAGAAGGAAAGTTCGATTATGAGTTATGTGGAGTGAGGTATACAGAAAAGATAGACGGAACTCAATATCATTCTCCAACTGATGAAGATAGAGAGGCGGTGAGAAAGGCTAAAGATAAAATTGACTCTGACCTCGAATTGGCCACTCTTCTCACACAGGACCGGTATATTGGGTATTATGACCGTTCAGAGCCATATGGTATTGAGCAGTGGAGAGACCTCTACAGCCCTCGTCAGCTACTCTCACATGCTGCCTATCTTCAGGCCTTCAATGACATAAAGCCAGACATTCTCGGGAATTACTCTGACGAAAAAGGCGAAGCGGTACTGACTCTACTCTCATTCATCTCAGTCAAGATGATTAATCGCAATTCTCGCCTTGAGCCGATTAAGCTGAACTTCGGTAGTCCCAATAGTATGCTGGGGAATAACAACTTCTCATTCCAGTGGCACTTCGGCGAGAGCAACCTCATGTCTGGTACGTTTAGCTATGAAACTGAAGCTAAGAACATTCTTGACCACTATGAGGAAGTTGTACGGTACGTGAGCCACACAGACCCGGAAAGTGCGACCGTTCAACGAGGTGACGCGGCAGACCTTCCCCAATCAGACAACTCAGTAGGCTCAGTAGTTGTTGACCCACCCTACGGTGACAGTATCATGTATGCCGAGGTCGCTGATGCTTTTTATGTCTGGTTCAGGGAGTATCTTAGAGATATTTACCCCTCGGCATTCAGTTCTCCAGAAACGAATAAGGAAGATGAGGCAGTTGAGAACCCCGTAATAGTCAGCGAGGAATCCGGGTCTTCAACGGCTGATGCGGCACGGAAGAGGTATGAGGAGAAGATGTCCGGTATATTCTCCGAAGCCCACCGTGTTCTTGAAACTGGAGGCTGTCTAACTATCTACTTCACTGACAAGGAAGTGAGTGCATGGGACTCACTGACAATGTCGATTATCCAATCTGGATTCGATATAACAGCTACACATACAATTACGACTGAAATGCCTCAGAGAATAGGGGTAAAGGGTGATGCTGCTGCTGACACTACGCTTCTGCTCACCTGCCGAAAGCCAATTGATAACCGAAGTGAACGTGAGCCAACTCTCTGGCGGGATATTCAAGAAGAAACCAGAATAGCTGCACGAGAGAAAGCTAATGAGCTCTACAATTCGAATCATAATCTGACTAAAACGGATATGATAATCAGCGCCTTTGGGCCTACTCTGAGAACATTTACCCAGAATTATCCTGTTGTGGATGACAAAGACAATCCGGTTAGACCGAAGGAAGCTTTGAGAGAGGCTAGAGCCGCCGTAACCAAGGTCATTATCGAGAGAGAACTCTCCGGCGACTTAGAAGCAGTTGACCCGTTGACGACGTGGTACGTACTTTCTTGGCTCGTATATGACCGAGAGGATATTCCCTATGACGAGGCACGGCAACTGGGGATGGGTGTCGGAGTGGAGATTGACGATGTAAAGTATGATTCTAAAATCTGGGGAAAAAGCAAGAAGACACTTCTTCTAAAGGGGCAAAATCATCGAGTACAGGACTATACTGAACTGGAGGCGGGGGAGGATTACAGGAAGCGTGCCTTCGGTGTTAACCCTCAAGACACATCGTTTGACTACAATATAGATGCTGTCCACGCTGCACTGAATGTGCTAGATACAAAGGGAAGTGATTTCGTATGGAACTGGATACAAGACCGTGATTTGCAGAATAAGCCGGGGTTCTTGAAAACTATTCAGAGCCTCCATCAGGTTCTTCCAAATAGTCATCCAGACAAGAAATTAATAGTCGACCTCTTATCGGGAGAGACAGGAGAACTGCTTGATGCGGACGTGGAAACGTTGAGTAAGGCAAACAATGGTGGTACGACTCGCACCACCTTAGAAGACTTCTGAGCTTCTAAATGTCTCTGCGCAACCATGGTTGGAATCGTGTGTATGAGAGTTCCTTTAGTGGGGCAACCACTCTTATCGGGTCTTTCTATCGTCCGATGCTTTCGGAAGCGACCCAGTACGACCGTCTCGCAGGCTACCTGAGCCTCCAGAATCTCGCGGACGCGCTACAGGGAATCGAATCCTCATTCGAATCCGACGGCGAAATCCGAATCATCGCCTCAAAACGTCTGAGCCAAGAGAACAAACCGGTTCTTACCGACGACGCTCCCCTCTCCGAGGAAGGCGAGTCACGGCTCGCGCTCATCGCCCAAATGCTGGATGAGGGGCGGCTCCAGCTCAAAATCGGGGAACCACGGAACAACTCCGATTCGGGCATTTTCCATCCCAAGCTCGGTATCGCGACCGACGCCGACGGGAACCGAATCACGTTCGAGGGCAGCATCAACGAGACGTACAACGCGTGGTACCGCAACTACGAACGATTCAAAGTCCACCGCTCGTGGGACGAGGTCGAGAACGAGTACGTCAAGGAGGACGTGAAGACCTTCGAGCGGCTCTGGAATGAAGAGCACGAGGATGTCGAGGTCACGGATATCGACGAGGCCATCGAGCGAGATATCCTCGACTGGCAGCCCGAGTCCGATGAGGAAGTCGAGGAGCACGTCGAACGCCTGAAGAAGTCGAGCGAGCCGCCTGCCTCCGAGGCGACGGTTACCCGCATCGCCAACGAACGTGAGCTCCTCCCCGGTGCGATGCACATCGCTGAGGACATCAGCTCGATTGAGCCGTGGCCTCACCAGCGTGTCATCGCCGACACGGCCGCGAGCATCTATCCCGAGAGTCTCCTATTCTGTGACGAGGTCGGTCTCGGGAAAACCATCGAGGCCGGGCTGACCATCTCTCGACTCCTCACCATCGGTGAGGTGAGTGATGCCCTGCTGCTCGTCCCGGCCACAGTCCAACCACAGTGGCAGGAGGAGCTGCTGGAGAAGTTCAACATCAACGCCTACTCCTACGAGTACAGCGGCGCACAGCGCGTCCTGCGGGACGCCTATGGCATTGAGCACTCCCTGTCGGACTACGAGACCATCGACGCGTGGGAAGACTCGCACATCGGAGAATTCGTCTCTGACCGGGACGAGCCGACAGTGGTACTTGCTTCGTGGCACACTGCACGTCGCTCGGGAAATATGGGGATGTTCTCCCCGTCGGTCCACTGGCAGGAGGAGAATCCGGGCGACCCGCCCAAAGACCAGTTCGACTGGGACCTCACGCTCGTCGACGAAGCTCACCACGGTCGCGAGGGAACGAATCTCTACGAGCTACTCACCGAGTTGCAGAACGACACGGTGTGTAACTACGTTTTGACGGCGACACCGATGCAGCTCGAAATCACTGAGCTGTTCGACCTCCTGCGGCTCTGCGACCTCCCCGACGGGTGGAACGACCGCGAGTCGTTCGACACGTACTTCGAGATGCAGCAGGACCTCGCGGAGGCGCTAGACGAAATCGATGCTGACAGTACGGCAACTGTCGAGGAGATTCTCCCAGACCTCGCCTCAAAGTGGAACTACGAGCCGTACGAGGGAATCACGCATCTTCGCACGTGGGCGGGGATGATTCAGTCGTTCGTGCAGGAGCACGAGGACGTAGCTGAGTGGGTCGGCGAACGAGTCGACGATAGCGACTTCGGACTGAGCGAACGTCGTCGACTGAATCGCGTGTTAGGCACTGGGAGGCTTGGCGCACGCGACTGGGAAGACAAGTTCTCGAACCTGTCCGTGGAGGCTCTTCGGTTCCTACTCGAACTCGGTGACGAGACGACGCCCGTCAAATCACGTGTCTTCCGGAATACACGCCAGACACTCCGGATGTGCAAAGAGGCCGACCTTCTCGACGAGAACATTCCACGACGCGAAATCGAGACCCGGTCGGTCGAGCTCGGAGACGCGGAGCCACTCTACGACCGTGTAGAGACCTACATCAGCGACGTGTACGACCAGTCGAAGAAACTGCTTGAGGGCAAGGAGAAGACCGCCATCGGGTTCGTGATGACGACCTACCGGCAGCGACTCACCTCCAGTCTCCACGCAATCGAGGAGTCCCTCAAGCGTCGACGTGAGAATCTCCGTTCGGGGCTGAGCGATGCTTCGGAGGTCTCTGAGAGCGACCTCCAGACAGGGGCCATCACCGACCGGGAGGAGGTGCTTCGGCGTGAATACGGGCTGCGTGTAGACCAGATTGGGGCGAACAGTTCTGCAGGGGAACGAGTTCGAGAGTTCGAGTTAAGCGAGCTGGAGGACTTCATCTCCCAACTCTACGACGTTCCGGAGGACCCCAAGCTGGAGCAGTTGATGCAGGACCTGAAGGAATTGAGTGCGAGAGCACGCGATACGGTTATCATCTTCACCCAGTACAAGGACACCCTCGACGCCATCAAAGAGAAGGTCTGCCTCAGCCACAGCGACGTAGGCACGTATTCAGGTAGCGGTGGTGAAATCTATGAGCCGGAGGAGCAAGAATGGCAGACCGTGTCTAAGGAGCGCGTGAAGCGAGAATTCACGGACCCAGATGGAGACCTCTCTATTCTCGTTTGCACCGACTCCGCTAGCGAAGGACTAAATTTACAGACAACCGATTCCATGATATGCTATGACTTGCCATGGAATCCCCAGAGGGTGGAGCAGCGGATAGGACGAATTGACCGCATCGGTCAGAAGAACGAGCGAGTGCTCGTCTGGAATTATGTCTACGACGATACCGTTGAGGAAGACATCTACGAGCGACTCGGGGAGCGTATCAACCTCTTCGAGCAGGCCGTTGGGCCCTTGCGTCCCATCCTCGAAGGACTGGAAGGCGAGGTTCAGAACATCGCTATGGGAGATTCGAGGAAATCTGGCGAGGATGTCGCTACCGAGGCAGAGGAGCAGTCCAAGCAGGCGGAGCAAAAGGTCCGGCAGGTCGGCTTAGCACAGGACCTCGATGAGGTTCGCGCGGAAGACATCATCGAGGAGGCCAAGCTCTATGGCTGGAACACGTCGCATCCTGACGTGGGCCGTATCGGGTACCCCGACAGGCCATTCGACTCTCTCGTGGACCCGGACGTGGTGAAGCGACTCTTCACCCAGAGTCAGGTTCTCAGAAACAGGGGCTGGACGTTCGAGATGCTCGACCGTCAGCTGACGGAGGACGAAGACGCCCCCTATCAGAAGCTGTATCGTCTGAGTATTCCAGAGAACGCAGACCCTCCAATTTCTCGCGAGCCTCCGGAGGACACGGTACAGTCGATGTATGCTGATGAAGATGAGGTGTTGGTGTCATTCGACCCGGAGGTGTTGGAGTGGTATCCCTCGGTCGTGATTCCGCTCCCGCAGCAGGAGTTATTCGAGTACCTCCTCGAAGAGCTCTTGGCGGAACTTGACGAGACGACTGAAGACGAGGTCGTTCGTGTCGCAGGCGACTTCGACGAGGGCGGCACTCGTGTCTGGACCGAGCCATCTGCTGCTTCCGATGCTCGTGTCGCCACCTATGCAACAGAGGCTCAGCGCCGACTAACGCTCGATGTACCGTTACCTGATGAGGCAGCTGGCCGGGAGGAAGTAAGCGAATGGCTGGAAAGGTATGCGGAATTAGTCGAGTAGACCGTCGGATTTGGGGTGTGTATGGCGAACTTCGACCCGGTCGCTCCTTGATTTGAGGGATTCCAGAGCCTCTTGCGTATCAGAACGCCGGGCGAGGTCGAAGTTCGCGAAGACGAGACAGAACGTGTCGACGTGAGCAGGAAGGCCATCCAATCGGTCGATGTCATCGGCAATCAGGTTGTATCGCTTAGAGTCCTCACGGAGGTACTTCGCGTTCTTGATGAACTTGAATTCGACTGCAGTCACGAGGTCTTCGACCCGGAACTTCTTGCTCCCACCTTCTAATGACAGGTCTACCTCGTCAGCGAAGAGCACAAGGTCGAGCTTCATCTGCTGGCTTCCCAGCCCGAAGTTGCTGCCACTCACCTCGCAATGCGCTCGGTCGATATCCGGCGTCGAGATGACTGCATCGGCGTACTCGCTATGGTCAGGGATGTCTCCACGGGCACCTCCCGAATCGTGGTCTCCTGTGAGACGAGCGGGCTGAAGCTGATTATTGAGAATCTGCTTTAACTCGAACGCGAGCTCGGCTTCTACGAGATAGTTGGCTGGCCTCTTCACGAAGCTCCGTTCGAGCTGGTCAATTGAGCCCGAGATATCCATACCAACCATTCTGAGTTCACCTGTATAGTTGTAGGGCGTGCTCCCCTGAGTATCCCACACGGGGCTTAAGATTAGCCGATAAAAGTGATACCAGCAGCTACTGCAAACAATACCATCACCACGGTTGCTCGGAGGGACCACCGCAAGTATTCATACTTCTTCCCAGCAACCTTGGCGAGTGAGTAGTTCTCTTTGTTCAGAGTCTCCATCGCTTCCTCATCATCAAGAGAGGCGACCGCATCGTGAAAGTCCTCTCCAGATTTATACTGGGTGATATTCCCCCAATATATGAATCCTCGTTCGGGGCTGGGCGTACGTGGGTATATCACAATCACGGCGAGAAACACAGCGATGACTCCCACTATCGCCATTCCTATCGAGAACCAGCGGAGCCAGCCACTCGGAGCTTGGTTGAGATTACTTAGAGCAGTCGCAGCCAGCCCAAGGAAAGCAAACTGACCAGTAATCAATATCGACGCTTTCCGGTCCGCAGCGATGATGTACTCATTGAGGTGGTCCTGTGTTCGTTCGGCCAGTTGCTCAGGGGTGAAATCAGACATACGATTAGAGGTTACTACAGTCCGTATTCGCCCAAACACCCGTAAAGCTGTAGTAGTGGGCGTCTTCCCATCCATTCGCGTCACTACCCCATCGATAGGTGCTAAATGAGCCTTCATCGGTGAGATGGCTTGCCCACATACTGTCTCCTTCGTGGGCGTATTCATTGATGCCATGGTTGACAAGGTACTCGTTGCTGTCTGCTTTATCCTCAAGCTTGGAGGCTACATTAGCAGTAATGCCCACGGCTGTTCTTCGATTGAGACTGTGAACTCCAATACGAGAGATGTATACATCGCCTATTGAAGCACCAGCCTTGATGGAGATTGGCTCAATTCCAAAGTATTCCAGAGTCGGGTTCACGTAGTCTGCAAGCGTCGTTTTCACGGAAGCTATGTATTCGAGAACGGTGTGCGCGATGGCTGTATTATCATCGCCCGCGCCGAAATATGCAAGAATCCCATCACCCGTGTTTTTCTCGAAGTAACCATCGTAGTCACGGACCAGTTCCATCACCTCCGGTACGAAGAGATTTAACATGAAGAGAACATCCTCGTCATCCTGATTGCTGGTATACTCGGTGAAGCCAGCAATGTCGATGAATACCGCCCCTAATCGGAATTCCTTGGCGGTCCCGATAGTCATATCCTCTAAATCTGGCATACTGTAACTACTTGGTATGTCTTCTAATCGCTCTTCCACGTTGTCTGCTCGGTCTTCTACTCTTTCTTCGACATCATCCCTACTGAACGACATATTCTCCCATTCGGAGAGCGTTCCCTAAATGATTGGTAAGTGGAGGTAGAAGCGACTCATAACAATACATGGCTCCTACGCCCGGAGAAATTGAGACTCGCGTAAACGAACAGGTGTCGATAGTCGAAGAGCGTCTAGAACATATTCCAGATAGCTATAGCATGCCGGACTTAGAGGATATGACTCTCCACACGGCTAAGAAGTTCGACCTCGGTATCGTTTTTATTGACATCAATGACTTCACCGACTACACAGACAGGAATGATTACGGTGAGGTTCTTTTTATGCTGAATATCTTCGTACCCGAAACGATGGAGTTGGTTCGTGATTACGAGGGATATTTCGAGAAGAACACAGGCGACGGTATCATGGCCTACTTCGGAGCAGGAGAGGATGATACAGATACGGCAACACTTGTTATTGAGTATCTCTCGGCTCTCAAGTACGCGCTTGCAAATCACATCAATCCCTGCCTCCGTGACCATGGAATCGAACCAATCAGTATCAGTGCCGGGGCAACTATGGGCGAAGCATACATTTCCCGTATCGGAGTCCACAGTCTAAACCGCCGAACGGCCATCTCAACCGCAGCGAATGTCGCTTCAAAATTAGAGCACGCTTCTGAGGCGAATGAGTTCTACGTTGGCGAGGGTATCTACGAATATACCCACGAGAGCTTCGATGAGAACCCCTTCGAGAAGCTCGGTCATTTCACCCCGTACGTCTGGGAGAATGAAGAGACGGGGAAGCGAATCCCCTATAACCATTACAACTTCATCGGCGGGTGGGAAGGGACGGAGTGGTCAAATCTACGGCCACCGCAGTAGGGTTGACACGGAATCATTCGAGACCAGCAACGACAGTCCCACACTCTGAGCATGCGATATGATTAGATTTGAAGACTGGCTTCTTTTCCTCAAGTCTCTCACCACACTCCGGACATTCTCCATTGATAGCTGCTGAAGATGCTGTCGCCAGTACATCGATGAATCTTTCAAGTTCGTCTATCTTCTCTTGTTGCTGTTTGAGCT
>Ga0207755_100896_pt1 | contig 10714 bp, 9 predicted proteins | sample A23P2SouthBayCA_FD_187734 | JGI IMG/M metagenome (GOLD analysis project Ga0207755, IMG submission 187734) | Aerobic enrichment media microbial communities from Bioluminiscent Bay, La Parguera, Puerto Rico - A23 P2 (SPAdes) | ecosystem: Environmental > Aquatic > Marine > Unclassified ...
CGGCCGCCGTCGCCACCGTCGGCTTCGTCGCCCAGGAACTCCACGCGACCGAACCAATCTTCCCCGTCCGCCTCCTCCGCGAGCGCACCATCGCCGGCGTCGACCTCCTCAGCTTCTGCGTCGGCGTCGGGATGCTCGGCGGCACCACCTACCTCCCCGTCTTCCTCCAGACGGTGCTCGGGCAGTCCGCGACGAACTCCGGGCTCCTCCTCCTCCCGCTCGTCGGCGGACTGATGGTCACCAGCTTCGCCACCGGCCAACTCATGACGCGCCTCGGCTACTACAAGCCGTTCACCGTCCTCGGCGCCGCCGTCGCCACCGTCGGCTACTACCTCCTCTCCACCATGGGCGTCGCCACCACCCACCTCCAGTCCGGCGCGTTCATGTTCGTCACCGGCCTCGGCCTCGGCTTCGTGATGCCGACGCTCACCATCTCCGTGCAGAACGCCGTCGACCGGAAGAACCTCGGCGTCGCCACCACCTCTGTCACGTTCAGTCGGAGCCTCGGGAGCGCCATCGGCGTCTCCGCCTTCGGCGCCGTCCTCACCGGCCAGCTCTCCGATAGGCTCACCGGCGCCGTCGCCGCCGGCGACCTCAGCCGGCAGGCCGCCGACGTCCTCGCCGACGCCGGCTCGAACATCAGCCCCGCGGTCTTCGACGCGCTCCCGCCCGCCGCCGTCCCCGTCGTCCGGCACGCCATCGCACAGAGCGTCGACGCCCTGTTCCTCACGGGCGCCGCCGTCCTCGCCGTCGCGTTCCTCGTCGCGCTCGCACTCCCGCGCGCCGACCTCGGCGACGAAGCCCACGTCGACGTGCGCGAGACGACCGACCGCGATGACGCCGTCTCCGACGCCGCGACCACCGACGGCGGGAGCGACGCCGCCCGTGACGGAAGCGATACGTTCGAGCGCCCGTAACCACCCGCCATGGACGACCCCTTCCCCGCGGACGCCGAGGACACTCGGACCGCGATCATGAGAGCGACGTACGACGCGCTCTGCGAGCACGGCTACGCCGACCTCACCATCCAGCGAATCGGCGAGGCGTTCCCGAAGTCGAAGTCGCTGCTCTACCACCACTACGACGGGAAAGACGCCCTCCTCCTCGAGTTCCTCGCGCTCCTCCTCGACCGCTTCGAGGAGCGCGAACTCCCCGACGAACTCGCCGCCGACCCCGAGGCGCGACTCCGCCGGTTCGTCGAGCGAATCGTTCCCGCCGACGCCGACGGCCGCGACCCGTCGTTCGCGCGCGCGCTCGTCGAACTCCGCGCGCAGGCCGCCCACGACGACGACTACCGCGCGCACTTCACGCGCACCCGCGAACGCGTCCGCGACCGCCTCGCCGAAATCATCGAGGACGGCGTCGAGGACGGCGTCTTCCGCGACGACGTCGACCCCGACGCGGCCGCGTCCTTCCTCGCCACCGTCGCGAGCGGCGCGATGTTCGACGCCGCCACCACGGACGCCGCCGACCTCGACGCGGTCCGCGACGAACTCGAACGCTACGTCGACGCCCGAATCGTCCGCGACTGATCGCTCGGGGCCGCCGGCGACCCCCGGTCAGTCGACCGTGAAATCGAGCGACGCGTCCGCCTCGTACGATCCGGCGAACGCCCCGTCGCGTTCGAGCGTACAGGACGCGGCCACCCGTATCGGCAGGTCGTCCACGCGCTCGCTCGTCGAGAGGTGGAGCGTCCACCGGAGCGTTCCCGCGCCGAGGCCGCCGAGGCCGTCCACCGCCACCGTCGTCCCCCCGCCGGTGCCGCCGAACGAGATCGGCGGCCACGGGCCCCCGTCCGGTTCTTCGAGCGCGACCGAGACGGTCGGCGGGCCGCCGCTCCCCGACCAGCGCGCCGGCGCGTCGACGTCGAACCGCATCGACGAGAGCCGCGTCGCGTCGTCGTGCGACACCGTGCAGTCGAGCGTCCACCGCGCCGGACCCGGTCTATCGTACGCCACGTCGACGGTCGCCACCGTCTCCCCCGCGCCGTCGCGAAAGCGCACGTACGCCTCGTCGTCCTCGCGCACCACGTCGTCCGCCGCGAGCGACGTCGACCCGCCGACGCAACCGGCGAGCGCGCCGAGCGACGCCGCGCCCGCGCCCGCGACGACCGTTCGTCTGTCCATACCGGGACGTCGCGCCCCACTCCAATCTCGGCGTCGCTGGGTGAACCGCGCGTTTCAGCGTCTCACCACGCCGCGCGGAGCACGCGTTCGAGCGCGTCCGCGGAGACGTCCACGGACGCGGGGACGTTCCCGACGAGGCGGTCGTCCGCGGTCGTCGCCGCGACCGCCGGCAGGTCGCCCTCCTGGATCCCCTCGACGTCCCGCAGGCGCGCCGGCAGGCCGAGCGCGTCCCGGACCCGCGCGACGGCGTCGACGACCTCGTCCTCACGAACGTCGAGCGCGTCGGCGAGCAAGTCGAGCCCTCGGTCCGTCCCCGCGAAGACGTGTTCGAGCGCGTGCGGCGCGACGATACCGTGCGCGGCGCCCTGCTGGATCGGCGCGTGCGCCTTCAGGCCGTGACCGAACGCGTGCACGAGCGCGAGCGTCGTCGCGTCGGGGCGTGCGACGCCGTACTGCACGAGGATCGTTCCCCGGACCGCGCCCGCGTAGTCCGGGTCGTCGCCCCGCAGCGTCGGGAGCGCCTCCCGGAGCACCGACAGCCCCCGGGCGGCGGTGCCGTCCGTCACCGGCGTCGCCGTCGTCGCGTAACACGACTCGACGCCCTTGTCGAAGCCGTTCATCGCGGACGCGCAGAGCACGCCCGTCGGCGTCGTCGCGACGAGGTCGGGGTCGTAGACGGCCGCGTCCGGCATCAGTCCCGGCCCGCTGAGCCCGCCGGCGACGTCCGACTCGACGCGCCCGTTCGCCGCGGCCGCGGTGAGGCCCGCGCCGAGCGAGAGGTCCGCGCCCGCGAGCGTCGTCGGCACGACGACGAGCGGCGGGAGGTCGTCGGGCACCGGGAGCGACCCCGTCCCCGCGAACGCCTCCGCCGCGGCGTCCCGGTCGGCCGACGCGAGCGCGCGCACCGCCTTCGCGACGTCGAGGCTCGACCCGCCGCCGAGCGCGACGACGCCGTCCGCGTCCAGTTCGTCGTATCGTCGCGCGCCCGCGAGCGCGGTGTCCAGTCGCTTCTCGGGCGTCGTCTCGGCGAACACGCCGGCGAGTCGGTCGCCGAGGCCGTCGCGCACCGGGTCGACGACTGCCGGGGTCGTCCCCGTCGTCTCGCCCGCGACCACGAGCGCGCGCTCCACCCCGAGGCGCGCGAGTTCGTCCGCGAGCGACGCCGTCGCGCCCGCGCCGTATCGGATCGCCGCCGGCCGATAGTCGAATCGGAAGCCGTCCGGATCCATACGTCACGAACGCGCGCCCCCGCGGTAAACCACGTCCGGTGGCGGCGGAACCCACCGCCGCGCGCGGCGCGCCGGTCAGTCGGCGCGCCGGTTCGGCAGGAAGCAGTAGAGGACGGCGGCGCCCGCGGTGACGACGGCGAGCACGGTGAACGCGAGGTCGAAGCGTTCGAGGTCCGCGAGCGCGCCGACGACGATGGAGCCCGTGGACCCGAGGAGGAAGAAGCCGGTGCGGAGCAGCCCCCACGCCGTCCCCTGGACTTCGTCCGGGAGGACGGCGATGATGTAGGCGTTCGAGACGGGCGAGATGCCGTTGCGCGTGCCGAGCACCATCACGATGGCGGCGAGCGGGAGGAGGCCGGAGACGAACGGGACGACGGCGAGCGAGACGGCGCCGACGAGGGCGAGCGAGAGGAGGACGACCCGGTCGCCGAACCGGTCCGCGGCGCTCCCGGCGACTATCTGCCCGCCCGCGCCGCCGACGAAGAAGAGCGCGTAGACGCCGGCCGCGACCCCCGTCGGGAGCTTCCCGACCTCGTGGAGGTACGTCGGGAGGAACGCGGTGACGCCTTCGAGGCTGAAGAGGAAGCAGACGGCCGCGGCGGCGGGGACGACGACTTCGCGTCGCCGGATCGCCGCTCCGAGCGCGCGCGCCGTCTCCCGAACGCCGCCGTCGTCGTCCTCGCTCGCGTCCTCGACGGGCGTGCGGTCGTCGACGACGAGCCACGTCGCGCCGCCGACGACGACGAACCCGGGGACGGTGAGCAGCGCGGTGGTCTGCCAGCCGAGCGGGCCGACGAGGAGTCCCGTGACGAACGGGAGGACGGCGGAGCCGACGCTCCCCATCGAGAGCGTCAGGCCGAACGCGGCGCCCTCGACGTCCGGGAACGTCCGCGAGAGCGTCGTGCCGCGCGCCGGCCCGAACAGGCCGGTGGAGAGGCCGAAGCACGCACAGCCGACGAGGAACGCGCCGAGCGTCGGAGACGCCGCGATGACGACGAGGCTCCCGGCCGTCGCGACGAGGCTGCCGGTGAGGAGGCGTCGCTCGGCGAGTTTGTCGACGAGCGTGCCGGCGGGGAACTGCATGAGCGCGTAGCTCCCCCAGACGATGCTGACCGCGGCGCCCGCCACCGTGTTCGACATCCCGAAGTCGTCCTTGATGGTCGGGATGAGCGCGGGGATGACGTAGCGCGCGCCGAGCGTGAGGAACCAGCCGAGCGCGACGACGACGAGGACGCGCCATCGCCCCCCTCGCCGGAACGCCGCGACCGCGCCGGCCCCCTGCGTGTCGCTCATACGGGAAGGGGGCCCGTGGGACGGTTGAAGCTACTGGAATCGGCCGCGCCCGCCCGCGGTTTCGACGCACGCGAACGAGTCGGACACACGGGACAGCACCGCTGTACAGGCCGCCCGACCACTCCATCTGGACAGTATTACTGAGCAGTATGAACAAACAGTCTGCACAGAAATTCTGGGTAGACAGTATGGGTAGGTGGTGTAGGGAGTCGGTATGGTCGGTGCGTCCGCTCGGTCCGTCTCGCCAGTCGACGTGATGGGTGTGGCCAGCAACGACGGTCAGTACGGCCCGGGCCGCGTCAGCGCTCGGGCGGGGCGACGACCAGTCCCGCTATCGCCGCGGCGACGGCGAGCGCCCCGCCGAGCAGGAACGTCTGATCCCACCCGACGCTCGCGACGAGGAGGCCCGTCACCGTTCCGCCGAGCACGCCGCCCCACGCCTTCCCCGAGTAGAGGAGCGCGTAGTTCGCCGAGGAGTGCTTCGCGCCGTAGTAGTCCGCGACGAGCGTCGGGAAGAGCGTGTACTTCGGACTCCAGAAGAACGTCGCGACCACCACCGCCGCGACGAACGCCGCGCCCGCCCCCCGGATTCCGAAGTAGACCACCGCGAACAGCCCCAGTCCGCACAGCAGGAACGACGCCACCATCGTCCGCGCCGGCTCGAAGCGATCCGAGAGCTCGCCGAGCACGAGGCGGCCCACCGCGCTCGACAGCGGGAGGAGCGTCGCCGCGAGCGTCGCGATAACCGCCGCGAGCTCGTGGTGAGTGGCGTAGTCCACCACCTTCTCCGTGAGCATCAGCCCCGACCCCGACACCGCGACGAACATCCCGTACAGCACCCAGAACTGCCACGTCCCGAGCATCTCCCGCCACGAGTACTGCTTTTGCGACGGCGAGCGCGCCCCCGACCCGCCGTCGCCGTCGCCGTCCGCCCGTTTCTCCCGCCACCCCTCCGGCGGGTCCCGGATGACGACAGCGCCGACGAGGACGACGGCGAAGATGAGGAGGCCGACGTTCCGCAGCAGCGCCGCGTACGCGCCCTGCGCCACGACGGGTCCGGTGTTCGCGCGGACGTACGGCACGAGCGCCGCCGGGCCCGCGGCGAACGCCATCGTCCCGACGCCCGTCGTCAGACCCCGCCGGTCCGGGAACCACTTCAGCGCCGTGTTCACCGCGACGGTGTAGACGATGCCGACGCCGAACGCGCCCAGCGAGTAGACGAGGTAGACCTGCCAGACCGTCGTCGCGTACCCGAGCGCGACGTAGCCGCCGCCCGCGAGCACCGCCGCGAACGCGCAGAGCGCGCGCGGGCCGTGCCGGTCGCGCCACCACCCCACCGGGAACTGGGAGAGCGACTGCACCACGACGAAGAGCGTGAAGACCGTCGAGAGCGCCGCCGCGTCCACGCCGAGGTGGCGTGCGACCGGCGAGCGCAGACTCGACCAGACGTACTGGTACGGGCCGACCACCGCCATCATCCCCGCCGCCGCCGCGATCAGCCACCACCGCGAGAACCCGAGCGCCTCCTTCGCGCGCGCCGCGTGATCGTCCGACGACATTCGTTCGCATCGGGGACGCCCCGAACCATAAACCCACGGACAGTTCCCGCGACGGGCGAACCGCGACCGCTAACCATTAAGCGCTCGCTCCGGGAAGGGCCGACATGGCGATTCGAGACTACGAGCTATTCGAGGTGCCGCCGCGCTGGCTCTTCCTCAAGGTGGAGACCGACGACGGCCTCGTCGGCTGGGGGGAACCCGTCGTCGAGGGGCGCTCGAAGACCGTGAAAGCCGCCGTCGAGGAACTCCTCGACACGTACCTCGTCGGCGAGGACCCCGCGCGCATCGCCGACCACTGGGAGACGATGTACCGCGGCGGCTTCTACCGGGGCGGCCCCGTTCTCATGTCCGCCATCGCCGGCATCGACCAGGCGCTCTGGGACATCAAGGGTAAGCGCCTCGGCGCGCCCGTCCACGAACTCCTCGGTGGGAAGGTCCGCGAGACGGTGCGCGTCTACCAGTGGATCGGCGGCGACCGGCCCGCCGACGTCGGCGCCGCCGCGGAAGAGAAAGTCGACGCCGGCTTCACCGCGCTGAAGATGAACGGCACCGCGGAGATGGAGCGCATCGACAGCCCCGCCGCCGTCCAGCGCGCCGCCGATAGGCTCGCCGAAGTCCGGGACGCCGTCGGCCCCGAGGTGGATATCGGCGTGGACTTCCACGGCCGCGTCTCGAAGCCGATGGCGAAGAAGCTCGTTCGCGCCCTCGAACCCCACGAGCCGTTCTTCGTCGAGGAACCCGTGCTCCCCGAGCACAACGACGCGCTCCCCGGTATCGCCGAGACGACCACCGTTCCGATCGCGACGGGCGAACGGATGTTCTCGCGCTGGGACTTCAAGGAGGTCTTCGAGCAGGGCGTCGTCGACCTGATCCAGCCGGACCTCTCGCACGCAGGCGGCATCAGCGAAGTGTCGAAGATAGCGGCGATGGCCGAGGCGTACGACGTCGCGATGGCGCCCCACTGCCCGCTCGGACCCATCGCGCTCGCGTCCTGCGTGCAGGTGGACGCCACCGCGCACGCCGCGCTCATCCAGGAGCAGAGCCTCGACATCCACTACAACGAGACCAGCGACGTCCTCGACTACCTCGCCGACCCGTCCGTCTTCGACTACGAGGACGGCCACGTCGCCATCCCCGACGGGCCGGGTCTCGGCGTCGAAATCGACGAGTCGCACGTCCGCGAGATGGCCGAACGCGACGTCGACTGGCACAACCCCGTGTGGCGCCACGACGACGGCAGCGTCGCCGAGTGGTAGGCTAGTAGAACGCCTGCCCAGGGTCGACGTTCACCACCTGTCCGGTCATCGGCGCGCTCTCCTCGCTCGCGAGGAACGCCACCGCGTTCGCGACGTCTTCTGGTTCCAGACGCCGCTCGATTGCCTGTCCCTCGACGACGCCCTCGATGTACGACTCGTCGTTCTGCAGGGTCGCCTCCGACATCGTCAACCCCGGCATCGCGACGTTCGCGCGCACCCCGAGTTCGCCGAGTTCGGTCGCGAGCGCGCGCGTCATGCTCACCACCGCGCCCTTCGACGCGACGTAGTGGAGGAAGCCCGGGACGCCCAGTTCGACCGTGTTCGACGCGACGTTCACGACGCGCGCGCCCTCGGTGAACGCCGGGAGCGCGGCCTTCGCCGCGCGGAAGACGCCGGTGACGTTCACGTCGAGGACGTCCGCGAACTCCTCGTCGGAGAGTTCGTCGAAGCGCCGCTTGTTCTCCACGAGCGGCGCGTAGACGGCGGCGTTGTTCACGAGCGCGTCCACGTCGAGGCCGTCGAACGCGTCGCGGAGGCTCGCCTCGTCGGTGACGTCGCCCTCGCGGTACTCGCCCGCGCCGCCCGCGTCCCGTATCGCCGCGACGGTGTCGCTCCCGTCCGCGACGTCCACGACGACGACGCGATAGCCGTCCGCGGCGAGGCGTTCGGCGATGGCCCGCCCGATACCGCCCGCCGCGGCCCGTCACGACCGCAGTCTCGTCCATGCCCCTGCCTCCCGCGCCGCTGCCTTCAACGTTCCCCCGCGCCGTCCGGCGGACAGTACACTTATCCCGACACGCGAGGTGGATGTTCGCATGGACCGCGATTCGCTCGGCGACTACGGAAGCTACGTCGACGGCCGCTCGCGCGACGACGGCGACCCGTTCGCCGTGCGCGACCCCGCGACCCGCGACCGTATCGCCACCGTCACCGACCCCGGCCCCGACGGTATCGACGACGCCGTCGCGTCCGCCCGCGCCGCGCAGTCCGACTGGGCCGCCACCGACCCCCGCGAGCGCGGACGCGTCCTCCGCGACGTCGCCGACGCCATCCGCGACGAGACCGAACGCCTCGCCCGCATCGAGACCGCAGAGACCGGGAAACCGATCTCCCAGTCGCGGCTCTTCGTCGACTGGGCGACGAACTACCTCGAGTACTACGGCGGCCTCACCGACAAGATAGAGGGCGAGACAATCCCGCTCGGCGAGGGCTACCTCGACTACACGAAGCGCGAACCCTACGGCGTCACCGGCCAGATCATCCCGTGGAACGTCCCCTCGCTCCTCTCGCTGCGCGGCATCGCGCCCGCGCTCGCGACGGGGAACGCCGTCGTCGCGAAACCCGCGCCCGAAGCGCCGCTCGTCGTCCTCGAGTTCGCCCGCATCGCCCACGAGGCCGGTCTCCCCGCGGGCGTCTGGAACGCCGTCCCCGGCGACGGCGCGAACACGGGCGCCGCGCTCACCGAACACGCCGGCGTCGACAAACTCGTCTTCACCGGCTCCGACGCGACGGCGACGCGCGTGATGACCGCCGCCGCCGACACCCTCACGCCCGTCAGCCTCGAGACCGGCGGAAAGAGTCCGAGTATCGTCTTCCCCGACGCGGACCTCGACGACGCCGTCGAGGACACCCTCCACGTCTTCGACAACGCCGGCCAGGTCTGCTTCGCGACGACGCGCGCGTTCGTCCACACCGACGTCTACGACGAGTACGCCGAACGCATCGCCGCCGCCGCGAGCGACCTCACCGTCGGCCCCGGCGACGAGGACCACGACGTCGGCCCGCTCATCACCGAGGACGCCCGCGACGCCGTCGCCGAATACGTCGACGACGCCGCCGCGGCCGGTGCGCGCGTCCTCGCGGGCGGCGAGATACCGCGCGACGACGGGAACTACTACGCGCCGACGGTCGTCGACCGAGTCGCCGACGACGCGCCCATCTCCTGCGACGAGGTGTTCGGCCCCGTCCTCACCCTCTACGAGTTCGACGACGAGGCCGAGGCGATTCGGCGCGCGAACGACACCCGATACGGCCTCTACGCGACCGTCTGGACGAACGACGTCTCGCGCGCCCACCGCGTCGCCGACGCCCTCGAAGCCGGCACCGTCACCGTCAACGAGTTCCCCGTCACGGCCCCGCAGGCGCCCTTCGGCGGCTACAAGCAGTCCGGAATCGGCCGCGAGAAGGGCGTGCAGGCCATCGACGAGTACACCCAGTCGAAGAACGTCATCGTCTCGCTCGACGACGCCTGAACGCTAAGGGGGGCGCTAGAACTGCTCGACGTCGTGTTCGAGCGTGCCGATGCCGTCCGCTTCGAGTTCGACGTGGTCGCCGTCCTCCAGCGGACCCACGCCCTCCGGCGTGCCCGTGATGAGGACGTCGCCGGGTTCGAGCGTCATGTACTGAGTGACCTCCGCGATGAGTTCCGGCACGGAGAAGATGAAGTGCTCGGTGTTGGAGGACTGGCGGACCTCGCCGTTCACGCGCAGTTCGAGCGACGTGCCGTCCGGGTCGACGTCGTCGGGGTCGGCGAGGACGGGGCCGAGTGGGCAGGAGCCGTCGAAGGCCTTCCCACGCACCCAGTTCTGTTCGACGCGCTGGTCGTCCCGGTTCGACACGTCGTCCGCGAGCGTGTACCCCTCGACGACGTCCAGCGCCTCGTCCTCCGGGACGTTCCGGCACTGCTCGCCGATCACCACGGCGAGTTCTATCTCGTGGTCCATGTCCTCCTTCCCCTCGGGCATGGTGACGGTGTCGCCGTGCGCGGCGACCGCGTTCGGCGGCTTCAAGAAGAGCAGCGGCCGGTCCGGGAGGTCGGACCCCATCTCCTCGGCGTGCTTCGCGTAGTTCCGACCGACGCAGACGATCTTCGACGGCTCGCAGGGCGCGAGCACCTCAACCTCGTCCTCGTCGTAGGTTCGACCGCCGAACTCGAGGCCGTCGTCGGTCCACTCGCCGTCTCGAATCGCACCCGCCGGATCGCGGAATCTGACGTGACGCATCGCCCCGACCCAGACTCCCCGACCACAAAGCGATACCGATTGGCGGTATCGCCTAGATCGTCGTCACGCGACGGTAGTCGTCGTCGAGCGCCTGCGCGTCCTCCGGCAGGAGCGCGACCGCGATGTACGGCGCGTACTCGTGGAAGTAGTCGACGAGGGCGGCGATGCGGTCGGAGTCGATGGCTTCGAGCGAGTCGAGGAGCATGAACGGGCACGCCTCGTACACCTCGTGCACGAGGTAGCCGGCGA
>Ga0207755_100900_pt1 | contig 10698 bp, 12 predicted proteins | sample A23P2SouthBayCA_FD_187734 | JGI IMG/M metagenome (GOLD analysis project Ga0207755, IMG submission 187734) | Aerobic enrichment media microbial communities from Bioluminiscent Bay, La Parguera, Puerto Rico - A23 P2 (SPAdes) | ecosystem: Environmental > Aquatic > Marine > Unclassified ...
CTCGCCCGGAACCCCGTCCGCGGAGATACTCAGCGCGGCGGCTGTCCCGGCCGCGCCGAGCAACATCGCAACGCAAAGCAGCGCCGTCGCAGTCTTAGAATAGCGGGTCAAGTTCATCATCGTCGTCTTCGACCAACTGCTCTAAGTTATCTTCGCTCTCCTGCCGAATGTCGTCGATGTTGTCCTGCGCTTCGATGGCGACCTGCTGGAGTTCCTTGATCCGCGGGACGTTGTGCACGCCCGACAGCAGCACCGCCGCGGCCACCCGGGGCTCGTTGGTCGGGTAGTCCCCGCCCCGAACCTCCATGCTCCCGGTCTGCTCCTCGAGCCACTTGCGCCCGCGCTCTATGCCTTTCCGGTTGAGGTGGGCAGAGGGACCGGCCATGACGAGCAGCGCACGCTCCGCGCCGTCGATCTCACAGGGCAGTGTCAGGCGACCGAGCGCGGCCTTGCGGACCAGCGACGTGATCCGGTTGGTCGTGTTGGCGCTGTCCATCTCGCTGCTCTCGTCGCTACCCGAGAATCGAGAGAGGAGGCCACCGCTACTTCCGGAGGACATCTCTACGTCCTCGGAGGCGTAGCCGACCGTCGAGACGCCGCCTCCGGAGAGCGTGTTGATGATCTCCGAGGAGTCGACGACGGACTCGGCGATGTTGTCGCCCTCGCCGATCTCGCCCGCGCCGAAGAGGACGCCGAATCGCTTGACGATCTCCTCGTTGATGTGGTCGTAGCCGCCCTCGACAGACTCGCCGGTCTTGCGCCAGGCGTCGTTGTCGAACACGAGCAGGTTGTCGACCTCGCGGACGAACGTCTGGAACGACCGCGCGGCGTTGAGCGTGTAGATGCCGCCCTCGTCGCTGCCGGGCAGGACGCCCAGCCCGTACACCGGTTCGGTGTAGATCCGCTTGAGGTGTTTCGCGATGACCGGCGAGCCACCGGACCCGGTGCCGCCACCGAGTCCCGAGACGATCAGGAAGCCGTCGATCTCGTGGACGGGGATACCGTCGATCGCGCCCTGAATCTCGTCGATGTCCTCTTCGGCGATTTCCGCGCCGAGTTCGTTGTCGGCACCGACGCCGTGACCTTTGACTCGTGCCTGTCCGATGAGGACCCGTTGCTCCTGTGGTATGTTCTCGAGACCGAGCAGGTCGGCCTTCGCCGTGTTCACCGCGACCGCCGAACGGACGATTCCGGAGTTCGTCCGCTCGTCGTATTCGAGGAACTTGTCGACGATTTTACCGCCGGCCTGCCCGAAGCCGATCATCGCGAGTTTCATTGATTGGTGAGACTCCGCTTAAAAGGGGTAAGTAGGAAAGAGGGGATAAGCCTTTTGCCCAAACATCGAATACGAGACGGTCGCGTACGCAAGTCGCAACCAAACGAATCAACGGCGATCGGGACAGCGTCGTTTGGCGTTCCGGCTCACTGGATGCCGAGGTACTCGCCGAGCGTTGTCAGTTCGTCGGGATCGACATCGAAAGCCGCGACGGCGTTGTCGTCGGTCGTGTTGTCGAAGTTCAGCGACCGGTACTGGTCGCCACCCATCGGGAAGCCGGGGACGGCGCCGAGCGTCTTGAGACCGATCCCGGCCAGTGCCATCGGGAGCGGGAGGATACTCACGGAACTGTCGCTGGCCTCGTACACCTGTTCGGTCACCTGCCGGAGCGTCAGCACTTCCGGGCCGCCGAGTTCGTACACTTCGCCGACGTGTTCGGCCTCGCTCAGCGTGTCGGCCAGCATCGGGACGAGGTCGCCGACCCAGATCGGCTGGAATCGGGTCTTCTTGCCGCCGCCGGGCAGCGGGTAGAGTGGGACACCGGGCGCGAACATCCCCTTGAGTCGCTTGGTGAAGGGGACGAACTCGCCGCCCTCGCCGAAGACCACCGAGGGTCGGACGATCACCCAGTCGAGCGAGGAGTCCCGGACGATCTGCTCTGCGCGCCCCTTCGAGCGGATGTAGTGGGTCGGCCCGTTCGAGTCGGCCCCGAGCGCGCTCATCTGGACGAGTCGCTCGACGCCGTGGTCCTCGGCGGCCCGCACGCAGTGTTCGGTCCCGCCGCGGTGGATCCGATCGTGGGCCTCGTTGCCCCCGCCTGGTTTGAACAGCGGCGACAGCGCCACGAGGTTGATCGCGGCGTCCTGGCCCTCGAACGCCCCCTCGATGCTCTCGTAGTCGGTCACGTCGCCCGCGACCGTCTCGACGCCCGCCGGCAAGTCGGCGTCGCCCGGCGACCGTGCCAGTGCCGTCACGTCGTGGCCGCGCTCGACAAGTTCCGCACACAGGTTCGACCCGATGAAGCCACTGCCACCGACAACGAGTACGTTCATGTTGGTAACGTGACCGGCAAGTGATATAAAGGTAGTGCGCACCCTGTTAGGACTGACAGACGATCCCACGCCAGCGAACTGAGAGGTTCGATCAGACCGACCAGCCGAGGCGTTTACGTAGGGCGGTGGCGACGACTGGGACATGCTGCTCACGCTCGAAGGGCTGGACGGCAGCGGCAAGACGACCGCGTGGGAGACGCTACAGTCACACGCGGCCGTTCCCGACGACGCCGTGTTCACGCGCGAACCGACCGACTCGTGGTACGGCGAGGCGGTCCAGCGCTCGATCGACGACGACGACGCCGACTCGCTGGCCGAGCTGTTCCTCTACACCGCCGACCACGCCGACCACCTCGCGAACACGGTCGAACCGGCGCTCGCCGAGGGGCGAGTGGTGATCTCGGATCGCTACTCCGATTCGCGCTACGCGTATCAGGGCGCGACACTCGCCGACCGCCTCGACGACCCGCTGGACTACGTCCGAGAGGTCCACGCCCCGTGGACCCGGCCGCCGGACGCGACGATCTATCTGGACGTGGACGCCGAGATCGCCGCCGAACGCAGCGGCGCGACCAACAAGTTCGAGACGGCCGACTACCTCTCGGAGGTGCGCGAGAACTACGAGCGGCTGATCACGGACGAACCCGACCGGTTCGTCCGAGTGGATGCGACCCAGTCCGAAGCGGCCGTTCGCGAAACCATCGACGAGGTCGTCTCGAATCTGCTGGGTTGATTACTGCCCGGTCGTGTCCGGTACCTCGACGTCCTCGGGCGAGGGCATCCAGACGTAGTCGAACGTGACCCCGAGCGCCAGCGGGAGGAAGATCAGCACCGTCACCACGGTCGCGCGACTGCCGAGGTTTCCACCCAGACCGAACACGCCCGAGAACACGAGCACGAGGACGAACAGGGCCACGGGACACAACAGGAGCGAGTAGAGCAGACTCCCCCAGCGCGTGTGGAGCCTGACGCGAAAAAAGCGGGTCATCAACGCCGTGACAGCACTGTTGACCAGCACGATCACGAGCACTCCGACGAGACCGAGGACGCCGACCATAGCGGCCCTAGGGAGTGGAGGGTCTTTGCCGTGTCGGCATCGACCAGCAACGGCACCTCACTCCATGCAGATGTACGTCCGTGTGTCGACGACGCCGTCCAGATCTCGGATGCGCGTCGCGACCGTTTGCATCACGTCGTACACCTCCTCGCCGACTGCTTCGGCGATGATGTCGTACTTGCCGGCGACGATGTGGGCCTCGCTGACGCCGTCGTGGCCGCGGATCTCGTCGAGGAGCCCCTCCGACTTGCCGGCGGAGGTCTTGACCATGATAAACGCAGTCACCATACGTGCCGTGTCGATTGGTAACACGTTAAAGGTTCAGGTCGGACCACGGGGTAGCTTTATCCACCCCCCAGTCGTAAGCGTTACCATGCGATTCGTTATCGTGGGTGCCGGTCGCGTCGGCCTCCGCACCGCCCGCGTGCTCGACGAGAGCGGGCACGACATCGTCCTCGTCGAGAACGACCCCACGAAGGTCGAACGTGCCCGCGAGGCAGGGTACGAAGTCATCGAGGGCGACGGGGCTGTCGAGGAGACGCTCGGGGAGACCCACCTCGACGACGCGGACGCGCTCGGCGCGCTGACCGGCGACCTCAACGACAACTTCGTCGCGTGTATGATCGCCAAACAGTTCGGCTGCCGGACCGTCATGCGGATCGACGAGGACTACCGCGAAGAGATCTACCGCAAGTACGCCGGCGACGTTGACGAGGTGATCTACCCCGAACGGCTGGGTGCCATCGCCGCGAAGAACGCCTTACTCGGCGGGAACATCCGCGCCGTCGCCGACATCGCACAGCAGCTCCAGCTCGTCGAACTGACGATCACCGAGCAGTCGCCGATGCGGGGGTACTCGATCAGTGAACTCGAACTACCCGCCAACGCCCGGCTGCTGGCCTTCGGCAAGGCCGACGGCCCGCTCGATCTGCCCGGCGAAGACGAGACGCTCGATCTGGGCGACCACCTCGTCGTCCTCGCCGACTTCGACGTCCTGAGTGACGTTCGCAGCATCGTCGTCGGTGAGACCGGCCGTACCGCGGCCGTGGGAGGTGTCTGAGATGGTCGTCGCCTACGTCATGATCAAGGTGTACACCGGCGACGCCGACCGTCTCAAGGGCGACATCGAGGCCATCGACGGTATCACTGCCGCCCACATCGTCGCCGGCGACGTGGACTTCATCGCCAAGGTCGAGGTCGAAACGCCCGCCGAGGTCAAAGACATCGCCGCCACACAGATTCAGGAGATCGAAGGCGTCGAAGACACCCAGACCTACATCGCGATGGACTAGCGAGGCAGGGACTCGACCGCTGGGATCACTCTCGATCGGCTAGATCCCGAATATCGGGACGAACCGGAACGTGAGATACGCCCCGATCGTCGCGATCGCCGGGACCACGTTCTGCATCAGCACGACCCGGGCCGTCGTCGCGGGATTGAACAGCGCCGACGGGTCGGGCACGTCTTCGGCGTCTTTCTCGCCGATCGGCGGCAACGCTTCGCCTTCCTCGTCCTCTGCCAGCGCGTCGACGGTGACCGGTGGCGTTTCCTCGCCAGTGACGGCCTCGGGAACGGTGACCGGTCGCGTCGCTCGCCCCCAGCCCAGTCCGACGATCGACATCGTCGCGATGATGACGAAACTCGCGGGGATGCCCAGCGCCGAGAGGAACACGACGAGCGTCGAACTGACCGAGGCGACGACGATGGCAGCCGTCAGCGGCAGTTCGGTGATGTCGCTGCCCATCGTCTCCAGGGTCCGTCGAGCGATCGTGAACGCACCGATGGCGACGGCGATACCGCCGAGGATGATCGCGGGATTCATCGCGAGTTCGTCGCTCCCGACCAGCGGCGCGACCGCGTTGGCGATGTTCGAGGTCCCGGAGCTAAACGCCATCAGGCAACCGATCGCGACGACCGTGATCGTCCCGACCAGCTCCCGGCGGTTGGTCGTCTGGTTGACCCGCGGGACCGGGACCACCCCCGAGCGATCGAGATCCAGCAGCGGGCCGGTGCTGCGTTCCATCGCGACCATGCGATTGAGCCGCGCGTAGAAGTACCGGCCCAGAATCAGCGACACCCAGAAGCCGATGATCGGCGAGACGACCCACCAGACGGCGATCTCGCCCATGACGGCCATGTCCAGCACGCCACCGGCCAGCGCCAGCCCCGCGATCGCACCGACGGCGGTCATCGACGTCGACGCCGGGACGCCGAAGAGGTTCCCCATCAGCAGCGCGATGCCGATGAAAAAGAGGACCGCGATCGACGATTCGAGCGTGAACACGGCGGGATCGACGACCAGTTCGGTGCCGAGTTTGGTCACGACGTTCCGGCCGATCGTCCACGCGCCGAGGAAGAAGAACAGGCCCATCAGCGCCGCTGCGGTGGTCTTCGAGATCGCGTCTGCTCCGACGGCCGGGCCGAACGCCGGCCCCGTCGTCGAGCCGCCGATGTTGTACGCGACGAACATCGCGACGAGGACACCGACGACGAGCAGTAGCTCGACCATCAGTGCTCCCCCGCAGTATCGTCGTCTCCGGCACCGTCCTCGTCTAACTGCTCTTCGACCGTCTCCTCGACTTTTTCTCCGACCGTCTTCTCGACCGTCTCTTCGACCGTCTCGCCAACGGTTTCTTCGACGGTTTCCTCGACAGTTTCGTCTACCGTTTCCGCGACCTGCTCGCCGACAGTTTCCTCGACCGTCTCTTCGACCGTCTCCTCTACCTTCTCGCCCACCGTTTCCTCGACGGTTTCTTCGACCGTCCCCTCCATCTTCTCGCCCACCGTTTCCTCGACCGTCTCCTCTACCTTCTCGCCCACCGTCTCTTCGACCGTCTCCTCCATCTTCTCGCCCACCGTTTCCTCGACCGTCTCGCCAACCGTCTCTTCGACCGTCTCACCGACGGTTTCGTCGACCTTCTCACCCACCGTCTCTTCGACCTTCTCACTCACTGTCTCCTCGACAGTCTCACCGACGGTTTCGTCGACGGTCTCTTCGACGGTCTCTTCGACCGTCTCCTTGACTGCCGTCGTCATCCACTCCGGATCGAACCGGGCCATCTTCCAGACGACGTGGATGAGATACGAGAGCAGGACACCGAACCCGAAGGCGAGCCCGACGGCGTTGCCCACGAGCAGGATCAGCGCCACCGAGAGCGCGATCAGAAGGCCGTAGACGAGGTCGACGATGGAGTCGACCCGACTCGGGTTCACAGGTCGCCCGGACCCTGCCCGGACCCGCTCGTGTCGAAAGCGATTCGCTGCCCACCAAATGCGAGAGAATACACAGTACTAGTAGATCGGGCTCTCGGCTCAAGTACCTTGGCAAGTACGTCGTTGGTCCGTCGGCTATCTCCCCTCGCGTAGCGTCACCGAGGACGATCACGAGATCGACGACCGGTGTTATACGGACAGTTGTCGGTCTTTACCAGATCGACCGCACGCCGTCGTGCGGTCGACTGGGGAAACGTCTACAACTGTCCGTATCAGTCCCGATCCTCGGATTCGAGCCGTCGCTTCAGCAGGTAACCGGTGCCACCGATGGCGCTCAAGACACCGCCGACGCCGAATCCGGGACCGCTCCCGCTGGTGGTCCCGCCCTCGTTCTCCTCGGTCGCGGTGTCGGTATCGCCGTCGACGGTCGTCTCCGCCGCAGTGTCGGGCCGTGTCCGCGTAGATTCGGTCGTCGGTGGCTGGGTGGTCGTCCCGGTCGACGTATCCGTCGCGGTGTGGGTCGTCTCGCTCGCTCGCGCGACGCGAAACGTCTCCGTCGCACGGACGGGATCGGCGTTCGCGGCCTCGGCGACGACGGCGGCCTCGTACGCGATGGCGTCGCCGTCGAAGGGGCCGACTTCCGCGGTCGATCCGTCCTCGCCGAACGTCACGATCGTCGCCCCGCCGTCGAGGGGATCGACGCTCACCGTCGACTCGTACGTCGGGTTCCCTCGCTGCGATTCGATCGAGAGCGTCACGTCGAGATCGTCCGTCGGCACACCGGCAGTTTCGGCGAGCAAGAGATCGACTGGGAACGATCCGGCGCTGGACCGGTCATCGATATCGAACTCGGAGATAGACAGGCTCGCCCCTTCGGTGGTAGTCTTCTCGATCCCGAAGTCGTACCCCGACACTGCCTCATCGCCCTCGACAGCGACTGCGTCGTAGTCGGTATCGACGGCCACCTCGTCGCTACGTCCCGTCTCCCCACCGACCGAGACGACGGACGCGGTTAGCTGGTACTCGCCGACTGGCAGGCCGTCGAAGGCGTACTCGACTGGACTCGTGTCGGTGCTGGCGTCGATCACCCGCTCTACGGACCGACTCTCGCTCGCGCCGGTCGCGGTGACTTCGACCGTAACCGGATTCGCGACTGGCTCGTCGAGCAGGCCGTCGGAAAAGCGCAGTTCTCCCGTGATCGAGCCGCTACTGGACCCTGCGGAGAGGTCCTGATTGAACGCGAGCGTCCAGTCGAACGGGAGATCGCTGCCCGTGGACCCGTCGTATACGCTGAGACAGAACCGACTGCCGCTCTCGGCGACGAGTTCGAAGGAGCCGTCGAGTCCCGATTCGACCTCGATCCACTCGCCCCACCGACTGGCCTCGAACGACACGTTGTTCGGATTCCGCTTGGTGTACGCCTCCGAATCCGGGCTCTCGATCGACAGGCTCGGGTCCTCAGCGGCTCCCGGAACGGACGTTGCGACGTTCAGCGTCTCGCCTTCCTCCATGACGAACCGGAGGAAGTGTTGCTCGTCGGGCGAGACAATGGTCCCAGTGTACTCCCCGGTCGTCTCGACGACTGGCGCACCCTCACAGGAGTCGCCCCACCGGTCCGACGGCTCTGCCGAGGTCAGTCGTTCCGAGTCGAAGGTCAGGTCGCAAGGAAGGTCGGTTTCCAGCCCGCCATCGTACAGTTTGAAACAGAAGACGGTGTCCTCCTCGGCCCACAGTTCGAAGGAGCCGTCGAGTCCCGGTTCGATCTCGATCCACTCGCCCCACCGATTGGCCTCGAACGACACGTTGTTCGGGTTTCGCTTGGTGTACGCCTCCGAGTCCGGACTCTCGATCGATAGGCTCGGCTCCTCGGCCGAAGACGGCGCAGACAGGTCGATCTCCAGATACTCACCGTGGTCGACCTGCATCTTGAAGTAGTGGTCGTCTGCGGGCGAGACGAGAGTGGGAGTGTAGGTACCGGTGGCGTCGACAACCGGACCGTCTTCGCAGGAATCGCCCCACCGCTCCGATGGCTCCGCCGAGGTCGACAGTGCCGAGTCGAACGTCCAGTCGTAGGGGTACTCGCCGTCGTCGCTCCCGTCGTAGATCTGGAAGCAGAAGACGGTGTCCTCCTCGGCCCACAGTTCGAAGGAACCGTCCAGTCCCGGTTCGATCTCGATCCACTCGCCCCACCGACTGGCCTCGAACGACACGTTGTTCGGATTTCGCTTGGTGTACGCCTCCGAGTCCGGGCTCTCGATCGATAGGCTCGGCTCCTCGGCCGTCGACGGTACGGACAGGTCGATCTCCAGGTACTCGCCGTGGTCGACCTGTACCTTGAAGTAGTGCTCGTCGTCGGGCGTCTCTATCGTGCCCGAATAGCTTCCGGTTCCATCGACCACGGGAGCGTCGTCACAGCTACTGCCCCACTCTTCGACGCTCGACTGTGCTGCGCCGGGCGCTGCACCGAACGCCGTCCCGATGCCGATCCCTGCCGTCGACTGGAGGATCGAACGACGGGAGAAGCTGTTGGATCGCCGACCGGAACGATCCGCACGCTCACGTACCATGTGATTGTCGGCACCTTGCCAGATTGAAAATACTGTTGTTCTCAACGTGTTCGCGCGCAGAAGTGGCGTTACTCGCCGGACGCTCGAACTTACAGCGGCGTTCCGCCAGCCCCGCCGTCGCCCTTGTACCTTTTTACTGCGTCGGGTATCCTCGTGCCTTCGGCACTGCGGGTACCACTCCTTGCAAAAATCTACGCTAAAAACACTCTCCAAGTCGCACCCTTCGGGTGCGCTTGGAGTGAATCGGCTCGCTTCGCTCGCTGAATACTCGCACTCACAACGGCGTTCCACCGGCCCCGCCGTCGCCGTTCGTTTGCGCTTGATCGACCAGTTCCGCGACCGCACCCTCGTAGTCGTAGCCGGGGACGATCCCCTCGACGTAGGTGCCCTCGACGTACTCGACGAAGGTCTTGGCGACGCGTGCGGCGGTGTCGGCGTTGCCCAGTTCGAAGCCGTAGGTGACGACCACGTCCTCGCCGTCGCGCTCGACGGCGTACTCGTCGAGGTCGACCTCGGTGCGGGTCGCCTTGGGAGCGTCTTCCAGCCGGCGCTGTAGCGTGTCGAACCAGCCGTCGGCGACAGCGTCGCCCACCTCGTCGACGGTCGCCGCGTCGAGCGTGGGCGCACGAACGGTGACGGTGTAGGCGACGCGCCACTCGGGGGCGTCCTCGGCCGCGACGAGCCCCTCGAACGCAGTGGTCGTCACGCGGTACTCGTCGTCGCTCTCAGCGAAGGCGTCGTGGTTGTCGAACGCCCGTACAGCCGCTTCGGGCACGTCGTCGGTCATCGGGCCACGATACGCCGCTGACGGGCAAAAGGGCGTCGTCACGTAGTTCCAAGTGAGTCCGTCACCTCCGGACGGACGATGCCGCTCACGCCCTTCCACCTCGGCCCCGCACTGCTGATCGGGGTCGCCCTGTATCGCTGGCTCGACCTCCCGACGCTGCTCGCTGCGAGCGTCGTGATCGACGTGCGCGCGGCGCTGGTCGTGTTCGGCCCGCTGGGCGGGCCGACCCACGGTATCCTGACGACGTTCGTCGGAGCCACGGTGGTCGCGCTCGCCCTCGCCGCTGGCGTCCTCGCACTGCCCCAGCCGGTCCAGTCGCTGCTCGCTTACGGTCGGCTCGCGTCGACCGCCGAGCGAGCACCCGTCCTCGCCGGCGCACTCGTCGGGACGTACTCCCACGTCGCGCTGGACTCGTTGTTGTACGCCGACGCACGGCCCCTCTTTCCGCTGGCCGGGAATCCACTGCTACGAGAGGGTGTCGTGCTCGTCCCAGTCTACGGTGGCTGCGCCCTCGCCGGTCTGCTCGGAGTCGTCGGATTCGGACGCCAGTGGTGCCAGACGAACGACGACGGCGACACGACCACGAAGTCGACGTAGTGGTGTACACGAGGCTGCTATCTCCGGACACTCAGTGCGTATTCACTGCCATCCGGCGTCCAGAAACAACGGAGTGCGAGGGATGGGATTCGAACCCACGGACCCCTACGGGAGCGGGTCTTAAGCCCACCGCCTTTGGCCAGGCTCG
>Ga0207755_100902_pt1 | contig 10679 bp, 6 predicted proteins | sample A23P2SouthBayCA_FD_187734 | JGI IMG/M metagenome (GOLD analysis project Ga0207755, IMG submission 187734) | Aerobic enrichment media microbial communities from Bioluminiscent Bay, La Parguera, Puerto Rico - A23 P2 (SPAdes) | ecosystem: Environmental > Aquatic > Marine > Unclassified ...
AAGCGGTACCCGACTCCCACGCCGAGATGCCCGAACAGTCGACGCCGTCGTCGCTGCCGCCACCGCCGGAGCCGTCGCCGCAGGACCCCTCCTTGGTCCAGGCGCTCGCGTCCGAGGACGGCTCGGTGCCGCTGGTCCACCACTCGGCGGTCCAGAGCGCGCCGTCGTGGCTCACCTGTTCGCCGCCGTCGTAGCTCGCGCCGTCGTCCCACGCGGAGACGCCGCTACAGTCCGCTGCCGTCGCCGTGCCAGCGCCAGCGACTGCCAGTGCTGAGAGTGCCGATGCCTTCCGTAACATGTCGCGTCGTGTGTCTTCCATAGTTGGTGTTTCTCGTCCGTCGTGTCGCCGGTCGCGGCCCTCGCCGGCGTTCGGACGCCGGCCAGCGCGGCCACTGCAACCATCCCCCGACGCGGGCGTGTGTCCTGCCTCCGTGTTCTGCCTCGCCGTTCACACGGCGACACGTCCGTTCCCCCGTTGTCGCGTGTCGCCGTCGCTCCCGTGCTATCCGTCGAGCGCGCCCCGGAGCGTGGCGCTGCGTCTGTGGTCTGTCGTACCGTCGCCGATCGACCACGGCATCGTCCCGTCCCAGACGACACGAGCGCCACCGCTGCAGGCGGCGCTCGGATCGTTCTCTCGGTACGAGTGCCCTGCTGTGCCGACGGAGACGCCGACCAGACCGGTTAGCGCAGAGAGCGACTTGGTGTGGTTGCGACGTTTCATGGCTCGTGTCGCGGCGGTGTCGAACGTCGGAACGCTACCGTTGGATCGTCAACACGTCTCGTCCCCGGAGTCCCGCTCCGCGGTTCCACATCCGACCCCAACGTTCTTTCACCCGACCGCTGCACTCGTTACAGATCTGAATAAAGTAAAAATTACCGAAAACAACGGTGTTCAGATGCGAAACGGTTGCGCACTCTCGGGGCCGTATTGTACATAGTTTTACAATCGGAAATGGATCGCCGTGGTCCGTCCGTCGATCGACCACAGTCCGTGGCACGGCGTGAATCCAGTGATACGAGAACGATGTTTGAGAGCTATCTATCGTCTGTTTTCCGGAGCTATCGGTTTGCTGGACGACGGCCGCACGACACTCGATCCTACACGATCGTTTCTGTGAATAAAACGTATCGCTCGGACGTGATGGGGACCGACTCAGACTGTCGTGGCTAAACCGGGGGCTCGGACTCGCTCGCGGGGTTGTTCGATCGTTTCGTGCGGTCGATTGTCCGATCTGTCGGTCGCCATCGATCGGAGCGACCAACTGACAACATTCGTATATGTGGCAGCAAAAAAGTTGTAGTTACGTAGTTCTCACGACGCGGCCCGTGTGGTCCTCGCGATCACTGCACCTGATTGTAGACGTTCGAGAACTCGTAGGCATCCTGTTCGATCCCGCTGCACGACCCGGAGACAGTCCCGTCCGGACAACCGCCGTTGTCCCGGTCGATCGACCAGAACGAGATCAGGCCGACGCCTTTGTTCTCAACGAAGTTCACGACCTCCTCCGCGTCCGAGATCCGGTGTTCGCCGCCGACGTTGTTCTCACCCAGCATCGGCGTCAGACCGACCATGCTCCACGCCTCGTCCGAGGAGCGGTCCGGGAAGATGGACATGAGATCGTCGTGGGTGCCGTTGGCCGTGTCCTTGACCGTACTCGCGCTCGCACGGACCCAGCCGTAGTTCATCGTCATGACGTTGACGTACTGGAGGTCGACGCCGTTGTCGCGCGCGCTCTCGACGACGTACGTGCCGTGCTCGGTCAGACCGGTCGTCCGACAGCGCAGCGTGTAGGAGACCTTCAGGTCCGGATTCTCCGACTGGAGTTCCGCGAGCGCCTGATTGCGCCGGTCGACGGCGGCCTGATCGACGGATTCGATGTCGAAATCGAGGTGGGTGACGCCGTAGGTGTCGATGACCGACTGGTACTCGGCCTTGATGTCCTCGATGTCGGTGGTGTCCTGTGCGATCATCGTCCCGACCGCGCCACCGAAGGAGACGATGATCGTACCGCCCTGCTCCTGGTAGGCCTGGAACTCAGACTGCAGGCCCGCCTCGCCGACGAGTTGGTCGGCCTCTCCGCCCCACGCCGCGTTGCCGTTGCCGTCCGAGAGGACGAACGCCGCGGTGAAGGCATCGTTACCGGCCTGGTCGGCGTGGTCGACCATCGTCGTGTCGGGATCGGTGAACACGTAGTTGTACGGTGCGAACTCCGTGTCACCGGTTGCACCACCGCCGCCCGAGCCGTCGCTCACGGAGAGGGTCGTGCTGTTGGAATCGCTCGCCCCGGCGTCGTCGGTGACCGTCAGCGTCACCGTGTAGTCGCCAGCGTCGCTGTAGGTATGAGTGACCGACTGGCCGCTAACACTAGTACCGTCACCCAGTTCCCAGCTATAGGCGCTGATCGAACCGTCCGGGTCCGAGGAGTCGGCGGCGTCGAGGGTCACCGACTCGCCGGGTCCGGGAGCCGACGGCGAGACGGTGAACGAGGCGTCCGGTGCGGCGTTCCCGCTGGAGACCGACACCGTCGTCGACGCCGAATCGGTCGCCCCGGCGTCGTCGGTGACCGTCAGCGTCACCGTGTAATCGCCCGCCGACGAGTAGCTGTGAGTAGCGGTCTGGCCGCTCGCGGTGGAGCCGTCGCCGAACTCCCACGCGTACGACTCGATCGAGCCGTCCGAGTCCGAGGAGCCGGCGGCGTCGACGCTGACGCTCTCGCCGGGTTCGGGAGTGGTGACGCTCGTCGTGAACGAGGCCGTCGGGGCGCTGTTGCCGCCGCTGTCGCTACAGCTCCCTTCGAGGGTCCAGACGTCCTCGCTCTCTGCGGGCTGGGTGCCCTGTGTCCACCACTCGGCGGTCCACAGCGAGCCGTCGTCGGTCACCTGATCGCCCCCGGAGTAGGCGGTGCCCGAATCATACGCCGAGACGCCCGAACAGTCGACGCCGTCGTCGCTGCCGCCACCGCCGCTGGTGCCACAGTCGCCTTCGAGGGTCCAGACGTTCTCGCTCTCGGCGGGCTGGGTGCCCTGCGTCCACCACTCGGCGGTCCAGAGCTGACCGTCGTAGGTCACCTGATCGCCGCCGGAGTAGGCGGTGCTCGAATCCCACGCCGAGACGCCGCTACAGTCTGCCGCTGCTGCGACCCCGCTGGCCCCGACGGCCAGCGCGGAGAGTGCCGATGCTTTCTTGAGGAAACTTCGTCGTGTCTTCTTCATAGTTTGATCTGAATGTCGCTGTGAATCCTGTTCGCGATGTACCGGGCTGGCGGCCGAACCGCCGCCAGCGTCGGTCTACAGCAGTCCGTCGGCCAGTTCGCTCAGCAGGTGATGCTCGACGCTGTCGTGTGACAGCGCCCAGATCATCGTCCCGCCGTAGTCGCTGTCGGCCAGCCAGCTAGCCCGGGTCTGCATCGCGTCGGGCGTCGGGTGGCTGATCAGCAGCGAGTCGGTCTCGTTGTAGCTGTAGGCCGCCTTCGAGGTGTCGTCGTACGTGGTCTCCCAGTTCGACCCCGAGAGGTCGATCTGTCCGCTCGTGCGCTCGGTCCCGACCGTCGTGAGGTCCCAGTAGTCGTAGATCCCGCTCTCCTCGGTGTCCGGCGGGAACGTCCCTTCGCCGGTGCCGTCGAAGCTCTGGAACAGACCGTCGTCGACGCCGTTACCCACGTCCCCACTGGGTGCCTGCACGCCGGCGAAGCTCCGGCCGTAGAACGGCGTCGCCATGTTGATCTGGCCCGGATCGTAGCCGAGATCGTTGACGAAGTAGTCCATAGCGTAGTCGACGTTCCACTGGGCTGCGTTCTCCGACGGGTCCGACGGATTGTCGAAGATCGGCGAGTTGTGGCCGGTGTAGTCGCTGAACCCGCCGCGGTAGTCGAACGTCATCACCGAGACGAAGTCGAACAGGTCCTGTAGCGTGCCGTGTTCCAGTCCGCCGACGGTGTCGGGGTCGGCCGACATTGCCGCGGTGAGCTTGTAGTCCTGGCCGTCTTCCGCGCCCGCAGCGTCGAGGGCGTCCCGACAGGCCTGAATGAGTTTCGTGTAGCGTTCCTGATCGCCGTCGCGGACGGTGTTGTCGGGGAGGCCGCCACCGCCCGGGTACTCCCAGTCGATGTCGACGCCGTCGACGCCAGCCTCGCGGACGATCCGGACACACTCGTCGGCGAACTTCTGTCGGCTGGACTCGTCCAGCGCCACGTCAGAGAAGTTCTCGGAGTCCGACCAGCCACCGATCGAGATGAGGCAGGTCACGTCCGTATTCGCCGAGATGTCGCCGAACGTCGTGATGTCGTCGTGCCACGACTCGGGGAACAGGTGCTTCTGCGCGCTCGTTCCGCCCAGTCCGGCGATGGTTCCGTCGCTCTCCGGACGCATGAAGGCGTACTGGAGGTGCGTGACCTTGTCCGTCGGGATGTCGCCGGGCGTGTACTCGCGGTCGTACTGCGCCCACTGCATCCAGTAGCCGACGATGCGGTTGCTCGCACTGGACGAGCCACTGGACACCGACAGCGTCGTCGAGTCGGTCGCGCTGTTGCCGTTGCCGTCGGAGACGGTCAGTGTGACGGTGTAGTCGCCGGCGCTGTCGTAGGTGTGGCCGACGTTCTGACCGGTCGCGGAGTTGCCGTCACCGAAGTCCCAGTCGTAGCTCAGCGAGTCGCCGTCGGGGTCGCTGGAGCCGCTGGCGTCGAACGCCACCTGCTCGCCGGGTTCGGGTGCGACCGGACTGGTCGTGAAGGAGGCGACGGGTGCCTCGTTGCCGCCACCGCCGCTGCTGTCGCCACAGCTCCCTTCGAGGGTCCAGACGTTCTCGCTCTCGGCCGGTGCGGTGCCACTGGTCCACCACTCGGCGGTCCAGAGCGATCCCTCGTAAGTGACCTGATCGCCGCCGGTGTAGGTAGCCGACGAGTCGTAGGCCGAGACGCCCGAACAGTCGACGCCGCCGCCGGTACTGTCGTCGCTGACGGTGACGGTCGTGCTGTTGGCGTCGGTCGCGCCGTCGTCGTCGGTGACGGTGAGCGTGACGGTGTAGTCGCCGGTCGACCCGTAGCTGTGGGTAGCGGTCTGGCCACTCGCCGTGGTACCGTCGCCGAACTCCCAGCTATAGGACTCGATCGAGCCGTCCGAGTCAGAGGAGTCGGCGGCGTCGACGCTGACGCTCTCGCCGGTCGTCGGCGATGACGGCGAGACGGTGAACGAAGCGTCCGGTGCCGCGTTGGAACTGCCACTCGACACGGAGACGGTCGTCGAGGCGGTTCCTGTCGCGCCGTCGTCGTCGGTAACGGTGAGCGTGACGGTGTAGTCGCCGGTCGACCCGTAGCTGTGGGTAGCGGTCTGGCCGGTCGCAGTCGCGCCGTCGCCGAACTCCCAGCTATACGCACTGATCGAGCCGTCCGAGTCCGACGAGCCGCTGGCGTCGAAGCTCACGTCCTCGCCTGGTGCGGGCGTACTCATGCTGGACGTGAACGATGCGGTCGGTGCGCTGTTGCCGCCACCGCCACAGTCGTCGACGTAGTCCCAGTACGCGCTCGCCCGTGACGGCTCGGCGTTCAGCGAGCTGATCGCGGCCTCCCACTTGCACGCGACTCCGTCGCTGTCTGGGTGTTTCACTTGATCGCCCACGTCGTAGGACGTCGATTCGTCCCACGAGGGGACCGAACTACAGTCTGCTGCCGATGCTACGCCTGCGAATCCAGCCAGTCCCGCGGCAGCGGGCATCGACTGGAGTAATGTGCGCCGTTTCATTGTGTACCTGGCATCCCCCGAACCTAGGTCGGAACCGATCATCCCCGGCATCCCCCCGGTCCGTGGTGCCAGACAATCACACACGTTTCGTATGCAAAATCATTACGATAGTTTCCATCTCACTTTATGAAATGTCGTTCCGACACTCGAATCAACGTCTGACTATTTCACAATAGGGGCAACGTTGTTCGAAATCTAATCAAAAATCGCGCCGCTGTTGCCGACCGTGACGACAGATCCTACAGATCGTTCGGTGGAGACGGGCCGCTGAGTGCCGGAGATCACGGACTCCGTTCGCGCGCGATCGGGGGAGCGGAGAAATGCCGACGGCGTTACGGACTCACGTCTGCTGGCGTTCGGGAGACTCGATTACTACGAACGGAACCCTTCGAAACGGGCCGGACGACGGATTCAGGCCTGAAGTCGCTCGACGATGAGGTCGTCGAGGTCCTCGCGGAGTTCGTCGACCGCGATCTCGTCGAAGACGGGCACGAAGAAGCCCTCGACGAGCATGTTCTTCGCGCTCTCTGGATCGACACCGCGTGAGGTCATGTAGAACAGCTCTTCGGCGTCGACCTGCCCGACCGTCGCGGAGTGACTCGCTTCGGTGTCGTGGTTGTTGATGATCAGCTTCGGCGAGGCGTCGGCCTCGCTCTCCTCGGAGAGCATCAGCGTGTTCTCGCGCTGGTAGGAACTGGTGTCCCACGCTTCGCGGCCCACGTCCTGCACGCCCTCGTACACCGAGCGGGCGGCGTCGTCGAGGACGCCCCGCGTGATGAGGTCGGCCGTCGTGTGCTCGGCCTCGTGCCAGACGCGGCTGGCGATGTCGAAGTGCTGATCCTCGTGGCCGAAGAAGGCCCCGACGATCTTCGACTCCGAGGAGTCGCCCAGCAGTCGCGTCTCGACGTTGGTCTTGGTCAGACGGGACCCGATGTTGCCCTCGATCCAGTCCAGCGTGGCGTAGGTGTCGGCGTGGCCGCGCTTGACCTGGAAGTTGTAGCTGTCGTCGTCGAGGTTCTGGAGCGTCCCGTACTGGACGCTACTGTTCTCTTCGGCGACGACTTCGACGACACCGGAGTAGTACTGGTCGCCGTCGAGCTTCTCACCGGTCGTCTGCCGTTCGAGGATCGTCACGGACGAGGACTCCTCGGCGACGACCAGCGTGTAGTTGAACAGCGAACGACTGTTCATCGTCGTCCGGATCTTCACGTCCTCGGCGTCGACGCCTTCGGGGACGTAGATGACCGTCCCGGCCGAGAACAGCGCCGTCGACAGCGCCGTGAGATAGTCACGCTGGCTGTCGACGACGGAGCCGAACTGCTCTTCGATCAGATCGCCGTGCTGGTCGAGCGCGTCGCTCCAGGAGAGCACGTCGACACCGTCGGCGTCGACGCGGTCTTTCTCCTGTTCCCACTCCAGCGGGTCGACGAGCGTCTCGTAGTCGAGCGCGTCGAGGTTCGTCCAGTCCCGACCCGGCGTTCGGATGACCTCGGGCATCTCGAGGTCGCCCAGCGCGTCGAGCGCGTCCAGACGGGTGTCGAGCAGCCACTCTGGCTCCCCGAGTTCCTCGGAGATCTGCGTTACCTGTGCCTCTGTGAGGTTGGTATGTACCTGCGTACTCATTGTCGATCCCGGGGTTACCCGAGGCTTCCCTCCATTTCGAGTTCGATGAGGCGGTTCATCTCGACGGCGTACTCGATGGGCAGTTCCTCCGTGAGCGGCTCGATGAAGCCAGCGACGATCATCTGCTTGGCGTCGTCGTCGTCCAGACCGCGGCTCTGGAGGTAGAACACGTCCTCGTCGCCGATCTTGCCGACGGTCGCCTCGTGGGCCACGTCGACCTCGTTCTCCTGAATCTCCATGTACGGCATGGTGTCCGACGTGGAGTCGTTGTCGAACATCAGCGCGTCACACTCGACGGACGTCGAGGCGCCTTCGGCGCCGTTGGCCATGTGGACGAGGCCGCGGTAGTTGGTGCGGCCGCCGTCCTTGGCGATAGACTTGGACTCGATGGTCGACTTCGTGTCGGGCGCGTTGTGGTAGACCTTCGCGCCGGTGTCGATGTCCTGGCCCTCGCCGGCCATGGCGATGGTGATGTGGTTGTCCGTCGCGCCGGGGCCCTTGAGGATGGTGCTCGGGTAGAGCATCGTCGCCTTCGAGCCCATCGAGCCCGACACCCACTCCATCGTGGCGTCGGCCTCGGCGATGGCGCGCTTGGTGTTGAGGTTGTAGGTGTTTTTCGACCAGTTCTGCACCGTCGAGTACTGGACGTGGGCACCTTCCTTGACGAACACCTCGACGCCCCCGCTGTGGAGGTTGAACTCCGAGTACTTCGGGGCGGAACAGCCCTCGATGTAGTGGACTTCCGAGCCCTCCTCGGCGATGATGAGCGTGTGCTCGAACTGGCCCATACCGTCGGAGTTCATCCGGAAGTACGCCTGGACGGGCATGTCGACCGTCGTGTCTTCGGGGACGTAGACGAACGACCCACCGGACCAGATGGCGCCGTGCAGCGCCGCGAACTTGTTGTCGCTCGGCGGCACCGCCTTGGTCATGAAGTACTCCTCGACGATCTCCTCGTGTTCCTGGACCGCCTTGTCCATGTCGCAGAAGATGACGCCCTTCTCCTCCCAGCGCTCCTGCATGTTCTGGTAGACGATCTCCGACTCGTACTGGGCACCGACGCCCGAGAGGGCGTTCTTCTCGGCCTCGGGGATGCCGAGCTTGTCGAAGGTGTCCTGAATCTCCTCGGGGAGGTCGTTCCAGTCGTCGACCCCGCCGCGCGTTTCGATGTCCGGGCGGATGTACGGGACGATCTCGTCGACGTCGACCTCCGAGATGTCGGGCGCGCCCGGCCAGTCGTCGGGCATCGGCATCTCGTGGTACTGCTCGAGCGCGCGCAGGCGCCGTTCGAGCATCCACTCCGGTTCGTCCTTGTCCTCGGAGATGACCCTGATGGTCTCCTCCGTCAACCCCTTCTCGGCTTCGAAGGCGGATTTTTCCTCCTTCTTGAACTCGAAGCGGGCCTCGGTGTCGGTCTCCTTGAGATGGTCTTGGTCTGAGCTCATTGTTGTATCGTGTGTATGGTCTGTAGCCGTATCAGGCTATGCACGTCAGGCCGCCTCGTAGACTTCCTCGCGGACCCAGTCGTAGCCCTCGTCTTCGAGGGTCTCGGCCAGCTCCGCACCACCGGATTTGGCGATCTCGCCGTCGAGCATCACGTGGACGTGGTCCGGCTCCACGTAGTCCAGGATGCGCTGGTAGTGGGTGATCTGCAGGATACCCGCGCCCTGCTCGTCGCGCAGCGCGTTGATTCCCTGGGAGACGTCCTGCAGGCGGTCGATGTCCAGCCCGGAGTCGATCTCGTCGAGCACCGCGACCGACGGCTCGAGGATCGCGGCCTGGAGGACCTCGTTCTGCTTCTTCTCGCCGCCGGAGAAGCCCGCGTTGAGATAGCGATTGGCGAACTTCTCGTCCATGTCGAGCTGCTCCATCTTTGCCTGGAGGATCTCCTGGAACTCCGCGACGCCGACCTCGCCCTCGTCGGCGGGGCCTTCCATCGGCGAGGTGTCGTAGCCCGCGGCGTCCTCCTTGGTGTCGCCGCCCTCGTCGGCCTCGGCTTCTTCCTCCTCGTCGTCCTCGAAGAGTTCCTCGCGCCCCTCGAGCTTGGCGTTGAGCGCCGTCCGGAGGAAGTTCACCATCGTGACGCCCTCGATCTCGGCGGGGTACTGGAAGGCGAGGAAGATGCCCAGCGCCGCACGCTCGTTCGGTTCCAGGTCGAGCAGGTCCCACGTCTGCAGGTCCGCGGGGACCTCGATGTCCTCGAACTCGTCTTCCTCGATGTGCAGCAGGACTTCGCCGCCAGTGACCTCGTAGGCCGGGTGGCCCGCGATGACCTTCGCCAGTGTGGACTTGCCCGACCCGTTCGGACCCATCAGCGCGTGGATCTCGCCCGACTCGACGTCCAGGTCTACACCCCGAAGGATCTGCTCGCCGCCGTCCTCTGCGACCTTCGCCTGCAGGTTGTCTATTTCGAGTACAGCCATATGTTTCGGTCGTCCTAAATCACGGGGCTAACGCTGATAATAGTTTCGAGTTTCCACGACCGTCGTTTGCGAATCGAGAACCGAGTTTGTGATTTTGTAAACCCCGTGGTCGACTCGAACGAGACGGAGTTCCACGCACACAGTCGACGACCAGTCCGCGCCAGACGGCAAGTGAAGCTTTCTCCCCGGGGATCCTTCGATCGCTATGGCCTCGATTCTCGTCATCTACGGGACCACCACCGGCCAGACCGCGGTGGTCGCGAGACGTATCGACGACGTCCTCACCGAGCGCGGCCACGAGGTGACGACCCGGCACGTCTCGAACCCGCCGGCCGAATCGGTCGACTCGTTCGACGGCGTTGCGGTCGGCGCTTCGGTGAACAACAACCGCCATCAGCGTGCCGTCGTCGAGTTTATTCAGGACCACCGCGCGGCGCTGTCGTCGCGGCCGTCGGCCTTCTTCCAGCTATCCTTCGCCGCCGCCGTGCCGTGGGAGTCGGCGCAGTCGGGCTCGCTGCAGTGGACCGAGGCCCTCTTCGCGGACACTGACTGGCATCCCGACCGCGTCGGGAACTTCGCGGGCGCCGTCAACTACACACAGTACAGCCGCCCGGTCCAGTGGTTCTTCGAGCTCGCCGCGGCGGTGACGACGGGCGACACCGACACCTCTCGCGACTACGAGTACACCGACTGGGACGAGGTCGAACGCTTCGCCCGCGAGTTCGGTGATTTCGTCGAGGCACAGCACTCGCTGACGGTACGGGCGACCGAACGGGTGCCGAGAGCTGGCCGGCCCGGCCGCCGGGCCGCCTTCGCGCTCGCAGGACTGGGTCTCGCCGTCGCTCTCTACCGGGCGGTCGACTCGCGACGGAACGGCCCGGCTCGGATCCGCGACGG
>Ga0207755_100903_pt1 | contig 10668 bp, 8 predicted proteins | sample A23P2SouthBayCA_FD_187734 | JGI IMG/M metagenome (GOLD analysis project Ga0207755, IMG submission 187734) | Aerobic enrichment media microbial communities from Bioluminiscent Bay, La Parguera, Puerto Rico - A23 P2 (SPAdes) | ecosystem: Environmental > Aquatic > Marine > Unclassified ...
GCGCTCCTCCCCGGTCTCTTCCTCCAGCGCGGGCTCGTCGGTGCCGCCGACCACAACATCGCCGAGCCGCTCTTCCAGGCGAGCGCGGTCGCGCTCCTCCTCGTCGCGTTCCACGTCGCCGAGCGCGATAGCCCCGTGTGGGAGCAGGTCCGCGCCCGGGAGTGGGGGGCGCTGAAGCCGGTCCTCGGCTGGAGCGCGCTCGCGGGCGTCGGGACGGCGCTCTACCTCTGGGTGTGGCCGCCGGGCGTCCTCCTCGTCGGTATCGTCGGCGTCTTCTTCCTCCTGAAGCTCGCGAGCGTCCACTACAACGGCCGGAGCCCCGACCACGTCGCGTTCGTCGGCGCGGTCTCGATGACGGTCACCGCCGTCCTCTCGCTCGTCCCGCTGAGCTCCGTCGGGTTCTCCGCGACGGACTACTCGCTCCTCCAGCCCGCCGCCGCGCTCGCGGTGGCGGCCGCGTGCGTCTTCCTCGCGTGGCTCGCTCGCGAGTTCGAGGCGCGGGGCGTCGACCGGACGCTCTACCCGGTCGCAGTCGCCGGTATCACCGTCGTCGGCGCGGGCGTCGTCGCGCTCGTCCTCCCGGACGTCTTCTCCCGCATCGCGTCCAACTTCGTCCGGTTCATCGGCTTCGGCGGGACGGCGACCCAGCGCACTGTCGCGGAGGCCCAGCCGTGGCTCGGGAGCCTCTCCCGGTACGGCGGCTCGCGGTTCGCGCTCTTCTTCACCTCCTACGGGCTCGCGTTCTTCGCGGCGCTGGTGTCGCTCGCGTGGCTCCTCTGGCGGCCGTTCTACGGCGCGGCGGAGAACTGGAAGCGGTGGTACGCCGTCGTCGCGCTCGTCGTCACGGCCGTCGTCGTCGCGTTCCCGAACGTCATCCCGGTCGCCGCGGGCGCGGTCGGTCTGAACCCGACCTGGACGGGTATCGTCCTCGTCGGCGGCCTGCTCTTCGGCTCCGTCGTCCTCGGTGACCACGACGCCGACCGCGCGTTCGTCGCCGTCTGGACGCTCTTCATCGTCGCGGCGGCGTTCACGCAGGTGCGGTTCAACTACTACCTCGCGGTGCCCGTCGCCGTCCTCTCGGGCTACGGCGCCGCGACGGTGTTCCGCTCGGACTACCTCGGCGGGAGCGCGCGGCCGTCCTCGCTCTCCGAGGTGGAGACGACGCAGGTCATCGCCGTGCTCGCCGTCCTCCTCGTCCTCGTCGCCCCGCTCACCGTCTCCGTCGGCCTGAGCACCCCGGGCGGAACCGTCCAGTCGTCGACGGCGGTGCAGTCCGCGTCGGGCGCGAGCCCCGGCGGCGTGACCGGCTGGGCGCCCGCGCTGGGCTGGATGCAGAACAACACGCCCGCCGAGGGGAACTACGGCGGCGCGGGGAACGCCGACCAGCTCGACTACTACGGCACCTACCACCAGACGAGCGACTACGACTACCCCGACGGGGCGTACGGCGTGATGAGCTGGTGGGACTACGGCCACTGGATAACCGTCCTCGGGCACCGCATCCCGGACGCGAACCCGTTCCAGCAGGGCGCGGGATACGCGGCGAACTTCCTGACCGCGGGCAACGAGACGGAGGCGAACGCCCTGCTCGACTCGGTCGGTGACTCGAACGAGCGCACGCGATACGTCGCCGTGGACTGGCAGATGGCGTCCATCACCTCGAAGTACACGGCGCCCATCGTGTACGCCGACAACGCCACCCAGTACCAGTTCTACCACCCGCTCTACCGGTACAACAGCCAGCGCGGCGGCTATCAGATCCAGACGTACGCGCACACGCAGAAGTACTACGACTCGATGCTCGTGCGGCTCTACCGCTATCAGGGCTCCGCGATGAGCCCCGGCCCGTACGTCATGGACTGGGATCAGACGAGCGGCCCGTACTACCTCTCGCAGGGGAACAGCTCCGTGATCAAGCAGTTCCAGTCCGTCTCGGCCGCGAAGGCGTACGTCCGGAACGACTCCACCGCACAGCTCGGCGGGTTCGGCCGGTATCCGAGCGAGTACGTGCCGGCGCTCCAGCACTATCGGCTCGTCGGGCTGAGCGACGTCGCGGCGCAACAGCAGTCCAGCGGCGCGTTCTTCCAGAACCTGCCGTACTGGACGAAGCTCTACGAGCGCGTGCCGGGCGCGACGGTCCACGGCACCGGGCCGGCGAACACGAACGTCACCGCGTCGGTGAAGATGACCGCGACGCAGGTCGGTGAGAACTTCACGTACACGCAGCGCGCGCAGACCGGTCCGGACGGGGAGTTCACGATGACGCTCCCGTACTCGACGACGGGCTACGACGAGTACGGCCCGGACAACGGGTACACGAACGTCAGCGTCCGCGCGCAGGGCGCGTACCGGTTCAGCGCGGTTCAGGGGTCGGGGATGAACAATCAGACCCTCTGGCTCGGGGGCGCGAACGTCACGGAGGGCCAGGTGAACGGCGCGAACGACACGCCGGTCACGGTGACGCTCAACCAGACCACCATCGAACCGCAGACGTCGTCGCAGTCCGTGACGGCGCCGACGGTCGACACCGGGGCGTGAACGCGTGAGCGCCCGAGACTGGCTCGGCGTCTACCTGCGCGGGGTCGCGATGGGTGCGGCCGACGCCGTGCCCGGCGTCTCGGGCGGCACGATAGCGCTCATCACCGGCATCTACGGCCGCCTCGTCGAAGCGGTCGCGAACCTCGACCCGCGGGCGGTGCTCGCGCTCGCCGGGCCGGCGGTCCGCGCGCCCGTCGACGCTGACGCCCGCGCGACGGTGCGGGACGCGCTCGTCGAGATGGACGTCCCGTTCCTCGTCGTGCTCGGGTTCGGCCTCCTCTCCGCGGTGGTCACGGTGGCGAACCTCGTTCAGTACGCGCTCGATTCGTACCCGGTGGCGACGTACGCGTTCTTCTTCGGCCTCGTGCTCGCGTCCGTGGTCGTGCTCGCCTCGGAGGTACACCTCGCGACGGTATGGCACGCGGCCGTCGCCGTCGCGGGGTTCGCGCTCGCGTTCGTCGCGAGCGGGCCCGTGCAGGGGAGCCTTCCGGACGGGCCGGTGGTGACGTTCCTCGTCGGCGCGCTCGCCATCTGCGCGATGGTCTTACCGGGCGTCTCCGGGTCGCTCATCCTGCTCGCGCTCGGCCAGTACGACCGCATGACGGGCGCGGTGCACGCCGCCACGGGCGCCGTCGTCGGCGGCCACATCGACGCGGCGCTCGCACCACTCGCGACGCTCGTCGTGTTCGCGTGCGGCGCGCTCGTCGGCCTGCTCTCGTTCGCGCGCGTCGTCGCGTGGGCGTTCGAGCGCTATCACGCGGCGACGATGACGTTCCTCGTCGCGCTGATGGCGGGCGCGCTTCGCGCGCCTGTTCGGCTCACGCTCGAGAGCGCGGGCGCGGTGACGGGCGGCGTCGTCGCGACGTTCGTCGCGCTCGCCGCCGTCGGCGCGCTCTGCGTCCTCGCGCTCGAACGCGCGAGCGGCGGCGTCGTCTTCGAGTGAGAAGGGCTGAAGGCGGCGCGCGCCCTCGTGGACGCATGGAGGAGACGCCGATTACTGAGGCGACGGTCGCGGCCGTCGCGGCGGACGCGGCCGTGTCCGAGGAGACGCTGCGCGAGAGTCTGGTGGCGCTCCAGTCGCTCGCGAGCGACGCGCCGGGCGTCGAGACGGTGGACGACCTGGTGTACGAGTGGCGGCGCGCGTTCCGCGAGGACCCGCTCGTCGAGCGGACCGCCGAGGCGTACTATCTCGTCGTGCCGGCGCGCGTCTGGGCGGACTTCGCGAACCGACTCGGGTGGGGTGCCGAGACGCGCGAAGCGGTCGAGGCGGCGCACGCGGCGGCGTTCCGAGAACGACACGGCGAGCGCGACGGCGCTCCGATGACGCTCGCGCGGTAGCGGCGGTGGTTACGAGTCGCCGCTGTGGTGGATCCAGTTCTCGATACCGACGAAGTCGTCCGCGCCGCAGCCGCCGCACTCGTCCGGCGGGTCGAAGCGGCGCTTTCCGGCCGAGGTCCGGCTCGGCGTCCCCGCGTGGATCAACTGACAGTTATCACAGACGTATCGCTCTACTTCCTCCGGTGCGTGTGACATGGTACGTCCATCAACGCCCAGTACAATAAGGCTTGCTGCCATTTCGGTCCGCGCAGACGAACGACGAAACTCGTTTATTCTTTACTGATAGGTGTGCGCGTGTCGTGGGCCGCTGGGAGCGGGGACACGTCACTCGTGCAGGTCGTAGAGCGTCCGGAAGACCTCGGGGAAGAACCGGAGTTCGACCCTGCTGGGCGCGCGCCCCTTCCCGCTTCGCGGGCTCGCCGCCACCCGCTCGACGACGCCGACCTCCGCGAGCTCGTAGAGGTAGCGTTTGATCGTGCCCGACGAGAGGTCCACGTCCGGGTCGGCCGCGATGGCCTCCGTCGTCGTCGTCACCGAGCGCCGCTCCGCCTCGTCGAGGTCGACGAGGCTCCGGAGGACGCGACGCTTGTTCGCCGAGAGCGAGAACACCGTTCCGAGCGACACCGTCGAGCGCGGGGCGTCCGCTATCGCGCCGTCGACGTCGTCCGCGACCAGGTGGTCGCGGCCGTCCCGTTCGGCCCGCGTGACGGCGCCGAACAGCGCCGCGAGCGCGTCGTGGGCGTTCCCGTCGGCCCACTCGGCGATCCGGCGCGCGAGCGCGTGATCGAACGCCTGCGGGGCGAGCCCGCTCGACGCGCGCGTCGTCAAGACGTCGATGAGGACGCGGCGACGATAGCGGTCGATGGCGATTTCGCGGGCCGTGTAGCCGGCGAGCGCGGTCTCCGCCGGGTCGTCTCGACCGACCGCGAGCCAACTGACGTTGCTCGGGAGACCGGCGAACAGGTCGACGACGTCGAGGTCCGTGTCCGCGACGGCCGACGCGTCCACGTGATCGACCGCGATCACGGCGCCCGTACGCGACCCGTTGAGCGTTTCGTGAAGCCGGTCGCGGATCTCGTCGGTACCGATACCGTGTTCCGGCACCGTCTCCTCGACGAGCGTGTCGAGCACGCGATGGTAGAACGCGAACTCGCTCGCCGTCTCGCGCAGGTCCACGTAGGCGAACCAGGGTAGCCGCGTCGAGCGCGCACGCGTGGTCGTGTAGATCGCTTCGCGGGACTGCGCTGCGACGCGCTCCATTCGCGCCAAGAGGGCCGTCACCACGGCGCTCTTGCCGGCGCCGAACGGCCCGTGAACGTACGCGTTCGGCGGCAGCGTCCCGTCGAACACGGGGTCGAGGTGGTCGAGCAAGCGCTCTACGACCGGACCGCGACCGGCGGGCTCCTCGACGTGGGCGACCGGGGAGAGCGCCTCGTAGTCCCGGACGAGCCTGCGGGTCTCGGTGCCCCGCCGCCGCCGTCGTATTCTCGCGTCGATGTTCATCGTGGGTGAAACGTTATCTGGGATACCGATTCGATAGTGAAAAGCCGTCGGTTCGACACGTCACAGACCGAGATAGCCCGCGTTCGGGAGCACCCCCAGCAGGTAGAGGGCGCCGATGACGAACATCATCACCGTGATGGCCATCGCGGGCGGGTCGACGTGCGTGCCGGAGTGCGAGTAGAACACGCGCTGCGTGAACTCGCCGACGACGCCGGTGACGCAACCGAGCACGCCGGCGACGACGACTGCGGCGAGCGCGCTCCCGAACAGCGGCATCGCGAGCACCGCGCCCACCGCGCCGAGCAGCGTGATGTGGTGGGTGACGGGTATCTTCGCGACGCCGAGGTTGAGGAAGAGCAGGCTCATCGCCGAGATGGCGTAGCCGAGGAAGATGCTCCCCGTCTTGAGCCAGATGTAGCCGCCGAGGACGCCGCCGACGACGCCGATGACGGCGACGCCCGCCCACTTGTACTGGTGGGGGAGCCACGGTTCGACGGCGAGTCGGCCGGCGTTCCCCTCGTGGACGTCGCCGTCCTCGTCGCGCGGTTCCTCGCGCTCGAACGGCCCCATGTCGAGGTAGCCGTCGCCCGCGGGTTTCCCGACGAGCGGGTAGCCGAAGACGACGCGCGCGACCATCGCGGTGAGGAAGACGGAGAGCGCGATGCCGTCCGTCGGGAGGCCGAGGCCGCCCGCTATCTGCGCGATGAGGAGGCCGAGAAGCCCGAATATCGCACCGACTGCGAGGATGTCAGGCTTGGTGCCGTACGCTTCGGTGATGTTCTTCCCGAGGTGGTAGTCCCAGCCCTTCGGGTTCATCTCGGGATACTTCTTCCCGACGTAGGCCGACGCGGCGACGCCCGCGGCGAAGGAGATGTGCGGGCCGGTGACGGCGCCGAAACCGATGACGCCCGTGACGCCGACGCCGAGTTCGCCGCCGGGAATACCGGGGAGGTCGGCGACCTGACTCTGCAGGATCGCCAGCCCCTCGCCGAGGAAGACGACGAAGCCGGTGAAGATGAACGAGGGGAGCGCGCCGAGCGCCGCGCCGAACGCGCCGCCCGCGAGGGCGGCGAGGGCGAGGACGAGGAACGGTCCGACGTCCATTCCGATGACGGGGATGGTCTGGAGCGGGAGCATCCGGACTACTCCTCCCTCGCCCAGTCGAGCGAGCGCTCGACCGCGTCGTCCCAGCGCCCGTACATCTCGTCGGCGGTCTCCGACGCCATCTCCGGTTCGAACTCGCGGTCTATCTGCCAGTTGTCGCGGAGTTCGTCGATGGTGTCCCAGTAGCCGACGGCGAGACCGGCGGCGTACGCGCTCCCGAGCGCGGTCGTCTCGTCGACCTTCGGGCGCGCGATCTCGATGCCGAGGATGTCCGCCTGGAGCTGGCAGAGGAAGTTGTTCTTCACCGCGCCGCCGTCGACGCGGAGGCTGGTGGTCTCGACGCCGGAGTCCGCCTCCATCGCTTCGGCGATGTCGCGGGTCTGGTACGCGATGGACTCGAGGGTGGCGCGGACGATGTGTTCCTTCCGGGTGCCGCGGGTCATCCCGACGATGGTGCCGCGCGCGCGGCCGTCCCAGTGGGGCGCGCCCAGTCCGGTGAACGCCGGCACCATGTAGACACCGTCGGTGGATTCGACGGAGCGCGCGAGTTCGGCGGTCTGCGCAGCGTTGTCGATGAGGTCGACGTCTTCGAGCCACTCGATGGCGGCGCCCGTGACGAAGATGGAGCCTTCGAGGGCGTACTGGACGGGTTCGCCGGACATCTGGAAGCCGACGGTGGTGAGCAGGCCGTGCTCGGACGTGACGGCCTCGTCTCCGGTGTTCATCAGGTAGAACGAGCCGGTGCCGTAGGTGTTCTTGGCGTCGCCGGCGTCGAAGCAGGTCTGTCCGAAGAGCGCGGCCTGCTGGTCGCCGAGCGCGCCCGCAACCGGAACCTCCGCGCCGAGGAAGCCGTCGGGGTCGGTGTGCCCGTAGAGGGATTCGTCGCTGGAGGGGCGGACCTCGGGGAGCATCGCCTCGGGCACGTCGAACTCATCGAGGAGTTCGTCGTCCCACTCCGCGGCGTGGATGTCGAAGAGCATCGTCCGCGAGGCGTTCGTGACGTCCGTGATGTGGTTCCCGGTGAGGTTGTAGATGAGCCACGCGTCGATGGTGCCCATCATGAGTTCGCCCTCGCGGGCGCGGTCACGGAGGTTCTGCGCGCGGGAGGACTGGAGTTTCAACGGCTCCGCGTTGTCGAGGATCCACTCGGTCTTCGTCGCGGAGAAGTACGCGTCGGCCTCGAGGCCGGTCTTCTCGCGGATCCACTCGACCTTGTCCTCCTCTTGGAGTTCCTCGACCCGGTCGGTCGTCCGGCGGTCCTGCCAGACGAGCGCGTTGTGCACGGGCTTGCCCGATTCGGCGTCCCAGACGATGGTAGTCTCGCGCTGGTTCGTGATGCCGATACCTTCGAGTTGGGTTGCGTCGAGACCCGCCTCGTCGAGGCCGCGGACGACCACGTCCTTCGTGTTCTCCCAGATCTCCACGGGGTTGTGTTCGACCCACCCCGGTTCCGGGTATATCTGTTCGTGCTTGGTGTACGCGTTGGCGACGACCTCTCCGCTGTGGTCGAAGACCATGAATCGCGTTCCCGTCGTTCCTTGATCGATCGAGCCGACGTATGTGTCTGCCATTGGTGTTCTCGGACGGCGTTTCTTTATCGCTCGCGACGCCTAGCCAGTTAATTAAAACGAACTATAATAAATGTTACTCACGACGCGGAATAGTTAGTAAGGAAGGGGTGTCGGCGCTCTCACGCTCGAAGCGCGCCGTCACGGCGGCTGCCGCTCGCGACGCGGGGCGCTCAGAAGTCGGGGAGGTCGTCGGGCGCCTCGTAGTCGGCGTCCCAGTCGACGTAGTCAGCCTTCAGGCGGTCGGAGACGACGCGGCCGAGTTCGGTGAGTCCGGCGTTGATCGCGGAGACGGTGCTCCACGAGTCGAGGTCGGGGTGGAGGTCGCGCTCCTTCCAGTCCTCGGGGATGCCGGGCGCGTGATAGCCCACGCGGTCCGCGAAGTCGTCCCAGAAGAAGTCGAAGCGCGAGACGAGGTCGAGGTCCTCGACGATCCGCCACTCCTCGGCGTCGAGGTCGCTCCCCGCCGCCCACTCCGCGAACCCGTCCTCCCACGCGCCCTCGCGGAGGAACGCCTGCAGGTCGTCTCGGTGCGTGTCGTTCGCGCCCGGCGCGTCCACGTCCTCGTAGTCGCTGAGGTCCGCGTCGGTGTCGAGCTCGGGCGGGTCGGGCGTCTCCACGTCGAGGCTCATACCGCTACAGGGAGCGCCGGTCCGAAGTAGGTTACCATCCGAATATTTACTACTCAATCGGATTCAGGGATAAACATAAGGTGGGGGAGCGTGACGTACGGACGAACCGCATGGAAACCAGAACGCAGGTGCTCGTCATCGGCGGCGGCTCTACGGGGTGTGGCGTCACGCGCGACCTCGCGCGCCGCGGCGTCGACGTCACCCTCGTCGAGAAGGGGAACCTCACCAACGGGACGACCGGCCGGATGCACGGCCTGCTCCACTCGGGCGGCCGCTACGCCGTCTCCGACCAGGCGAGCGCGCGCGAGTGCATCGAAGAGAACCGGATCCTCCGGGACATCGCGGGCCACTGCGTCGAGGAGACCGGTGGCCTCTTCGTGAAGCGCCCGGAGGACGACGAGTCGTACTTCCAGGAGAAGCTCGCGGGCTGTCGCGACTGCGACATCCCCGCGGAGGTGCTCACGGGCGCGGAGGCGCGCGAACGCGAACCGTACCTCGCGACGGACGTCGAGAAGGCCATCGCGGTGCCCGACGCCGCCGTCGACCCGTTCCGTCTGTGCGTCGCGAACGCCCTCGACGCGGAGAACCACGGCGCGCGCGTCGAGACGCACGCCGAAGTGACCGACCTCCTCGTGGATGCCGGAGAAATCGTCGGCGCCGAAGTCACGCACGAATCCGGGAAGGGGCCCCGCGAGCACGGCACGCCCGGCGAAGTCGAGGAGATACGCGCCGACCACGTCGTGAACGCCGCGGGCGCGTGGGCGGGCCGCATCGGCGACCTCGCGGACTTGGACGTCGCCGTCCGCCCGTCGAAGGGCGTGATGACGGTGATGAACACCCGGCAGGTCGACACGGTCATCAATCGGTGTCGGCCGAAGGGCGACGCCGACATCGTCGTCCCCCACGAGACGGCGTGCATCCTCGGGACGACCGACGAAGAAGTGAGCGACCCGGAGGACTACCCCGAGGAGGAGTGGGAGGTCGACCTGATGATCGAGACGCTCGCCGAACTCGTCCCCATCCTCGAGGACGCGCGGACGATACGCTCGTTCTGGGGCGTTCGTCCGCTCTACGAGCCCCCGGGGACCGGCACGGAAGACCCGACGGACATCACGCGCGACTACTTCACGCTCGACCACGACGAGCGCGACGGGACACCTGGAATGACGAGCATCGTCGGCGGAAAACTCACGACGTACCGGCTGATGGCCGAATCCATCAGCGACCACGTCTGCGAGAAACTCGGCGTCGAGGCCGAGTGCGACACCGCCGACGTCCCCCTCCCGGGAAGCGAGCGCCCCGGCGACCTGGAGGCCGCGATGGAGCGCTTCGGTCTGCGCTCGCCCGTGGCGCGGCGGAGCGCCCAACGCCTCGGCTCTCGAACCGAGGACGTGCTCGCGTCGTGCGACCCGAACCCCGTGGTGTGTAGCTGCGAGGGCGTCACGCGCGCGGAAGTGCGGGACGCCGTTGAGCAGGCCGGCACGGACCTGAACGCCGTGCGGCTCCGCACGCGCGCCTCGATGGGGAACTGTCAGGGCGGCCGGTGCGCGCACCGAATGGCCGCGGAGCTCCACCCCGAACACGACGAGAGGGCCGCGCGCGCCGCGCTCGACGAACTCTGGCAGGAGCGCTGGAAGGGACAGCGACACGCGCTCTGGGGCGAACAGCTCTCCCAGGCGATGCTGAACTACGCGCTCCACCGGACGACGATGAACGAGGCGGGCGACCCCGCCCGCGCGGACGGGGGCGTCGACTGGGACGCGTTCGACGCGGGCGACGGAGGCGAGCATGGCGATTGAGGACGACGTCCTCGTCGTCGGGGGCGGCGTCGCCGGAATGACCGCCGCGCTCGCGGCCGCGGAGGCCGGCGCGTCCGTCCGACTCGTCACGAAGAAGCAGAGCACGCTCCGGCAGGCGAGCGGCCTCGCGGACTGCCTCGGCTACGTCGACGGCGACCTCGTCGCGGAGCCGTTCGACGCCATCGC
>Ga0207755_100904_pt1 | contig 10665 bp, 11 predicted proteins | sample A23P2SouthBayCA_FD_187734 | JGI IMG/M metagenome (GOLD analysis project Ga0207755, IMG submission 187734) | Aerobic enrichment media microbial communities from Bioluminiscent Bay, La Parguera, Puerto Rico - A23 P2 (SPAdes) | ecosystem: Environmental > Aquatic > Marine > Unclassified ...
CGTTTACGCTGCACTCATCCTGAACGAATCGGGCGAAGAGATCAACGAAGACAACCTCACTGACGTGCTCGACGCTGCCGGCGTCGACGTCGAGGAGTCCCGCGTGAAGGCGCTCGTCGCCGCACTCGAGGACGTCGACATCGACGAGGCCGTCGACGAGGCCGCCGCCGCACCCGTCGCCGCTGGCGGCGCTGCCGCGCCGGCCGCAGATGACGGTGCCGAGGAAGACGCCGGTGCCGAGGAAGAAGCCGCAGAGGAAGACGCCGCAGAAGAGGAAGAAGCAGGTGACGACGACGAGGACGAAGGCGACGGCGGCGAGGGCCTCGGCGAGCTCTTCGGCTAATACGGATTATTGTAGATCTGTATCGGATCGACCGCACGACTGCGTGCGGTCGACCGAGCAAACGGCTACAATCACCCGTATAATTCGGCTCACGCTTTCGAACTTCGATTCTTTTTGCACAGCTCCGACAGCGACGGCGCTGGCGCGCTAGCTACCGGGACGTGAGTTTATTAGCGGGGACGGGACCACGCCGAGGTAGTGGTCAGTCCCGTCGGGTACGTCGTCCAGCCGGAGCTGACAGTGGCGACGCTGCTCGCGATCGGTGGCGGGATCGTACTCGGGACGGTCAGCGGGCTGACGCCGGGCATTCACGCCAACACGTTCGCGCTGGGGCTGGCGGCGGCAGCGCCCGCGATACCGGGACCGCCGCGACTCGTCGGTGCCGCGATGCTGGCCGCCGGGACGACCCACACGTTCCTCGACGTGGTGCCGGCGATGGCGCTGGGCGTGCCCGATCCGGCGATGGCGGCCGGTGCACTCCCGAGCCACCGGCTGGTGATCGCGGGTCGCGGGCGGGAGGCACTCCGGCTATCGGCGATGGGAAGCGGGCTGGCAGTGGCACTGGCCGTTCCGCTCGCGATCCCCGTCACCCTCGGGATGACGCGGCTGTACCCGATGCTATCGGCGAACCTTCCGTTCCTGCTCGGACTCGTCGCGGTCGCACTCGTCCTGACAGAGGGCGACTCGATCGGACGGGTGGGGGCGACGATCGCGATGGGTGCCAGTGGACTGCTCGGCGTCGTCACGCTTCCGCTGACCCCCGACGGCGTCCTGTCGGTCGGCAGCATGCTGATGCCGCTGTTCGCCGGGCTGTTCGGCGCGCCGGTGCTGATCGAGAGCGTCGGCGGCGCGGGCGTCCCACCACAGGACGACGCGACGGTCGCACTGTCGAAGGGGTCGGTCGGTGCCGTCGCGCTGATCGGGACCGTGGCAGGTGCGGTCGTCGGCTACGTCCCCGGTGTCACGGCGGCGATCGCCGCGAGCGGGGCGCTGGCGGTGCTGTCGGGGTCGGGACCGCGCGGGTTCGTCGTCGCCACGAGCGGGGTGAACACCGCGACTGCCGTGTTCGCGCTGTTCGCGCTGCTCTCGCTGGGCACCCCGCGAACTGGCGTACTGGTCGCGTTCGACAGCACCGACGCGCCGCTGGCGCTCGGACTCCTGCTGGCCAGTGTCGCGGTGGCCGCGACGGCAGGGTTCGTCCTCGTTCCGGTGCTCGGCGACCGGTACCTCGCCGTCGTGGGGCGGCTGGATCCGACGCGTCTCGCCGTCACCGTGCTCTGTCTACTGGTCGTGCTCTCGTGGTTGTTCGCCGGTCCAGTCGGCGTCGCAGCGTTCACAGCAGCGACGGCGGTCGGTCTCGTCCCCGCGCGCTTTCGCGCGCGCCGAGCGAACCTGATGGGGGTGTTGCTCGTCCCGCTAGCGCTGTCGTAGTCCTAGATGTAGCCCCGGCGGCGGAAGTAGGCGAGCATCAGGACGGCGATCACCGCCATCCCGATCATCACCGCTGGGTAGCCGTAGGTCCAGCCCAGTTCGGGCATGTTGTAGGGACTCGCGGCCGGATCGAAGTTCATCCCGTAGATGCCGGCGACGAACGTCAGCGGGATGAAGATAGTCGCGACGACGGTCAGGACCTTCATCACCTCGTTGGTCGACTGCGAGAGCGCGTTGAGGTAGATGTCTCGGGCACCCGAAACGAGGTCACGGTAAGTCTCGGTGAGATCGGCCAGCTGGACGAGGTGGTCGTACACGTCCCGATAGTACTTCTCGGTCTCCTCGTCGATCTGTGCCGTGTCGCCGCGGGCGAGGACGCCCACGGCCTCGCGGGCGGGCCAGACCTGTTTGCGGAAGGAGAGGAGGTCCCGGCGAACCGTGTTGATGCGTTCGAGCGTCTCCCGATCCGGGGATTCGATGACTTCCTCTTCGATCTCCTCGATGGAATCCTCGACGCGGTCGAGTACCTCGAAGTACTCGTCGACGACCACCTCGATGACGCGATAGGCGGTGAAGTCGGCCCCGCGCTGGAGGAGTCGCTCGTCCTCGCGCTCGACGGCGTGGCGCACGCGGTCGATTTCGGAGGCCGCACCCGGCGAGACGGAGACGACCCAGTCTCGACCGACGAACAGGCCGACGGGCGTCGTCACGAGCTCCTCGGCGAACGTCGTCTCGCCGCGGGCCAGCGTGATCGTCTTCAGGAGGACGAACGTGTAGTCCGGGAACACCTCCGTCTTGGCGCGCACGTCGTTCCGGAGGTCCTCGACCGTCAGCGGGTGGATGTCGAACGTCCGGGCGATCTGATCGAGTTCGTCGTCGGTGACCTCGGGTGCGTGGACCCACGTCGTCCCCTCGGCGTCGCGTGCAGGCCGCAGATCGTCGAACTGGCGGATCCCCTCGTCGCCGTAGACGAGTACGGAGATCACGGGTGGCCCCCCGTTCCGGCAGTGTCGGCGACGGCGACAGAACACATAGCCGGTACGTCGCGAGGTGTCGACAAAAACGTTGCAGGTCAGCCGAGGCGGAACGTCGGTCCGTCGTCGGTGTCCTGCACTTCGACGCCGAGTGCCTCGACCTCGTCACGCAGTTCGTCGGCGCGCTCGTAGTTCCCGGCGTCACGTTCTGCCTCACGTACGTCCAGTAGGAGTTCGACCAGATCCTCGGCCAGCGATACGTCGCCGCCGTCGGCCCCGCCGAAGGAGAGCCCGAGGACGCCAGCGCCCAGTTCCTCGACCGTCTCGATGGCCTCGCGCAGGCCGCGGTAGTCTCGGGCCGTCCGTTCGTCGACGTGGACGTTGATCGCGCCGACGAGTTCGGTGAGCGCGGCGATGGCCGCGCGGGTGTTGAAGTCGTCGTTCATCGCCGTCTCGAAGCGCTCGCGAGTGGTCTCGACGGCCGCCCGGAGGTCGTCGTCGGCCACGGTCGCGTAGGCGTCAGCGTCGTCACAGGCCTCGACAGCTCGCTCGTAGCCCCGTTCGAGCGTCTCCCAACGTTCGATGGCTTCGTCGATCGTCGCCTCGCTGTACACCGCGGCGTTGTGGTAGGCCGTCGACAGCAGGAACGTTCGGACCACGTCGGGGCCGTACTCGGAGACGGCGGCGTCGACGGTGAAGAAGTTGCCGAGCGAGGAGGACATCTTCTCGCCTCTCGTCTCCAGCAATCGGACGTGGAGCCAGTACTTCGCGAACTGCTGGCCCGTGGCGGCCTCGCTCTGAGCGATCTCGTTCTCGTGGTGGGGGAAGACGAGGTCCTGCCCGCCGACGTGGATGTCGATGGAGTCGTCGAGGTGAGTCGTGCTCATCGCCGAGCACTCGATGTGCCAGCCCGGTCGCCCCTCGCCCCACGGCGATTCCCACGTCTGGGCGGTCTCGCAGGCCTCCTCGGCGGGCGCGGCAGCCTCGTGCTGGTGGTCCTGGATCGCCGCCGGATCGACGCCGTCGGCCTTCCAGAGCGCGAAGTCCGCGGGGTTCCGTTTCTCCGATCGCTCGTCCGGTTTGCCCTGTGATTCGATCTCGTCGAGTTGCTGGTTCGAGAGTTTCCCGTAGTCCTCGAACGTCGTCACGTCGAAGTACACCGAGCCGCCGGACTCGTAGGCGTAGTCCTTCTCGACGAGCGTCTCGACCATGTCGATGATCTCGGGGACGTGCTCGGAGACGCGGGGATACACTTCGGCGCGCAGGAGGTTGAGCGAGCGCATGTCGTCGATCACCGTCTCGATGTAGTGGCGGGCCACGTCGGCCTCACTGTCGCCGTCCTCGCCGACGCGGGCGACGATCTTCTCGTTCACGTCGGTGAAGTTCTCGACGTGGCGCACGTCGTAGCCCAGGTGCTCCAGCCAGCGGTGCATCACGTCGACGTGAACCCACCCGCGAGCGTGGCCCAGGTGGGCCGGGTCGGAGGTCGTCAGGCCACAGTAGTACAGCAGGACCGACTCGGGATCGTGTGGCTCGAACGCCTCGCGCTCGCCGGTGAGCGTGTTGGTCACGGAGAGTGTCATTGTCGAGTACCAGACTGGGACCGACTTTCAAAGCGTCGAATGGGAGTACGGCGTTACGCGTCGAGCGCTCGTTCGACGGCGCGGAGAGCGTCGGGACCGTCGCGGCGGCCGACGACGAGGACGAGCGCGTCGGTTCCGACACCGGCAGCGTCGACGGTGATTTCGGCGGCTCTGAGCGCTCCCAGCACCGCTTCGAGCGCAGCCGCGTCGACGTCGCCGCCGGCGACGATCGCCGTCGAGGAACCCCCACCGGACGCGTACACCGCGTCACCGACCGTCAGGAGCGCGTCGTCGGAACCCTCGACCGGGCCGACGCCGCTCTCCATGCTCACTCGTGCATCGGCGGCGATTCCGTCGTCTTCGGGCAGTTCCTCGGCGTACCGGCGGAGCGCGGTCGCGATCGCGTCGGTCTCGCCGTCCACGCCGAGGGTGCGAGCGGCCGCGGTGTAGTTGACCACACCCGCGCCGAGGGCATCGTAGAGGAACGGACGACGCCGGACCGCCTCCCGCGTTCTGGCTGCCAGCGATGACATATCACGGGGACCGTCTGCCACCGGCAAAGCGCCACTGGTTCCGGCAACGAAGCCCCTAAGACGCGCTCTGCCCTACCGTCGGCCATGCAAGCGCTCGTCATCGCGGCCCACGGATCGCACCTGAGTGCCGGGTCCTCGACGCCCACGTTCGACCACGCCGACACGATCCGCGCTGTCGGGGCGTTCGACGAGGTCCGGGAGAGCTTCTGGAAGGAGGAGCCGCACTTCCGGGAAGCGCTACGGACCGTCGACGCCGACGAGGTGTACCTCGTCCCCCTGTTCATCAGCGAGGGGTACTTCACCGAGCAGGTGATCCCCCGCGAGTTCCGTCTCGACGACTGGGACCCCGAACTGTGGGAGTCGGACGGGACCAGTGCCGACACGGCGACGCTGACCGCCGAAGACACGGGCCAGACCGTCCACTACTGCGGGCCGGCGGGCACCCACGACGCGATGAGCGACGTCATCGTCCAGCGCGCCGAGTCGGTGACGGGCGACCCCGACGTGGGCGACGGGTTCGGGCTGGCCGTCGTCGGCCACGGCACCGAACGCAACGAGAACTCCGCGAAGGCCGTCGAGTACCACGCCGACCGGATCGACGCGATGGATCGCTTCGACGAAGTGCAGGCGCTGTTTATGGACGAGGATCCGGAGATCGACGACGTGACCGAGTACTTCGAGAGCGACGACGTCGTCGTCGTTCCCCTGTTCGTCGCCGACGGTTACCACACCGAGGAGGACATCCCAGAGGACATGGGCCTGACCGACGACTACCGCACCGGCTTCGACGTGCCCAGCCTCGTCGACGGTCACCGGATCTGGTACTCCGGCGCGGTCGGGACCGAGCCGCTGATGGCCGACGTGTTGCTGGAGCGGGCCGCCGACGCCGGGGCCGACGTCGGCGACGCCATCGAGCGGGTCCGATCCGAGACCGGCGGCGAACCGGCCAGCAGCGACTGATCGACCGTCGAGACCACGCGAAGACTGGCCCGAACCGCCCCACTTTTCTCGACCGAATCCCTCCGTTCGACTATGCAGGGAGACCACCTCGACGCGCTGGTGACGGCCGCAGCCGATGGGATCGCGTTCGACGGCCTCGTCGTGGAACCGGAAGGCGAGGGCTACGTCGTCGAAGTCGCGGGTGACCGCCAGACCGTCGACGGCGAAGCCCAACTCAGGGCCGTCCTCTCGGAGTCTCCCGCCTACGTCTCGAACTGGTACGTCTGGCACGCCGAGACACCACAGAAGGAGGATCGGTGGTCGTACCTCCGCTGGCTGGAAGGGGCCGAAGAGGCGGGCGTCCCAGAGCGCTACGACGCACTCGACGACGGGATCACGACTGCGTGGGGACAGCTGCTGATCACCGCGAACGCCGACGACGACGGGCACCGACGGTACACGGTGGTCCACGAGGACGACGCCGGGACCGCTCCGAGCGACCTGACGACCTACGAGGACCCGCTGGACGCCCGGACGATCGCGAAACACGACGACGGCGGAAAGTACCGGCCACTGAAGACCGCACCCACCCTCCAGACTGGCTGGGTGTTCGAGGCCCTCGACCCGGCGGCACTCGTCGAGACGGTCGACTTCTTCTACCCGGCAACGATCGCGAACTGGCACCGTGAGCGCGAGGGCGAACTGGACGTGAACCACTGGCGGGAGACGATGGAACGCCAGAGCGGCATCTACGGCGTGGTCCAGACGTGGGACCGCGGCGAGGGCAAAGAACACGTCGAGTGGGTCGCCGAGGCCTGCTGTGACGACTCCCAGTGTATCAAGCGCCGCGAGTGGGAGTACGACGAGGAGACGGAGCTCGACTACGACGGGGGCGACGGCGAGTTCCCCTGCCGAGAGCCGTGTTCGCTCGTGATCTCGGCCGCCCGACAGTGGACGAAACTCGAAGGCGAGCAGACCCGGACCTACGAGTTCGAACTGACGCCCAGCGAGAAAGAACAGATCGAAGCGGTCGTCGACGCTGTCGCCGACGGCGAGGCCGAGGAGATCAGGGAAGCGGATCTGTACGACGATGCCAACCGCTACCGGACCCGCTTCCTCCGTGCGAAACTGTTCGACGAGGACGGCAACCTAGGTGGCGTCGAGACCGGGGAGTGATACCGACAGTTGTCGTTCTGTCACGGATCGATCGCACGCCGTCACACGGTCGACCGGGGAAACGTCGACAACGATCCGTATGAGCGCTCGTTATCCGACGGTCAGCACCGCAGTGGCGGCCGTGACCGCCAGTACGACGGCGAGCGCCACGGCCCAGGCGACGAACCCCTCGACAACCGTGGCGACGACGACTGCCAGCACGACCGCGACGCCGCCGAGCGCGAGGACGCCCAGCGGGAGGTCGGTGTCGGTGGTCGTCCCCTCGTCACCCGTCTCACCGTCGCTGCCTGACGGATCGGTCGCTTTCGGCTGTGGTTTCGACAGCGACTCGTCGACCTGCACCGACTCGTCGGTGGGAACCGGCTCAGAGAGGTCGACATCGACGTACCGGGTCTCGGCCCCGTAGCTCGTGACGACTTTCAGTTTCCCGAACACCGATCCCGAACCGGTGACGGTCACGCCGACGCGACGCTCTGATTCGCGGTCGACGTGATGGTTCGGTGCGTCGATCGAAGCGACGTCGGAAAGCGTGTCGTCGAGGTGGAGGTGAACGTGGATCGGTTCGCCGTGATTGACCAACCGAACGTCGAACGAGTCGTCCGTCTCGAAGTGCTCGGGCACTTCGAGGGAGTGTAACGACGTTCTGTTGACGTGCACGGGCAGCGTGTCAGGCACGTTTCAAAGTGGGCGACGACAGTAGAAAAAGGTTCATGCACTGATACGGACAGTTGTCGGCGTTTCCCCAGTCAACTGCAAGCGGCCGTGCGGTCGATCTGGTAATGATCTACAACTATCCGTATGATACGGAACGACACGCCGTACGAGGGCGTCGCGACCGTTCGCCTGCGTCGGGGGGTATCTACCGTGAGTTACGCCGGCGTGTCGTCGCGCATGTCCGGGGGCAGGAGGTTCGGGATGCCGTCCTCGATCGGATACGACTCGCCACACTCCGTACAGACGAGCGAACCGGAGACCACCTCCTCCTCTTCGCGTTCGTCGGCTTCGAGCTCCAGCTCGTGTTTGTCGAGCGGACAGCAGATGATGTCCATCAGGTCCTCCTTCATACTCTCGTGTCGGGGTGGGCCTGTGAAAAACGTGCCGGGTGTGAATCAACGCCGGGACGAAGCGTGGCCGTCGACGAACGTCCGCACCGATCTCGACGCAGCCAGTAGCAGCATCACGACCGCCCGCAGAACGTTCGGGATCTGGAGTCGTCGATCGAACCCAAGAACGAGAGCTTCGACGGTCACCGGGACCAGCAGAGCGAGCGCGATCGCGACTGTTGCCAACCGATTCGAGCACCGCGCCGGAGCCGTTCAGCGACGAGCAGCGGGACGACCCCGAAGACGGTGAGCAAGGCCACTCCCGGGAGAAGGAAGTCCCTCAGTGGCGTCCCGGACAGGACAGCCGTACTGAGACCGATGACGCCCCCGGACGGGTCGAACACGAACTGACTGCCACCGGCAATCCCGCGAAGGCCGAGGAGCACGAGCGACGCGATCAGGACCCACACAGCGAGTGGTCGTCCGTGCCACCCCCCGGACATCAGAACGGCCGTTCGCGAACGATCGTCTCTTCGCGACCCGGGCCGATCCCGACGGCGTAGATCGGCACGTCCAGTTCGTCGCTGATGTACTCCAGATAGGTGCGCGCCTCGGCCGGGAGCGCGTCGTACCCCTCCTCGGCGATACTGGCCCAGTCCTGGTCGGCCCAGCCGTCGAAGCGACGGAAGTTCGGCTCACACTCGCCCCACCGCTCCGTGGTGGCGGGCATCGACAGGAGTTCCTCGCCGTCCAGCGTGTAGGAGTGGCCGACTTCGATCTCGTCGAGGCCGGCCAGCGTGTCGACGTGGTTCACGACGATACCGGTGAAACCGGAGGCCCGCGTCGCGTGGCGCAGCATCGGCATGTCGAGCCAGCCGACGCGGCGCGCTCGGCCGGTGACGGTACCGTACTCGCCGCCCTCTTCGCGAATATAGTGAGCGAGTTCCTCCTCAGCATCTGTCCCGCCGCCGGGCTCGTAGTCGGGCGTGTGGCCCTCGACGCCGGCCAGTTCCGTCGGCAGTGGACCGGTGCCCACCCGCGAGAGGTAGGCCTTGACGATGCCGATCACTTCGCCCTGACCGACGGTGGCCGGGCCGAGGCCAGTGCCGGTACAGGCCCCGCCTGCTGTCGGGTTCGAGGACGTGACGAAGGGGTAGATTCCGTGGTCGATGTCGATCGACGTGCCCTGTGCGCCTTCGAGCATGACGTTCTCGCCGTCGGCGATGGCGTCGGCGAGGAACTCCCCGGCGTTGACGACCATCCCGTTGGCTTCGAGGCGCTCGCCGAAGGCACGATACCGTTCGAACAGCGTCTCCACGTCGAACGCGTCGTCGGTCTCGATCCCGAACACGTCCTCCGCGAGCGCGCGCTTCTGCGGGACGACGTACTCAAGACGAGCGCGCAGCGTCTCGGGGTCGAGCAGGTCGCCGATCCGGACGCCGCGGCGGCCGGCCTTGTCCTCGTAGGTCGGACCGATCCCGCGACCGGTGGTAGCTGCTTCGAGGTCCCCCTCCTCGCTCTTGGCGTCTTCCTCGATCCCGTCGAGAACCCGATGGTAAGGGAGAATGACGTGCGCTCGTGCGGCGACTCGCACGTCTGGATCGAGGCCGCGCTCGTGGAGTGCGTCCAGTTCGTCGAACAGCGTCTCGGGGTTGACGACACAGCCGTTCCCGAGGAGGCCGATCTTGCCGCGAACGGCCCCACTGGGCACCAACGAGAGCTTGTACTCCTCGCCGTCGTCGACGACGGTGTGGCCGGCGTTGTCGCCGCCCTGATAGCGAACGACGATATCCGCCGCGTCGCCGTAGACGTCGACGATACCGCCTTTCCCCTCGTCGCCGAGTTGCGAGCCGACGATGGTTACGGTCATAGCGGAGCGTTTCGGCCACCGGGCTAAACAGATTACGGAACCACGCGCGACGCGGCACGCACCACGACACCTTTATGCACACCTTCGGTATACTATCGAATGATAGGCTGTGGCGACGGCTGTGCCGGCCGAAAAAAGCGGCAAACCGGTGCCGACGACAGCAACTTTTAAATCCCACAAACACAAGTTAACAATTGCCATGATAGACAGGCTTGAGAAGGAAGTAGATATGCTGGAGCGTCATCTGCAGGTTCTGCGGATGGTCATCGAGAACGAACCGATCGGCATCGTGAAGATGTCCAACGAGACCGGCTACCCGCACCACAAGGTTCGCTACTCGCTGCGCGTCCTCGAGGAGGAGAACCTCATCGAGCCGTCGAGCCAGGGTGCGATCACGACCGAACAGACCTCCGAGTTCGTCGACGACCTGGACGACAAGGTCGACGAGATCATCGACAAACTCGAAGGCATGAAGATCGAAGACGCCGCAGAGATCGAAGGCTAAGACGGTCGACAGGTGGGGAAACGCCGAAGGACGCTTCGGGACCGCCTCGAACTACAGTTCCGGGACGGCGAGGTGGAACTCCTGATTTCTCGCTTCGACCAGACACAGGTGGTAGCCGTCCTTGCGAGAGAGGTTCACGAAGCTCTTGCGCTTGTCACGACTCAACAGCCCGCTGGACGTCGCTTCTTCCGCCGTCTCCAGCGCCGGCGGTTCGAAGAAGCTCTCGGTGACGAGGAAGGCACCGGCCAGTGAGTCGCTCGACGAGCCG
>Ga0207755_100905_pt1 | contig 10664 bp, 15 predicted proteins | sample A23P2SouthBayCA_FD_187734 | JGI IMG/M metagenome (GOLD analysis project Ga0207755, IMG submission 187734) | Aerobic enrichment media microbial communities from Bioluminiscent Bay, La Parguera, Puerto Rico - A23 P2 (SPAdes) | ecosystem: Environmental > Aquatic > Marine > Unclassified ...
CAGTACGGAGATGGGTCATCTGCTCTTGGAGGCGGTCAAGAGTTACGTTCACTCCAGAGTAGTCGCGACTGCCCTCATCTTCCGTGTATAGTGTCGCAAAGACCGTCGAGATGCGTTGTCGGCACTCATTCAAATCCTTCCCGAACGAAGCCATCGCATCCTCATGCTGGGTTACCGTCGTTCGCAGTTTAGTGAGCACTGAACTCCACTTCTCATAATAGGTCATGCTCTCCTGCTTGTACTCATCAAGCAGAGACTCGATAACGTCCAGACGCTCGAATAGCTCGTCGTATGTGCGCGGGTCTGCTGTCTCCGGGATTTTCTCGAACATCGCGTCTTTCAAGCCTTGGTTCTTAATGAGTTCCCGCGCGGATTCTGTCAGCGTTGCTACCCGGGGTGGGTCGCGATTGGTTTCGACTTCTTTGGACGACCGACGGGAGATACTAATCAGACCGAGTTCTTCGAGCTTGTCGATGCGATAATCCAATCGGTCATATTTCCAATCGAGCCACTCGCGTAGCTGTGAGAAGTCTGCACGTTGATAGCCCAGTTCGTCCTTCTCTTGCGACGAACGAATGGCTAACAATACACGCTGGTCGTCAAGGGCAAGGTCTGCTGAGGGAGTGTCGGAGGCCATATTGCTAGTCGAACAACGGCTTGCTAAGGGGTTACGCCGATGAGGGTAATTCACGGGATTGACCGGGGTCAAACCCTCAAAACGACTGGTACTCAAAAAAGGGTTTCATAGAAACCCTTTTTGTAGACGTTTTTCTCTGACCTTCTCTCCCAATCTTCAAGACGCCCGCATTTCCCTCTGTCTCGAACGATACCCACCCCTGTGTACACTGAAGCAACAATAGTCCATTTCCCCCAGAGTTCTGAATCCTCAATGAGTGGGGTCGTGCTAACTACTTCCCTGACCGCTCAGCGACCGAGAGGTACAACGCGTAGTTCCCTGTATACTGGTTCGTGTCGCGTACCTTCGTTCGTTGAAGGTTGATTTCTACCCGTGTCTCATTATTCTCTAAGTCGAGGAGCGGTGTCAGTAGACCGGCGACAGTCTCAATAAATCTCGCGTCTCCTGTAATTCGGATGTTCGAGATATCCGTCTCGAACGTGCTACCCGTGAACCCAGCCGGCTTGGGCAGGATAGAACTCTTGAGTTCTGTAGAGGTTGGCCTGTCGAGGTCCTGAAGCCACTTGATTGAATCACGCTTCCGTATCGCTCCGCTCTTCGTTGACCGTAGGGCGTCTAAATCGGCTCCTGTACCCTGCGCTTTCCGTGAGAGTATCCTTGCCCCTGTTGACGGCTCACAGCTTACACAACGACTGCTGGGGGCCTTAGGCGAGATTAGAACTCCACATGCTTCGCAGAAGTTCATGATATCCTCATCGAAGGAGACGAGATAACCGTATCTCTGAGGGTGTTTCTGAACGCGTGAGTTCTGATAGGCCTACCAAGTACCTCGATACCGAAGTTGGCACTCAAGCTTTGAACCGGTCAATGGTGTTCCTCTTACAGGTTCTCTCCTATGAGTGTCCCTGTGTAGAGATAGCATTTGTTAATTCATTATTTCTGGTAGGTTAGTAGTCTTTGCATACAGTAAACCCTCTAAGTATGTCGATTTGGCTTTCTACCATATTTCTGGTAGGTAGCGGCTCTCAAGGAGAAAGTATTTTAAGTAATTCACCTTACGACCTGTTAATGAACTACGATGATGGAGGGGTGACAGCGGAAACGAGTGAGCAACAGAGTCTCGGTGGGGAGGAGTTCGAGGTCGGGTCAGACGGTAAATGTGAACTGTGCGAGGTTTTCCTCGATGATGTCGACCTTCGGACTCTGGGCATCCCGAGAGGGACGGAGGCGGTGGTGATTCGTTGCGTGGAAGGGATGATACTGGTTTCGCCTGCACAGTAACTGCAATCTATTATACTATTGAGAGCGTCTGAGACGGCTAAGAATGCCTAAACAGATTGTTGGGGTCTACGCACCCCCTGACCGGAAAGAGTCGTGGGAGGAGCACGCTGACGAGATGGGGATGTCAACGAGTGAGTGGGCGAACGCGATGATTGAAGCTGGGCTGAAAAAATTCGACCGCGATATCCAGCCTGACGAGTCGAAGCGCGACCTTCGTCGGCGGAACAACGAGATTTGGAACAGGTTACAGGAGCTTAAGGAGGAGCGCGATAGCTTGGAGAAGCAATTGTACCAGACGGAACGGCGGGCAATTCTTGATTTCGTTGAGGAGAATAACGGCTGTCGGTACAAGGAAATCGCCAAACATCTCTCGAAGAATCAGGCGTCGCGGTTGACGAAGTTGCTTGATGCCTTAGATGGAGATGAAATCGAAATCGATGAAGACGGGCACGTGTACCGCCTATGATTGAGACGAACTACGATTTCGGTTCAGGCTACCATGAAGGGTCGATTGTGGTACAGGATGCGCTCGCGCACTTGGGTGTCTACAAGCGCGTTGAGGACGTGCCTACCCGCCATTCGTTCGAGGAGTTTTTCACCGAAGTCGATGCGGGTGATGCGTGGGAGACGTTCGCGGTAGAGACGGGCGTCGTTGACCTTTCTAAGCATACTCAGAAGTACAAGTACGGGAAGGCTCGCAGAGAGTGGTGGGATTACTGTGCGGAGCGTAGTATTCATCCTGCGTTGGCTGACCCGACCGATTTTGAGGAACACTTCTCAGAGCAGATGGAGGGGATGTCGACGTACAAGTCAGGTCACGACCTGCGGTTCCGCCCGTTGTATTTGTGGTACCGGTGGATGGTCTGGCACGCGGAGTATCCGCAACTGTACAATCCGATGCTCATGGCTGTCCTGTTCGAAGGGACGACCGCCAATCTCTGGCGCACGCGGATACACGACCGCGAGGACGACCCGATTTGGAACGCGAACGCGGAGGCGGAAGTCCAACTGACCCAGAGTAATGAGTGACCACAACGAGCCATCGGACGAAGGATTAGCACCTGAAGAAAAACTCGGGAAGATGCGAGGAGTTGACTCTGACCCGTTAGTGGGGCTCCAGCCCGAGATGGAGCTGATGACTCAAGACTGGTACGACCGTTTCGACGAGGTATTTGTTCAAACGAAGACTGACTCGGAAGACTACCGAAATCAGTACCTCTTGGCGTTCCGTGAGTGGAAAGAACACATGGCGCAGTTCGACCGCCATGAGACTCTTCCATCGGTAACGCAGGTTGACCTCTTTATCAGGAAGTCGCTGAAGACCCAGAGTGCGGGTGTGGTTAAGACAAAAATCCGCTATATTCGAGAGGTCTATGCATGGATGCAGGAAGAAGACTCGTTCCCGCACCCGACTAACCACGACCCGTTCCTCAAGGCACTAAAACGAAATAAAAAAGCGTTGACCAGTAGCGACGCTGATGATTTTCCTGTTCTGGACTTAGAGGATGTTCAAAGGAAGGTGCATGAAATCACGAACATCGCAGAGCGCGCCGCGATAGTGTTCCAGTTAAAGACGGGTATTCGGTCGACTGAGCTGTGTAACATTCTGTTCTCGGACATCAAGATAGCGAACCATGAGGTGATGAACCACTACGAGCCACTGGGTATCGGGTCAGACTCAATACTCGATGACAAGCAGAATGTGGTATACATCCCGCGAGACAAGGTTCGGCAGGGGAACAAGCGCAAATGTCCCACTGTCATCCCGTTAGACGATGAGACGCGAGCGGTGCTCATCGATTACTTGCTGATTCGTCCTGACAACGGTGATGGCCACGTTTTCCTCACGAAGAAGGGGAAGCCGCTCGATAAGGGGTCGTTACAGGTCTTCTGGAACAATAACTGGCGTCCAGAGTATGAGTACGATGAGGATGACGAGTATCGGTCTATTTCACCTCATTTCGCGCGGCACTGGATGTCGACGTGGTTCCGTAGTCGAAAGTCATGGAACGAGCCGTGGGTGCAATACTTGAGGGGCGATAAGATGGGTCCTGATATCGGGACGAAACGGTCGGCTATGCACCGCTACGTTCACGCATACTTTGGGGACATTGAGGAGCGTTACGAGGATGACATTTTTCCATTGGGAATCCTGTAGGTGGTGGTCGCCGTCGTCGGGCGCTTTTCGAGAATGCCTATATAAATCCTATATAAACTACCCTTCGTCGGATTCCCAATTCGGGCGCTGTCCGTCGGTTTGCGCATAATGGTTTTGCTCTATCTTGTTCAACTCGATGAGCAGCCGGAAAATCGCTTTCACGAGGTTGTCGTCGACGCCGAATCGCTGGGCGTTGTCGCCGGCGCGGTCCATGACGGCCTGTTCTTGGGACTCGTCGGTCGTCGGCAGTCCCTGTTCGTGCTTCACGGCGGCGATGCTCTCGGCGACGTAGGTCCGTTGGGCGATGAGTTCGACGATTTCGCGGTCGATTGTCTGTATCTCCTCGCGGAGTTCGTCGAGGTCCATTTCGGCGGGGTCGCCGCCCGTTCGAGCGGCGGCCTCGTCGTTCACTTCGTCGTCGCTCCCGTCAGTTGTGTCGTTGTCAGCCATGTGTGTCCGTCTCGTTTGCTCCAGGTGTCTTGCAGTCGTTCGAGTGTTTCGCGGTCGCCGACGGCGGTGTAACTCGGTCCGGTTCCCGAAAGCGACGCCGAGAGTTCCGGTAGCGCCTCCACGATGGGTTCCGTCGGGTAGCCCAAGGCCGCACAGAAGGCGAGTCCGTTGACGCACATCGCTCGCTCGTAGTCGCCGTCGGACGCCAGTTCGTACACCACGTCGGCCATCGGCGCGACGCGCTCACAGCGCCCCACGTCGGCGTCGGCGGAAAACGAGCGCTCGTCGGGCGTGTAGACGAGTACGTCCCACTCGGGTTCGTCCCGTCGGAGGAGCACGTCGTCGGTGTTGTCGGTGACGGTGACGCCGCCGAGCATCGACGCCGATGCGTCGTCGAAGGCGCCCGTAATCGTCACGCCGGCGTCGCGGGCGGCCTCGACGCCGAGGCGGCAGGCGTCCTCGCGGTCCATCTCGGCGCCGAGGGCGTCCAGCGTCGCCAGCACCGTCGCGTTGGCGGCGGCGCTGGAAGATTTGAGTCCCGAGGCCATCGGAACCTCGCTTTCGGTGCGGACGTGGCCGCCCTCGCCGTCGCCGAAGCGTTTGACGACGCGTTCGACGCATCGCTCGATGAGGCGGGTGTCGGCGTCGGGCGCTTCGGCCACCTCGCCGGTGACCTCACCGGTGGCATCCAACTCGACGGTCGCCTCGGTGTAGGCGTCGATGGCGAAAGCCGAACCGTAGCCGTTCGCCAGAGCGTTGAGTACGGTGCCCGCTGCAGGGGCGACTGCGCGACCATCCATCGGCCGAACCTCGACCGGGCGGCTACAAAGCGGTGGCGGTTAGCGCAACGGCGCATTATCCTTCGAGCAGTTCGATTCGATTCCCATCGGGGTCACGGAGGAAGACGAGTCGCGTCCCGCTTTCGGTCGTCCGTGGCTCGCTGACCGTCTCGATGTCGTCGGGCAGGCCGGCGACGAAGGCGTCGACATCCTCGACGGCGAACCCGACGTGGGAAGCCCCCGGTTGGTTGAGTGCCGAGGTGGAAGCCGGTCCCTCGGGGTCGTACTCGACGAGTTCGATGCGGACGCCGTCGGCATCGAGGTGTGCGAACGTTCCGGAGGCGCCGTCGACGTCGACGGCGGTCGCGAACGCCTCGCCGCCGACTTCGAACCGGGAGAGGACTTCGAGACCGAGCGTGTCGCGATAGAAAGCGACTGCACGGTCGAGATTCGAGACTGTCAGGCCGACGTGGTGGGCCGTGAGGTCGGTCATGGGTGGCACCACTCGCCGAGCGAGGAAGGCACTTCCGACGGGCGAAGACAGTTGCTGCTCGACGCCGTGGGTCGGGGCATGCCACAACCGGAAATCCCAGCCCCGGGGTTCGGCACGTCGGGATTAGAGGGCCAAGAGTGCGTCGAAGCGGTCGGTGCGGCGCTCGAAGCGGGCTATCGGCACATCGACACCGCACAGATGTACGACAACGAAGCGGCGGTCGGCGAGGCGCTGGCCGAAAGCGACGTTGACCGCGAGGCGGTGTTTCTCGCGACGAAGGTACACCCCGACTCGCTCGCGCCCGATGACGTACGTCGGACGACCGAAGCGAGTCTCGACAGACTCGGCGTCGATGCGGTCGATTTGCTGTACGTCCACTGGCCGATTCGCGCCTACGACGCCGAGACGACGCTGGCGGCGTTCGACGGACTCCGTGAGGCGGGCCTGACACGCCACGTCGGCATCTCGAACTTCACGCCCGAACTCCTCAGGGAGGCCCGCGAACTGCTCGACTCGCCAATCCTCGCCCACCAACTGGAGTGTCATCCGCTGTTGCCCCAATCCGAGTTGGCAGATATCGCCCGCGATACGGGCCATCGTCTCATCGCGTACTCCCCGCTCGCACAGGGTGAGTTACTCGAACATTCCACCGTTCGGACGGTCGCCGACGACCTCGGCGTGACGCCCGCACAGGCGGTGTTGGCGTGGCACCTTGACCGAGACATCATCCCGATTCCGAAGGCTCGCGGCGAACACGTCCGGGAGAACATCGGTGCCAGAGAGGTCGCACTCACCGACGAAGCCCGGACCTGTCTCGACGGCATCGACGAACGACGACGCGTGGTCGACCCCGACGGCGCGCCGTGGAACTGACGGCGACAGACGCTCCGACGAAACACGGAACCGAATGCGACGGCCGATAGAGGCCGACGGCCGACCTCCGCCGTCGCCCAACCGCCCTGCTTTTGCCGTCGCCGGCCGAAGCCCCGTCAATGAGCCAGCGAAGCGACATCGCACCTGACACCCTCTCGGTCTCGCTGGAGCCGGAGGGCGTCGAGGTGGAGTACGTCGACGGGCGGTCGGTGTTCTACCACGGCGTGCCGGCAAAGCGGGAGGGGTCGGTCGTCTGTGGCCCCGGCAAGGACGTCCACGTCCTCGTCACCTCCCCCGACGAACGGGAGGGCGTCATGGTGTACGTCAACGACCGCAACACCCACGACGACATCCTCGAATCGACCGGCGTTGGGCGCGTCATCATCGAACGCGACGAGGAGACCTCGCTGTTTCCCGGCGTCGACGCCGAAAACCACGGCTACCGGGTCGAAGTGTCCGCAGACCCCGAAGCCGCCCGCGGGCGGGTGTTCGTCTTCGCCGAAGACGAGATGGGCGAGGCGTCCTACGAAATCGTCTCGGCGAGCAACGACGAGGGCGAACCCGTCACCGACGGAGACGATTCAGACGGGGACAAGTGATGCCGCTGAAGAAGGCGTGGCAACCGCTCGAACGGTCGACCGTCGGGACGGCACCGGACCGGTACGGCGTGTACGAACTCGGAGACGGCGACGGGAACGTCCTCGCAGTCGACCACGGACCGCTCCGTGACAGCCTGAAGGAGGCCCTCGCCTACGGCGACGGCGAAGAGGTCCGGTGGCAAACGACCCAGAACCGCCAACAGGCCGAGCGACTCACCGAAGAACACCGGAACCGGTTATAGCAGAGTTCATCACTCTGTTTCGACTTCCCGAATCCGCAGTTGGCCATCTGCGGCCGTGATCGCGAGGGTCGCCCCGGCCGTCTCGATTCGGAGCGCCTCGGCGTGGATGTCCTCGGCGCCGCGGGACCGCAACAGCGTCACGAGTTGGTCGAGTTCGCCGTCCGTCGCAGTGACCGTCCGGGCGTCGCCCGGACCCGAATCGAGCGTGTCCTCCGCCGCATCCGCGATACCGACGACGTTGCCGCAGTCGACACATTCCAAAAGCGTGACGCCGGGCGCCTCGCTCGGAACCGCAGCCCCACCGCAGCGCTCACACGTCCTCTCGCTGTCGGGTCGTGACTCCTCGGAACCCATCAAACGCGTCGCCGTCCCGATGGACAATAGAGGGTTCGGTTCCCGCGGTGACTGACCGTTACCCGATTTCCCGGGTAGTACGTCCATACCTCACGCGCCGAACCTACGACTGCACCGCTCGGCGGCGTTGGGTACCTGTCGGGACGGGGTCACCGTCACGCATCTAGGGCGTGACGTTCTCCCCGCCACTCACCACTCCGCTTCCGTTCTCGAAGGGTCCGAGCGAACCGTCGCTCCCGCCCTCTGACCGCGGGAAGCGAACCGTGAAACGAGTACCGTCGTTGGTGTCGGCTACGTCGATGCCGGCGTCGTAGGAGTCGGCGAGTTTCCGGACGAGGTACAGCCCCAGTCCGTCCCCGTCGCTCGATTGTCCCCGAACTTCGGGGTCGAACATGTCGTCTCGAACCGACTCCGGAATCCCCTCGCCGTCGTCGTCGATTCGCACGACGATGGCCTCGCCATCGATGGTGCCATCGACCGTAACCGTGAGATTCTCGGTCGGGTTGTGCGAAACTGCGTTGTCGAGAAGGTTCTTGAACAACTCGACGACGAGGTCGTCAGCCTCGACGTACAGCGGGTCGTCGATATCGGTAACGACCGTCGCTTCGGGCGCCTTCGACTGTATCAACGAACTCTGTTCCCGAAGCACGGGGGCGAGGTCGATGGGTTCGAGGTCGCGGTTTCCGGTTTCGGATTCGATAATCGCGTCGGCGGTTTCGAGCAACTGTCGCATCGACTCGGTGCGGCCCTCGATGTGTTCGAGGTACTCGCGGTTCTGTGCGGATTCGACCTCGCCTTCGAGGAGGTCGGCGTAGCCGCCGATGGTCACGAGGTCGTGGCGAACGTCGTGTCTGAGGAGTCGAAGCAGGAACAACAGCGTGTCTCGCTGGTCTTCCTTCTCCTCGACGAGCCGTCGGTTCTGGACGGCCTGGCCCCGGTTGAGGCCGATGAGGGCGCCCGCGGCGGCGCCGACCGACCCGACGACGACGAGTTCGTTGAGGATTTCGAGAGTGAACTGTCCCGCGAGGAGGTCCGGGGCCGACGCCCAGAGGACGAACAGCGCCATGAGTCCGAACCCGCCGGCACACCACTTCGCGGCGCTGAAACACTCTGCTGTGTCAAGGTCGCTCCGGTAGATGGTCAGCCCCGACATCACGACGATGTATCCGAAGACGACGTGGACGACGATTCCCAGTACCGCCTGATTGACCGACGACGTCCCCGGAAGTCCCCACGCGAACCAGAAGGTCAGTCCCGCGGCTGCGAGGGTCACGCCGAGGGAGATGAACACGAACCCCCACCGTCGACCGGGGCTTTCGAACATCGTCCCTTCTTCAGGCCCCATGTTGGTATACGTGTCGCCCGATTGTCTGAAGTCGTCCGACGGCGGCCCGCTGAGTCTCAGCGGTTGTCGAGAGCGATGACGACCACACAGCCGAGAAGACAGCCAACTGCGAGAACGTAGAGCCCCCGACCGACGGCCGCCGGTGCACTCAGTTGTGTGGCCCCGAAACGGGCAAGCAGGAACACGAGCGCCACGACTAGGAGCGCGATTATTTGTTCGCGTGCGGTTCCGGGTACATCCATTATCCGTCGTCGAAGGTAATCGACGCGTCGGCGTCGAACAGCGCGTAGAACCCGGCAAGGGCGAGCAGCGCGAGCGCGCCGATTTCGAGACCGTGGCCGAGTACGTGAAGCGGTCCGTGAACGGTAATATCGAACGCCTTGGCGATGATGGCTGCCGTGCCAGCCAGCGTCGCCGAGCCGACGAGTCCGCCGACACGGGCCCACCCCTCGCGGGTGAGCGCGAACGCAACTGCGACGACAACGACTGCGAGTGCAAGTATGAACGCCGATTCGCCTGCCGGGTGACCGGAGTGTAGCGGAAGCATACGCGTCCACTCGGAATCGTCCGACTCAACAGTTCCGGTCGAAGCCCGCGGGGATTTATGCATGCGTCGCGTTCACACCACCCCATGACCGAGGACCGACAGCTGAGTTTCTGGGCGTGGGGCTACGAGGACCGCCTCCCCGACGACGACGAGCGCCGGGAGTTGGCTGCCCGAATCGAGGGGATGCTCGGGTTCCCCGAACGACCCGTCATGGAGTACCCGACGCTTGCCGACATCGACATGCCAGAACCCCGCATCGACGTGCCGGCGGAACTGGCCGACTTCGCGACGACCGACCGCCGAGCGCGGGCCAGCCACACCTACGGGAAGGGGTATCGCGACCTCGTTCGCGGTTTCCACGGCGACTTCTCGAAGGCCCCCGACGTGGTCGCAACGCCCCGAGACGAAAGCGACGTCGAGGCGGTCATCGAATGGGCGACCGCCGACGGCGTCGCCGTCGTGCCCTTCGGTGGCGGCACGAGCGTCGTCGCCGGCATCGAGTGCGGCGGCGACGGCTACGCCGGCGTCTGCTCGCTCGACATGCGAGAGATGGACGCGGTACTGGAAGTCGACGAACACTCCCGAAGTGCGAAGATTCAGGCCGGCGCGACTGGCCCCGAAATTCAGGACCAACTGCGGGAACACGGCCTGCAGTTGCGACACTACCCACAGTCCTACGAGTTCTCGACGTTCGGCGGGTGGGTCGCCACCCGCGCCGGCGGCCACTTCGCGACGCGATACACCCACATCGACGACTTCGTCGAGTCGGTCCGAGCGGTGACGCCCGCCGGAAACTTAGAGACGCGTCGACTGCCCGCCTCCGGTGCCGGTCCCGACCCGAACCGCTTTCTTTTGGGCAGCGAGGGCGCCTTCGGCGTCATCACGGAGGGGTGGACCCGCGTCCAG
>Ga0207755_100910_pt1 | contig 10585 bp, 8 predicted proteins | sample A23P2SouthBayCA_FD_187734 | JGI IMG/M metagenome (GOLD analysis project Ga0207755, IMG submission 187734) | Aerobic enrichment media microbial communities from Bioluminiscent Bay, La Parguera, Puerto Rico - A23 P2 (SPAdes) | ecosystem: Environmental > Aquatic > Marine > Unclassified ...
GTGGCGATGACGGCCCGCCACTACGCCTACCGCGCGGAGGGGTATCTCGAAACCGAACAGCGTGAAGGCGCACTACCCGGACTCACGGAAACCGAGGTCAACCACCACCCCGTCGGCATCGTCGGGATGATTTCGCCGTGGAACTACCCCCTCTCGTTGGCCGTCTCCGACGCCATTCCCGCGCTGCTCGCCGGCAACAGCGTCGTCCTCAAGCCGGCCGAACAGACCTCCTACACAGCACTGAAAGCAGTCGAGTTGCTTCAGGAGGCCGGATTGCCGCGGGATGTCTTTCAGGTGGTCACCGGGTTCGGCCCGACGCTCGGCGAGCCGCTGGTCGCCAACTCGGATTACGTCTGCTTCACCGGTTCCAGCGCGACGGGTCGTATCGTCGCCAGTCAGGCCGGCGAACACCTCACGAAGTGCTCGATGGAACTCGGCGGGAAGAACCCCGGCATCGTCTGCTCGGATGCCGATATCGACCGCGCCGTGGAGGGACTTATTCGCGGTTGCTTCACCAACGCCGGCCAGCTGTGTATCTCCCTAGAGCGGCTGTACGTCCACGAGGACGTCCACGGTCAGTTCGTCGAGGCGTTCGTCGACGCCATCGAGGACCTCCAGCTCGGCACCGGCTACGAGTACGACGTGGACGTGGGCAGCCTCATCTCCGAGGAGCAACTGGAGAAGGTGACCGAACACGTCGAGGACGCGAAGGCGAACGGCGCGACGGTGTTGACCGGCGGCACGGGTCGCCCCGACATCGGGCCGTACTTCTACGAACCGACTATTCTCACTGATGTCGACGAATCGATGGCGCTGTGTGCAAACGAGACGTTCGGTCCCGTCGTCTCCATCTACGAGTGGAGCGAGGAAGACGACGTTATCGAGCGAGCCAACGACTCCGATTACGGTCTGAACGCCTCCATCTGGACGGAGGACCTCGATTACGGCCGCGAACTCGCAAAACAAATCGAGACGGGGACGGTCAACGTCAACGAGGGTTACGCCGCGGCGTGGGCGTCCCTCGACGCACCCATGGGCGGGATGAAGAACTCCGGTATCGGCCGCCGTCACGGTGACGAGGGCATCATGAAGTACACCGAATCCCAGACCGTCGCGGTCCAAAAGCGGATGGGCATGACCGCGCCGCCGGGTGTGCCCTACTGGCTGTACGCGAAACTGATGAACAAGACGCTGAAGTTCCAGCGCCGGATTCCCGGGATGCGGTAGTTCGGGACCCGACCTTCGGGCGTAGCGAACGCGTTTTTAATACACGTCTTCGACCACGACGGTTTCCTCACGGCCGGGACCGACACCGACTGCGTAGATAGGCGTGTCGAGTTCCGCGCTGAGATAGTCGAGATACTTGCGGGCGTTCTCCGGAATCGCGTCGTACCCTTCCTCGGCGACGGCGGCCCAGTCGACATCGTCCCAGCCGTCGAAGATGCGGAAATTCGCCTCACAGTCGGCCCATTTCTCCGTGGTTGGAGGCATTGTCAGCAGCTCCTCGCCGTCCAAGGTGTAGGAGTGTCCGACTTTCACCTCGTCGAGACCGGCCAGCACGTCGAGGTGGTTGATAGCAAGGCCGGTGAAGCCGTTGACCCGTGCCGAGTGACGAAGCATCGGGATATCGAGCCATCCGACGCGACGCGGGCGACCGGTGACGGTGCCGTACTCGCCGCCCTCTTCACGGATGTACTCCGCCAGTTCCTCGTTGCGGCCGTCGGTTGATTCGTCGTAATCCGGTGTGTCGCCGACGACACCTCCGAGTTCGGTCGGCAGGGGGCCGCTCCCGACGCGGGTGAGGTAAGCTTTCACGATGCCGATGACCTCTCCGTTACCGATTACGCCGGGGCTGAGGCCCGTTCCAGTCGCGGCACCGCCTGCAGTCGGGTTCGACGACGTAACGTAGGGGTAGTTTCCGTGGTCTATGTCGATGATGGTCCCCTGTGCTCCCTCGAACATCACGTTCTGTCCATCGGCCATCGCATCAGTGAGGAACGCGCTGGCGTTGACGGTCATGTCTCGGTCTTCAAGACGCTCGCCGATTTCGCGGAACTCCTCGAAGAGGGCGTCTACATCGAGGGCTGCGGGGTCGTCGAGACTGTCGATGTCGAGTCCATACACGTCTTCGATGAGCGCGCGTTTCTGCGGGACGACGTACTCGAGGCGTTCGCGCAGCACTTCTGGGTCGAGGAGGTCCCCGATTCGCACGCCGCGACGGCCTGCTTTGTCCTCGTAGGTCGGCCCGATACCGCGACCAGTCGTTCCGACCTCTTGGTCGGTTTCGCTTTTGACGTCTTCCTCGATGCCGTCGAGGATGCGGTGGTACGGTAGAATAACATGGGCTCGCTCGGCCACCCGAACGTCGGGGTCGAGCCCCTTCTCTTGGAGTGTGGATATTTCGTCGAACAGCGTGCGCGGATTGACGACACAGCCGTTTCCGAGTACCCCAACTTTCCCGCGGACTGCACCCGAGGGAACGAGCGAGAGTTTGTACTCGTCGCCCTCGAAGACGACGGTGTGGCCGGCGTTGTCGCCGCCCTGATAGCGGACGACGACATCGGCGGCATCGCCGTAAACGTCGACGATGCCTCCCTTCCCTTCGTCGCCGAGTTGCGAACCGACGATGGTTACGGTCATCGAACGGCAGTTTCCGCCAGCGGGGTAAACAGATTACGGTCTGGTCAGCGTCGAACCCGAGCGGTGTCGTTGTGACGAGTGCCGCCGCGTGCGTCAGACGCCGGACGGACGGCGGCGGTTTCGGCGGGAACCTACATGTGCCGTGGTCACAAGGGATTTATACTTTTACCGCAAAGATTCGTCAATCTCCCCGTTACACCGGGGTCATCCGCCGAACGGACAGCAACTTTTAAACCCTCCAAACACAAGTTAACAAATGCCATGATAGACCGGCTTGAGAAGGAAGTCGACATGTTGGAGCGCCATCTGCAGGTTTTGCGGATGGTCATCGAGAACGAGCCGATTGGCATCGTCAAGATGTCCAACGAGACCGGTTACCCCCACCACAAGGTCCGCTACTCGCTTCGCGTTCTCGAAGAAGAGAACCTCATCGAACCGTCCAGCCAGGGTGCAATTACCACGGAAGACACCGCCGATTTCGTCGATGACCTCGACGGCAAAATCGACGACATCGTCGAGAAGCTCGAAGGAATGAAAATCGACGACGTTCCGGAAATCGAAGGCTGAACGACTGCTTTCCTCTGTCTTCCAGCGCCTCTACAGCTCCGGTACCGTCAGGTGGAACGATTCCTCTCGCGACTCGACGAGACAGAGGTGGAACCCGTTCTTCCGTGCGAGCTTCACGTAGCTCCGGTACTTCTCGCGGCTGAGGAGGCTGCCGCTCGTGGCTTCCCGAGCCGTCGAGAGGGCGTCGGGCTCGAAGAAACTCGACGTGACCGCGAAGGCGGCCGCCAGCGTCTCGTGTTCCTCACAGACGTCGGAGGCGTCTGTGACGAGCGGCCCCATCGACTCCCCACGCGTAGGGTCGCGGCTCTCGTCGATGTTCGCGACGACGAGCGGATCGCCCATCCGGTCGCGCGCGACGATGTCGAAGTCCACCTCGCGGCCCTCCTGTCCGTCCCCGACCCGTATCGTCTCGTCGAAGCCGACGCGGTCGATTTCGGGCAAGGCGTCGTAGAGGTGCCGCATCGACCCCTCGGTCCCGGTGGACTGTATCTCGAAGAGGAGGTCCGTGACGAGCCACTCGACGAAGGCGTAGGGGATCGACGACCGCAGGAAGGAATCGAACGGCGTCCCCTCGACCGTCGCGTCTTCGCTCTCGAAACGGGTGTGGTACTCGATGCGGAGGTTCTCTGCGAGCGCCTCGGGGTCGACGCTCCCGTCGTGGGCGTTCTCGAGAGTCGCATCGCCGCGGGAATCCTCACGAATGAAGAGGTTCGTTCCCTCGAAGGCCTCCATCGACGAGAGCGATACGGCGCCGGACCCCTCCTCGGCGTCTCCCGTCTCCAGTTCCGCGATACGCTGTTGGAGACGGTCCCGCTCGGACCGAAGGGCATCTACTTTCGACCGAAGCGACGACAACTCCGCTTCGAACTCCTCGCGGAGCGCCTCGAGTTCGGCTTCGTTGCTGGAAGGCTCCGATTCGGTTTCCACCTCGTCGTCGGTCTCAGCCTCCGTCTTATCGGATTCGGTCTCAGCCTCCGTCTTATCGGATTCGGTCTCAGCCTCGTCAGTGTCGGTCCCCGCCGCTCTCTCGTGTCGTCCGGCTTCCGGACCGGATTCGACCGCCGTTTCCCTCTCGGACGCCACGTCGGAGTCGAATTCGGCGCGAGTCTCGGCGTCGACGGCGCTTTCGGTTCCTGATTCGACGACGGGTGGGGTGTCTTCCTCGGTGCCGTCGCCGCTGTTTTCGGGGTCCACCGAGGGCACCGCATGCGTCGGTTCCTCGTCGTCGTCGTCGGCGTCGGCGTCCGCCGTCTCTGCGATTTCTGCAGTCTCCGGTTCGGAGTCGCCCTCGTCCGCCGACTGGCCGTCGGTAGCGTCGACATCATCTTCGACCACTTCAGTGTCCTCGGATTCGTCGTCAGTCGGTTCCCCGCCAACCGTGGTTTCTGCCTCGTGTTCGTCGCTCGACCCCTCGACGGCCTCGGCTTCGGTGTCCGCCGTTTCGAGTTCCTCGTCGGTGTCCGCCGTTTCGTCGCCCTCGGCGCCGACGACCGCTGTCTCGTTCGGCTCCGGGGCGGGTTCCGGCAGTTCCACGGCGGGAAGTCGAACCGCGACCACGTCGTAGATACCGACCTCGCCTTCCGCTTTCGACTGTGCCTCCTCGCCGGTCAACAGGCGACCGCTCGGACCGAGATAACCGAGATACGATGCCTTGCCGTCTTCGTACACCACGAAGTAATCGCCGCTGAGGACGTTCTTCGACAGTTCGACGTAGCCGGTGAACCCCCCTTCCGAAAGCGTCTCGTGGACCGTCGACAGCGGCGTCTCGTCGCTGAAGTACTGGCCACGAACATCGCCGTCGACAGTCAACATGGCCGCCAGCGCGGCAGTCGCCGGGTGGGGCGCTTCGTGTGTCCGTCCGCTCCCGTCCTCGAAGGCGTCGATGTCGCCCTCCCGAGGCGCTTCGTCGATGTCCGCTCGAACGGCCAAGGGGTCGCCGTCCTCGAGAAACAGCCACGTCCCGTCGGCCTCGACGGCGCCGCTGAACCCACGAGAACGCAACGAATCAATCCCCTCGAAGCCGCCGTCGAACGGCGACACCTCCCACTCCTCGATTACGGTGTGGGCATCCATACACGCCGAAAGCCACAGGAGGGGCATATAGCTACCGACCAACCTTTTTCTTCTTCGGGTTCGCGCTCCGCGCGAACCGCTCCTCGAAAAACGTTGATGAAAAAGGCGCGACCTCGGGCCTGCGGCCCTCGGCCGCGTGAACCGCGCGCCGCAGGCGCGCGGACGTTCTACTTACTCTTTTAGCTCTGGTGAAGCCCTCGTCGAGAGACATATCCGGACTTCGGCTCCGGTTAGTACAGGTGTTTTATTAATCATTTGATGCACCGATATTTTAACTATACAAAGTATGAGTGCTGGCATAATGAAATCTCGCAGAGATGTAATATGGATGGCACCCATCCTCGCTTCGGTAACTGCCGGGTGTAGTTTCGAGAGCGTCACAGCCCCAGACCCGAATAGGCCCGACCTCTACGTCTGTAACGAGACGGATGTACACGTAGAATACAACATTGAACTAGAGCGGACGACAGCAGAGAATCAAATCCTGCTTGACGAACGAGGTGAACTCGGAATCGAGTCGGAGACAGGGAGTGACTCCGAGTGTAGGTATTATTCGAATATAATCACAGAACCGGGGTCGTATACGCTTCGACTCAATCCGTCTCTTCCCTACGAGGTAGTCGTGTTTTTCGATGAGCCGGCAGAACCAACCAACCGAGAGGATGATTCGGACGGTGTCGGAATTACACTATTCGAAGACACCTACACAACAGAACTGTATTCTGCGAAGGTATAGAACAGAAACTCGGCAAGTCTACTGTGGCCTCACTGGCGATTTCAGTTCCCTCTCTCAGCACCTATCATCCGAGGTTTCACGGAGTATAGATAATCACCAAGTCGTTCAATCCGCACCTCTATTGAACGATGGACTCACTTCGCTGCGACTGAAAACAACGTTCGGTACGTCCTGTGTTACGCCAACACCGAACGTTTAGGCGTACCGCTGCTCTTCCCACGGATTCGCCGTGTTCGAGTAGCCGCGCTTCTCCCAGTAGCCGCGTTCGGGTTCGGTGAGGAACTCGACGCCGGAGACCCACTTCGCACCCTTGTAGGCGTACTTGTGTGGCGTGACGACCCGAAGTGGGCCGCCGTGTTCGGCCGGAAGCGACTCGCCGTCGAGTTCCCACGCGAACATGACCTCTTCGCGCGCACACTCGGCGAGCGGGAGGTTCGTCGTGTAGCCGTCGTGGGCGTGAAACATCACGTGGACGGCATCGTCGTCGACGCCGGCGTGGTCGGCGAGCGTCGGGAAGGTGACCCCGTGGAACCCACAGTCGAAGCGTGACCAGCCCGTGACGCAGTGGAAGTCCTGTTTTTGGGTCTGTGTGGGGAGTTCCCGTAGCTCCTCGAACGACAAGGAGAGTTCCTCGTCGACGGCACCCCAGACCTCGAAGGTCCAGTCGTTCGGTATCGACGGCGTTCCGCCCTTCGATAGCACCGGGAACCGACTCGTCTCGCGCTGGCCGGGTGGGAGTCGCTTGCCGTCGAACTCGACGTGGAGGTCCGTCACGTCCTTCATGTTGGGTGATTCGGGGTCGCTGGTAGGTAGGCCTATCGCTCCGCAGGCGGTTTGCGAAACGGCTCGTCGAAACGATAAAATTGATGCTCGTTTCGATAAGGATTATTTGGGTAACCCGGGATTCGGTTTTTGAGTAGCGAAAATTTCCCCGTCAGAGTTAAATACCCTATCCCCGAACGTTCGAACGTTCCGATGCCGAAGGTACAACTCACTGTCCCGGAACATCTCGAAATGCAAATCGCCCAACTGGTCGAAAAGGGCGAGTTCGTAAACCGGGAGGAAGCCATCGAAGAACTGCTCTCAACCGGGCTTCGTGCCTACAAGACGAGCGGTCCGATGGACGACGAAGAACCGGGCTTCGAAGAGGACGGGATGATGGGACACGACGACGAGTACGTCTTCTAACAACCCGTTCGGCGCTGTTTTCGTGTGTGGCTGGTTCCCGCGAAAGCGTTAAACGGTCCCTAACAGTATCCACGAATATGCACAAAGACGAACTCCTCGAACTGCACGCGAAGATGGTATCGATAATGGGTCATTTCCAGGACATGGACGAAATCGATTCGTCGGTGTTCGACCCCTACGAATCACTCGACGTGACGCCCGACGACGTTCACAAATCGAAGAGCGAGCACAAACACGCCGTGTTCGTCCTCGGCAACGCCTTGGCGAACGTCATGAGCGAAGACGAGTTCTCCGATGCGGGCCGGATCGGTAAGCGGATGAAGGAACTCGCCGACGACGCGGAATCGAAACTGTAAGCCGACTCTTTTCGAGCGTCGCGGGGCCGTCCTGGGTTCCGGCCGGTCCGTGCCCGAACACGTAACCTAAAACGGTGGGGGTCTAACGTAGTGCCAATGGAACCGTTGCGGAGCGAAGAGGCGGCCCCGGAATCGACGGGGCTCGTCAGTCGGTCGAGACGGGTTCGGGAGGCACCGACGCCCAGAGCGGCTCTCACGGCGGCGGAGTCGCCACGGACGCTCTGGGCTGCTCCCGACGAGTCGACGGTCGTCGGCAGCGGCGCGGCAGCGACCATCACGGCGGACGGCCCCGGTCGATTCGACGCGATTCGGGAGGCCGCGGCGGAACTCTTCGCTGTCGGCGACGTACACGCCGGGACGCTCGCGGCCCGCCCCCGCGTGTTCGGCGGCTTTTCGTTTCACGACGAACACGTCGGCGAGGGGCCGTGGGAGGGGTATCCCGGTGCCCGATTCGTGCTTCCCCGCGTACAGGTCACCTACACCGACGACGAGGCGTGGGTGACGGTCAACGCAGTCGATGCTGGCGCCGCCGACGTGGAACGCCGACTCGACACCGCCACCGAAGCGCTCCTCGATGCGCCGGAGTCGGGGGCCACCGCGGGACCGCCGGGGGTCGAAAGCCGGACACGAACCACCTCGAAGGCGGAGTGGCGCGACAGCGTCACGGCTGCTATCGACCGTATCGACGCCGGCGAACTCCGGAAGGTCGTCCTCGCACAGGCACTGGAGGCTCGTCTCGACGCACCGCTGTCGATTCCCGACGCGATTACCCGACTCGGCGACACCTATCCGAACTGTTTTCGGTTCCTCTTCGAACCGGCGGACGGCCGCTCGGGCTTTTTCGGTGCGACGCCGGAGCGACTCGTCGGCCTCCGGGGACGAACGGTCGAAACGGGCGCCATCGCCGGCACGACCGGCCGCGGTGACACACCCGAAGAAGACGAGTGGCTCGCCGAGGAACTGCTGGCGGACGAAAAGAACGTCCACGAACACGAACTCGTCGCCGACGCCATCCGGGAGCAACTGGAACCCTATGCGGCGTCAATCCGCGCGGGCGAGCGTGGCATTCGGCGGTTGGCGACCGTCCAGCACATCGAGACGCCGATTACCGCCGAGTTGGCCGTCGACGAACACGTCCTCTCGCTCGTCGAGGCGCTACACCCCACACCGGCGGTCGGTGGACTACCCCCGGACCGCGCACTCGATACCATCCGCGACACCGAACCGTTCGAACGTGGCTGGTACGCCGCGCCCGTCGGGTGGTTCGACGCTGCCGGCTACGGCTCTTTCGCCGTCGCCATCCGCTCGGCGGTCGCCAGCGGGGATGTCGCAACGCTTTTCGCTGGCGTCGGTATCGTCGGTGACTCCGACCCCGACCGGGAGTGGGACGAAGTGCAACTGAAGTACCGGCCCATCCTCGACGAACTCGAGTGACCGACATGAACGTCAACACGCTGTGGGGGGAGGTCATCGCCGACGAACTGTCGAAGGCGGGCGTCGAGGCGGCAGTGTTGGCTCCGGGAAGCCGCTCGACGCCGCTGACCGTCGCCGTCGCCGAACACGAGGACATCGAAACGCACTCGCTTCTCGACGAGCGGTCGGCGGCGTTTTTCGCTCTGGGTCGAGCCAAACGGACGGGGACGCCGACGGCGCTCGTCTGTACCTCCGGGACGGCGCTGGCGAACTTTCATCCGGCGGTCATCGAGGCCGACCGGTCCCGCGTTCCGTTGCTGTTGTTGACGGCGGACCGCCCGCCCGAACTGCAGGACAGCGGCGCCAACCAGACCATCGACCAGGAGCGACTGTACGGCGATGCGGTGCGTCAGTACCGAAAACTCCCGGAACCGGAGGCTGCGGACCGAAAACTCCGGTCGCTTCGGACCGCACTCGCGCGGGCGGTCGGCACCGCCACGGGGGTCGAACCCGGACCGGTCCACCTCGACGTGCCGCTTCGCAAGCCGCTGGAACCGACGGCGGGCGGTGAAGCCGCCCCGCCCGGCGTCCCCGACAGCGCGGTTCCGGAGGGGTTCGTCGACGACCACCCCCTCGCCGTCGAGGGCCGCGATGGGCCGTTCGTCGCGGTGACACGTGGCCGGTCGGCGCTATCCGCTGCGGAGCGACGAGACCTCGTCGACGCCGTCGAAACCGCGGAATCCGGACTCGTCGTCTGCGGTCCCACCGACCGCCCGGCGCCGACCAGCGACGCACTCGAAGAGTTCGCCCAGGCCACCGGCTTTCCCGTGTTCGCCGACCCGCTCTCGGGGATTCGGTTCGGCGGACACGTCGACAGCGATGGCGTAACCGTCTGTGGCGGGTACGACTCGTATCTCGCCGCAATCGAGACGACGCCCGACGTGGTCGTCCGGTTCGGCGCCTCACCGACTTCCAAGCCACTCCGGAACTACCTCGCGGGGTCGGGCGCCCGCCAGTTCGTCGTCGACTCGGCCGGCGGATGGCCGGAGGCGACGTTCACCGCGACGGACCTCGTCGTCGCCGACGAGACGCGAGTCGCGAGTGACCTCGCGGCCCGAATCGAACGCGAACCCGGAGCGTACGCCGCCCAACTCCGAGAGGCCGAGGCGGCCTACTGGCAACTCCTCGCCGGCGCGGAACCCGAGGAGGGTGCGGTCATCGCCGATGCCGTTGAGGCCGCACCGGACTCGACGACGCTGTTCGTCTCGAACTCGATGCCCGTCCGGGACCTCGACCGGTTCGGTCGTCCCCGACCGGCTGATTTGACCGTTCTCGGCAACCGCGGCGCATCCGGCATCGACGGCATCACCTCGACGGCACTCGGAGCGGGTTCCGGGACCGACGATTCACTCGTCCTCGTGACGGGTGACCTCGCGTACTATCACGACATGAACGGTCTGCTCGCTGTCGGTCGCTGCGATGTCGACGCGACCGTTGTCTGCATCAACAACGACGGCGGCGGCATCTTCCATCTGCTCCCAATCGAGGCCCACGGCACCTTCGAGGAGTGGTTCCGGACGCCGCACGGACTGGACTTCGAACATTCGGCGGA
>Ga0207755_100911_pt1 | contig 10575 bp, 7 predicted proteins | sample A23P2SouthBayCA_FD_187734 | JGI IMG/M metagenome (GOLD analysis project Ga0207755, IMG submission 187734) | Aerobic enrichment media microbial communities from Bioluminiscent Bay, La Parguera, Puerto Rico - A23 P2 (SPAdes) | ecosystem: Environmental > Aquatic > Marine > Unclassified ...
CGCGAGTCGTCGACGACGGGGACGTGCTGACCGCAGGGGGCGTCACCGCTGGTCTCGACCTGGCGCTATGGCTCGTCGAGCGTGAATGGGGCGACCGCGTCGCAACTGCCGTGAGTGAGTCACTGGAGTACGACCGTTCACAGGACGTGTATCGGTCTGGAAACTAGTCCAGACAGGCGGCGACGACCCGCAGCAGTTCCTCGCCCTGCACTTCCTCGGCCAGCAGCGGCACCCGTCGCACGTCGTGGCCACGGAACAGGTCCTGCGAGCGGGCCAGCGCGTCCTGCTGGACCGACCAGCGCTGGGCGCAGAACTCGCAGTCGGCGTGGTTCGGCCCGACGTAGTCGGCGGGGACCTCGGCGTCGACGACGCTGTCGAGGTCCTGCAGGACGCGGTTGACGACGATGGTACCGGCGGGGACGCCGAACCCCTCCAGCCTGTCGAGCAGGCGCTCGGACTCCATCACGGAGAGTTCTTCGGGCACCATCACGACCCGGAAGTCGGTCTGCTCGGGGTCGCGTAGCACGGCCCGCAGTCGCTCGATCTGCTCACGCATCGCCTCGAGGTCGCGACGGGCGTCCTCCTCGTCGGCGTCGTCGCCGAACATCCCGCCCAGTCCTTCGAGCATCCCGCCCATGCGCTCTTTCAGCGTGAGGATCTTCCCGAGCATCGAGTCCATCGCCTCGGGCAGTTCCAGCAGCCGCAGCGTGTGGCCCGTCGGCGCGGTGTCGATCACGACCCGCTCGAAGCGCTGGTCGTCCATGTACTGCAGGAGCAGGCGCATCGCCGCCGCCTCGTCGGAGCCGGGCATCGAACTCATCGGATTGGCGTCGTCGCCCCCCAGTAGTTGCTCGAGCCCACCCAGATCGCCGCCCATCCCCAGTGGGCCGTCGCCCATGGCCGCCTCGGGGTCGATCTCGGCGGCGTACAGCGGCACGTCCTCGCGGATGCGCGTGGGTTCGCCGGGGATGTCCGTGCCCAGCGTGTCCGACAGCGAGTGGGCCGGATCGGTCGAGACCACCAGCGTCGCCGCCCCGTCGCGGGCGCTCGCCAGTGCCGTCGCCGCGGCACAGGTGGTCTTGCCGACCCCACCCTTCCCGCCGTAGAGAACGTAGTCGGGGGCCTCGACCCCGCTGGGTGCGTCGATCTCTTCGACAGTCTCGACGTCGATCTCGCTCATGGCCGACGCTTGCGCGTCTGGCCTTGAGTACTTCTCGAAAACGGTCCGTGTGAGACGGTTTGTGGTAGAGACGTATCGGCGTCGCCACGGAGGACAGGCTCGTCGCTACGTCGCTACGATAATTCGTATGAGGCCGCCGACCGGCCTCGCTTCGAGTCGATCACGAACCGCGACACGCCTGGGAGTCGCGGCCGGGAGGTTACTGCCGGGACGACCGCGCTTCACGCACGTCGGCACCGTCGCGAAGCTTGTCCTCGCAGTACGGGCACACCCGTGGCCCGTCGTATCCTTCGGGGGTAAACACCCGAACGTACTGCTCCGTTACGAACTCTCCGCAGTTCTGGCACTCGGGCATCCATTGTTTCACTCACACGATATCATATATGCTTTCTGCATCGTGGCAGTCCTCACTTTCCCGAGAACTGGTCGCCACTCGTGTGTGATCCGGGCGGGAATCCGGCGAAGGGATTTGAGGGACGGGGCCGACAGAGTGGGTATGGACGAACGGACGCGACGCGGGTTTCTGACGAGCGTCGGCGTGGGGTCGGCTCTCACTGCGGGCTGTCTCGGGTCTGGTGGCGGAAGCGAGGGGACGAATGGCGGCACCGACACTGCGACCGTGATGAAACAGGGGAGCGGCGACGTGACCTTCGATCACTCGTCGGCGACGGCGATCAACGATCAGCCGACGCTGGGTGACCGCGAGTGGCAGGGCGTGATCGTCGCCTTCGAGGACCCGTCGTGTCCGACCTGCCGGCGGTTCAACCAGAACACGTTCCCGCGGGTCAGGTCGGACCTCGTGGCGACTGGGGACGTGGCCTACGTCCTCCGTGGCTACCCCGTCGTCTACCCGTGGGGCGACCCGGCCAGTCACGCGCTCGAAGCCGCATTCGACCGCGATCCCGCGGCGATGTGGGACCTCAAGGCCCACTACTTCGACCAGCAGGGCCAGTTCTCGACCGACAACGTCCTCGACCGGACGGCGACGTTCCTGAACGGCGAGACCGGGGTCGACGGCGACGCCGTCGTCGCCGACGTGGAGAGCGATGCCGTCGACGACGCGGTTCAGACGGACCTCGACGCGGGCCAAGCGGCCGGTGCGTCGGGCACGCCGACGTTCTACCTCTTCCGGGACGGCGAGTACCAGACGACTGTCAGCGGCGCACAGGACTACTCCGTCTTCGAGAACGTCCTGACGGGGTGACACGGATGGTCAGACTCCCCACCCGGAGCGCCGACTGGCGGCTGATGGGCCGGACCGCCCGCCTCGTCGTGACGGCCCCGACCTACGCCGTCGTCGCACTGGTCGGCGCGGTGCTCGCCCTGACTGCCTTCGTCGCTTCGCTGAACGTCACGCTCGTCGCCGACACGCTCTCTTTACCCATCGGGACGGCCGCCAAGGTCGAGACGTTGCTCAGTCTCTACCCCTTCGTCGGATCGGCGTACACGGCCGTACAGGGCGGGCTGCTCGTCGTCGTGGCGCTGGCACTCGGGGTCAACCTCGCGATGCTTGCCTACCACTTCCGCGAACACGGCTTCTCGCTCCAGCAGAGCGGCGGGAGCGTCGCCGGCGCGGTGCTGGGTGCGCTCGGGGCCGGCTGTGCGGCCTGTGGCTCCGCGATCTTGCTGGGCATCCTCTCGTTGCTGGGCATCTCTACCTCGCTGCTGTGGCTCCCGCTCGACGGGCTGGAGTTCGCAGTGCTCGCGCTCGCGGTGGTCCTCCTGTCGACGTACTGGCTGGCCGACGGGATGCGCGGCGGCGAGATCAATGGCTGTCCCATCGACGTCTGAGCGCTAGTGGCTCGCCCAGAAGTGGTCGAGCTGATCGGCCAGAAAGTCCGGGGTCATCCGGGTGAACTCCTCGCGCTCGCCCTCCGGGAGGAACTCGTAGACGGAGTGGCGCGCGCCGGGGCAGTAGCGCCGACCGACCAGCGCCCGGACGCCGACCTCGTCGGTCCCCCGGATCACCCGACCCATTGCCTGTCGAGCGCGCCGAACCGCGGGCACTGTCAGGGCGTACTCGAAGGCCACGTCCTCGCCGAAGGCGTCGCCGTAGGCTCGCCGGACCGCCCGGACCCGTGGCGAGCCGATGTTCACCAGCGGGATGCCCACGACGGCACAGGTCGATAGCTTGTCGCCGTCGTAGTCGACCCCTTCGGTGAGCGTCCCGCGCGTGCTCGTGACCAGCACCTTGCCAGCGCCGCCGTAGAACCGCTCCTTGCGGCGGTCGGTCGCCTCGTTGCTGGAGGACTCGTCGACGAGCACCTGTTTGTCGACGACGCCGTCGAGGTACGCCCCGGCCCACGCCGCCTCCCGGTAGTTCGGCATCGCGATCAGGACGTTCCCCGGCGACCGGGCCAGTGAGCGCAGCGCGTGGGCGTACTCGTCACGCGTGGGGTTCCACGACTCGCCCAGCGGCCGCATCGTCTCGGGGTCGCCGCGGTTGCGCGCGGTGAAGGGGCGACAGTCCACGAGGTACGACGCCCGGTTCTCCGGCGGGAACGTCAGCCCGTAGGTGGCGGATTTGACGTATCGCGGGTCCCGGTCTTTCCCGCCTTCCTGCAGGAAGGTGAGCCCCGAAACCTGCGTGAACACGTCCATCGGCTCCAGCGTGGCGCTCATCAGGACGCCCCCGCCGAGTTCGTCGAAGATCCGTTCGAGGGCGCGCGAGGGCATGCAGTTGTAACACAGCACCCCCGGCGTGTAGGCGGCCTCGTAGTCGGCGTCGACGCTGCGTTCGTCGACGGGGGAGTGCTCCAGTTCGATCTCTCTGAGGAAGCCGGCGTGGTCCCGCTCCCACCACTGGCCCATGATCGAACCGACGGCGGCACAGACCGGCGTCCGGGTCAGGCCCAGCGTGTCGATGGCCTCCTCGACGGCCGCACCGATCTTCGCGAGCGAGCGCCAGAGGCCGCCCTCGTACCCCTCGCGCTCGGCCCACGCCGTCAGTTCGTCCTGTTCGACGGTCTCGGGGTCGCGCAGCGGGACCTCGTGGTCGTGGTCCGGCAGTGCGTGGGGATCGGTGCGCCAGCCGTCGAACTCGCCGTCGAGGAACTGTCGGACCCGCTCGTCCAGCCAGTCGAGCACGTCGTCGTAGAACTGCCGGGCCTGCTCGATGGCTTCGAGTGGCACGTCCCGGGCGCTCAGTAGCTCCTCGACCTGTTGCCGGTGGTCGTCGGTCTGGCGGGCGCGCTGGAGGAGGTGGTTCAGGTCGTTGCGGGCCTGCTTCAGGGTCTGCTTGCCGACGCGATCCGAGAGGAGGTCCCGCACGCGCTCTTCGAGGCGGTGGGCCTCGTCGACGACGACGAAGGTGTCCTCGTCGAGGATCGACGAGAGGAGCGGCCGGGTCTTCGGGTCGAACAGGTGGTTGTAGTTGCCGATCACCACGTCCGCCGATTCGAGCATGACGCCCATCGCCCGATGCGGGCAGGTCCCGTACTCGACGGACGCGGGCAGGTAGTCCTCGGCGGTGACGACGTTCCCCTCGCCCACGTCGAAGTCGACGGGCGACCCGGTGTTGCGGGCGTACCAGTCGGCCTCGAACGGGCAGTACAGCGGCGGGTCGTCGCTCTCTGCGATCTCCTCGGGGGCGGCGGGCTGGCTCGGTCGATACGGAGACTCGGTCCCGGCGGTCGACAGCGTCTCCTCGCCCAGCGTCTGTTGGTCGCGGGCGTCCGGGCGGGCCGCCGCGGCGAGGTCGCTGGCGATCTGTGGGTCCCACCACTGCTCGTCGTCGCCGATCTCGGCCTCGATAGCGGCGCTGGCGGGCGCGTGGTCGACCCCCTGCGTGTCGGCCTCGACGAGCCGAGCGGTGTTCTCCCGCAGGTCTTCACAGCGGTCGTGGACGCCGGTGTCGTCGGGGAAGAGCCCCTCGCGACCGTACGGACAGAGGTCGGGCTTGCCGACCAGCGAGATGCCGTCGAGGGGGTCGTCCAGCCCGGCGTTCATCGCGCGCAGATCCGCGACGAACTGCTGGAGCTGTTGTTTGACCGGCGTGACCACGACGATGCGCTCGTACGCGCCGGCGTCGAGCAGGTGCGCGCCGGCGGTGAGCGCGGCCATGGTCTTGCCGGTCCCGCAGGGGCCTTCCATCGCGAGGTAGCCGCGGGCCTCGCCGGCCGCGATGGCCCGGTCGATGGCGTCGGCCTGGTTCGCGTACGGCTCGTCGAACGCGAAGTACTCGCCCCAGTCACGTTCGTCGGCCGTCGAGTCGGGCATTACACCGCCGTTGGTCGTCCCTCGGTTTGAACCTCCGGATCTCGTCGCGACGGTTCGTGCCCCACACCTGTTGGTCGTGTGATCGGTTCTCGAGGTGACCTGAATCTTTAAGAAGTTGCAACGACCGGTTCGTAGTAATCAACGTGTGTGGAGTGGGATGAAACGATGAGCGAGGAGCGAGAACCGCAGTCGGACGATCGAACTGTCGCGGGGGAGACGATCAGAGTGTTCGTCGCCGACGACCGTTCGACCGTCGACGCGATCCGGGCGAGCACGGAGGCGCGCGACGTAGCGGTGCGCGTCGATTCCGCGACCGACCGGTCCCGGATTCGGTCGGCGTCCCGGTCCGGTGCGTTCGACTGTCTGGTCGTTGGGTCCTCGCTGTCGGACGCCGACGTGCGGGCTATCGTGGATGATGCGTCCGTGCCGGTCGTCCTCTACACGGACGCCGATCCGGCGACCGTCGGTGACGGAGTCCTCGACGCGGCCGATACGCTCGTCGAGAAGGCCGACCCGTCCGAGACCGCTTCTTTCCTGGTCGAGAAGGTCGTCGGTCTCGTCGGCGGCCACGAGGAGAAGAGCGAGTACGCGCTGGCACGGGCGCTGGCCCGTGTCGACGGCGAGGCCGCCTGCGAGAGCTACCAGTTCCTAGTCGAGGGCGACGGGACGATTCTGTGGGCCAGCGAGCCGTTCGAGCGGGCGTTCCCAGTCGACCGGGTCGACGCGACCGTTCCCGATTCGGGCGGCCTGTACGACCGTCTCGCGGCGCTGCTCGGCGACGTGCCCAGTGCGATTCGGACCGTGACGCGGGCCGACCGTGCGGTCGAAGCCTCGACCGAAGAGACTGTGACGATTCCGACCGACGAGGGGGCCGTCCACGTCGCTCACTCGGCTCACGACCTGCCCGACAGCGTCGGCGAGCTCCGTCTCGAAGTGTTCCGCGACGTGACGCCGCTAGTCCAGCGCGAGGCACGACTGGAACTGCTGGACCTGCTGGTCGAACAGGCACAGGACGGGCTGTACACGCTCGACGAGAACGGCGTCATCGACTTCTGTAACGAGTCGCTGGCGGCGATGCTCGGATACGAGCGGGGGGAACTCATCGGACGTCACGCCTCCGAGACGCTGGCCGAGGGTGAACTGGCGAAGGGCCAGCGAACGGTGCAGTACCTCCAGACGACCGACGAAGAGAGCACGACCGTCGACATGACGTTCGTCGACCGGTCGGGCGAGCGCTTCGAGGTGTCGATCCACTACACGCTGTTGCCATCCGAGGACGGGAGCTACGCCGGGCTGATGGGCGTCGCTCGCGACATCACCGAGCGCAAGGAACGGGAGCGGACGCTCGAACAGTACCGGACGCTGGTCGAGAGCGCCGCCGATCCGATGTACGTCCTCGACACCGAGGGCCGGATCGAACTGCTGAACGAGCCCATGGCCGCCTTCTTCGGTCGCGAGAAGGCGGGGGTGATCGGTGAGGACATCAACGCGCTGTTGCCCGACGAGAACCGTGGGCGGGGCGACGAGGCGCTGAAATCGATCCTGCAGGACGACGAGAAGTGCTTCGAGAGCTTCGAGAGCTGGCTGACCGACGCCGAGGGGAATCAGCGCCGGTACGAGGTGACGATCGGTGCGATCGACGACGACGGCGAGTTCGTGGGATCGGTCGGGACGCTCCGGGACATCACCGAGCGGGAACGCCGCCGCGAGGAACTGGACCTCCTCCGGCAGGTGTTCGCGCGCGTGCTGCGGCACAACCTCCGCTCGGAGTTGTCGATCATCATGGGCAACACGGAGGTCGTCCTGCCGGAACTGGACGGCACCGCCGAGGAGCTGGCCGAGACTGTCATCGAGCGCGGGGAGGTCTTGGAGGAGACCGCGACGAAGGCCCGGGCCATCGAGGACGTGCTGGACAGCGAGACCGGTCGGACGACCCAGTCGGTCGCGCGGATCGTCGACTACGCGCTCGAAGAGATCGAGCAGTGCTACCCCGACGCGACGGTCGCGGTCGACGTTCCGGCTTCGCTGTCGGTTCGCGCCCATCCGAAGCTCGTGCTGGCGATCGAGAACCTCGTCGAGAACGCCATCGAACACGGCCAACCGCTGTCGGACCGTGAGAACAGCCCCGACGCGGCCATCGAAGCGGTCCCGGACGGTGACCGCGTCGCGATCACGGTCGTCGACGGCGGTTGCGGGGTGCCGGACGCCGAACTGGCGGTACTGGAACGGGAGTCGGAGACCCCGATGGAACACGGGAGCGGTCTCGGGCTCTGGCTGATCAACTGGATCGTCGAACGCTCCGGCGGCGACCTCTCGTTCGACCACGACGGGACGACGGTCGTGACGACGGCGCTCGAACGCGGTCGCCCCTCCGTCGATCAGTAATTACAATCTGTCGCGGCCGTTGAAACAACACACATGTCGTTCCGCTGTGAGACGACCCTCGGCGACCGATCGCACGACATCGAGACCTCACTGCCTGCACCCCTCTCGGACGTGGAACTCACGTTCACGACCCCGGTCGGGGTCCAGCAGGACCCCCGCGGGAACGTCTGGATCGCCGACACGGGAAACAGTCGCGTCGTCGTCGTCGACGCAGCACTGGAACGGCTACTCGCCGTCGTCGGTGAACTGGGGTCGTCTCCGGGGTCGTTCGAGTTGCCCTTCCGATTCGCCCATCACCCCTCGGCACCGGTCCTGTACGTCACGGATCTGGGCAATCAGCGCGTCCAGCGCCTGACCTACGAGTACGGCGGCGGCGCGCCGATGGTCACCGATGTGGCGACGTTCACCGCGGGCGGCGACGCACCCTTTCACCCCAACGGGATCACGGTCCACGAGTACGACGACGGCCTTCGGGTGTTCGTCGCCGACGAGTTCTACCACGAAGGGGCCGATCTCCGGGGCCGGATCGTCGTCTTCGACGACGACGGGCGGGTTCGCGAGACGTTCCGGTCGATCACTACCGACCACCGCGGCGTGATCCCGCTGTACTGGCCACAGGGGCTCGATGTCGACGCCGACGGGAACCTGCTGGTCGCGAACACCGGCGAGGGCGTGTTGCACCACGACGGGGAGTTCCCGTCGTACTTCGCGACGGTGGCGCGCTGTGACCGGTCCGGTCGGGCCGTGCCCTTCGAGTCGACGGGGACCGCGACGCTGCCCAACACCTTCGCGACCCCCCGCGGCGTCAGCGTCCTCGGATCGGGCGACGACGAGCGGGTCGCCGTCCCCGACGTCGGCGGCGGGTTCGTCCGACTGTTCGACACGGAACCGGGCCACACCAGCGAGGTGCCGTCCTCGATCGCGCCGAACCTCGACGCGCGGCGGTTCGGGTCGCCGATGCAGGTGGCCCCCTACGAAGCGCCGGAGCGGACACCGACGGACGGTCGGACGGCGCGCGTGCTGGTCTCGGCGGCGCTCGATCACACCGTCTCGGCCGTCGATCTGGGGACGATCACGGAGTCGAAGGATCGACTGGCATCGGTCGGCACCGAGCGGATCGGGCCGGGCCGGTTCGACTTCCCCGGCGGCGTCGCCGCACTACCGACGACCGGCGGCGAGCGACTCCTGATCGTCGACAGCGACAACGCGCGCTTGCGGGTGACCGACGCCGACCGGACCGGACCGCCGTCGACGGTGCCGCTCACACGCAGTCGGTTCCCGATCGCGGCCGATCTGTGGCCGGTCGAACCCGGTCTCGGGTACCTGTTCGTCGCCGACTACTCGGCGAGCTACGACGCCGACAACACGGACCCACAGCTCTCGGTGTACGAACTCGACTGCCGTGACCAGCCCCGGATCGAACACGTCACCGCCGCGGGGACGCGGGGGATCTGGGGGAACAACTGTAAGCTCCCGTGGGGGGTCACCGTCGAAGGCCGCGGCGACCGCGCCCGCCTGCTCGTCGCCGACTCGTTCAACGGCCGCCTCATGTGGTGGACCTTCGACCCCGCGACGGGTGAACTCACCTACGACGACGACGCCGGCGGGTTCGGGCACGACCCCGGCGAGTTCTGGAACCCCAGCGACGTGGCTGTCGGCGAACGTGCGACCTACGTCGCCGACCGGAACAACAACCGCCTCCAGTGCTTCGACGGGGAGCGCTGGCACGTCCACGGCCGCGGGGGCTACGGTACGGACGGCGACCGCTTCCTGCTGCCCCAGAGCGTCGCCGCCACCGACGGCTACGTGTTCGTGCTCGATCTGGTCAACCGGGCGGTCAAGGCCTACGCCGAGACGACGCAGAACGGCGCACCGTCGCTCGATTTCCGCGACGCGATGACGGCCTTCGGCGGCGACCGCTCGGCCGGCGACCTCTGGATGCCCTACTCGTTACACGCGACGGCCCGGGACGGCGGCGTCGACCTGGCGATCCCCGACGCCGTCCTCAACGTCGTCTACCGCTACCGCTGGACGCCGCCGGCGTGACCGGCGGCCGCAGTGACCGGCTAACGGGGGTAACACCCCGCTTCGATCCCGTAGCTGACGCGTAACTAATCGGCAGTCACGCCTCTGTTCGGGCGATGGCTACTGCCTCCAGCGGGGATGCGCTCGAACTGCTCGAACCGCCCTCACGGATGTGGCTGTTCGCGGTGGTCTTCTTCGGGATCGGCGATCTGGTGACGACGGCCGTCGGGCTGACGGTCGGGTCGTCGGCGGAGGCCAACCCGGTCGTGGCGCTGCTCGTCCAGCGCTATGGTGTCACCGTGTTGCTGCCACTGAAAGCGACGCTGCTGGGTGTGATTTACGGCCTCTGGCGGTGGTTCCCGCTGCCCTACCCGGCCGTCGTCCCGTTCGCGCTGGCGCTGCTTGGCGTCGTCGTCACGGTGTGGAACACGGGCGTGTTGCTGACGGGCGCGTTCTCGTGGGGGTAGTCTCGGACGAACCGGTTCCGGCAGGACCGTCACCGGTCGGACGGCCGTGGTCCGTCGCGTCGAGGCCACACACGGGCTATCGATCGGTCGGTACTGCCGGGACTGTTCACCTGTGCAACACGTACTTGTAACTTCTGGCACCTAGTGACACACTCACATGACGATTCGAGACTGGTCGGTGCTCGACCCCCTCACTGACCGCGTCCGACGGACGTTCGATTTCCTCCGCCGGCTCGACGTTCGGAACCTGCGGATGCTGTCGAAGACGCTGTTGATCCTCGCGCGGCCGGCGATCCGCGA
>Ga0207755_100914_pt1 | contig 10538 bp, 9 predicted proteins | sample A23P2SouthBayCA_FD_187734 | JGI IMG/M metagenome (GOLD analysis project Ga0207755, IMG submission 187734) | Aerobic enrichment media microbial communities from Bioluminiscent Bay, La Parguera, Puerto Rico - A23 P2 (SPAdes) | ecosystem: Environmental > Aquatic > Marine > Unclassified ...
TACTCGCGGGTGAGCTTCTCGTAGACCCACCAGTCCAGCCCGACGACCAGGCGGACGACTTCGAGGACGAGCGCGACGCCGAGACCGGCGACCAAGAGCGCCTGGACGTGGACCCACTCGACGCCCGGGACGAACAGGTACGAAAGCGGCACCGCTGTCCCGCTGGCGTGGACCATCCGTCGGACGATCTCGTCGCGCATCTGTGGGTCTCTGCCGCGTCTACAGCTCCGCGAACGTCAGCTCGCCCTCCCGCAGCGCCTCCAGCGTCTCCGGGAGCTCCTCGACGGCGACGCGCCGCTGGGCGGTCGTGTCCCGCTCGCGAAGGGTCACCGTCCCGGGCTCGCCCTCGTCGTCGTCGCGGGCCTCGCCGATGGTCGCGTAGTCGACGGTGACGCAGAAGGGGGTACCGACCTCGTCCTGACGGCGGTAGCGCCGGCCGATGGCCCCCGAGTCGTCGTACGCCACGGAGAGGCCTCGCTCGCGCAGGTCCGCTGCGACCTCGCGAGCTTCCTCGCCGAGGCCGTCGCGGTCCATCAGCGGGAAGACGCCGACGGTCGTCGGCGCCACGCCCGCGGGGAGTTCGAGGAAGGTCCGGGCCTCGCCGTCGACCTCGTCCTCGCGGTAGCAGTGGTCGAGGACGGTGTACAGCGCTCGGTCGATACCGAGCGACGGCTCGACGACGTGCGGGAGGAAGTGTTCACCGGATTCGGTGACCTCCTCGACGGCGAAGCCGGTCTGGCTCACCGGCACGTCGTAGCTCTCGCCGTCGACCTCGACGGTGACCGTCCCCTCGCCGTCGGGTTCCTCCTCGGCCGCCTCGAACGCCTCGGGGTCGCTCTCGGCCAGGTTCGCGAGCGCGTCGGCCACGCCGGCGGCGGCGCCGCCGAACTCCGGACCCAGGTAGCTCATGTCGGGGTCGACGGTCGGCCGCTCGGTCGTGATCGGCTCGTCGTACTGGCGGAAGACGGTGAAGTCCTCGTCGGAGTACTCGTCGTGTTTCGAGAGGTCGTAGTCCGAGCGGTAGGCGAACCCAGCCAACTCGATCCAGTCACCGTCGACCTCGGCCTCGGCGTCCCAGCAGTCCGCCGCGTAGTGGGCGCGCTCGCCGCTCTGGTGCTGGCGGAAGCGAAAGCGGTCCACGTCGACGCCGATCGACTCGTACCACTCGGCGGCCACACCGAGGTAGTAGGCGATCCATGGGTCGGCGACCAGGCCGCGCTCGTGGGCCTCGCCGACCGTGATTTCGAGGGGGTCGCCGTCGTCGTCGGCCTGCTGGTCGACGCCGTAGAACGGCGCGACGGTGTCTTCGACCGACGCCAGATCCGGCCCTGCACCCTCCTCGGGGTCGATGAACAGCTCCAGCTCGGCTTGGGTGAACTCCCGCACGCGCAGCAGCGACTTCCGGGGGCTGATCTCGTTGCGGTAGGCGCGGCCGATCTGGGTGACACCGAAGGGGAGCTGGTTGCGGGCGTACTCCTTGAGCTGGGGGAACTCGATGAAGATGCCCTGCGCTGTTTCGGGCCGCAGGTAGCCCGGCGACGAGGAGCCGGGACCGATCGTCGTCTCGAACATGAGGTTGAAGTCCTCGATGGCCTGGCCGCCCAGGCCCGTGCCGCAGGTGGGACAGACGAGTTCGTACTCGGCGATGATCTCGCCGACGCGGTCGGGGCCCAGGCCCTCGGCCTCCTCGTAGTCGGTGTTGTCCTCGACGATGTGGTCGGCCCTGTGCGATTCACCGCAGTCGGGGCACTCGACGAGCATGTCGTCGAAGCCGTCGAGGTGGCCCGACGCCTCGAAGACGGGTTCGGGCATGACGGTGGGCGCGTCGATCTCCATGTTGCCCTCGCGGACGGTGAACCGGTCGCGCCAGGCGTCCTCGATGTTGTCCTTGAGGCCGGCGCCGCTGGGGCCGAAGGTGTAGAAGCCGGAGACGCCGCCGTAGGCGCCGGCGCTCTGGAGGAAGAAGCCGCGACGCTTGGCGAGCTCTGTCAGGTCGTCGCTCCTGTCTTCGCCCTCGCTCATCGAAGCGCCTCCAGCAGGTCCATGTCGCGGACGACGCCGGTCAGGTCGTCGCCGGAGACGAGCGGGATCTGCTCGATGTCGTGTTCGATCATCAGCTGGGCGGCCTCGGTGGCGGTGCGGCGGCCGCTGATGGTGACCAGATCGCTGGTCATGAACTCCGAGACGGGGCCGGCGGGGATCTCGACGTTGCGGGTGGGCATGTACCGGGAGCCGACGGCCTTGACGCTCTCCCACTTCCAGTCGTCGTCGTCGGCGGCGAGGCTGTCGCCGGTCTCCTCCTCGCCCTCGACGACGCGGGCCACGTCGATGATGTCGACCTCGGTGATCATCCCGCTGGTCTCGCCGTCGTCGTCCAGCGCGACGCCGTAGGGGGCGCCGGCGTGGGAGAGTTCCCGCTCGGCAACGGGCAGCGGCGCCCCCTCGTAGACGCAGTTGATCTCCGACTGTGCGAGGCCGTCGACGGTCACGTCGCCGTCGATGTCGCCGGTAGCGATGGCCCGGATCACGTCGGTGATGGTGACGATCCCTTCGAGTTGGCCGTCGACGACGGGGACGCGGCGGGCGCCCTCCTCGAGCATGAGCCCGGCCAGCTCGGTGAGGGTGGCGCCGCCAGTGGTGGTGGGCACCTCCTCGACGAGCAGGGCGAGCTGGTCCTCGTCGGGCTGGTCGATCAGTACGTCACGGGAGACGAGACCGCGGAACTGTTCCCCGTCGTCGCCCTCCGTGACGACCGGGACCGACGAGAACGCCCGTTCCTGGAGGTACTCGAGGACGTCGTCGCGGGTACCGGGCAACTCGACCGTGACGAGGTCCTCGCGGGGCGTCATTACGTCTGCGACGTTCATAGTACAGCGTACTCCCAGTCCCAAATACTAAGACCTTACACTTCACCGCTCGCGCGAGTGCCGTCCGGCGGCGCGGCCGTGCGGACGGTCCCGTCCCGGAACGGCGCCGGTCGTTCATACCGATTCTTGCAAGACAGTCCGGGATCGACCGCACGCAGCCGTGTGGTCGACCCGGAAACCGCTCGCAATACTCCGTATCACTCCTCGGCCAGCGGGAGCGGCTCGTTCTCGGCGACGACCTCCAGCGCGATGTTCGTCGCGATCGACTCGATGTCGTCGTCGACGAGCAGTTCCTTGATCCGGGCGTTCAGCGACGCGGTGTCGGTGAACTTGCCGATCGCGACCACGTCCTGGCTCCCGGTGACCTCGTAGACGCCGACCATGTCGCCGGCATCGGCCAGGTCGGCGACGACCGCCTCGATCCCGTCGCCGGCCACGTCGAGGTTGAACACGGCGGTCACCGCGAAGCCGAACGCGGCGTAGTCGATCCTGGGCCGATAGCCGTCGATGATTCCGGCGTTCTCCAGCGTCTGCACGCGCTTGGTCGCCGTCGCGGTCGCGATCCCGACCTCGGCGGCGAGCTCGTTCGCGCTGGCACGGCCGTCGGCCAGCAGCGCGTCGACCAGTCGCCTGTCCGTCTCGTCGATATCGACCATCTGTCCCGCTCCTCGGATCCTTAGACCGCGTCCTGGCCGGTCTTGCCCGTCCGGATCTGCGTCGCGCTCTCGACCGGGAGGACGAACACTTTCCCGTCGCCCTTCTCGCCGGTGTTGCCGCCCTCGGCGATGGCGTCGACGACGTCCTGGGCGGGGATGTCCGCGACGACGCACTCGATTTTGACCTTCTGGTGGAGGTCGACGACGTACTCCTCGCCGCGCCACTGCCCTTTCTTCGCCGGCTGGGAGCCTCGCCCGGAGACGTTCGTCACCGTCAGGGAGGGCGCTCCGATCTCCGCCAGCGCCTGTTTCACGTCGCCCAGCTTGTCCGGGCGCACGACCGCGACCACCATCTTGATCTCGCCGTCGTTGGGTTCCTCGCCGCCGTCGGTGCGAATCTCGTGTTCGTCCGTGTCGATACCGCCGTCGGTGCGAATCTCGTTGTCGGTCATGCTCGTGTGATCTGCACTCGCGTGGTCGTCCGCGTCGATACTGTCAGTTTGGGTGTCGTCGGTCATCGGTCAGTCACTCCGTTCGTCCGTGGTGCGCTCGGCGGGGACGTCGTTCTCACCGAGAACGCCCCCGTCGGTGCGAACGGTGCCGCCGTCGACGACCGCCGCGCCCTCGTCGCCGAACTCGGGGTAGGTCTCGACGCCGTGTTCGCTCACGTCGAGGCCCTCCTGCTCGTGTTCGCGGCTGACGCGGGCCTGGCCGACTGCCTTGAACGCGCCCCAGATGAGGCCGGTCGTGACGACCGTCCAGGCGACGATGACGACGACGCCGGTCAGCTGGGCGAGGAACATGTCGACGCGGCTCGTGGACCCGAGGTAGCTCGGTGCAACCACGATCGGGAGCATGAGCGTCCCGATGATCCCCGCGCTCCCGTGGACCGGGAAGACGGCGCAGACGTCGTCGATGTTGAGGCGCTTCTCGACGATGTTGAAGACGATGGGGAGCTGCGCGCCGGCGACGCCGCCGACGAGGAACGCGCCCCACCAGCTCGCGGCGTGGGGGATGGCGGTGATGCCGACCAGGCCGGCCAGCAGGCCGTTGGCGACGTACAGCGTGTCGACCTTGCCGGTCTTGGCCCACGCGACGCCGCCTGCGGCCATCGCACCGGCGGCCATCGCGAGCGTGGTGGTCATCGCGACACGGCCGAGCTGGTCGCCCAGGAATCCATCGGCCCCGAAGATCGCGGAGGTACCGACGTTGAAGCCGTACCAGCCGAACGCGAGCATCAGCGTGCCCAGCACGGCGAAGGTCATCGAGTGGCCCGGGATGACGTTCGCGGAGCCGTCGTCGTTGAACCGGCCGATGCGCGGGCCGAGCACCCACGCGGCGGTGAGGCCGGCGATGCCGCCCATCGCGTGGACCACGGTGCCGCCGGCGAAGTCGTCGAAGGCGACGCCAAACGTCGAGCCGACGAAGCCGTCGATGCCGAGCAGGCCGGCGTCGTACCAGGCCATGCCGGAGACGACCGGGTAGATGACCGCGGCCAGCAGGAACGTGTAGGCCACGTAGGCGCGAAGCTTCGCGCGGCCGGCCACGGCGCCGGAGACGATGGTCGCGGCGGTCATCGCGAAGACGGCGCCGTAGAGCCAGGAGATCCAGCCCGTGCCGCTGGAGCCAAAGGCCGGCGAGAAGCTCCCGCCGCCGACGAGACTGTCCACCCCGGCACCGATCAGGAAGAACACCGACACCCCCACCGACCAAGTGAGCAGGTTCTTGGTCAACTGGTTCGAGACGTTCTTCGAGCGCACCTGGCCCGCCTCCAGCATGGCGAACCCGGCGTGCATGAAGAAGATGAGGAAGGTCACCACCAGTATCCAGGTGTAGTTGATCGCGTCTATCAGCGTCTGGGTCTCCGTCTGCAGCGCGGTGAGTTCGAGCATGGATCGTGTGTTGGGTGAGTGTGGCGCCCGACCGGTTTCGGATCGTTCAGTCGTGCGCTGTTTTGCCCTCCGAACGTTTCGGAGAGTACGGGAGAACTGTGCGGAATCACCCCGTATAAGGATTTGCTTTACAATGCTGCAAATTTCAGGAGATGTGTAGACACTCGTCAAAATTACGGTAGAGTATTATCGATTTAAGGTTGTATTCCGTCCAGAAACTCTGGGTTGACACACGTCTAATTTGGACGCTCGTCAACCGAGATAAGCGGCAAAATCGGCCGATCCGGGGGGTAGACGCTCTCGCGCGCTCGACGTGACGATCGACTGTGAGTGGCGAAGAAAGTGATCGGGTGTGGTTCGACCGAAGCGATCGGAAGTGGTCCGGCCGCGGGGACGACCGTTACTCCTCGGTGTCGACGGGGAGGCGGTCGTACTCGCAGACGGTGTCGAGGACGATGCTCGTCCGGGCCGACCGCACCTCGGGGTGGGTGAGCACCGACTTGATCTGGGCGTTCAGGGCTTCCGTGTTCTCGAACTTCCCGACGGCGACCACGTCGTCGCTCCCGGTGACCTCGTAGACGCCGATCATGTTGCCGGTGTCGCGGAGGTCGGCGACGACCGTCTCCAGGCCGGCGCCGTCCACGTCCAGTCGGAAGACGGCGGTGACCTCGTAGCCGAAGGCGCCGTAGTCGACCTCGGGCTGGTAGCCGTCGATGACGCCCTCGGCTTCGAGCCGCTGGAGCCGCTTGGTGGCGGTCGCGGTGGCGACCTCGGCCTGCTCGGCGAGCTCGCTCGCGCTGGCGCGCCCGTTGTCGAGCAGGGCGTCGATGATCCGCCGGTCGGTGTCGTCCAGTTCTGCCGACATCGAATGTCAGACGGCCCCTGGCCCCGAGTCGCCGGTCCGGACCTGGGTGGCGTCCTCGACGGGGAGGACGAAGATCTTGCCGTCGCCGGGCTCGCCCGTCTGGGCGGCGTCGGCGATGGCGTCGACCACGTCCCCGGCGGGGATCTCCGAGACGACGCACTCGACTTTGACCTTCTGGTGGAGGTCGACGACGTACTCCTCGCCGCGCCACTGGCCCGTCTTGGCGGGCTGGGAGCCCCGGCCGGAGACGTTCGTCACCGTCAGGGAGGGCGCACCGGCTTCGGCGAGCGCCTGTTTCACGTCGCCGAGTTTGTCGGGACGGACGACCGCGACGACCATCTTGATCTCGTCGTCACTCATCGGAGACACCTCCGTCGTCCGCGGCGGACTCATCGAGTCCGGCACCGCCGTCGGTGCGGAGGTCGCGGCCACCGTCCGCGCTCACGGCGGGGCTGTCGCGACTGCCGCCGGCGGTGAACTCGGGGTAGACGGAGACGCCGTGTTCGCTCTCGTCGAGGCCCGCTTCCTCCTCGGCCTCGGAGACGCGCAGGCCGAACAGCACGTCGGCGACTTTGAACGCGACGATGCTCGCGAGCACGGTCCACGTGCCGACGACGAGGACGCCCGCGACCTGCATGATCAGCTGGTCGACGCCGAGGAACGTGTAGCCGCCCGACGCGGTCACACCGAAGACCGGGATCAGGATGGTGCCGACCGCACCGGCCATCCCGTGGACGGCGAAGACGCCGCAGACGTCGTCGATCTTCAGCGAGTCGACGACCCAGCGGAAGGTCGGCAGGACGAGCGCCCCGGCGAGGCCGCCGAGGACGACGCCGCCCCACCACGTGACGTGGGGGACCGCGCCGGTGACGGCGACGAGCCCGGCGAGCAGGCCGTTGGCGGCCCACAGCGGGTCGGGCTTGCCCTGCCACGCCGAGGAGACGAGCATGGCCGCGACGCCGCCCGCGCCCATGCCCAGCGTCGTGTTCATGACGACCTGGCCGAGCGCGCCGCCCTGGAAGGCGACGCCGCCGTCGGTGACCGAGAGGACCGTCGCCTGCGTGCCGACGTTGAAGCCGTACCAGCCGAAGGCGAGGAACAGCGTCCCGAGCACGGCCAAAAGCATCGAGTGGCCGGGGATGGGCTGGCTGTTGCCGCTGGAGTCGTAGCGCCCCGAGCGGGGGCCGACCATCTTCGCGCCCACGAGCCCGGCCATACCGCCGCACATGTGGACGATGGTCGCGCCCGCGAAGTCGAGGTAGCCGGCGCCGATGGCCTGTCCGAGGTAGCCGTCACCCGAGAGCAGGCCCGTGCCGCCCCAGGCGATGCCGGGCATCGCGGGGTAGATAACCGCGACCATCGCCGCGGCGACGAAGACGTACGCGCGGAAGTTCATCCGCTCGGCGACCGCACCGGAGACGATAGTCGCGGCGGTCATCGCGAACACCGCGCCGAAGAACCAGCCGATGTACGCGCTGGGGTCGTTGACGTATCCCCACGCGCCGGCGATGTCCAGCGCGACGCCGGGCGTCGTCAACTGCCCGACGAGCGCGCTGAACGCCGACCCGATGGCGAAAAAGACCAGTACGCCGAGTACCCAGTCGGTCATGTTCTTCATGAGGACGTTCCCGACGTTCTTCGCACGGACCTGCCCGCTCTCCAGCAGGGCGAAGCCGGGCTGCATGAAGAAGATCAGGAAACAGACGACGAGGATCCAGACGTTGTTCACGCCGTTGGCGACCTGCGTCGGGTCCAGCTGGAGCAACGCGTCGGCCGCCGGCGCCAGCAGGGCCGTCATGCGGCCGCCACCCCCGCTCCGTCCGAGCACTCAAAGTTATCTTGGTGATCGTATGCCTTTCCACCCGTTCTCACTACGTTCGTGGTGTGCATCTCGATTGAGGCTCATGGAATCCTGACACATAAGGGTATGCTTGAAAAAATCGAAATCTTCTGCGCATAACGAGACGGCTGTGGAAAGTATCCCATGGTATTATGGATATAAGGCTTCTATTCGTCCAGATCGGACCACGTTCGCCCGGTCGAATCGAACGTTCGTCGACCGGTTCGCGGTCGATCGGCGGTCGATCGGGGTCGCTGGGCTCGCGCGCAGCGGCCGCTTCGGGAGTCCGTCGGCGCCGGTCTCGACTCGTCTCGGAGCGGGACAGACGCCGCTGGGACGCGAGCCGGGGTCGGCACGTTGGTTCGGGAGTCGTCCTCGGTGGGCCGCGCCAATTGTGGCAAACACTGGTATTATGAACGATTAGCAGAGTCGTAAAACCGACCACGAATGTACGTATATACGTCGAAAATCACGCTGGCGAGTGGCCTCCATGGCGATATCACTATCGGATCTGGAACTTCTGTATCGGTACGATGACCGTGGGCGAGCAACGGGTCCGAACGGGGGCCGACGACGACCACGACGAGCAGATGATCGCGAACGCGGCCGGCGCGCTGGACGTGGTCAGGACGGCCTCGGCGACCGTCGACGCGGAACTCGACGCGATCGCCGGGGAAGCGAGCAGTCAGGTCGACGACGCGAACGCGGCGGTCGACGACGTCTCGTCGCTGTCGGCGACGATCGAGGCGGTCGCCGCGACGGCCACTGCGGTCAGCGAGCAGTCCGAACGGGCCGCGTCGGAGGCGGCCGAGGGCCGGGCGGCGGCCGCGGAGGCCACCGAGGCGCTGCGGGAGGCCCGCGAGGCCGGAGCGGCGGCGCTCGAACGGATCGATGCGCTCACGACGCAGATCGACCGGATCGCCGAGGCGCTGGCGGGGATCGACGACATCGCCGACCAGACGAACATGCTCGCGCTGAACGCGAGCATCGAGGCCGCGCGGGCGGGTGACGGCAGCGACGGGTTCGCGGTCGTCGCCGAGGAGATCAAGTCGCTGGCCGGCGAGTCCCAGTCCCAGGCCGACGACATCGACGCGCTGTTGACGGACGTGCGGGCCGCGACCGACGAGACCGTCGCCCAGCTCGAACGGGCGGTCGAGCGGATAGACCGCGGGACCGGCCGCGCCGAGGAGACGACGGCGGCGTTCGACGACGTGACAGAGGCGGTCGAGGAGACCGCCGCCGACATCGGGTCGGTGTCGGCGGCGGCCGACGAACAGGCCGCCACGAGCGAGCGCGTCGCCGCGACGGTCGAGAGCGTCGCGGCGAGCGCCGAGAGCGTGGAGCGCGACATCGAGACGATCCGCGACGCCCGGAGCGAGCAGACCGAGATGCTCTCGGAGGTCGAGGACGCCCTCGACAGCGTGGCCGGGTCGCGCGAGCGCGACTTCGCCGACGCGGAACGGATCCCCACCGGTATCGACGGCCTCGACGGACTCTGTGACGGCGGGATCGCGCAGGGGGGCCGGGCGGTCGTCCGCCACGACGGGTCCGCGCCGGTCGCGCGGTTCGTCGCCCAGCTCTGTGCGGCCGCGATCGCCGACGGGCGGGCGGTGTCGCTGTCGCCGCCACCAGGGTTCGACCGGGCGACCCTCGACGCCGCGCTGCACGCCGTCGATACCGGCGTCGACGAGGCGCTGGCGGCCGACCGACTGTTCGTGCTGGACATGTTCGACGACTGGGCTGGCGGCCGCAACGTGTTCGCCCTCGACCGACGGTCGCTGGGCGAGGTGAACGAGCGCAGCGCCGAACGGCGAGACCGACCGCTCCTCGTGGTCGGGAACGTCGCCGGCGAGATCGAGGTCCTGGGCGAACGGGCCGCCAGGGCCGCTCGCTACGACAACGACGACGGCGTCCTCGAGTCGACGGACACGGTCGTCAACGTGGTCGACGACAGCACCGTCAGCGACTCTGTCGCCGCTTTTTACGGCGGCGCGGCCGACCAGGTCCTGTCGCTGGCCGGCGGCGGGAGGCGACCGACCGTCGAACTCGCGACCGCCGTCGACGGGGCCGGTGGTGCGACCCGCCCCTTGACCGCGTCGCGAGCGCCCCCGTTCCTCACCGTCGCCGACGGGGAACCGTGACGAGCGACGACCGGCCCGCCGATCGGTTCGACGCGCTGTTCGACCTCATCGGCGACGCCGTCGTCGAGGTGGAAGTCGTGGACATGCGACCGGTCGTCCGCGCGGTCAATCCGGGGTTCGAGTCCGTGTTCGGCTGGTCGGCCGAGACCGTCGTCGGCGAGTCGCTCAACGACTTCGTCGTCCCGGAGGGCCGTGCCGAACAGGCGGTCGACTTCGACCAGCGGACCGCCGACGGGAAGGTCAACAGCGACACGGTGACCCGCCGAACGGCGGACGG
>Ga0207755_100916_pt1 | contig 10525 bp, 10 predicted proteins | sample A23P2SouthBayCA_FD_187734 | JGI IMG/M metagenome (GOLD analysis project Ga0207755, IMG submission 187734) | Aerobic enrichment media microbial communities from Bioluminiscent Bay, La Parguera, Puerto Rico - A23 P2 (SPAdes) | ecosystem: Environmental > Aquatic > Marine > Unclassified ...
CCGTCGGGCGCGTCATCCATGCCGACGCACCCGCCGTAGACGTTCGCTATCTCCTTGACGAGGTAGAGTCCGAACCCCCGTCCGGGCTGGCGGAGGCCGTCGAGTCCCTTCTCGAAGACCGCGGTGTCGCCGTCGATTCCGGGCCCGTTGTCCGACACCCTGACCGTCACGCCGTCCTCGTCCGTCGACGCGGAGACGCGGACGCGCGGCGTCTCGCTGTCGTTGTGCTGGGCGGCGTTCGAGAGGAACTGCTCGAACACCGTTCCGAGCAGCGAGTCCGCGCGCACGTCCACCTCCGGCACGTCGCCGAGTTCGAACTCGACCGCCGGATACGCCTCCTGTGCGTCGACGACTTCCTCGCGGAGCGCGTCCGCGAGCGAGACCGGGTAGAGTTCGTGAGATTCCGCGTCCACGAGCGCGTTCGTGTACGTCCGCATCGTCTCCACGAGGTCCGCCATCTCGGCCGCGCGATTCCCGACGACGCGCGCGTGTTCTTCCGCGGCGCCCTCCGCGGTATCAACGATAAGGTCCGTTCGCGCTTTCGCGACGTTCAGGCCGTTCAGGAGGTTGTGTCGGAGCGCGCGGTTCGTGAATTCGAGGCGTTCGCGTTCGGTCTGCACGCGTTCTTCGCGTTCGAGGCGGTCGAGGGTCGCGCCGAGGTGCGTCGCGAGCAGTTCCGCGACGCTCACGTCGCGGTCGTCGAACTCGCCGTCGTCGCGGGCGACCTGGAACGCGCCGCGGTCGGCGACCGGGACCGTGAGGACGTCTCGACCGTCGGTGCGCGAGCGAACGAGGTCGCCGCCGTCGACGGCCGTCTCCACGTCACCCGCCGCGAGCGGGGCGTCAGTGTTCCGCGCGGCGACCGTCTCGCCGTCGAAGACGAGCGCGGCGCACCCGAAGTCGAGGGAGTCTTCGGCGGCGTCGAGCACGCGAGCGTAGAGCGCGTCCCGGGACACCACGTCCGCGAGTTCGGACGCGACCCGGTGGAGGTACTCGACCCGTTCGCGGTCCGCGATGGCTTGATGGAGGCGTTTGCGTTCCGTGATGTCCGTGTAGACGACGTACGCGCGGCCGTAGTCGTAGCTCTCGAGCGGGATAGCGCGGATGAGGAAATCCCGCACGCCCGACGCCGTCTCGCGTTCACCTTCTGCTTCTAAGGACTCGCCATTCCGCGCCCGCGCGACGAGTTCGGCCGACGACTGGCCTCCCGTCTCGTGGTCCGTTTCGTCGGGGACGACGAGGTCTGTGAGCGACTCCCCGGTCACCCGCGCGGGGTCGTAGCCGAACGTCTCCTCGAACGCGGCGTTCGCGTCCCGAATCAGCGGCGTGGCACCGTCGTACTCGACGAGCACCACGCAGTCGGTGGTGTTCTCGAACAGCGACGAGAACTGGTCGCGTTCGGTCTCCACGGCCGCGCGTTTGCGTTCGACCTGCGAACTGTAGACGCCGATACCGAGGCCGAGCGTCGACCCGATGACGAGCGTCGTGGTGGCGACGACCGTAGCGGGCAGCTCGTGACTCGACATCGCGCGGGTCGCGAGCAGGTAGCCGTGGAGACAGAGGAGCGCGACCCCCGACCCGAGCGACCAGAAGACGGTGTTACGGACGTAGTCCACCGACCAGTCGAGCGACGGGAGTGCGACGCCGGCGGCGATGAGCGCGAGCGCGAAGACGATGGAGAGCGCGTTCTCCGCGAGAACGACGACCGGCGAGACACCCGCGGCGTCAATGTCACTCCAAACGTGCGCGAGTGCGACGATGAAAACGAACGCGCCGACCGCGACGAGAACGCCCGCCCACGAGAGCGCGCGGCCGAAGGGGTCGCGCATTGGACTACTTCGAAACGCCGCACTGGAAAAGATTATGCCCGTTACTCCGCGCCGCAGACGATGACGGGGCGGTCGGACCCGAGGATGACGGCCTGCGTGACGCTCCCGAACAGCACCTTCCCGGTCGGCGTGCGTTTGCGGGACGCGACGCAGATCGAGTTCACGTCGAGGTCGCGTGCGGTCTCGAGGATGGAGTCCGCGGGGTCGCCGCTCGTCTCGTGCAACGTGACTTCGATACCGGCGTCCTCCAGTTTCGCCTGTGCGTGGCGGGCGGACGCTATCTGGCCGATGGACGCGCCGCTCGGGTTGTCCGTGAAGTCGTGAAAGAGGTGTGCGTGTACTTCGTCACTCCCCGGGAGGTCGAGAATTGCGTCGACCTGCGTCTCGACTTGCTCGTCGTCTTCGTCTATCGCGATGAGTACCTCGTACATCGTCCGCGAGTGTGCGTCCAAGTGCCATACAATTTGCGGGGCCCGCGCCGAACGCCTGAAACGCGAATAAAGGGCCCGAGCGGGGCGTATTCGGCCCTTTCGACTACTATCGTGTCAAACGATGGTGGCGAGTGCGGCTTCGACGCCGTGGCGCTGGACGTCGAGGCTGACGCTCGGTTGGACTGCGCCCGCCGAGGTGGGGCCGCCGGCGTCCGGGCCGTCCCCGGCCGTCGCGAGCGCCACCGCGCCCGCGGGCGTGAGCGGGACGTGAACGAACCCGGCGGGAACGTCGGTGAGTGAGACCGCGTGGTAGAGGAAGGCGTTACAGCAGTGCGTTCCGGCGGTGTTCGAGACGCGCGCGGGGACGCCGGCGTCGAGCATCGCCGCGGCCACGGATTCCACCGGAATCGTGGCGAGGTGGGCGTCAGCGCCCGTCTCGGAGAGCGGGTCGCCGTGCGGGGTTACGTCTGCGTTGTCGGGCGTACTCCCGGCGTCCGCGACGTTCACGCCGACGCGTTCGACGGTGAGCGCGTTCCGGCCCGCAGCGAGTCCGATACCGAGTACTGCGTCCGGGTCGTGGTCGTCGAGTAAGTCGGCGAGTTCGCCGCGGAGCGCGTCGAACTCGACCGGGAGGACGCGGCCGACGACCTCGTGGCCCGCGACGGTAGCGCCGTCGAGGGCGTCCGCGATGTCGCCGGATGGGTTGGTAGCGTGGTCGCCGAACGGTTCGTAGCCCGTGAGCAGAATCGTCATCGACTCGGACGTCGAGACGGTCCGCCAAAGGGATTCGCCAACCGGAACCGAGAGAGCAGTCCCCTTACGGCGCTCCGCGCCCTGAATCGAGTATGGCCGAATCCGACCTCGACGTAACGGCGTGGCGCGAACGCCTCTCCGCGCACCGCGCCGAGAAACGCCGGTACGTCCGCGAGGACATGGAACTCCCGGAGTCGGGCGACGACCTCGACTTCTACGACCTCGACCCGGACTTCCGAATGGTGGCGCGTATCCAGTGGGCCCACGCCCCCGAAACGGTGAAACTGGAGGCGACGCGCGGACCGCCAATCGAGTACGAACGCGTCGCGACGCTCGGGTTCACGCTCGACGACCACCACACGCTCGCCGCCTACCGCGCCCAACACCAGGAGGGATTGTTCGTCCCGTTCACCGACGCGACGACGGGCGACGAGACGCCGCACACCGGCCGGTACGTCGAACTCGACGTCGACGGAGTGGAGAGCGGCGATAACGTCGCGCTCGATTTCAACCTCGCCTACCTCCCCTTCTGTGCGCTGGACGAGAGTTACGCGAGCCCGATTCCGCCGGAGCGAAACCACGTCCCCGCGGCGATTCGAGCGGGCGAGCGCGACGTCGAAATCGAATAGCGGACGGAACGGCCTACGGCGAGTGCGGCGTTACGCGAACGCGAGAACGAGTGGGCCGGAAATCACGAGAACAGCACGACAGAACGGTTCAGAGAGGAGAAGCGAGACCGGTCAGCGACCGCCGTCAGGTCCTTACGCGACGACTTCCGTCGCTTCGAGGAGTTCCTGGTAGCGGTTGCGGATGGTGACTTCGCTCACGTCCGTCACGTCGCTGACCTGGCTCTGCGTGACCTTCTGGTTGACGAGGAGGCTCGCCGCGTAGATGGCCGCGGCGGCGAGGCCGACCGGCGACTTCCCGCTGGTGACGCCCTTCTCCTGTGCGTCGGAGAGGAGTTTGCGGGCCTGACGTTCGACCTCGTCGTTCAGGTCGAGTTCGCTCGCGAACCGCGGGACGTAGCTCGCGGGGTCCGCGGGCGCGACTTCGAGGCTGAGTTCTCGCACGATGTAGCGGTAGGTGCGCTTGAACTCCATCTCGTCGATACGGCTGACGTTCGCGACCTCGTCGATGGACCGCGGCGTCTGCATCTGACGGGCCGCCGCGTAGACGGCCGCGGTGGCGACGCCTTCGATGCTGCGTCCGGGGAGTAAGTCCTCGGAGAGCGCGCGACGGTAGATGACGGATGCGGTCTCACGGACTTCCTTCGGGAGGCCGAGCGCGCTGCTCATGCGTTCGATTTCGCCGAGCGCCTGCTTCAGGTTGCGCTCCTTGCTGTTCCGGGTGCGGAAGCGCTCGTTCCACGTGCGCAACCGCTGCATCTTCTGGCGCTGCCGGGAGCTCAGGCTGTTGCCGTAGGCGTCCTTGTTCTGCCAGCCGATGTTCGTCGACAGGCCCTTGTCGTGCATCATGTTCGTCGTGGGCGCGCCGACCCGCGACTTCTGGTCTTTCTCCGCGGAGTCGAACGCCCGCCACTCGGGGCCGCGGTCGATACCGTCTTCCTCGATGACGAGGCCACACTCGCTGCAGATGGTCTCGCCGTGTTCCTCGTCGTTGACGAGTTTCCCGCCACACTCGGGACAGGTGTCTACGTGCTGGGTCTCTTCCGTCTCTTCTTCCGTCTCGGTACGCTGGCGGTCGCTGGAATACGTTCGTATCGTTGTCTCGCTCATTGTGAATCTCCGAAGCGAGGAAAACACCTAAAGTGGGTTTCCCTCACGCTTCCTAACCACAGGTAGGAGCGAAACGTACTTAAACCTTTCGTACACCTTGGGTTACCTTGTCACACCCCTATAGACAGTAACAGCCCGTTACGGCGGAAATTGCCGAGTTTTAGTTCGGCCGAAAACGAGCGGCTCTGAGCGTAAGCCTTAGAAATGCTTCGGCGAATAACGAGGCGCTTCCCACAACAACAACCCTTGGCACCCATAATTTTATACTTGACCAATAGATGTATTAACGTATGATGGAAGAGGACTCGGCGTCCGTGCTGGTCGTGGACGACGAGCGCGACACTCGCCGACTCTACGAGGCGTGGCTCTCCACGTACGACGTCACGACGGCCGAAAACGGTCACGCGGCGCTCGACCGTCTCACCGACGACGTCCGGGTCGTGCTGTTAGACCGCCGGATGCCGAACACGTCCGGGCGCGCCGTCCTCGAACGCATCCGCGCACGCGGCTACGACTGCCGGATCGCGGTCGTAACCGCGGTCGAACCCGACGTGGACATCGTAGACCTCGGGTTCGACGCCTACCTCACCAAACCAACCACGCGGGAACTCCTGCTCGAGACCGTGGAGACGCTGCTCGCCCGCGACGAGTACGACGACGACCTTCGAGAACTGTTCGCGCTCTGTGAACGCCGCGCCGTCCTTCGCGCCGCCGACGCCGACCTCTCAGCCGCGGTCGGCACGCTCGACAACCGCATCGCACAGATAGCGAACACCCTCGACACGACGATTTCCGGGTTCGACGACGCCGACTTCCGCGTGGCGTTCCGGGACATCGGTGTATCGGCGGCGGATTAATCGCGGGACGACGCGACGGAAGATTTATTCGAACAGAACGCGGTGACACAAATCGAGAGACGACACGATGGAGGAACGCGCGGACGCCGTGATACTCGTAGTCGACGACCGCAAGGACCAGCTCGACCTCTCCGAGGCGCGCCTCGACGACCACTACGACGTCCGCACCGCCCAGACCGGCGAGAAAGCGCTCGAACGCATCGACGACGACGTCGACGTCGTACTCTTAGACCGCGAGATGCCGGGCATGTCGGGGGACGAAGTCCTCGAGTACATCCGCGAAGAAGACTACGACTGCCGGGTCGCGATGGTGACCGCTGTCGAACCCGAAATCGACGTCCTCGCGCTCGGGTTCGACGCCTACCTGACGAAACCGGTGTCCGCCGACGTTCTGCTGGAGACCATCGACCGCCTCCTCCGACGGAGCGAATACTCCGACTCCATCGCCGAACTGTTCACGCTCTGCGAACGCCGCGCCGTCCTCCTCGAAACCCACACAGAAGACGAACTCGAAGACTCGGCCGAGTACGCGGAACTCACCGAGAAGATCCGCGAGTACCGGGAGGAGACCGACGATATCGCACGACACTTCTCCTCCGAGGATTACCGCGTCACGTTCCGCGACCTCGACTAACCGTCGAGGTTTCGCGCGATGTCCGCGAGACTGTCTTTCGGTTTCTCCGTCGCATCGTAGTACGCCGTCTCCCCCGGTGCGCGCACCCCGTACGCGTATCCGGATTCGACTATGTCCACGAGTACCGACCGCCCGACGTTGAGCCCTTCGTCGTCGAGCCACCCGCGAAGGAAGTCCTCGCCTTCCCCGGGTTCGCGCGCCAACCGCGGCGTCTCGTACGCACCGCGGAGAACGGGTGAATCGCCCGACCGCTCGATTCGCGTCCGATACGCCGACCCGTCTATCGTCACCTGAACGACCTCGCCCTCCGGAAACGCGTCCGCCGCGTCCGTGGGGAGTTCTATCTGGGGGCGCGACGTCCCCCCGTAGCGACGCACCGTCCCCGTCACCGTCTCGACCGACGGATTCTCGGACGAAACTCTATCCATACCTGAATCGAGGACGCGACACCGGAAAAACAGTCCGGGACTACCTGTCGGAACGCCACGCGCGATACGAGATGTACGCCCACAGGACGACCCCCGTCACCGCGAACAACAATCCGAACCAGATGAGCATCGCCGCGATGACGTTCGCGAGGTCGTTACTGTAGAACACCGCGATCGCGAACCCGAGCGCGATGAGCAGTGCGTCCACGAGGAAGAGCTTCAACTTGAACTGATTCAGGTACAGCCACTCCACCACGGGGTTCGGGCCGCCCCCGTCTTCCGCCGCACCGTTCTCCGCGAGTCCTGCCATACCCGACTCAAGAACCACCACCACCAAAAACTACGGGATTCGAAACCACGAACGCGGAACTTTTGCCCCCGCTCACCCAACAGGACGTATGGCCGCGACTCGAACCGACGACGCCGACACCCCAGATACAGACGTCGGACCCGACTCCGACGACGAGGAGGCCCTCGGCTCCCGGAAACGCGCCTTCCTCTACATCTCCCCCTTCCTCGCGCTCGGCCTCGCCGACATCGTCCTCCTCCTCCTCTGGGGACTCGACGGCCTCTGGGGCTTCATGATACTCCCCCCGATACTCTTCATCAGCGCCGTCGGCTGGATCGCGTTCCGCCACGGATACGTCTAAACCCACTTTTTGCTCTGCGTGAGGGCGCAAAGCGCCCTCACTCGGCAAAAACTTGGGGAAAAAGCACTCCTCCTTCGGTCCGCTTCGCGTCCCTCAGTCGTCGGCCTCGCGCTCGCAGTCGCTCGCGCGAGTGAATCACTTCACTCGGGCTTTCCAAGCCGCTCGCTCGTGAACAGTTGTTTCGTGGTACGTTCCTTCTCAAGGAAGTGTCATAGAATTATCCCCATAGAGTTTGGTTCGACAGCTATGTTCGGGAATCTTCTGTTAGGTAGGTGTGCGAACGGCCCACTATGGCTTAAACAGACACGGCGGTGTCAAAAGTGGCGTGTTGAATAGATGTCGGGAATACAGTTTTACCACCTCTCTAAATATTGTAGAGTATGGTGTCAAGGGAGACTGACAACCGGATGCGAGAACTCCAATCCCGGAATAAAGACGATCTCAAGCGGATTCTCTCCCACGAGCTTGATGAAGCATATTCTCCGAATATAACCGGCTCTCTTCGCAACGACTTCATGTCCGCCTGCTTTGAAAAGATCGAGCCAGATCAAGAGCCCTTCGAGAAGGTTAAATCGCATGAGAATTACGCTCCGTCCTGGAGTAAGAAGAAACAGCTAGCTACAGCACTCCGGATGCTCTTAACGGAACGCGTGGGTCATCCTGAACATGACGGAATCACGAGCTTGAACAAGAACGTCCTAGCAGAGATTATCGTAGCGATCCGTGATGATGGCGGGACAACTCTGGCACAGAAGAACGAATCGTCCCATTCGATAGATACACCGGACCGAAATCCTCCTGTCGAATCAGACTTTCAGGAGTCTTTTCCAGCAGAGAATTTCGATAGCTACGATCTGTATACGTGGATCGTAGAGCGACGCTCGACTGATGATGGGGAGCATGCAGTGTATGTTCTCGACTGTACTCCGCCCCTCGGTAAAAACGAAGATTTCCGGGTGAAAAGTCTCCGACGGGAAGCTCACCAGAAATCGGATTCCGGACAGACGTTGTCGAAACTGGAGCAAGCTGCAGAAGCATTGAATCGGGGTGAGCGACTCTTCTATGTGGGCTATGCATCTGATGTGCCTAACCGAATTCGCCAGCATGTCAGTGGAGCTGATTCAGGGGGTGCGAAGTTTACGAACATGTTCAGCCCACAGGCCTTGGTAGAGGTAACGTGGTATCAAACAGAGTCTACCGCCCGAACGCAAGAGCCCCAACGGGCAGAGGAACTCACGATTTCGGGAACGTCCTTCGGATACGCAGAATAAGCTCCACAAAGTACTGCATGCACCTTCTACATCTACCGATCTGAGAAGCTACTGAACGGGGCCGCTTTCTATGACATTTCTCTCGAAGCATTCGGCGACCGAGTGGTCCGTCAGGACCCGGTAGGTCGCCGATTCACTCGCTCGCGGAGCGAGCGAGCCTTTTTGGTGCAGATTTTTGCGCCGAGAGGTCGCCGAAGGCGACCCGAGGCGTAAAAAGGTGCGTTAGAGGAACCGGAAGGTCTCCAGATTTTTGGGGGCGAACGTTCGCATGTTGTAGTCGTGGTAGAGGGCGCTGGAGAGGTCTTGGGTGGAGCGTTCGTCGCCGTGGACGCAGAGGACTTTCTCGGGGCGGGGGTTCATGGTGCGGACGAAGTCTTCGAGGCCCTGGCGGTCGGCGTGGCCGGAGAACCCGTCGACGGTGTCCGTGTTCATTTTGAGGGTGAGGCGGTCGTTGCGGCCGCGGTCGCCGGGCATGGGGATTTCGTCCCAGCCCGATTGGATGCGGCGGCCGAGGGTGCCTTGTGCCTGGTAGCCGACAAACATGAGCGTGTTGTCGGGGTCGGGGCCGGCGTGTTCGAGCCAGCTCATGATCGGGCCGCCGGTGACCATGCCGGAGGTGGAGAGGACGATGCATTGGTCGCCTTCCGCGACGTCCATGCGTTCGTCTTCGCCGCCGTCGATGTGGTTGAACTGGTCCGCGAGGAAGGGGTTTTCGTCCTCGTGGAAGATTCTATCCCGGAGGTCGTCTCGGAGGTATTCGGGATAGGTGGTGTGGATGGCGGTCGCCTCCCAAATCATGCCGTCCAGGTGGATGGGCATCTCGGGGATGTCGCCGTTCCGCATCGCTTCTTCGAGGACGAGCATGAGTTCTTGTGAGCGCCCGACGGCGAACGCGGGGATGATGACCTGTCCGCCGCGGTCGTAGGTCTCGTTGATGACCTTCTTGAGTTTGCGCTCGGAGTCCTCGCGGTCGGTCTGGTAGTCGTTCCGCCCACCGTAGGTGGATTCGAGGACGAGCGTTTCGACGCGCGGGAAGTCGTTGACCGCGCCGTTGAACAGTCGAGTGTCCTCGTAGTGGATGTCGCCGGAGAACGCGACGTTGTAGAGGCCGTCGCCGATGTGGAAGTGGCTGACGGCGCTCCCGAGGATGTGACCGGCGTTGTGGAAGGTGAGTTTGACATCGGGCGCGATGTCCGTGACGTCCCCGTACTCGAGGGGGATACAGTGTTTGATGGCTTCCCGCACCATCTCGGATTCGTAGGGCGGGTTACGGCCTTCTTTGGCGGCGACGTCGAGGTAGTCGAGCGTGAGGAGGCCCATCAGGTCGCGCGTGGGTTCGGTACAGTAAATCGGGCCGTCGTAGCCGTATTTGAACAGGAGGGGGATGAACGCGGAGTGGTCGAGGTGGGCGTGGGTCAGCACCACCGCGTCGAGCGAGTTCAGCGGAACGGCTTCAGGGGCCTGCAGGTAGGGGACTTCGCCTTCGCTCCCGGGTTTGTCACCGCAGTCGATGAGGACGCGCGTGTCCGGCGTCGAGAGGATGAAGCTCGCGCGACCGACTTCCCGACAGCAGCCGAGCGTGGTGATGCGGACGTACTCGTCGTCCGACATCTCCTCGCGGTGGATCTGGCGGCCGACCTTCTCCAAGATGTCGCGGCGTTCCTCGCGTTCGTGTTTGAGGAAGTTTCGGACGTTCGAGACCGTGGAGGACTCGATGGGCGGCGTGCGCACGACTTCGGGCGTCCACCCGGAGGTCTGCGTAATCTCGCGGAGCGTGCTGCCGTGTCGACCGATGACCATCCCGGGTTTTTCGGCCTCGATGACGACTTCACCGGTGTCCTCGTGGAAGTCGAGGTTCGTAACCCCGGCGTCCTCGGGGATGACGTTCATAATCTGGTCGCGGGCGTCGTCGGGTCGGGAGAGAACGTCCGGGTCG
>Ga0207755_100920_pt1 | contig 10497 bp, 12 predicted proteins | sample A23P2SouthBayCA_FD_187734 | JGI IMG/M metagenome (GOLD analysis project Ga0207755, IMG submission 187734) | Aerobic enrichment media microbial communities from Bioluminiscent Bay, La Parguera, Puerto Rico - A23 P2 (SPAdes) | ecosystem: Environmental > Aquatic > Marine > Unclassified ...
CCAGACGAACGGGTAGACCCACAGGCGCACCCCGCGGGCCGAGAGCAACTCGGCCGAGCCGAGTGCGGCGTAGGCGAGCAGGAGGATGACCTCGGTGTTGAGGATCAACGTGCCCCACAGGAGCGTCTTGCGGGCGGGACGAAACCGGTCGGTCAGGGTGGTGGTGTCGACGGTAGCCATGAGTCAGATCGCGAGTGCGTCGACGACGATTGCGATCAACAGCGTCCCGAGGTAGGCGTTAGAGGCGTGGAAGGCGCGGAACGCCGCCGACTCGGTACGCTCGCGGTGCAGTCGGAGGACCGCCCAGAGGAAGACGCCGCCGAAGACGCAGGTCGTCGCCGCGTACACCCACCCGAGAGCGGTCAGCTCCGCCAGCGCGACCGCGCCGACCAGCGTCGCCGCCAGGTAGTAGAGGATGTGCTTGCGAGTGACCGCCTCGCCGCGGACGACGGGCATCATCGGGAATCCGCCTTTCGCGTAGTCTTCCTTGTACGCCAGCGCGAGATTGTAGAAGTGCGCCGGCGTCCAGAGGAAGATGACGCCCGCCAGCGCCGCACCGGGCAGGCCGACCTCACCGGTGACCGCGGCCCAACCGATCAGCGCCGGGAGCGCGCCCGCGAGCCCCCCGATGACCGTGTTCTGGACGGTGTTGGGTTTGAGCACGAGCGTGTAGACGACGCTGTAGAAGAGGATCGCCGAGAGGCCGAGCGCGGCCGCCAGGGGGTTCAACTGGGCGAACACGGCCAGGGAGGCGACGGCCAGGGTCAGACCGAACGCGACCGCCCGGCGGACCGGGATCTGGTGAGTCGCGATGGGGCGGTCGGACGTGCGGTCCATCTTCTTGTCTTTCTCGCGTTCGAGGACGTGGTTGAAGGTTCCAGAGGCGCCGATGGCCAGGACGCCACCGCCCAGCGTCAGGACGACCGTCCGCACCGTCAGTTCCGGTGCGCCGGTCGAGGCCAGCGCCATCCCGGCGGCGGCGACGAGCGAGAGCAACCACATCAGCCGCGGCTTGGTCAGCCGGAAGTACGCCGAGACGGTTGCGGTCACGCGCGTCCGGAGCGGGAGGTCGGCGGGCGCCGTGGTCGGTTCGGCGGACGCGGGCGCGTCGCTCTCGTCGGTGGCACTCTCGTCCACCCCGGGTTCGACGGCCCATCCCTCCTCGGGTGCGTCGGGTGTCTCGGGCTCGAGTTCCCAGGCGAGTGCGACGACCAGGGCGGTGAACAGGACCATCCCGACGACGAGGTGGGCACCCGTCGGGAGCGCGGCCGCGCCGCCGGTGACGACGACCGCGCCGATGGCGACCTGCACGGGGAACAGGACGAGACCGAGCGCGAGCGCGGCGAGGACGCGCCCGCGGATCGCCGCGCGCTCGCGGACGGCAGCGACGGCCGTGGTGAGAGCGAGGACGCCCACGAGCAGGGCCGCGACGCGGTGACCCCAGGCGACCAGCAGTGCTGGGTCGGCGAGCGTGACCGGGCCGCGACAGACCGGCCACGACGAACACGCACGGGCGGCGTCGGCGACCGCCGCGGTGGCGCCGGCGGCGACGAGCAGATAGACGCCCATCGCCGTCGCTGCGAGCAGGCTCGGGAACGACGGTCGGAGCGTGCGACTGAACATGAGGATCCGCTGTTACTCGCACTTTGGAGCGTTCGCACTTAGTGTTCGCGCTTCGCGACCGGCGCGCGCCCGTGGACCACGGTCACGCCCCCACGGAACCCGCGAGCCCGCACCGAAAGGCCCGGACCGCGCCGAAACGTCCGAAGGGTCCGCACACGTTCGGAAAGAGAGTCGTCGGGGGACGGTGGCGTCGTCCGAGCACCGCGTCGGATTCAGCACGTTAATATGCGGACAATCCCAAGCCACGATCAATGAAGGGTAAGCGCGTCGCACTCCTGACGCTGTTTGCGGCCGCCCTGGCAGCGGTGGCGATCGAGCCCGCCGCCGCCCAGTCGGCCGACACGACGACGGAACGGCTCATCTGGAACCTGAACAACCAGCTCATGTACATCGCCGTCCCGATCACGGTGCTCGTGGAGGCGATCCTCTTCTACACGGTCTGGAAGTTCAAGAACAACGAGTCGCCGCTCCCGACCAAGGAGAACCGCCGTCTGGAGATCACCTGGACCGTCGCGACGGCCATCATCCTGCTGTTCGTCGGCGTTGCCTCCTACCAGGTGCTCGCCGACCCGTTCGTCACGGCCACACCCGACACGGACCTCGACACCGTCACCGACGGCCAGGAGGAGGCACTGGAGGTGCAGGTGACCGCCCAGAAGTACAACTGGCAGTTCCACTACCCCGAATCGGACGTGACCAACGCCAACACGCTCGTCCTGCCGTCCGACAGACCAGTCCGGTTGAATATCACGTCGACCGACTGGCTGCACGCGTTCCACGTCCCGTCGATGGGCCTGAAACAGGACGCCTTCCCCGGCCAGTCGAACTACCTGATCACCGAAGCGACCGACACCGGTGAACACCAGCTCTACTGCGCCGAGTACTGCGGCGTCGGCCACTCCCAGATGCTCGGCACCGTCGAAGTCCGCAGCCAAGAGAACTTCGACAGCTGGCTCGCCGAGAACGGCGCCGCGGGCGACTCCGGCAACGCCACCGCCGGCAACGCGACCAGCGCGCTCGCTCCCTGACCCGCGGGACGCCCCGTTCGGTTCGATACCGACCGTTCGCGACGCCCTCGACACCTTCTCGAGCACTTTCGAACCAGCCGCGCGCGCCGACTGGAGGGCTTTTCAGCCGGCCGCGCGTACGACCGCGCGATGGAGTACTTCGAGGACCTGACCGTCGGCGACACCGGCGAGTACGGTAGTTACGAGGTGACCGCCGCGGAAGTCACCGACTTCGCCGAGCGCTACGACCCCCAGCCGTTCCACACCGACCCCGAAGCGGCCGCCGACTCCCCGTTCGGCGGCCTGGTCGCCAGCGGCTGGCACACCGCCGCGATGACGATGCGGCTGCTCGTCGACGGGTTCCTCGCCGACGGGGCGACCCGCGGCGCACTGGGCGTCGACGAACTGCGCTGGCGCCGTCCCGTCAGACCCGACGACGAACTCGCGGTGACGACCGAGATCGTGGACAAGGAGGGATGGGACGACGAATCGGGGGTCGTCTCGGTCCGGATCACGACCGAGGCCGACGGGGAGAGAGCCCTCTCGATGGTCGCACTCGTGCTCTACGAACGGCGCACGTCGCCGTGACTCACGGCGAGGTGACCGGCGAGAACGGTCCGCAGGCCTGCCGAGTTCCGGTCAGTTGCCGGCGACGAGCCCCGGCCCGGGTGCGCCCTCGCGTTCGGTGTAGGCGGCCAGGCGCCGTTCGCCGCGTTCGGTGATCCGGTAGACGACCTCTTCGGTCACTGGTTCGACGAGTCCGTCTTCGACCAGTCTGTCCATCCGCCGCTGGGCGTAGTCTGTCGGCATCCCGAGACGGTTCGCGACGAGCGCCAGGTACGTCGGCCGCTCCTCGACGAGGTGCTGAAGTATCGCTGCGTCCGCACGACGGAACCAGTCCGGATGCTGTGACATCGGTATCCCACCGTACCATGATACTCGTTCACACATAACGTTGTCGGCCACGGTGGCCGTGCCGGTGGTCGGCGGTCGGCTACCGAAGGCCAGCCCGTCGGTGCGGGCCAACAGAGTCAAACGCGGGGAGTCCTCAGCGGTGGTAGAGCAGTGTCATCGAGCGCCGACGGTCGACCGACGGTTCTGGTCGTAGACGACGAGACGGAGGTAGCGGACGTGCTCGCGCTGAAGATCCGCGAGCGCTACGAGACGCGGGTCGCCTACGGCGGGCGCGAGGCGCTCGAATCGATGGACGAGACGGTCGACGCCGTCCTGCTGGACCGGCGGATGCCCGACGTCCACGGCGACGAGGTGCTGGCCGAGATCCGCGACCGCGGCTACGACTGCGTCGTCGTGATGACGACCGCCGTCGACCCCGACCTGAACATCCTGGAGATGGACTTCGACGACTACCTCTCCAAGCCCATCGAGACGGAGACGCTGCTGGCCACGCTCGACCAGCAGCTCGACAGCCGGCGCTCGAGCGACCCGAAGCTGGAGGAGTTCTTCTCCGTCGTCTCGAAGCTCGAGGTACTCGAATCGGAGCTGACGCCCGCGGAACTGGCCCACAGCGACGAGTACGAACGCCGCAAGCGCGAGGCCGAGGCACTCGGCCGCGAACTCCAGGATACACACCCCGATTTCGACGAGATCGTCGATACCTTCCGCGATATCGGCCGGAACTGAGTGGCGCGAGGAGCGCTCGGGTCCGGCGAACGCGACCTCGAAGGGGGCCCTACAACTCGTCGAGCGCCGCCCGTACCTCGTCCCAGTCGGGCTGGGTCGACGGGTCCTCGGCGGCCCAGGCGTACCGGATCTTCGTGTCGGCGTCGACCACGAAGACCGCGCGGTTGGACACGTCGCGGTGGCCGGCCAGCTCGTCGATGCGGACGCCGTAGCGCTCGCTGACCGCACCGTCGCTGTCGGTCAGCAGGGGGAACGGGATGTCGTACTCGCGAGCGAACGCCCGGTGGCTGAACGCGCTGTCCCGGGAGATGCCGAGGACCGTCACGTCCTCGCGCACGTCGAACCAGCCCAGGTTCTGGATCCCGCATAGCTCGTCGGTGCAGGCCGGGTGGAAATCGAACAGGTAGAACGCCAGGACGACGGGTCCCTCGCGGGTGTGCTCGGCGAGCATGAACTCGCGAACCACCTCGCCGTCCGTCCCGGGCAGGATGAAGTCGGGCGCCGCGTCTCCCGCTGTGAGCATCGTACCCCTCGGTTCGAGGTGGCGAGGCTTAAACGAACGGGGCGCGGACAAGCGATAGAGCTTTTCCCCGCCGGTCGATAGCGAACGAGTACGATGCTTCAGGGCGCGACGCTGGCGCAGGCAGGGATCGACGCGGCGGCTCTCAAACCCGTCGAGGTCGACGTCGAACGGGCGACCGACCTCGCCGTGGACACGCTCGCGATCGACTACGAGGGCCGCGAGCACCTGCCGTCGCCGGAGACGCTCTCGTCGCTGGCCGACGAGAAGGCGGTCCGCGTCACCACGCCCGTCCGCGCCGACGGCTTCGACCCGCTCGGCGACCGCGACCTCGCCGAAGCGCTGCCCGAGTCGGTCGGGCGCGTGCTCGTCGCCGGCCATCGCGCCTACCTCACGGAGTCCGAGAGCGAGCGCGCGGTCGCCCCCCGCCTCCGGAGGGCCGCGGCTCGCTCGCGCGACCCCTGGGTCGGTACCGAGGGGATCGAGCGGATCGCGCTGGCCGTCGGCGGCACGCAGTTCGAACTGCTCGGGCCGGCCACCGACCGACGCCTCCGCGGGCTCCGACAGGCGGGGTACGAGGGCGAGATCGCCCTCTACGCCCCGACCGTCCTGACCGACGAGGAGGACGCCGTCCTCGACGCGCTGGGCGAATACGCCGCCCGCCGCGGCCCCGTCCGCTCGGCGCTGCCCGACGGCGCAGCCACCGACGCGGCCGCCGACGGGCGCGCCCGCGAGGTCCTGTCGCAGGCCGTCCGCGATTACGGCCTCGTCGGCGACGTCGAGACGGTGACCGACCGCGTCGAGGAACTCCGCGAAGCGGGCGCCGACCGGATCGTCGGCTACCCCGCCCGCGGGCTCGACCCGTTCCTGTGACCCGCGTCGCCGTCGTCGGCGGCGGCGCTCTGGGAGTCACCGCCGCCCGCGACCTGGCCGCCCGCGGCGCCGACACCGCCCTCTACGAGCGCGACGACCTCGCGAGCGGCGCCTCCGGCCGCGCCGCCGGCATCGCATACGACGCCTTCGCCGAGGACGTCGACGCCGCCGTCGCGGCCCGCGCCGTCGAACGGTTCCGGGAGCTGGACGACGAGGGCGCCGTCGATTTCGTCGAGCACCCCTACGTCTGGTTCGCCCACGCCGGCGACGACCGCCGCGCCGCCGCTGTCCGCGAGAGCGCCCAACGCATGCGCGCCAACGGCCGCGACGTGACGACGCTCGGTCCCGACGAGTTCGCAGACCGGTTCCCGGCGCTCGCCGGAGTCGACGTGGCGGCCGCCGCGGTCGCCCGCGACGCCGGCTACCTCGACCCCGCCGACTACGTCGCCGCGATGGGCGACCGCGCCGAGTCGGCCGGTGCGACCGTCGAGACGGGGACGCCCGTTAGGCTCGCCGACGACGGGACGGCCGTCGAGACGCCGACCGGGGTCGAGCGGTTCGACGCCGTCCTCGTCGCCGCGGGGGCCCACACCGAGCGCCTGCTCGCCGATGTCGACGTGCCGATCCCGATGAAGCCTTACCGCGTGCAGGCGCTCGTGACCGAGCCCTTCGACGGCCACGACCGGGTGCCCACCTGCTACGACGCGACCGAGGGGCGCTACGCCCGCCCCCGCGACGGCGGGCTGCTCGTCGGCGACGGCACCCAGGAACGCGAGTTCGACCCCGACGACTACGACGAGACGGCGGACGCCGACTTCGAGCGGGCGTCGCTGGCGTGGCTGAGCGAGGCCCGCTCGGAGCGGACGGCCGATCCCGGAGTCCGCCGCTCGTGGGCCGGGCTCTGCACCGCGACGCCGGACCGAAACCCGCTGCTGGGCGAGATCGGCGAGGGGCTGTACGTCGCGACCGGCTGGCACGGCCACGGCTTCATGCGCGCGCCGGCGCTGGGCGAGCGGATCGCCGAAAGGATGCTCGGCGGCGACGCCGTCGCTCCGTTCGACCCGACCCGCTTCGACGGCGACGAGGAGTTTTCGGTGGTCGAGGGGATGACCGTCGACGACTGAGAAGGGGCCCGCGACTGCGCGGCTACCGCCGGTCGTCGTTCGACTACCCCTCGTCGTCGACGCCGGCGTCCTCGCTCTCGGCGTCCAGTTCGTCGGCGTCGGTCTCGTCGTGGGCCTCGTCGACGTCGTCGGCCTCCGGCGCTTCGTCGACCTCGGAGTCGACGGGCTCGACCTTCGGGACGCGCACTTCGAGCGTGCCGTTCTCCCGCAGCGTCGCGGTGGCCGCGTCGGCGTCGACGCGGGCCTCGGCGGGGAGTTCGACGTGGCCGTCCAGCCCGAGCCCGCGTCCGGGGTAGCGCATCTCGAAGCCCTCGTGGAACCCGCGGAACCGGTCGATGCGGACCTCCACGAGCCCGGCGTCGAACTGCACTTGCACGTCCGACGACTGGGCGCCCGGCGCGTCGAACACCGCGAGGTAGGCGTCGTCGCTCTCCAGCAGGTCGACCGGGAGCGGCGTCCGCTCCTGGGCGCGGCCCATCGCCCGTCCGACGTTCTCCAGCACGGTGTTGCCCAGCGACTCGCCGATGTCACGCAGCGTGTTCATATCCATCGGTTAGTGCGGTACGGCCTTCAGGATTGTGCCCGCGGCCGCGGGACAGAAGAGCGAGCGGGTCGCGGGGGACGCCCGCGAGCCCGCTACAGTTCGATCGCTTCGAGGCAGTCGGTGCCGCCACAGACCGGACAGGTCAGGTCGGAGACGCCGTGGTCGTCGGGCACATCGTAGGTGTAGTGGTTCTCGAACATGTCGAGGAAACAGTCGTCGTCCGTGCACTTGATTTCCTTCGTCGGTGGCATACCCGCGGATTCGGACGGCCGACGGATACTGTTTTCGCCATTCCGCACGGCTCCGCCGGATTCCGCCCGCGGCTCGAGTCGTGGGCTTACCCCTCGGAGTTCCCCGAATAGCGGTTCCGAGAAGCCGAACCTTCATATCGAACGAGTGAGAGACGGGTGGTATGGGTTCGCGTGTTCTGGGCGTCGATTTCAGCGGTGCGACGGACGCGGGGCGTTCGCTGTGGCTGACGGAGGCGCGGTCGACGGCGGACGGGCTGGTCGTCGACGACTGTTACAGCGCGGCCGACGAGTGGGGCGTCGACCGCGAGCGCGCCCACGCCGGCCTCGTCGAGCGGGCGACCGACTTCTCGGTCGTCGGGCTGGACTTCCCCTTTAGCCTCCCCCAGGCGTTGCTCGAGGAACACTGCGGCGGCGCCTGGACTGGCCTGGTCGAGTGGCTGACCGGCGACGGACCGGCGGACCCGGACAGCTTCGCTTCGACCTGTCGGTCGACCGCCCGCGCCCACACCGGGGACGGCACCGCGCAACTGCGTCGAGAGACCGACCTCCGGCGCGCGGCGCTGTGTCCCTACGACTCGATCGTCCAGTACCAGACCTTCCACGGGATCCGCAACGTTCTCGCGAGGCTGGCCGCCGACCCCGCCGTCGCCGTCGCGCCGATGCAGTCGGGCCCGGCGGACACCCGCGTCGTCGAGGCGTATCCCGCCGCCACCTTCGGCTGGCTCGGGCTCTACCGCGAGGGATACAAGGGCGACCACCGCGAACGGCGGGCGACCAACCTCGAGGGGATCGAAGCCTGTAGCGTCGACGTCGGCGACTTCCGAGACACCTACGAGGGCAGCCACGACGCACTCGACAGCCTCGCCGCCGCGGTGTCGGCCGGTCGCGTCGGCGCCGACCCGCCGCGCCACGGCCCCCGCGAAGAGGGCCACATCTACGTCTAGACGGTCGGTCGCGCCTCGTGCGCCGCCGCGCGGCCATCCGGGCGCCGCTCAGGCGTGTTTCGGGAGCGTGACGGTGAACACGCAGCCGGTCGGGTCGTTGTCGGCCACTTCGATCTCGCCGCCGTACTGATCGACCAGCGTGTGGGCGAGGTAGAGCCCGATACCCGTCCCGGGGCTCTCGGGGCCCATCTCTCCCTTGCCGAAGATCGAGTCCTTCTGGGCGTCGGAGATCCCGGGGCCGTTGTCGGCGAAACGAACGCCGACCTCGGTCGCCGATTCCGTCGCGGCGACGCTGACCCGCGGGTCGGTCGAGTCGTTGTGACGGGCGGCGTTGCTCAGCAGGTTACCGAACACCGACGAGAGCAGCTCGTTGGCTCTGACCGAGACCCGCGGGATCGGTCGGTCGACCGCGATCGTCAGCTCGTCGTAGCGCCGGTCGGCCTTCTCGACCTCGTCGTCGAGTATCTGCCGGAGGTCGACCCCGGTCAGCGAGAACTCCGCGTCGCCGCCGATCGAGTCGACGAAGTCCCGGGCGATCGTCGTCAGTTCGTCGATGTGGTCGCAGGTCCCCTGGATGCGCTCGACGTACTCCCGTGCGTCCTCGTCGTCGACGTACCGGTCGATCCCGTCCGCCCAGGCCATCAGCAGCTGGATGTCGTTGTTGATGTCGTGGCGGACCAGCCGGTTGATGACCGCGAGTTCGTCCGTCCGGTTCTCCAGTTCGCGCTCGCGGCGCTTCTGTCCGGTGATGTCGCGGGTGATGAGCTGGAAGGAGTCGGTCTCGCTGCCGACGCTGACCGGTGCGGCGACGTTGTGGAAGTGGCGGACGCCGAAGCCGTCCTGGAACGTGACCGCCGACCCGGCCGTCAGCGCACGCCGGCCGTGTTCGATACGGCCGGCCGCCGTCTCCTTCGGGAGCACGTCCGAGAGGTGTTTGCCGACCAGCTCCGACCGGGTGGTGTCGAACGAGCGGGCCGCGGCCTCGTTGGCGGCCGCGATCGTCCCGTCGCGACCGACCTGGGTGATCTCGTCGGGCGTGTTGTTGACCAGCAGTTCGTACTTCTCGTTGGCCCGGCGCTGGGCGACGACGTTCTCGATTCGGTTGGCCAGCAGTTGCAACTGGCCCTCCTCGGCGATGTCGTCCTTCCGGAGGTAGTCGTCGACGCCCGCGCCGATCGCCCGGCTGGCCGTCCGCTCGTCGCCCTGCCCGGTCAGGAGGATGAACGGGAGCCCGTACTCCTCGTCGACCCGTTCGTACAGTTCCAGGCCGTTCAACCCGGGCATCTCGAAGTCGCTGACGACGCAGTCGACCGACCGGTCGGCGAGCGTCGAGAGCGCGTGCTCGCCGTCCTCGGCCTTCCACACCGAGATGTCCGCCGCCTCCCCCAACCGGTCGGAGACGATCGTGCGAAAGAAACCGCTGTCGTCGACGAGTAACACGTCGATCGACGACGTATCCATCATACGGACCCATTCGCGACCGGAGTGTTATAGCTGACTGCCGGATTTTCGCCCGCGATAATCGAAGGCGTCCGACCCGTCGAACTCCGACGGGCTCGTGTCACCGAACCGGCGCCCTCGACCGCAAGCCCCGAATATTTCAGTCCGCAGCCGAACGCGGTGGTATGAGCGACGAGCACGGCGGGTTCGAGGGGATCCGAGAGAACCTCGACGCCCACCCGATGATCCAGCTGTTCGGCTACGCGACGCCGTACTGGCCCAGGCTGACGGTCGGCGTCGTCGCGTCGTTCCTGACGCGGTTCGCCCGGCTGGTCCCGCCGATCATCGTCGCCGCGGCCATCGACCGCGTCCTCCTGAACAACGGCGAGCCGGGCCTGCTGACCCAGGCCGGCCTCCTCCCGAGCGGTGCGATCACGAGCGAGGCCGCGAAGGTGGCGTTCCTCCGGCGGCTGGTCGTCCTCGCCGCGGTGGCCTACCTCGTCCGGTCGGTGACCCGCTTCGTCTCGCGG
>Ga0207755_100926_pt1 | contig 10429 bp, 10 predicted proteins | sample A23P2SouthBayCA_FD_187734 | JGI IMG/M metagenome (GOLD analysis project Ga0207755, IMG submission 187734) | Aerobic enrichment media microbial communities from Bioluminiscent Bay, La Parguera, Puerto Rico - A23 P2 (SPAdes) | ecosystem: Environmental > Aquatic > Marine > Unclassified ...
GCCAGCCGGTCGGGAAGATGTCCGCGAGCAGCGCGAAGCTCGCCTCGTGCTCGTCGCCGGGTTCGCCGGGGAGTTTGAGGGCGTTGAAGTCCGCGAACGGGATGCGGAGTTTCTCGGCTTGCCCGCCCTGATAGGGGCCCATTCCGACGTAGCCGTACGCGCCGCCGGCGGGGACGCCGCCGGACGGGTTGACGTTGGTGCAGAAGCCGGTCTTGCCCTCCTCGCAGTTCTTGCAGTGCCCGCAGGCGACGTTGAACGGGACGACGACGCGGTCGCCGACTTCGAGGTCGGAGACGCCCTCACCCACCTCCTCGATGACGCCCATGTTCTCGTGCCCGAAGACGATGCCCGGTTCGGCCGCGGTCCGCCCCTCGTACATGTGGAGGTCGGACCCGCAGATGGCGGTCGTGGTGATGTCGAGAATCGCGTCCGTCGGCTCCTGTATCTCCGGTTCGTCTACGTCTTCGACGGCGACTTGGTGCTCGCCCTTGTATACGACGCCTTTGATCGACATGGCGTCCGAACCGTCACCCGCGACAGGTATAGTTACTCTGACAGTACGTGCGTGAAACGGTAGTAATCCGGGCTTACCGGGCGCGCCGGGCGACGACGCCGAGGAGCGGTCGGGCCCGCGACGAGGCGGTCTGAATATAGCGGTTATCGGTGTATTAGTTCTCGAAGTAGTCGTCGCGGAGCGGCCGTCCGAGGACGTAGTGCGAGAGGTAGGCGCGCGCGTACGTGGCGAACAGCGAGAGGTAGCCCTCCTCGACTTCCCGACGGGGCGAGGTGGCGACTTCGGTGTCGGGGTCGTAGACGACGCGGCCGCGGTCCGTGAGGCGGAGGGAGAACTCGGTGTCCTCCATGAACGGGATGTCCTCGTCGAAGCCGTCGAGCGCGCGGAACGCGTCGGCGCGCACGCTACAGTTGAATCCGGGTTGCTGGACGAAGCCGAGCGGCCACGACACCCGATACCAGTAGTCGGAGAGGAGTTTGAACAGGACGCGGTCCCGGCGCGTGCCGTCGAGGGCGGTGGCCGGGCCGCCGACGCCGACGACGTCGGGGTCCTCGTAGTGGCGGCGGTGGGTGGCGACCCAGTCGGCGGGGACGACGGTGTCCGCGTCGGTGAAGCAGACGACGTCGCCGGTGGCGTGCGCGGCGCCCTCGTTCCGCGCGGCGCCGGCACCGGCCTCGTCGCCCCGGACGAGGACGTCCACGGCGTCGTGGTCGGCGGCGACGTCCCACGTCCCGTCGTCGCCGTCCACGACGACGACGACTTCGGCGGACTGGCCGGTGAGCGCGTCGAGCGAGCGAGCGAGCGTTTCGGCCTCGTTGTACGCGGGGACGACGACGGAGGCGTCCATCGCGTCGGGATTGGGGGAGCGACCTAATACGGGTTTCGTGCGCCGGCCCGAGACATCGGGTCGTGCTATCCAATCTCACGACAAATTCATAATGGTCTTTCCCCATAGATACGGTTGATGACGGTCAGAACAGCGACCGACCCGCTCGAGCGAGCGACGTACCCAATCACGACCGACGAACTGCGCGCCGAACACGGCGACGTGGTCATCGAATACGCGGACGGTTCGGAACGGCTCGACGACGTGCTCGCGCGCACCGGCGAGGACGAGTTCGCGGACGCCACCGCGGCCATCCACGCCGTCCTCGGCTCCCTCGATCAGAACGCCGTCGGGCGCGTCGGCTACTCGGACCGCGACCCCACCCCCATGGGCGTCGACGGCCCCGAACCCGTCTCCTTCTGAGGCCCCACGAGGGTCTCACCCCAGCGTCACGCCGACCAGCGACCCCACCGCGTACGTCAGCACCGCCGCCGCGAGACCGATTCCCACCTGTCGCGCCCCCGAGTAGAGGACGCTCCGCCCGGTCAACACCGTGATGGCGGCGCCCACCGCGAAGAGCGCGACGGCGCTACACGCGAGACTCGCGCCCACCGCGACCGGTCCGGCGAGCGCGAAGAAGGGGAGGACGGGGACGACAGCGCCGAACGCGAACAGCACGAACGACGTGCCCGCCGCCGCCCACGCGGACCCGCCGAGCTCCTCCGGGTCGACGCCGAGTTCCTCGCGCGCGAGCGTGTCGAGCGCCTGCGACTCATCAGCGACGAGGCGTTCCGCGAGCGACGTCGCCTCCTCGCGCGACAGCCCCTTCGCCTCGTAGATGAGCGCGAGTTCGCGCGCCTCCGACGCGGGGTCCGCGGCGAGTTCGTCAGCCTCCACGCTGATCTGGCGCTGGTGGAGCTCTCGCGAGCTCTGCACCGAGAGCCACTCGCCCATCGCCATCGACCCCGCGCCCGCGAGCAGGCCCGCGAGGCCGGTGACGAGAATGGACGTCGCGGAGAGCGCCGCGCCCGCGACGCCCATCACGAGGCTGAGGTTCGAGACGAGGCCGTCGTTCGCGCCGAGCACCGCCGCGCGGAGCGCGTTCCCGCTCGCGGCGCGATGGCGGCCTTCGAGGCGCGCGAGCACGCTCCCCTCCGCGCCCCGGCCGGGCGCGGACTCGATGGCGCTCAGAAGCCGGTCGTGCGAGCGCTCGTCCGCCGCGAGCGTCGTTCCGGCCGTCTCCGCCTGCTCCGCGTACGCCGCGCCGCCGACGGACTCGGCGCTCCGCATCGTCCCGACCACGGCGTTCGGTCCGAGGCGGCGCGCGAGGCGCGCGAGCACGCGCGCACGCCACGACGGCGACACGTCCGATACCGCGACGCCGGCCTCCCGGAGGCGCTCCGCCCAGAACGCCGCGTGCTCGCGCTCCGTCTCCGCGAGCCGTCCGTAGACGTCGGCTAGCTGGGGCTGATCGGCGGCGGCCGCCATCGCCTCGTAGACCGTCGCGCTGTCTATCTCGTCCCGCCGGTTCCGTCGGTACCGCTCGACGTCCTCGCTCGACATTCGTCCGATACGTCGCACGCGAGCGACATAACGGCGTGGGCGCGCGGCCGCGTCGGAGAGCGAGGCCGGAATCACCGGGGACGGCAGCCTTTTTGAGTCGACCGCGAGTTGAACGTGTATGAGCGACGACGAAGATCCCGGAATCAGCACCGAGAGCGTCCACGCGGGCGCCGAACCCGACCCGACGACCGGCGCGCGCGCGACGCCCATCTACCAGACGACGTCCTACCAGTTCTCGGACGCCGAGGACGCCGCGGGCCAGTTCGCCCTGGAGAAGCCCGGGCACATCTACTCGCGGCTGATGAACCCGACCGTGGACGTCCTCCAGGAGCGCCTCGCGGCGCTGGAGGGCGGCATCGGCGCCGTCGCGACGTCCTCGGGGATGGCGGCGCTGAACCTCGCGACGTTCATCCTCGCGGAGGCCGGCGACAACATCGTCGCGTCGTCCGCGCTCTACGGCGGCACCTACACCTATCTCACGCACACCGTCGAACGCCGCGGCGTCTCCACGCGCTTCGTGGACCCGCTCGACCCCGAGGAGTACCGGGAGGCCATCGACGAGGACACCGCGTTCGTCCTCCTCGAGACCATCGGCAACCCCGCGCTCGTCACCCCGGACATCGAGGCCATCGCGGACGTCGCACACGAGAACGACACGCTCCTGCTCGTGGACAACACGTTCGCGACGCCCTACCTCTGCAACCCCATCGAGCACGGCGCGGACATCGTCTGGCACTCCACGACGAAGTGGCTGCACGGCGCCGGCACCACCGTCGGCGGCGCGCTCGTCGACTCCGGGAACGTCGACTGGGCGGCGAAGGCGGAGAAGTATCCCGAGGTCGGCGCGGACAACCCCGCCTACCACGGCGTGAACTTCGCGGAGCGCTTCGGCGACGCCGCGTTCACGTACGCCGCCATCGCGCGCGGCCTCCGTGACCTCGGAAACCAGCAGTCGCCGTTCGACGCGTGGCAGACCATCCAGGGCGTCCAGACCCTCCCGCTGCGAATGGAGCGCCACTGCGAGAACGCGCAGGTCGTCGCGGAGTACCTCGACGACCACGACGAGGTCGCGTGGGTGAACTATCCCGGCCTCGACTCCCACGAGACCCACGAGGCCGCGAGCGAGTACCTCCAGGGCGGCTACGGCGGGATGATCACGTTCGGCCTCGACGCCGGCTACGACGCCGCGCGCGCCACCGTCGAGAACGCCGACCTCGCGAGCCTCCTCGCGAACGTCGGGGACGCGAAGACCCTCATCATCCACCCCGCGAGCACCACCCACCAGCAGCTCACCGAGGAGGAGCAGGAGGCCGCGGGCGTCACCGCGGACATGGTCCGGCTCTCCGTCGGCATCGAGGACCCCGCGGACATCCTCGCGGACCTCGACGACGCCATCGCCGAAGCGACCGAGTAACCGACCGCGGAGGCGCTCTTCGCCACCCGGTTTTTTCTCCGCGCGCGTCGAGCGCCCCGTATGGACGACGTCGTCATCGTCACGGGCGGAACCACGGGTATCGGAAAAGCCATCGCGGAACGCTTCCGCGAGGAGGGCGCGGACGTGGTGATCGCTGGCCGGACCGTGGAGACGGGCGAGGCGGCCGCCGAGGAGCTCGACTGCACGTTCCAGCGCTGCGACGTCTCCGAGTACGCCGAGGTGCGGGCGCTCGTGGAGGCGACCACTGAGGAGTTCGGCCGCCTCGACGTGATGGTGAACAACGCCGGCATCGGCCGCACCGGCACCGTCGAGGAGACGTCGCTCGACGACTGGCAGGACGTCCTCGCCGTGAACCTCAGCGGCGTGATGTACGGCTCGCGGGCCGCGCTCCCGCACCTCCGCGACTCCGGGGGCTGTATCGTGAACGTCGCGTCCATCTACGGCCTCGTCGCCGGCCCCGGGTCGGCCGCGTACTCCGCCGCGAAGGGCGGCGTCGTGAACCTCACGCGCGAGATGGCGGTTGACTACGCGAGCGAGGGCGTGCGCGTGAACAGCGTCTGCCCCGGGTTCGTCGAGACGCCGATGACGGACGCGTTCCTCGACGAGGAGGCGTTCTACGAGTTCGTGCGGAACGAGACGCCGATGGGGCGGGTCGCCCAACCCGAGGAGATGGCGGGCATCGTCTCGTTCCTCGCGAGCGACGACGCGTCCTATCTCACCGGCGCGAACGTCCCCGTGGACGGCGGCTGGACCGCGCACTAACGTCGCCGGAACGGCCGCTCCATCTCGGCGAGGACGGCGCGAGCGCGCTCGTCGCTGCGCGCGTACGACCACCACCCGGTCGCGAGGAAGCCCGCGCCGGCGAGCACGAAGAACGCGGCGACGGCCGAGGCGACGATGCCGTCGAAGAGGCCGAAGAGCGCGACGCCGAAGAGGAAGGACGCGAAGCCGGTGCGGATGTGCGCGAGGATGGTGCGCTCGCGAGCGAGGCGGTTCTGCTCCTCGGCGAGGCGGAGGCGGTACGTCTCGGCGTCCGGGTCGTCGCTCATACGGTGGCGTCGGCGCGAGCCCCCGTATCGCTTGCGCCGCTACCGGTACATCTGGTCGTCGGCGTCGTCGTAGCCCAACGGCGACTCCCGTTCGGCCGCGGTGGCGGTGCGGTCGGCGAGCTGCTCGTAGTACGCGCGCAACTGGTCGCCGAGCGCTCGGAGCTCCGTCTCGTCGACGCTCAAGTCGTAGGCGTCGTGGAGGCCGTCGAGGAGGGTCAGCGCCGCGTCGACGTCCGGGCCGGGCGGATGCGTCGGGGTGACGTAGACGCCGACGTCGGGCGCGTCGGCGTCGAGGCTCCGAGCGACGAGTTCGCCGACGACGCCGTCGAGGAAGCCGCCCTGGAGCGGGTTGAAGACGCCGGCCGGGAGCCGCTCCGTTCGATAGGCGTCGGTGGCGACGTGGAAGACCGCGTGCTGGTCGGGGCTGTGGCTGAACGGCACGCCGTGCAGGACCGCTATCTCCGCGACGTCGCGCGCCGCGCACCAGTCGAGGAGGGTGTCGGCGTAGGCGCGCGCGGCGTCCGCGGGGACGAACAGTTCGCCGACGAGAACGGTCATCGGCGCGTCGTCGAGCGCGTAGAGGCGGCTGTGGTGGCGCGGCACGCCCGCTTCGAACGGCGCGATGGCGGGGAGGGCGTCGGTGTCGACGCGCCCGATTCGGGTGGAGGCGAGGTGGCGGACGAGGTAGTCGGCGGCGGTGACGCCGGCGAGGCCGAGGTGGGACTGGCCGACGACGAGCGTTTCGCCCGTCGCGCGGTCCGCGTCCGCGGTCACGTCGAAGGCCATGGTGGACGATGTCGCGGCGCGCGACCCTAACGCTTCCCCCAAATTTCGGACAGCGGGCCGCGAGCGAGGGGGGGCGGGGCGAACGTTGAAGCCGGCGGCGCGAGAAGCCGCGTCGATGACCGCGCGTCCCTCGCTCCGGTCGTTCCTCGCGTACGTCGGCCCCGGCTTCCTCGTGAGCGTCGCGTACATGGATCCGGGGAACTGGGCGACGAACATCGCGGGCGGCGCGCGCTACGGGACGGCACTCCTCTGGGTGGTCGTGCTCTCCTCGCTGATGGCCATCGTCATCCAGGTGGTCGCGGCGAAGGTGGGCATCGTCGCGGGCGCGAACATCGCGCGGCTCTGCCGGCGGCGCTTCCCGACGCCGCTCGTCTACGTCTCGTGGGGGGCGGCGGAGCTGGCGATGATAGCCACCGACATCGCCGAGATCGTCGGTGCGGGTATCGGCTTCCACCTCCTGCTCGGCGTCCCGCTCGCGGGCGGCGCGATCGTCGCGGGCGCGCTCTCCTTCCTCCTCCTCGCGGCGCGTTCGGCGTACAAGCGCGGCTACCGGTCGTTCGAACTGCTCATCGCGGCGTTCGTCGCGGTCATCGGGTTCGCGTTCCTCTTCGAACTCGTGCTCGCGCGCCCGGACGCGGGAGCGGTCGCGGCGGGGCTGGTGCCGTCGCTCCCGGACGCGGGCGCGCTCTTCTACGCCGTCGGCATCCTCGGCGCGACGGTGATGCCACACTCCGTCTACCTGCACACCCAGCTCGTGCAGGACCGCCGCGGGCGCGCCGAGGAGGCGAGCGACGCGGCGGCGATAGAGCCCCAGATCTTCTCCGACGGCGGGGTCGTCGACGACCGGACGCACTTCCGGCTGGAGGCGTTCGACACGGGGTTCGCGCTCTTCGGTGCGATGTTCGTGAACGCCGCGATGCTCGTCGTCGCGGCGTCCGCGCTCTTCGGGAGCGGCGTCGCGACCATCGAGGCGGCGTCCGCGACCCTGCAGTCGGTGTTCGGTCCGCTCGCCTCCGAGGTGTTCGGGCTGGCGCTCGTCGCGGCCGGGCTGTCGTCGTCGTTCGTCGCGACGATGGCGGGCCAGACGGTCATGGACGGCTTCCTCGACCTGCAGATTCCGGCGTGGGCGCGCCGGCTCGTGACGCTCGTGCCGTCGCTCACCGTCGTCCTGCTCGGCTTCGAGACGACGACCGTTCTCGTCGCGAGTCAGGTCGCGCTCTCGCTCGAACTCCCGTTCGTCCTGATTCCGCTCCTCTGGTTCTCGACGCGCCGGGACCTGCTCGGGGACGCGGTGAACCGGCGCTCGACGACCGCGCTGCTCGCCGCCATCGTCGCGCTCATCGTCGGCCTGAACGCCCTGCTCATCGCGAACACGTTCGGCCTCACGGTGTAGGCGCGCCCGACGGAATCGCCCGACGATGGCGTTCGTCGGAACGTTCATTATCGGTGATGTGAGAAACGTAGACGATGTCAGACGAACCAGGGAATCTGGGACGACGGAGCTTCGTGAAGGCGAGCGGCGTCGGCGCAGTCGCCGGCGTCACGGGGCTCGCCGGCTGCGGCGGGAACTCGGACGGCGGCAGCGACACGAGCGGGACGACGACGGGCGGCACGTCCTCCAGCGGCTCGTCCGAGACGGTGACCATCGGCGCGACGCTCCCGCAGACCGGCTCGCTCTCCTCGAGCGCGAAACTCATCGAGACGGGGTATCGACTCGGCGTCGAGAAGATCAACGAGAACGGCGGCATCGACGGGAAGGACGTCGAGTTGATCATCCGCGACGACGAGAGCACCGCGAAGAAGGTGCGTTCGAACCTCCAGCAGATCGTGTCGAACAACGACGTCGACATGCTCTGGGGCTCCTTCTCCAGCCTCCTCGTCACCGCCGGGAGCGCGTACGCCGAACAGCAGAAACTCCCCTTCCTCGGAACGACGTTCGCGTACATGAAGCCGCGCGTGGAGCAGAACTACCAGTGGACGTTCGCGCCCTTTGGCACCAGCCGCGACTTCGCGCGCGCCACGAAGGCCTGGTTCGACTCCATCGAGGACGGCCCGCAGCGCGTCGCCATCTGGGAGCTCAACACCGGCTGGGGCGCTGAACTCGCGGACTACTGGGAGGAGAAACTCGGCGGGAACGGCTACGAGATCGTGCTCCGCGAGAAGTACGAACTGGGCGCGAAGGACTTCTCCACGCTCATCTCGCAGACGCAGTCCGCGGACGCGGACGCGGTGCTCTCGAACCCGGTGCCGCCGGACGGCATCACCGCCGTCAAGCAGATGAAGTCGCAGGGCTGGACGCCGAAGCTCGTCGACTTCATCCGCGCGTTCGACCCGACCGCGTGGCACTCCGCGCTCGGGAAGACCGGCGAGTACGTCTCCAGCACCGGCACCGGGTGGCTCCCCGGCCTGGACACCAACGGGACGGAGGAGCTCATCCAGCGCTACCGCGATCAGGACGGCGTGGACTCGGACGCCGTCCCGCTGAACATGGTCGGTGACGGCTACTCGGTGACGCAGGTCGCCGCGACGGCGCTCCGCGCGGCGGGCTCCACGGAGAACACGGCCATCCAGGACGCGCTCCTGAACGAGACGTTCGACACGGTGCTCGGCGAGTTCGGCTTCAACGAGCACGGGATGGCGAAGGAGGGGCAGCTCGTTCCGGCGGTCGGCCAGTGGAAGGACGGCGAGCAGAAGCTCGTCCACCCCAACCCGGACGGCCCGCACACGATGGACACGGTCTATCCGATGCCCGACTTCTCCGAGCGGTAGATCCCGGTCGGGTCATCGACCCGACGAGAATTCATTGTCGCGGCGTGCGTACTGCACGCCATGGACGAGTACGACTTCGCCGTCGTCGGCTCCGGCTCCGGCCTGGACGTCGCGAACGCCGCCGCGAACCGGGGTGAGTCGGTCGCCGTCGTCGAGCGCGGGCCGCTCGGCGGGACGTGCCTCAATCGCGGCTGCATCCCGTCGAAGCGCCTGCTCTACCACGCGGACGTCGTCGAGACGGTGCGGCGCGCGGGCGAGTTCCACGTGGACGCGACCGTCGAGGGCGTCGCGTTCGCGGACATCGTCCGCGAGGTGACGGAGGAGGTGGACGCGGACGCCGAGTCGATACGGCGCGGCCTCCGCGGGTCCGAGCGACACGCCCTCTACGAGGGCGAAGGGCGGTTCGTCGACGAGCGCACGATAGAGATAGCGAGCGGCCCGGATCGGGGCGAGCGGTTCCGCGCGGACACGGTGCTCGTCGCCGTCGGGACGCGCCCCGCGATTCCGCCCGTCGACGGCCTCGACGACGTCGACTACCTGACGAGCACGGAGGCGTTACGCTTGGAGACGCCGCCCGACCACCTCGTCGCCGTCGGCGGCGGGTACGTCGCCGCGGAGCTCGCGCACTTCTTCGGGACGTTCGGGAGCGACGTCACCATCATCGGCCGACGCCCGACGCTCCTCCCGGACGCCGACCCGGAGGTCGGCGCGGCGTTCACGGAACGCTACGCCGAGCGGTTCACCGTCCACGCGGGCTACAGCGCGACGGCCGTGGAGGAGACGCCGGACGGCGTGCGCGTCACCGCGCGCGCCTACGAGCACGGCGCGGACGGCGGCCTCGTCGAGGGCGGGGAGACGGTCACCGCGACGGGGGACGCGCTCCTCGTCGCCGCCGGCCGCACGCCGAACACGGACGCGCTGAACCCGGAGGCGGCGGGGGTGGAGACGGACGACGCGGGGTTCGTGGAGACGGACGAGTACCTGCGAACGACCGCGGAGGGCGTGTGGGCGCTCGGGGACGTCGTCGGCGAGTACCTCCTGAAGCACAGCGCGAACCACGAGGCGCGCGCCGTCGCGCGGAACCTCTGGGGGGACGGCCTCGAACCAGTGGACTACACGGCGATGCCGTTCGCGGTGTTCGCCGCGCCGGAGGTGGCGGGCGTCGGCGCGCGCGAGGACGAACTCCGCGAGGCAGGCCGGGAGTACGCGGTGAACACCTACGAGTACGCGAACACGGCGCGCGGGAGCGCGATGCACGCCGACGGCTTCGTCAAGGCGCTCGTCTCGCTCGACGGCGACATACTCGGCTGTCACGTCCTCGGGCCGGACGCGTCGGCGCTGATCCAGGAGGTGGTGGTCGCGATGAAGGCCGGGAGCGGCACCGTCCGAGATATCCGAGAGGCCGTCCACGTCCACCCGGCGCTCCCGGAGGTCGTCCAGCGCGCGTTCGGCGGGCCGTTCGAGCGACGCGGCTAGTCCTCGCGCAC
>Ga0207755_100927_pt1 | contig 10420 bp, 13 predicted proteins | sample A23P2SouthBayCA_FD_187734 | JGI IMG/M metagenome (GOLD analysis project Ga0207755, IMG submission 187734) | Aerobic enrichment media microbial communities from Bioluminiscent Bay, La Parguera, Puerto Rico - A23 P2 (SPAdes) | ecosystem: Environmental > Aquatic > Marine > Unclassified ...
TTCGATGACGGGTGCGTCGGCGTCGACGGGGACGCGCGCCGGGTCGAAGACGGGTTCGCCCATCTCGACCGTCACGTCCTCCGCGACCTGCGCGTGCCGGGTGCCCGCTTGCGTGTCGAGCATCACTTCGTCCGCGCCGGTGCGTTCTGCGGTCCACTTCGCGGCACAGCGCGCGCCGTTCCCGCACATGTCCGCCGTACTCCCGTCGGGTTGGACGAGCGTCATGACCGCCCGCGGCGGCGTGTAGGCGTCCTCGATAGCGAGGAAGAGTACGCCGTCGATGCCGAGGTCGGCGCAGAGTGCCTCTGCGAACGCGCCCCGGTCGGAGACGTGGTGTTCGTTCGCGTCTACTATCGCGAAGTCGTTGCTGGTTCCGTGGTGTAGTTCGTAGGGTATCATACTTCGAGGGTGGTGAGGTCGTCCAGTGATTCGCGCCGTCGGACGAGGCGGGCGTCGTCCCCGTCCAGCGCGACGACTGGGGGGCGGGGACGAGAGTTGTAGGTAGAAGCCATTTCAATGCCGTACGCGCCAGCGTTCCCGATGGCGAACAGGTCGCCGCGTTCGGGACGCGGGAGGTCGCGGTCGGTAGCGAGAACGTCCGCGCTCTCGCACACGGGACCGACCACGGACGTCCTTCGGAGCGGCCGGTCGTCGGCGTCCGATGCGAGATTGCGGACGGCGTGGTAGGCGTCGTAGAGAGCGGGCCGGAGGAGCGTCGTCATCCCCGCGTCGACGCCGGCGAGACGCGTGTCTCCCGCGGATTTCGTCGTGTTTACGCGCGTGAGGAGGACGCCGGCGTCCGCGACGACGTACCGTCCGGGTTCGAGGACCAATTCGACGTCGAGGTCGGCGAAGGCGTCCCGGGTCTGGGCGGCGACCGCGTCGAGGTCGAGCGGTTCTTCGTCTTCGCGGTAGGGGACGCCGAACCCGCCGCCTGCGTCCACGAAGTCGAGGTCGACGGGACTCTCGCGCACGACGTCGGCGAGCACGTCGAGGACGCGGCGGTGGTTCTCGAGGTCCCCGTCGGTGAGGAGGCCGCTTCCGGTGTGGGCGTGGATGCCGACGACCTCGAAACCACGGGCGTCGGCCGATTCGATGACTGCGGGAACGTCCTCGGCGGGGATGCCGAACTTCGCGTCCGCGCCGGTCGCGACCTCCGCGGAGTGGCCCGCGCCGACGCCCGGGTGGACGCGAACGCACACGCGACCCGAGAAGCCGCGTTCCGCCAGTCGGTCGAGGGTGTCCCGGGAGCCGATAGTGACCGTTGTGGCGGTCCCGGAGAGCGCGTCGACGGCGTAGTCGAGGTCGCGAGCGGGCGGGTTCACGGGCGTGTAGTGGACGTCTTCGTGGGCGAATCCGGCGTCGAGCGCGCGCTTCAGTTCGCCCGCGCTCGCACACTCCGCGCCCGCGCCGACGTCGGCGAGCGCGGCGAGTACCTCGTGCCCGGCGTTCGCCTTCACCGCGTACAGCAGATGTGCGTCGCCGAACGCGTCGGCGAGGCGGCCGTAGTTCTCCCGCACCCGGTCCAAATCGACGACGTAGACGGGCGTGCCGTGCGCCGACGCTAGCTCGCGGAGGCGGCCCGCCGACCAGTCCGCGAGGCGTCGAACCATCTATCGAAGCGCCTCCTCTCGCTGACTCGCCTCTAGAGTCTGGTTCTCCAGTTCCGTCGCGACGACGGCGGGCTTGTACGCCGCGCCGGGGATGATGTCTCGGTCGCTCACCGAGGATTCGACGAATCGCGCGAACGCGCGGCGCTCCGGCGGCAGTTCGCCGTAGAGCACTTCGTCCTCGACGAGGTCGTAGACCGGGATGCGCGGCGACAGTAAGGTGTTCTCGCCGACGACGGAGTTCTCGCCGACGACGAACCCCGAGGTCACCCGACAGCCAGCACCCAGACTCACGCCGTCCTCCACGACGACGGGCGCGCTCTCGACGGGTTCGAGGACGCCGCCGATGAGCGTGTTCGCCCCCAACTTCACGTCGCTCCCGATCTGCGCACACGACCCGACCGTGTCGCAGGAGTCGACGAGCGTGCCGTCGCCGACGTGCGCGCCGACGTTCACGAACGCGGGCGACATCAGGATGGCGTCGGACCCGACGTACGCACCCCGACGAATCACCGTGCCGTCGGGCGTGTTACGGGTGCCGCGCTCGCCCAAATCCGCCGTGTCGCGGAGCGGGAGAACGTCGTGGTAGGTGACGCCCCCGTACTCGCGAGCTTCCGTCTCGCGAAGCGCGAAGTTCAACAGAATACCCTGCTTCACCCACTCGTTCGCCTCCCACGCTTCGCCACGCTTCTCGGCCGCCCTGATGTCGCCGGCTTCGAGGGCGTCGAGGAACGCGTCGAGCGTCTCGCGCGCCTCGCCCGGGGATACCTCCGTACTCTGGTGTCGCTGCCACAACTCACTGATTTCCGTTTCGAGACTCATAGGTTACCTGCGATATCCGAAAACTGGTAGTAGTCCGCTCGTGCGTCCTGTACGTATCGTGCGGCGTCCAACGCGCCCGCGGCGAACACGCCCCGGTCGCCAGCGCGGTGCGTGAGCGAGAGAACTTCGTCGTTCCCCGCGAGGAGGAGTTCGTGTTCGCCGGTCACGTCGCCGGCGCGTCGCGCGTGGACGCCGATTTCCCCCTGCTGGCGGGGCGCGTACCCATCGCGGCCGTGGATTCGGTCGGCTTCCTCGCCGCGCGCGTCGTCCACGGCGTCGAGGAGTCGCTTTGCGGTGCCGCTGGGGGCGTCGCGCTTCCCGTTGTGGTGGGTTTCGGTGAGTTCCGCGTCGTACTCGGGGAGCGCGGAGACGGCCACCCCAACCACGTCGAGCAAGGCCTGCACGCCGCGGGAGAAGTTCGCGCCGCGGACGACCGGAATCCGGTCGCCGGCGGCCCGGAGTTCGTCTTCCTGGTCGTCGCTGAATCCGGTGGTGCCGGTGACGACGGGCACGCCCGCGTCCGCCGCCGCGCGGACGAATCGGATAGCGGCGTCCGGTACCGAGAAGTCGACGAGCGCGTCCACGTCGCCCTCGGCGAGTGCGTCGGAGAGCGCGTCCGGGTTCACGACCCGGCCGTCGAAGTCGACCTCGTTGGGGTTGCGGGACACCGCGAACGCCACGTCCACGTCGCGTTCGGCCGCGGCGGCGAGGACTTCCCCGCCCATTCGGCCCGTCGCGCCGGTAACGGCGACCCTCACGCGGTATCACCGTCGAGGTCGGAGAGAACTGATTCGAGCAAGTCGATGGTGGCGTCGTCCGCGCGCGAGAGCGGGTCGCGGAAGTTCGCGGTGCCGTGGCCGCGGAGTTCGAGCGCGTGCTTGACGGGGACGGGGTTGCTCTCGGCGAACAGCGCGCGGAAGAGCGGCCCGAGTTCGTGGTGGACGTCGCGGGCGGCCGCGTACTCGTCGTCCGCGGCGCGGTCGACGAGGCGGACGACGCGTTCCGGTTCGACGTTCCCGGCGACGCTGATGACGCCCGTACCGCCGACGGACATAATCGGGAGGGTGAGCGCGTCGTCACCAGAGAGGACGGCGAAGTCCTCGTCGCGGGTGCGTTCCGCGACTTCGCCGATGCGGCCGAGGTCGCCGCTCGCGGCCTTGTACCCGACGATGTTCTCGTGGCGGGCGAGCGAGACGGCGGTGTCCACGGCGATGTTCCGTCCGGTGCGGCCGGGGACGTTGTAGATAATCTGGGGTGCGTCCACCTCGTCCGCGATGCGGCGATAGTGGGCTTCCATCCCCGCGGGTTCGGGGCGGTTGTAGTACGGGCTGATGAGGAGCACGGCGTCCGCGCCCGCGTCGACGGAGCGCTGAGCGAGCGAGACGGCTTCGTGGGTGGCGTTGCTGCCCGCGCCCGCGACGACGGGAACGTCCACGGCGTCGACGACGGTTTCGACGACGTCGATGTGTTCGTCGTGGGTGAGCGTCGCGGACTCGCCGGTGCTGCCGACGGGGACGAGGCCGGTGACGCCCGCGTCTTCGAGGCGGTGGGCGTCCGCTGCGAGTTGTTCGTGGTCGATGCTTCCGTCCGCGGCGAAGGGAGTGACCATCGCCGGGAAGACGCCTTCTGTAACGTTTCGTGTCATGTGTCTCGGGGGGTGTAGTGTAGTCGGGTTCGGTGCGGGTCGAAGGTGACCAAGCACGGGGTGCCAGTCCGCGCAGAGTCAGTGCTACGCCCGTTTGCGTTTGGGTTTCCCCGAGCGTGTCGAGAAGACGGGGCTGGCGCTCTCCCTGTCGACCGGCGTCGCGGAGTGCGCCAAGCACATACACGGGCAATCGGCGCGCATGCTTAAAGCCGTACCGCCGGCCGCAACGTCTGCCGACCACGTTTATGTGTCCGGTGGTGGATTCTGTGAGTGGATGCTCGTCCTCGGAGACGCACACGCGAACACGAACGACCGACGGCGCTCGCTCTTCGCCGCCTATCGCGCGAGCGACGCCGACGTCGCCATACAGGCAGGCGACCTCTATCACTACCGACTCCCGATTCCGACGTACTTCATCGCCGGGAACAACGAGGACTTCGACGTCATCGAAGCGCTCCGTAACGGCCGCCTCGAAAGCGAGGACGTGAAGAACGCGCACTTGCTCGCGAGTACCGCGGTCGAACTGCAGGGACTCCGGGTGGGCGGACTCTCGGGGAACTACGCGCCCACGCGGTACGACTACGCCCGCGAAGACCTCGCCGAAGACCGGCGGCGACACTTCGTCCGCGAGGACGTGGAGGCCGCGAAGAAACTCGACGTGGACGTCCTCCTCACGCACGAGGCCCCGCACGGCACGCCCGTGGAGGAGGATTACGACGTCGGCTGTCGGTACGTCGACGAACTCATCGAAGCGACGAATCCCGACCTCTGCCTCGTCGGTCACCACCACGAACACACCGAGAGCACGTTCGTGGGGTCGCGCGTCGTCACGCTCGCGCCCGCGTGGGAATCGTACTACGACCTCGACCCCGAAACGCTCGCGCTCACCCGGCACGCGACACCGGACGCGTGACTTTTAGGCCTCGCTATCGCAGGGAGAGTATGACCGATATTCACGCGGACCAGCGAGTCGCAGTTCTCGCCGACTCGCAGAACCTCTATCACTCCGCGCACAGCCTCTACTCGCGGAACGTCGACTACTCCAGTCTCCTCGCGAAAGCCGTCCAGAACCGCCGGCTCACGCGCGCCATCGCGTACGTCATCCGCGCGGACAGTCCGAGCGAGGAGTCCTTCTTCGAGGCGCTCGTCGACATCGGGTTCGAGACGAAGATAAAGGATATCAAGACGTTCGGCGACGGGTCGAAGAAGGCCGACTGGGACGTCGGGATGAGTCTGGACGCGGTGACGCTGGCGGACCACGTGGACACCGTCGTCCTCTGCACGGGCGACGGCGACTTCTCCCGGCTCTGTTCGCACCTCCGCCACGAGGGCGTCCGCATCGAAGTGATGGGCTTCGGCTCCTCGACCGCCGACGAACTCCGTGAGAGCGCGGACGCGTTCATCGACCTCTCGGAACGCGAAGAGACCTTCCTGCTCTAACGCGCGCCGAACGCGCCGACCGCCGCCGCCAGGGTCACCAGCACGGTGGACTGAACCACGGAGACGGCCACCAGCACCGGAAACGACGGCAGGTCCTGTTCCGCGTCGAGGCGGTTCTCCGCTGTCGACTGCACCGTTCGAATCGTTCGCGGCGTCACCCAGAGGAGACCGGGGAGAGAGACAAATGTCAGAAGCGCGACGAGTTCCCAGTTCACGTCACCGCTGACGCCCGCCACGGCAAAAGCCGTTTCTGGCCGTGCAACGCGGCGTCCACGAATCGAGACGACACGCTATCGGCGTCTCGTCAGTCCGACCGTGCGAACCGAGGTGAAAACGGGTGTGTTAGACGGAGCGGCCTCCCTCGCTGGTACCGAGAAGGAGGCTGCCGCCTGCGAGGAGGAGTGAGGCGACTGCTGCGCCGCCGAGGGTGATGGTCGAACTCGCGTCTCCGATGGCGGTCCAAAGGATGAGAGCCGTGCCGACGGCGAGCAGGACGCCGCCGCCCATTACTTTCTGCTGTTCCATTGGGTGGTCGTAAGTGAGCATTCCATATAAGCCCATCTCCATTCACTCCGACGGGGTTTTAGCGGTCGCGGGCCGGGTTCGCGTATGGACGATTTCGCGGTGCTTCGGCGGAAAGCCGAGTACCAGTTCGGGCGCGGGGCGGACGCCGCGTTGTTCCCCGAGGATGGTGAGTTCGAGGTCGACCGGTCGGCGTCCGGGCGGCCGCGACAGGTCGCGGGACCGGAAGGCCGGCTGATTTCGGTGGGGATGGACGGCCGGTTCACGCTCGGGCTCGCGGGCGGTCGGCGGTTGTACGACGAACTCGACGCGTACACGGTCGTGGTGGGTGACGAGAGCGAGCCGTTCGTTCGGGAGGGGAAGAACGTGTTCGCGAAGTTCGTCGACGACGTGGACGAGGACGTGCGGCCGGGCGACGAAGTGGTGGTCGCTCACGAGCGCGGTGAAGTCATCGCAGTCGGGCGGGCGGAACTCGACGCCGAGTCGATGCGGGAGTTCGAGACGGGGATGGCGGTGCGGGTGCGGGAAGGCGCGACGTGAGTTAGGGGAACCCGCCACGTTTTTTGCCGCGCGGCGTGAGTCTCAGCGTATGTTTGGAGGAGGCGGCGGCATGAATCCGCGTAAAATGAAGCAGATGATGAAACAGATGGGTATCGACGTCGACGAGATCGACGCCGAGGAGGTTATCATCCGCACGAGCGACGGGAAGGAACTCGTGTTCTCGGACGCCGACGTGACGCGGATGGACGCGCGCGGACAGGAGACCTACCAGATTATCGGCGAACCCGAGGAACGCGAGAGTACCGCGGGCGCGGTCGAGTCCGGTGAGGGAGAAGCGCAAGCAGCGGAAGCGGGCGACATCACGGACGACGACGTGGAACTCGTCGCGATGCGCGCTGGCGTGAGCGAGGACGAGGCGCGAGAGGCGTTGGAGGCGACCGGCGGCGACCTCGCGACGGCGATCGCGCGCCTAGAGTGATTCTGGTCGTTCGGGACGACCGCGAGTTCCTCTGCGAACCCGGTGCGGAAGTGCACACGGACCTCGGCGTCATCGACGTCCCGGAGGACGTGGAACCGGGCGATAGCGTGGAGACGCATCTGGGCGAGGAGTTCCGCGTGCGCGGCCTGCGAGGACCGGATTTGTTCGACCACATGGAGCGGACGGGCGCGCCGATGATGCCGAAGGACATCGGTCTCGTGATGGGCCACACGGGCATCTCGCGCGGCGACCGCGTGCTCGACGCTGGCACCGGGACGGGCGTCCTCTCGGCGTACATGGGCCGGGCGGGCGCGAACGTCACGACGTTCGAGCGCAAGGAGGAGTTCGCCGAGGTCGCCCGCGAGAACATGGAACTCGCCGAAGTCGCGGACACCGTGGACGTGCGAACCGGCGACCTCGTGGAGGAACTCGACTCCCTGGGTACGTTCGACGTGGTGACGCTCGACACGCCGAACGCGGACGAACTCCTCTCCGACCTCCCCGACCACCTCGTCTCCGGCGGGTTCGTCGCCGTCTACTCGCCGTTCGTCGAGAACGCCCGCGACTGCGAACTCGCCGCCCGCGACGCGGGGTTCGAGGAAGTCTCGTCCCGGGAGACGATTCAGCGGTACATGGACTTCGACGACCGCGGCAGCCGGCCGAGCACGGCCGGCGTCGGGCACACCGGCTACCTCCTCTTCGCGCGGAAACCCTAGGCTGGATACCACAATCCACTTATCTTCTTTCTGTTATTTTCGGGTATGCATCGCCGCTCGTACGTGGTCCTCACCGCGTCCCTCCTCACCGCCGGGTGCACCGGCAGGCCGACCGACAGCACTCCGACGGACACGACCCGAACCGAGACCGACGACACCACGACGTCGAAAAACCAGACGACAACGACCTCCGACGGCTACACCGGGTTCACCGCGAACGTCGCGGACGAGAAGGTCGACCAGACCACCAACCCGCCGACTGTCCCGTCGGGCGAGCCGATACGCATCGAGTTCACCGCGCGAAACGAGGAAGGAGAACGGACGTCGTACACGCTGGTCGTCCAACTCCAAGAGTACGAGACTGACGGCGGGAGCGTGAGCGTGGTCAGTCGAGAGACGCTGAGTCGGTCGTCGCTGACCGTCGAAGACGGCGCGAAGAAGACGGGGACGACGGACGTCACCGCGAACGAGACGGGCGAGAACTACCGCTTCGCGTTCCTCTGGTACGAGGGCGACGCGCCGGAGTCGCCCAGCGAGGACACCGCGGCCGACTCGTCGCACTTCCCGATGCAACTACGGGACGCCTGAAAACCCGTCACCGATCGGCGCTCGCTGGTCGTTCGACGACCAACGCGTCCGGAACCCGAAACTCTGCGGCCGCTACAGGATGGTGCCGTGCTTCTTGTCCGGCACGTCCTTCTCCACCGTCTCGTAGAAGTCGAATCTATTGACGAGTTCCTCGCGGAGCGTGCTCGGCGGGACGATGTCGTCGATGACGACCTCGCTCGCCATCCGATGCGCGTCGATGTCTTCGCGATACTCCTCGCGGAGTTCCTGTTCTTTCTGGCGGCGTTCCTCCTCGTCGTCGATGGCGTTGAGTTTGTTCGCGTAGACGGCGTTGATGGCGGCTTCGGGACCCATGATGGCGATTTCGCCCGAGGGGAGCGCGATGGTGGATTCGGGGTCGTAGGCGGGCCCGCTCATCGCGTAGATGCCCGCGCCGTACGCCTTCCGGACGACGACGCACTGCTTCGGGACGGTGGCGGCGGAGGTGGCGTAGATCATCTTCTTACCCTTCTCCAGAATCGCGTCCTTCTCCACCTGACTGCCCGCCATGAACCCGGGGGTGTCGGCGAGGTAGAGGAGGGGAATGTTGTACGCGTCGCAGGTCCAGACGAACTCCGCGGCCTTCTCGGCGGCGTCCGGGAAGATAGCGCCCGCGCGCTGGTCCGGCTGATTCGCGACGATGCCGACCGGCCGCCCGTCCACGCGCCCGAACCCGGTGAGAATCTCCTTCCCGTACTCCGATTTGAGTTCGAAGAAGGAGTCAGCGTCGACCACGCGGTCGATGACCTCGTGCATGTCGTACGCGCGGTTCGGGGCTTCGGGGATGATGGCGTCGATACCCTTCGGCGACTTCGCGGGCGGTGTCCCGCTCGTCTTCGGCGGTTTCTCGTCGCTGTTGTTCGGGAGGTATGAGACGAGTTGGGAGACGAGTTCGCGCGCGTGCTCTTCGTTCTCGGCGACGAGGTCCGCGCTCCCGGATTCCTGGGCGTGCATCTGCGCGCCGCCGAGGTCCTGCATGTCGATCTCTTCTCCAGTGACCATCTTCACCATCCGCGGGGACGCGATGGCCATCGCGCTCATCCCCTCGACCATCACGGTGAAGTCCGCGAACACGGGCGTGTACGCCGCACCCGCGATACACGGCCCGTACAGCACGCAAATCTGGGGGACGCGGCCGGAGAGCTGACTGTGGTTGTAGTAGTACTTCCCGATGCCCTCCCGGTTCGCGAAGAAACCGGTCTGCTGGTCGATGCGGCCCCCCGAGGAGTCCATCAGGTAGAGCACGGGCTTTCCGGTCTTGAGCGCGCGCTGTTGCATCCGGAGGAACTTCTCGACGCCCTTGGCGGCCATCGACCCCGCCTTCACGGTGAAGTCGTTCGCCATGAAGTGGACGTCGCGGTCTTCGAACTCCGCCGCGCCCGTGATGAGGCCGTCCGCGGGCAACTGGTCGTCCGCGTCCCACTCGGCGAACTTCCCGTCCTCGAACTTGAGTCCGTCCTCGCCGAACCAGAGGTCCATCCGGTCGCGGACGAACAGTTTCCCCTGCTCGGAGAGCCGTTCTTTGTACTTTTCGGGGCCGCCGCCGAGGATTTCCTCGATTTCGTCCCAGAGTTCGTCCTCGCGGTCGGTGGGTTCGTACTCCTGTTCGGGGACGTCGTCCTCGTCCGGGCCGTCGTGGGTCGCGGCGGGCGACGATTCGTCGCCGACGTAGACGGAGACCTCGTCTCGGTAGTGCTCTGCGAGCGCCGCGGCGACGGCCGCAGCCTCGTCGGCGGTAGCGTTTGCGCCGATGCGAACCTTCATACTCGGGTGGTTCGGCCGACCTGCTTGAAACGGTTTCCCATTTTACCGTCAGTTGGTGCCCCGGCGTTCGACGTTCGCCATCACTTGCTCCGCGAACCACGTGAGCGCGCGCTCGTCGTCGCTCGTGAACGACCGGTCCCGGTCGTCTAACACGCACACCATTCCGAGACAGTGACCGTCCGCGGTTCGGAGCGGCGCGCCAGCGTAGAAGGAGAGGTCGTGGTCGCTCTCGATTGCCTCGCGCGAGATTCGGTCGTCTTCGTCGAGGTCCGAGATGACGAGCGGGCCGTCCCGGAGGATGCCGTAGGTGCAGACA
>Ga0207755_100928_pt1 | contig 10417 bp, 9 predicted proteins | sample A23P2SouthBayCA_FD_187734 | JGI IMG/M metagenome (GOLD analysis project Ga0207755, IMG submission 187734) | Aerobic enrichment media microbial communities from Bioluminiscent Bay, La Parguera, Puerto Rico - A23 P2 (SPAdes) | ecosystem: Environmental > Aquatic > Marine > Unclassified ...
CTCCACGTCGGCTTCGTCGATTGTGCGGCCGTCCCGGCTCTCCACGACGACGGTGTGGTCGTCCGGGTCGAACCCGCGATTTCGCAACTGGGCGCGCACCGCGTACGTGTCGGTGGGGAAGTTGAGTTCGTCCACCAGCACGAGCGGCTCTTCGAGGCCGTTGAGGAGCGTGCCGACGAGGGTGTGGATGTTGACGGTGGTGCTGTTCGCGGCGACGACCTCGTCCTCGCGCGCGCCGACGAGCGGGGCGAGTCGGTCCCCGAGGTGCTCGCCGAACCCGAACCAGGGCGGGTCGCCGTCCGTCCACCCGCGGATGCCGAGCGTCCGCCACTCCTCCACCACGCGGTCGAGTGCGCGTTCCGCGTCCTCCGAGAGCGGGCCGAGCGAGTTCCCGTCGACGTAGTAGTCGTCGGCGACGTCGAAGCGCTCACGGAAGTCGGTGAGCGGGTCCGCGTCGTCGCGTTCTCGCGCGGCGTCCCGTGTCGTGTCCATGGACGTGCTTGGACCGGCGTCGTCGTAGTTGTTTGTCATTCGGTGAGGAAGGAGAGCGGGAGCGAGTCCGGGATGCGGTCGTCGCTGCGCGCGCGGGAGACGGCGTAGACGAGGAGGCCGAGCGCAAGCCAGACGGCGAGCAGGAGGACGTTGTTCGCGAGGAGGGCGTCGCCGACGCGGCCGGCGGCGAGCAGGTCGAGCGCGTGGCCGAGCGACGAGAACGAGAGCGTCTGCCACGCGAACACGGCCATCGCGGCCGCGCTGAACAGGCCGATGACGCCGAGCGCGGCCGGGGTGAGTTGGATGTCGCTCTCCTCGTAGAGACCGGGGTTGACGTGGGGGAGCGCGACGGCGGAGAGCGAGTGCGCGAGGTACATCAGGACGAGCGCGGCGAGCGCGACGTTCAGCGCGTAACTGAACGTGGACGTGGCGACGAGCGCCGTCGAGATGGCCCACGTGATGGTGAGGCCGACGTCGGGCGTGCCGAAGCGGTCGTTGACGTGCGTGAGGAAGTCGGGAACCAGTCCGTCGCGGCCGAGACTGTAGAGAATGCGCGACGGCGCGACGTACCCCGAGTTCGCGGTGGTGGCGTACGCGAGGATGCTGCCGACGGCGACGATGCCCGCGGTGCCGACGGGGAAGTAGACCGCGGCGGCGTCGGTCAGCGGCGTGCCGGACCCCGCGACGTCCCGCCACGGGAGGACGCCGAGGACGACGACGCTGACGAGGAGGTAGAGCGCGCCGACGAACAGCACACTCCCGGTGAACACCTTCGGGAGCGTTTCGCGGGGGTTCTCGGTTTCGCCCGCGGTCTGTGCGAGCGACTCGAACCCGATGTAGGAGAAGAAGATGGCGCTCGTTCCGGCGACGAACGGCGCGACGAACCCGCCGCCGAACTTCTCCGAGGGGAACAATGGCGTGAAGTTCCCGGGGTCGACGTAGAGAACGCCGGGGACGCCGAGCAGGAGGAGGATGGCGACGAGGAGACCGGTCATCGCGGCCTGCGTGCGCCCGAAGACGTCCACGCCGACGAGATGGACGAGGTAGAACGCGGTGAGGAAGACGACCGCCCACGTGGTCGCCGAGAGGAAGTCGAAGGCGGGCCAGTAGCCCATCGCGTTCCCGAACCCGGTCGCGAACACGGCCTGCGCGCCGATGAACGCCACCGTCTTCAGCCAGATGAAGACGTAGCCGACGAGCGTGGAGTTCCACGTACGCGAGATGTGCATGTACGCGCCGCCGGGGTGGTCGCCGAGCGGTCCGCTCATGTAGACGGCGTAGACGACGGCGGTCGCGAGGACGACCGGGACGCCGACGAGGAAGCCGAGCGGGACCGCCGGCCCCAGTATCGACGCGGCTTCGCCGGTGACGACGAAGATACCCGCGCCGATCATCGTTCCGACGATGACGGCGATGCTGTGTATCGAAGTCAGGTTCCGTTCCAGCCCTGAATCTGCCATTAGTGGCGCTCAAGGTGCGGTCGTTGATATGAGTGTGCAATTCAGTGCATCGACGGACACCCTAAGGTGTTGGCGTCCCTCTGTGGGGTCGTGAACGTCAAACGCGCGCTCACGGTTTTCGTCGCACTGTTCGCCGCCGCGACGGCGGTCCACTACGTCCTCTTCGGGAGTCTGCCGTTCGGGAAACCCCAACTGCTCGACTGAGAACGCTTACGGGGGTTCACGAAACAACCCTGGGTATGGTTCCCGCGTTCCGCGCGCCGTACGTCTACGCCTTCGCCGCGGCGTTCGCGGTCTGGATGGTCCCCGAGTTCGTGGGCACTCTCGACCGCGAGGACGACGGCCCCGACCTCGACGCCAAGTCCGAGTACGGTATCTACGCCGCCGTCGCCGTCACCGTCGCCGCGGGCGTCTGGCTCGCCGTCCGGTCTCCCGAGTGGGCGACGTGGAGCGCACTCGCCGTTCCCGCCTTCCTCGCAGGGGTCGTAGTGATGGTCGGCGGCGTCGCACTCCGCTGGTACAGCGTCCGCGTCCTCGGCGCGGCGTTCTCGCGGTCGGTCACGGTGACCGACGAGCAGGGCGTCGTCGACACCGGCCCCTACGCCGTCGTCCGTCATCCGACCTACACGGGTAGCCTCGCGACGCTCGTCGGCGCTGGCGTCGCGTTCGGCACGTGGCCCGCGCTCGTCGTGGCGGTCGTCGCGGGCGGCGCGGCCTACGGCTACCGCATTCACATCGAGGAGGCCGCGCTCCGCCGCGAACTCGACGGCTACGAGGAGTACGTCGAACGCGTCCCCTACCGGCTCGTCCCCGGTGTGTATTAGGCCGCCCCGTCCGTCGGACGAGTCGTGACCGAACTCGACTCCGAACTCGCCGCGGTCGTGCGGGACATCGAGGCCACCGGGGTGCCCGAGTGGCACGCGCTCTCCGTCCCCGCCGCGCGGCGCATTGAGGACGACGTGTTCACGAGCGACGACCAGCGCCCCGTCGACTTCGTCCGCGACCTCGCGCTCTCCGGGCCGCGTGGCGAAATTCCCGTGCGGGTCTACCGCGACGCCGACCCGCCCGCGCCCGTCCTCGTCTTCTACCACGGCGGCGGGTGGACGCTCGGGACGCTCGACTCCGCGGGCGACATCTGCCGCGAACTCGCCGCGAGAACGGGAATGGCGGTCGTTTCGGTGGACTACCGACTCGCGCCGGAGCATCCGTTTCCCGCGCCGCTCGACGACGCGTACGCCGCGCTGGAGTGGGTGGCAGCGAACGCGTCGGCGTTCGGCGGCACCGGGGAAATCGCCGTCGCGGGAACGAGCGCGGGCGGCAACCTCGCCGCCGCCGTTGCCCTCCGCGCCCGCGACGAGAACGGCCCGGAAATCGACCGGCAGGCGCTCCTCTACCCCATCACCGACCACTCGCTCGACACCGAGTCCTACTCTGAGAACGCCGACGGCCCGCTCCTCACGCGCGACGACATGGCGTGGTTCTGGGACCAGTATCTGCGGAGTCCGGTGGACGGCGCGAACCCGTACGCGAGCGTCCTTCGCGCGCCCGACCTGTCGGACCTCCCGGACGCGACGGTGGTGACCGCGGGCCACGACCCCTTGCGTGACGAGGGCGCGGCGTACGCCGACGCGCTCGCGGACGCGGACACCCCCGTCGACCACCTCCACTATCCCTCGATGGCGCACGGCTTCCTCAGCCTGACCGACGACGTTTCGAGAGCGGACGCGGCGATGGACGACGTGGCGGAGCGGTTGGTCTGACGGGAGGACCCGTCTCCGCTGCCGGATTGGGAACCGTTTAGGGCGCGCGTGGGAAACGTCTCGCACATGCAGGAGGCATACGTCGTGGGCGCGGCCCAGACCGACTACGGGTCGTTCCCGCGCGAGTCCTATCGTTCCCTGTTCAAGGAGGCCGTAGACGGCGCGCTCGCCTCCGTCGACGGGGAGTTGGGACCGGACGAGATAGACGAGGCGTACGTCGGGACGCTCGGCGTCGGTGGCCGCCAGCTCGGCCTGCCGGGGCCCGCGGTGACGGAGTACGCCGGCCTGGCGGGAACGCCGTGTACCCGCGTGGAGAACGCGTGTGCGGCGAGCGGAACCGCGATGCGTCAGGCCGTCCTCGCCGTGCGCGCGGGCGTCGCGGACGTCGCGCTCGCCGGTGGGTTCGAAGTGATGAACGACGTGTCGAGCGACAAAACGGGCGAGTGGCTCGGCGTCTCCGGCGAGACGGAGTGGGAGCGCATGGCGGGCACGACGTTCTCCGGCGTGTACGCGCAGATGGCGGACGCGCACATGGCCGAGTTCGGGACGAAGCGCGAACACCTCTCGCGGGTCGCGGTGAAGAACCACGCGAACGGCGCGAAGAACCCGCACGCCCAGTTGCAGTTCGAGTGCTCGCTCGACGACGCGATGAACGCGCCCGCGGTGGCCGACCCCCTCAATCTCTACGACTGCTGTCCGACCTCCGACGGCGCGAGCGCGGTGCTCGTCGCGTCGCGGGAGGCCGCGGAATCGCTGACGGACACGCCGATTCGCGTCGCGGGTGCCGGTCAGGCGAGCGGCAAAGTCGGACTGTTCCAGCGCCCGACGCTCACCGGGATTCCGGCGACCGAGAAAGCCGCCGAACAAGCGTACGGCGAAGCGGACGTGGGGCCCGAGGATATCGACTTCGCGGAGGTCCACGACTGCTTCAGCATCGCGGAACTCGTCGCGTACGAGGACCTCGGATTCTGCGAGAAGGGCGAAGCAGGCCCCTACATCGAGTCCGGCGCGACCGAACCCGACGGCGAACGCCCGGTCAACCTCTCCGGTGGCCTGAAGTCGAAGGGCCACCCAATCGGCGCGACCGGAGGCGGCCAGATAGTTGAGGTGTTCAAGCAACTCCGCGGCGAGGCGGGCGACCGACAGGTCTCGGGCCTCTCGCGCGGACTGACGCACAACGTCGGCGGGAGCGGTGGTGCCGTCGCGGTGCACGTCTTCGAGGAGGGATGGGCGTGAACGCGCTCGAATCCGCGGGCGTCTACACGCCCCGCGCACGGATTCCGGCGAGCGAACTCCACGAGGCGCTGACGAGCGTGAGCGCGCGCGGCGTCGACAGCAAAGCCGTCGCGGACGCCGACGAAGACGCGGTGACGATGGCGCACGCCGCCGCATCGGACGCGCTCGAATCGAGTGCCTACGACCGCGACGACCTCGCGCTCGTTTCCGTGGCGACCACGACGCCGCCCCTCGCCGAGGGCGATTTGGCATCTACTGTCGCGGAACTCCTCGGCCTCTCCCGCGAGACGGAGGTCGTCGCGCACACGCAGTCGACGCGGGACGGCGTGCGAGCGCTGCTGGACGCGGCGCGCGCGGACGGCCCGGCGCTCGCGGTCGCGGCGGACAGCCCGTTCGGCGACCCCACAGAGGGCGTCGACCACGCGGCGGGCGCGGGCGCGGTGGCGTTCGTCACCGGCCCCGACGGGGATGCGGAACTCGCGGATGTTTCGACCTATTCGGAGGACCGCCCCGGAGTCCGGTATCGGACGAGAGGTACCGAAAACGTGGAGACGTACGGCGCGACGGAGTACGAGCGCGACGCCTACCGGACCGCGCTCTCCGAAGCGGTTTCAAACTTCGAGGTGGACGCGCTCGCGCCGACCGCGCCGGACGCCAGCCTCCCCTACAGGGGTGCGCGAGCGGTCGCGGGGTCGCCGGACGTGTACGAGCGCGCGAACGACCTCGGGGACACGGGCACCGCCGGCCCGCTCTTCGGATTGCTCGCCGCGTGGGACGCGGGCGAGTCGGACGTCGCGGTCGTCGGGTACGCGGGCGGGAGCGCCGATGCGGTGCGGGTGTCGGGCGCTCTCTCCGTTCCTGCGGAGCGCGAGACGGTGGAAATCGGGTATCCGGCGTACGCTCGCAAGCGCGGCCACATCGGGGGTGACGCCTGATGGGGGCGTACGTCAGCCTGCCGACGTGGTGGCTCAACTCCGACGCGCGCTACCGCCTCGTGCTCGGCGAGTGCGAGGCCTGCGGCGCGATGAACTTCCCCGCGGAGGGCGTCTGCGCGGAGTGTAACTCGGACGCGGGCTACGAGGAGGTCGAACCCGAAGGCACGGGCACGATGCAGGCCGTCACGGTCATCTCCGGCGGCGCGCCGCCCGAGTTCGCGGCCTACCAGGACCGCGAAGGTGCGTTCGCCACCGGCATCGTCGAACTCGACGAGGGCGCACGCCTCCCGGCGATGCTCTGCGACTGCGAACCGGGTGAAGTCGAGCGCGGCGACCGCGTGGAAGCCGTGATTCGGAAGATCTACACGCAGGAGGGCGTCCCGAGGTACGGCGCGAAGTTCCGGCCCATCGAGTAGCCCTCCGGTTTTCGCGGGGAGGCGAACTACTATCTTCGTCCGTTACACACGATGGTCCATGAGTGACGCCAACACTCGTCGCGGCACAGGGCGGGACCGTTCTCACGTACTCGGGGGGTGGGCGTAGATGGGCTACGAACGCTCCGTTTCGGCGGACGCGCACGACCTCCTCCCGGAGAGCGTCTGGCACATCCAGATGCCCCAGATACGGTTCGGCCGGGACTCCGTTCGCGAATTGGGCCATCAGCTCTCGTCGCTCGGCGCGGACGGGGACGCGCGCGGGCTGCTGGTGACCGACGAGAACCTCGAATCGCTCGGACACGTCGACCGCGTGGTCGACCACCTCGAAGACGACGGCTTCTCCGTGGACGTCTACGCGGACTGCGAGCCCGAACCTACGGTGCAGGTGGCGGACGACTGCATCGACTTCGTGCGCGAGAACGCGGGCGACGATGGCTACGACTTCTACGTCGGATTGGGCGGCGGGAGTAACATGGACATCGCCAAAATCGCGCGCACGGTCATCGCGAACGGCGGCGAACCCCTCGACTACATCGCGGAACCGACCGGCGGCGGGAAGGCCATCGTCGACACCGGCGCGCCGCTCGTGCTCATGCCGACGACGGCGGGCACCGGCTCCGAAATCTCGCCGGTCGCCATCCTCTCCGTCGAGGAGAAGAACATCAAGGAGGGCATCTCGGACAACAAGGTCCGCGCGGACGCCGCCGTCCTCGACCCGACGTTTACCACGACGCTCCCGCCGGACCTCACCGCGAAGACGGCGATGGACGCCCTCGGTCACGCCATCGAGGGGTACACGACGCACGAGTTCGACTCCCTGATGCGTGCACAGGACCCCTCGGAGCGCCCCGTCTACGCCGGCCGCACGCCGCTGACGGAGATGTTCTCCGAGAAAGCTATCGACCTCCTCTCCTCGAACGTCCGCACCGCCGTCCACAACGGCGACGACCTCGAAGCGCGCTCGAACATGCTCCAGGGTGCGCTGTTCGGCGCGATCGCGGGTCTCACCGCGGGCGCGAACCTCGCGCACGCCATCGCGTACCCCGTCGGAAACAAGTACCACACCGCCCACGGCGAGACCATCGCGGCGCTCACGCCCGCGAGCACCATCGACTACAACTCCGCGAGCGACCCCGGACGGTTCGCGAACGTCGCCGAGATGTTCGGTATCAGTACGAAAGAAATGACCGACCACGCCGCCGCGGACGCGCTCAAGGCCGAGTACATCCAGCTACAGAAGGACCTGAACGTCCTTCCAAGTGGGTTGAACGAACTCGCCGGCATCACCGAAGACGACGTGGATTGGCTCGCACAGCAGACAGTCGACACCCAGGAACGCCTCCTGCGCTGCAACCCCCGGCCCGTCGAGAAGGAGGACGTCCGGGACGTCCTGCTCGACGCGCTCCACAACTGGGAGGACTAACGTAAATCCGCCCGCCGGACCTTCCCGGTCGTCGTCGTCGGCAACTCCTCGCGGAACTCTATCTCGCGCGGGTACTCGTACTTCGCGAGCCGGTCTTTCACGTACTCCCGTAACTCGGCGCGGAGGTCGTCGTCGCCCGTGTAGCCCTCCCGGAGAATGATGACGGCTTTCGGGACCTCGCCACGTTCGTCGTCCGGTACGCCGACGACGGCGGCGTCCGCGACCGCGGGGTGGCCGATGAGCGACTCCTCGATTTCCTCGGGGCCGATGCGGTAGCCCGCAGAGATGATCACGTCGTCCGTCCGTGCCTGGAACGCGAAGTAGCCGTCCGCGTCGCGCGTCCCCAGGTCCTCCGTCAACAGCCAGCCGTTTCGCACCTTTCGCTCGGTCTTCTCGGGCTTGTTCAGGTACTCCTTGAAGCACACCGGGTCGCCTTCGTAGCGCACCGCGATCTCGCCCACGTCGTCCGGTTCGGAGAGCGGTTCTGCGGTGTCCGGGTCGACGATGGTGACCTCGTGACCGGGCCCGGCGAGCCCCATCTTCCCCTCGCGGAACTCGGAGAGCGCGGTGCAGTCGCCGACGAGGAGGTTCGCCTCGGTCTGCCCGTAGGCCTCGTGGACGGTCGCGCCGTCGAACGCCTCCGCCGCCCACTCGACGAGGCTCTCGCCGAGCGACTCGCCGCCGCCGGTCACGACACGAACGGTGCTCGCGTCGTACCCGTCCGCGCCCTCGTTCATCAACAGTCGGAGCGCGGTCGGCGGCGCGAACAGGAGCGTCACTCCATAGTCCTCGATGACGGAGAGCGCCGCGGCGGGGTCGAACGGCCCGCCCTCGTACGCGACGACCTCCTGACCGTAGTAGAGCCCGGGGAACACGATGTCGAACAGCGACGCCACCCACGCCCACTCTGAGGGCGTCCACACCACCTCGTTTTCGAGTTCGAGGTTACAGTACGACGTGAGGAAGAGGGGGAGGTGTCCGAGGAGCATTCGATGTGCGTGCAGGACGCCCTTCGGGTTCCCCGTCGTCCCCGACGTGTAGATGATGATGCCGTCGTCCTCGGCGCTCGTCTCCACCGTCTCGAACGACGGCGGTTCGTCCGCGATGGCGTCCCAGAGGTCGACCTCGCCCGAGTCGGGTTCTTCGACGTCCACCGTGAGCACGGCCTCGAGCGAGTCGAGGTCGTCGCGCACGCTCCGGAGCGTCTCGACGTTCGACTCGTCCACGACGCACGCCACGGCGTCCGCGTCGTCCAGCCGATAGGAGAGGCCGTCAGTACCGAAGAGCGTGCTGAGCGGCACCGACACCGCGCCGAGTTTCCACGCGGCGACGTGCGCGACGACGGTTTCGGGTTTCTGCGGGACGTTCACGCCGACGCGGTCGCCGCGTTCGACGCCGCTCGCGCGGAGGTAGTTCGCGAGTCGGTTCGACGCGGACTGCAACTCCTCGTACGTGAACGTGCGCTCGCGCCCGTCCGCCTCGCTCGCGCGCAACGCGACCCGGTCTTCGCCGTCCGCCCAGCGGTCGCAGACGTAGTACGCCATGTTGAAATACTCAGGAATTTGCCATTCGAACGAGTCGACGAGTTCGTCGTAGTCGGTCCAGTTCTCCTCGTAGAAGTGATATGCGTCGAGGCGGTCGGGGAACGTCATGGCCGACCCCACGCGGACCCGTGCCGTAAATCTACGCCCGGACGGCGACTATCGCCGTACGGCAGCGACCCGGGTGGGGTGAACGCTGGTATTTAATAGGCGAGAAATAGCATACATTGGTAACCATGGTGTCGATACGCGGGTACGGGTCGTACGTACCCCTCTACCGCATCGAGCGGTCGTCGATAGCTGAACAGCACGGTGGATACGCTGGCGGCGGCGAGACAGCGGTCCCCGCACACGACGAGAACGTGACCACGCTCGCCGTGAAGGCCGGGAAGACCGCGCTCGCGCACGCCGACGCGGACGCGCCTGACCTCGTGTACGCGGCGACGACGAGCGACGACTTCGACGAGCGCGGCGTCGCGCCGCACGTCGCGTTCGGCGTCGGCGCGAACGAGGACGCGCGCGTCGGTGACTTCCAGGGAAGCGCGCGAGCGGCGACGGACGCCGTTCTCGCCGCGCGGGACGCCATCGAGGCGGGTCGCGCGAATACCGCGCTGGTCGTGGGAGCGGACGTGCTCACGGCGGCCGCGGGGACGAGCGCCGAGCAGACCGCCGGCGCGGGTGCGGGCGCAGTCGTCCTCGGCGACGGCGACGGCGTCGCGGACCTCGCGGATGCCGCGTCCGCCACCACCGGGTTCGTCGGTCGATTCAAACCGACGGACGCGACGCCGGAGACCGGCGACGGCCGGTTCAACCGCGAACACTACCTCGACGCCGTGACGAGCGCGGTCGGCGCGCTCGACGGCGAGTTCGACAGCGCGGCGTTCCCGGCCCCCGACGGCCGCTGGGGGCAGAAGGCCGCTGGCGCGCTCGAACTGAGCGCGGACCTCGTGTCGACGTTCGGCGAGGTGGGTTACGCGGGCGCCGGCGGCGTCCTCCTCGACCTCGCGTCCGCGCTCGACGGCGCGGACGCGGGCGAGAACGTGCTGCTCGCGGGCTACGGCCCCGGCGGCGCGGACGCGCTACGCATCGAGCGGACAACTGATTCGGTACCCGAGATGACGACGGAAGAATAC
>Ga0207755_100929_pt1 | contig 10408 bp, 10 predicted proteins | sample A23P2SouthBayCA_FD_187734 | JGI IMG/M metagenome (GOLD analysis project Ga0207755, IMG submission 187734) | Aerobic enrichment media microbial communities from Bioluminiscent Bay, La Parguera, Puerto Rico - A23 P2 (SPAdes) | ecosystem: Environmental > Aquatic > Marine > Unclassified ...
GGGCGGGACGAGCCCGCTTGCGGCGACGGCGACGATCGCCAGCCCGGCGACGCCGCAGGCACCGAGCGTCGCTCGCCGGAGCAGCAACGGCGCCAGCCCGGTGCGGACGAGCGCTCCGCTACCCCCGGAGAAGGGCGTGCGTTCGGTCAGCGCGTCGGTGTCGGCGTCGCCGTACTCGTTCGCGTAGTGGACGGCGACCGTGACCGCGAGCAGCGCGAGCGCGCCGGCGAGCACGCTCGACGTGAACGCAGCGCCCGAGGCGTCCGCCGGGGTCGATACCGTCGCCGACCTCGCGACCAGCGGCGCCCCGGCCGTCGACATCCCGACCCCCAGGAGGTAAACGAGGCCGACGAGTGCGACCTGGCTCGGCCGGCTCGCCGCCCACAGCGCCCACAGCCGCGGGAGCCGGTCGACGACGCGCGAGCGAACGGACGGGGGCGACACGACGGCGGGTATGGGCCACGCCCGGGTGTGTCTGTCGGTCACCGAAGGGTGGATGTCGCTGGCGCCCGAAACCGCGGTCGATGACACGGGCGGCCGCACTGGAGGGGTTCGAGACGTTCGTCGACCGGACGGCCGAGGCGACTCGGCGGGAGTTCAGCGTCGCGCGTGCGCTCCGGGGGACCGGACTCGGGCCCGGCGGCGTCCTCGTCGACCGGCTGCGCCGCAACACCGACGCGCTCGAGCGACGCGTCGTCGACCCGGAGCTCGCGGCCTACCGCGAGCGCGCGGTCGAGCAGTTCCGCGTCGTCCTCGACTACGTCGAGAGCGACGACCCGATCGAGGCGTTCGAGGCCGACCTCCTCGAACACGACAGCGCGATCGACGCCCTGGCCCCGACGGTCGGCCCCGACGAGCGCCGCGCCGTGGTCGAAGACGTCCTCGCTCGGCTCCAGCGGCTCGGCGACGGCGTCGCCCCGATCGTCGAGCGCCCCGAAGCGGCGTTCTGGCCGGCGGTCCGCGGCGCGTCCGACCGGGAGCGTGCGCTCACGCTCGTCGAGACGGTCGTACCCTTTACCGGCCCGCTCCGGCGCCACCGCGAGGCGCTCGCGTTCGAGGTGCGGATCGACCCCGACGACGTGCTCGGGGGCCCGCTGACGGGGACGCTCCCGTCGGTGTCGCTCGACTACACCGACGAGGCCATCCGAGCGATGCACCGCGCCGAACAGCGCGTCGTCCACGAGGCCAGGGCCGACGTGACCGAGCGCTTCGGCTGAGATTCGGGTCGTCGAGGGCCGCTCGGGACAGAGAAACGCGGCTTCTCGAGCGATAGCAGGGACCAAGCGTCTGGGGCCCCGAGAGGTATCTACGATGGAGTCCACCCCGCTAGAGTTCTCGCTGCCGAACGCGGCCGCGGGACCGGACCCGTTTTCGCTCGCCGGTCTCCCGTCGGACGTTCGGTTCGTCGTCCTGTTCTTCCAGCGCGACCACTACTGCACGAACTGTCGCAGTCAGGTGCGGGCGATCGCCGAGCGGGTCGACGCGTTTCGGACGCGCGGCGCCGAGCCCGTCTCGGTGGTCCCGGAGCCGCTCGACCGCGTCGCCGAGTGGCAAGCGGAGTACGACCTGCCGTATCCGTTACTGGCCGACTCGGAGGCGTCGGTCGCCGACGCGTACGACCAGCCCGTCCGCTTCGGCCTCCTCGGCGACTTCTCCGATTTTCTGGGTCGGATGCCCCGCGTCGTCGTCGTCGACCGGAGCGGCACCGGTCCCGAGGTCGTCTACACCTACAGCGGCCGGTCCACCTTCGACCGCCCCGAGATCGACGAGCTGCTCGACGTGATCGACGAGGGCCGGACCGCCGGCGGCGGCCCGTCTCCGGCGGAATGAGCGCCCGAGCCCACGACGAATGTCGACTGGCGCGGTCGTCGGAACTGCCCAGACAGCGTGAGCGTCGCGGTGAGGGCCCCGAACGCGTCCCGGACTCCGGTCGAATCACAGTGGATGAGTACCGGTGACAGCCCCAGCACCTGATGCCTCCTGTGGAGCTGTTTGCTCGTCCGTATCCGCCCGTCGAGCAGTGGCCGTTCGACCAGGAGCTGAACGTGGTCGAAATCGGCCACTCTCCTCGGATGTGCGGCATTCGGGAGTGGCGAAACGTTCGCGGGGGCCGTGGACACAGCGCGACTTCTCGTCACCGCCGAGACCGCTCAGAGACTGACGCAAAATGCGGCCCACCCACACGTCTGACGCGGGCAGTCGATAGTTCAGGGCTCGGTCGTTGGTTGCGCCGTCGCACCCCGAGTACACCGACAGCCTACTCGTGGCCGTTGATCTCGACCGGGCCATAGGGCGCTTCGAGGTACACCAGATCGCTGTCGGAGACGTCGATGTCGAGCGCTTCGACGGCGTCTTCGAGGTGTTCGCCGCTCGTCGTCCCGACGATCGGCGCGTCGACGGCCTCCTGGTGGAGGAGCCACGAGAGCGCGATCTGGGCCATCGTCACGCCCTTCTCGTCAGCGAGTTCCTCGACGCGCTCGTCGATCTCCTCGCCGCCGTTCGCGCGGTAGGTCGCGATCCGCTCGGCGAACTGGCTGTTCTCCATGTACTCCCCGCGGACGGTGTCGGCGAGTTCCTCGTGGGGCCGGGTGAGATACCCGCGAGGCAGCGGGCTCCACGGGATCACCCCGACCCCCTCCCGTTCGCAGAGCGGGAGCATCTCGCGTTCCTCCTCGCGGTAGACGAGGTTGTAGTGGTTCTGCATCGTCTGGAACCGTTCCAGCCCGAGTCGGTCGCTCGTCTGCAGGGCGTCGGCGAACTGGTGGGCCCACTGTGAGGACGTACCGACGTATCGGACCTGCTCCGGGCGGACGGCGTCCTCAGAACGCCGACGGCGTTCTGATGGGCTGCGCGAGAGCGGAGCTCTCGCGAACGTCGTCTCGCCGCGCGCGATCACGCTCCGGGGCTTCGCCGAGGCCGTCGCCGAGTGGTTCGGCCGCGAGGCGACCCTCACGTACCTCCCGTTCGACGAGTGGGCCGAGCGTCCGGAGTACGACGACGACGCCGTCGAGACGACCGAGGACCACATCCGTCACAGTCCGAGCATCAGCATCGAGAAGGCCCGATCGCGTCTCGGGCACGAACCCCGCTACTCCTCGCTCGAGGCGGTCCGCGAAGCGGTCGACGCGCTGGTCGAGTCGGCAGCAGTCGACCCCGGCGATTCCGGGTGGTAACGGACGCGGCGCGGTGAGGACATCGTCTCCTTTCTGCGGTCCGACTGCGTCGGGACGACAACGCTGAGGAATGTCTCCGCCACGAAAGTCCCTCTGAGCGTATGGGGGGTCCACACTAAGAGACTACTAGTACGATTCCACATCCCAGTCAATCGCTAAGTACACGTGTCGGACTTGTCTTTGACCGGATTCCAGCTTGGGACGTACACGGTATGACGGTTCCAAAGCTGTTCCTGGCGTGTCTCGAAGTGCGGTGCCGGCTTGACTGACGGAACAAGTTCCACCGTACTTTTGATGATTGATCCCCACGGAATTGTCTCGCCTTGTTCAGTCCAAAGTACAATTGGTGCCCCGTCAATTGTCGGAGGGTCGCCTGATATGTTGAATTCTATTTCCACCGTAGCTGGCAGGTCTACCGGCTCCCGTGCAATCCACCATGCTCTCCCGTTATACCCCTGTTTTCGGTATCGCTCGTCAAGAAGTGGTTTTGACGCATTCGGAAGAGAGACTCTCCACGAGATGCGATTAGATATCTCCTGCACAGCTCGCTGTTGGCTGCCCACCGTATCACCCTCCTTTGGTATCAGCCGGTCAGTCGTCCCTGGTGCAACAGCACCCCAGAAGAACAACGTCGTCTCCTGTGGAATCTCGATCTGGTGCGTACCACCATCAAGCGGGAGTTTGAGTTCAACAGACGGATGATCCATGGCAGAACTGGCCTTCAGGACCATTGTTTCGAATCCTATCGTGATTTATCTATCTGTCTACGGTAGTTTTGATCGTGCTCCCTGAATCCGGAACCGGCGCGATACAGATCGCGCCAATTTATCCTCAGACACGCAGTCCGGTACCTCTTCATCTTTGTCCATCTGATGAGGCAAATTCAAAATACCAACTTGCGAGTACACTCAACACAGGGGGAGAGTGCTACTGTGAGGTTTTGCTCAATGGACGCAAGCAGATTGATCTCGTTTGGATAGACCACGAGGGTAGTGGCGACTCTTCACGAACCGTGGGCATCGAAATCAAGACAGCATCTGAATTCAACCAAGCGAAACGCAAGCTTGAGTCGCAGGTCGAGGAATATCGCTCTCTGACTGTCGGCGACCTTACGAATGCAACTGTCGTAGCAGGAGATTCTATTATGCTGGCAGACGAGACGTATGTCTTCGACGAAGTCTGGGTCGTCGCTGTAGGCGACCAGGACCGATGGAATCTTCCCTGGCGTGAGGATACTCCTGAAGACGGATGGTTAAACTATAATCCAGTCACTGGCCGGCTAACGTACGAGATTGACGCAACACCGTGCAGAGATACCATTCCTTTCGATTTCAAACAGCGAGCCACTGAGGCGCAGTACACAGCTCTCCTGTGGAATCGGTACCAATCGTCTTCAGAGGCACTCGTCGCCGCTGAGTCATGGTTCTCAAAACCGCGAGATAGACTTCTCAAGGAGGGAGATCTCATGTACCGAAAAGGGAAAGGCCAGAGTGGTAAGACAAAACGAGCGGATTTGGTTGTGAGTAAGTATTCTGAGGTAGATCCACTTAGAGATGACTCTACAATCCGGGGGCTAGAAGTGAAGTCTTCGTTCAATGCAAATACGCGAGATCGACTCAACGATCAACTTCCGCTCTACTGTGACTCTGGTCTCTTTTCAGAGGTGTATCTCGCCGTCCAAGATGACGACCGGCAAGCAGCGACATCGTTCCTCGAAACTAATCATCCACAAGTCGGACTGCTAGCGATGAATCTAGTGGATGAAGGTGTCTCTCTGATACGGCAAGCTACACCACTCGAACTGAAGAGAATCCCCGTCGGACGATGTCCCGGGTCGAACACTGAGTTTCAGTTGTAATCGTCAGCTTCCGCGACCGGACGGTGAGCATCGACGAGAGGCTGCAAGAGGTGTGGCTCCCTCACGAGACCGGTGTCTCGCTCACCACGCATACCACGACGAGCACAAATAAGTGGCAATGACCGACCTCAGGACGGAGAGCGCCACGCCTGTAGTGCCCCGAACCCCAATTTGAACTAGCAGATCCTATCGGGTCTCGCCTGAATCGTCCTCGCGGGGTGGTCGTTGCGAGAGTGCATCGAACCGGTTCTGTGCCTGTTCGCTACGTGTTTCACTGAGTGCTTCGTCGTAGTCCACACCAACGAGTGTCTCGTCAACGAGCTCGATCTGCAGAACTGCATCGGCACGTCGAGCCGGTTCCGGAAGGTCGTGCTCGTCGACGATGAGCCCATACAACTCCTCGTCGCCGTCCACTTCCAACGTCGCCAGCGAGTCTTCGATGCGGTCGACGACTGCCGTGTAGGTACCGTCTGGGATCATGAATACGGCTCTCTGAGGACTTCCTCGCCGTCCGCTGTAGTCACGATGACTGTATCGCCGCCGTTGTTCCAGATCGGGGAGCCAGCTCCCCAGTAGAGATCACTGTCGGTATCGGTCCCGCTCCCTGTGTGGAGCGTTACGGTCGCGTTCGGGGCGAGGGTGACGCCGTCGGGAACCGTGTACGTGTGATCTGCGGTATCTGCAACAGTCCACCCGCTTAGCTCGAGGCTATCGTCGCCGGTGTTCCGGAAGACGACGTACTCGTCGTTGAGGTTCTCGCCGTCGTCGCCTGCGGCGTCTGCGTTGACAGCGTCGAGGGCAAGCGTAGTATCGGCGTGTGCTGTCTCGGTCCCGCCATCGGTCGCAATGGGTGGCCCCTGCGAGGAATTGCTGCTGCCGGTGATCGTCGCTCGAGGCGCGACTGGATCCGTCGTCCCCGGCTCGATCGGCGTTCCATCACGGATCGACAGCGGGTCGGTCGGCGCCGCCTGCTGTGTCTTGACCGTTACCTGCGCTCCGTCACTCGTGAGAACAATATTCCCGTGTGTCGCCGTCCAGTAGGCCGGGATGGAGCGGTCGGCGAGGCGCTGGAGGACCTCCTCGTGAGGATGGCCGTACTGGGAATCGTTCGCGCTGGAGATGACAACTGCTTTCGGACCCACCGCATCGAGCAGTGTCGCGCCGGTGCTACTCCCACTCCCGTGGTGGCCCGCTTTCAGCACTGTCGCCCGAAGTGTCGCGTCGTAAGTGTCGACGAGATACTGCTCCTGGTCGGCCTCCGCGTCGCCCGTGAACAGGAACCGGGTCTCCCCGTAGGTGAGCGCGAGCACGATACTGTTCTCGTTGCGGTCGCGATCGTCGAGATACGGTTCGGGCGGCCCGAGCACGTCGACCGAGACGCCCCCGAACGGGAGCGGGTCTCCCTCACGCGTCTCGTAAAGCGTGACGTTGTGTTGTTCGACGGCATCCAGATATGCCTCGTACGTCTGTGTGCTCGCCGCGATCCCGGGGTCGTAGATTGCGCCGATGCCGCGGGCTTCGGTCTCGTAGTAGTCGATGATAGCCGCGTTCCCACCGATGTGGTCCGCGTCGGCGTGGGTGACGACGAAATGGTCGAGACGGCTGATATTGTGACGGGTGAGGTACTGGAGCACGTACTCCCCGTCGGTTCTGAAGTCGCCGGAGTCGATCAGCATCGTCTCGTTCGTCGGGCCGACGACCAGCGTACTCACCGACTGGCCGACGTTGATGAAGTGAACTTCGAGAGTTCCGTTCGGTGTCGTCGCCGTCTGGATCGCAGTGCCTGGGTGAGTCGAGGGTGGCTGGTCACTGGGAGACGTGCCCGACGGGTCGTCTCCGACCCCGGTATCGGATTGCGTGAACCCGACGCAACCCGAAAGAACGACGAGCACGACGACGAGACCGACGAGAACCGGTCGACGGCGAGTCACGACACTTCGTAGGTGCGTCGACTGGAATAGTCTTGTGTTGGGGTATCGCGTGGCTGACGCGACCGGCCGTAGGCGACCACCACCGGCCACGGGCCGTGACGGTTACTCGCCTGCGTCGGTCTGTGCGGCCTCGAACTCACTCGCCCGCACCCGGAGTGGAAACCACCCCTCCTCGTCGATCCCGAGCAATGCTTCAGAGAATCCCTCCTCGTCGTCGCCGGCCTTGGCCGTCCGGATCCAGTTTACCTCCCGCTCACTTAGCCCGAACCAGTCAGCCAGCTTGTCGGTCTCCTCTTGCACCCGATGGATCAGCGTGAGCGAACACAGATCCGCGATCGTCTTCGCCTCGGGCGTGAGCGCGAACTCGCCACCAGTTTGGCTGATGAACTGCAGCGACAGGTCGTAGTGGCGACTGTGCCGGACTGCCGTCTCCAGAAACTCCAGTGATGTGGCGTCGTTCAGCAGGTAGTGGGCCTCGTCGATAGCGAAGACGACTCGCTTGTCCGTTCCTTTCGCCCGCTCGTAGACGGCGTTGAACAGCACCTGCATCATGAGACTCGTCTCCGAGCGGCCGGTGGCCCCCTCTTCCTGGTGGAGGTCGAGATACAGTACAGGTGAATCTACATCGAAGCTCGTCCGCTGGGCGAGGTTGGCGAGGTCGCCGCCCTCGCGAAAGGAGGGTCGGAGATCCGTCAGCAGCGTCTGGGCGTCGCTCCGGACCTTCTCCTGTTCGCCCTCGGTGGCGTACCCGAAGTCTTCTGGAGAATCGAGCAGGTCTTCGAGGACGCCGATTACGTCCCGAACCGTCGGCGAGTCATTGTCGTGGGTCGACGGGTCCTTGCTGATACCCTGGCGTTCGTATGCTTCTTGGACCGCTCGCCGAAGTGTCTGCTTGCGGTCGCCGAGCGGGTTCGCGGCGACGTGTTCGAAGAACGTCTCGAAGAAGGTGAGCACCCACGAGAGTTGCTCGGCCCACGGGTCCAAGTCCGGTACGTCCCGCAGTACTTCCTCGGGCGTCGCGCGGAGTTCGAGCGGGTTGAGCCCGCGGGTCCCGCCGACGGTGATCCGCTCACCCCCGAGTGCGTCGTTCACACCGGAAAACCCACCCAGCGGGTCGAGCATGATGATGACCGTATCCTGGTCGTACATCGCTCGTCGGAGCAGTTGGAGTTTCGTCGAAAACGACTTCCCGGCGCCGAGTTGCCCGATGACCATCGCACAGTAGCCCGTCTCGCGTTCGAAGCGGTCGAGAATGAGCGGGCTCTCGTTCAGCGCGTAGGTGCCGTACTCGATACCCGGTTCGGCGAACGCGCCAGCGACGAAGGGAAACATCGCCCCGACAGCGCCGGCGAGCATCGGTGTCGTCGTGTCCAACGACTCGTTGAGTTTGTCGACGCCGACTGGGCTGGCCGAAACGAACGAATCGAGTTGTGTCCACCGCGGCGTCACCGGCGTGAGGTTCGTCGGGGATTGACGAGCCGTGTTCGTGACGCCGTCGGCGTTGAGGTCGTCGGGCGTTTCGCCCTGGACGGCGAGGTACATCGAGACGTCGAACGCGCTCATCGACGTGTTCCGGAGCGCGTCGTACAGCGCTTGGTAATCCTGTAGGTCCTTTGCGACGCCGCGGGCGCCGGCTTTCCGTTTCTCTTCGAGGTACTCGCGGTCGGCTTCTAGATCCTCGATCGTGTTTTCGAGGGTGTCTAGCGTGGCATTCGTATCCCGGGGCGAGATGTGGAGACTGATGTCCGTTCGGCGGGTCGCTGCAGTGGAGTACAGCGTCTCGAAGAGGCCATCTCTGGGGCGATCAGGATACTCCCCAACCCACAGCGTTCTGGCCCACTGGTCGCCAGTCCGGACGGCGTCCGGTTCGGTCTCGATACTCGACGGCGTGACCACCGTCTGGTGGATATCCGGAATCTCCGGGACTGAACTGTCCTGGTCGTCGACCGAGTCGTAGTCGACGCTGATCCGGTCCGTGTCGGCTGTGGTGTCGCCGTCCGATTCCGTCTCTTCGCTGTCGTCGGGCTCGGAGTGACGGTCCGTGTCGTCTTCATTTGAGTCATCTTCGCGGGTCGGGATCACAGATAGTAGTGTCTCGATCATCGGTCCGGTCCTCCGACGATCCCATGGGTGCGAAGCACCTGATCGAGATTTCCGTAGTCCTGTGACTCGTCGCTCCAGTACTCGCCGACAACTTTGGTTGCCTCGGTGGCATCGATCCGGTGGGCCGTACACCCGTCGATGTTCCGGAGCCCAGACCGTACTCTGGCGAGGCGGTCGTCGAGTTCGTCGATCAACGCTTCGCGTTCGACGGCTTTTCGTGGTGCGAACAGTTCTCGGATAAACAGGCCGATGACTGGCAGGTCAGCGAGCTGTTCGGCGAGACTCGCCTCTTCGAAGTGTACCTCAGCGGGTGTGACCGGAACGACGATGTAGTGGTCGCGAATGGTCATCCGCCGCTCGGCGAGTTCGGCTTCGTACCACTCAACGTAATGCTCGATGAGCGACTCGAGCTGCGGATTCGCCTCGACGTCGGGGTCGTCGAGCCGCGACTGGTATTCAGCGAGGTGCTCCTCGACGGGAAACGGCTGGGTCGTCGAGTAGATCTGGATGGGGAACTCGACGGTCGTGTTCAGGAAGTCCTGGAACGACTCGGATTTTTGGCCCCACTCCTCGTCGGTCGCTAACGCCATCGTCGGCGGGATGACTTGCACGAGGCCGATCATCGCGCCGTCGGTCCGCTTGATAGCCCCGCGATCGGGATACACCCGCTCTATCTGGGTGTACTCCTTGGCCGCCTCGTGGTCGATCTCACTGGAGCGGGTGTGAAAGCCCAGCATCGAGGTGACCCAGTCTGCGCTCGTCGTGTAGGCCGGCGTTAGGTAGACGAACACCGCCCCGACCGCGATCATGATACCCGCAAGCGGGAGCGTGAACGTATCCAGTTGATATCCACGCACGGCCAGATCTGAGGGCAAAACGAGCTGAACGAGGAGGACGACCACGACACCAGGGAATAGCGCGACTGCAAGGTCAGTCAGCGTGTAACTGCCCAGTAGTTTCGTGCCGGTACCGAGCGATTTCGGGATCCGTTTTGCGGGGTTGTGGTCTTCCATCGTTATCGAATGTAGCGTGGTTCGTCGTCGATTGCACTGCGTTCCTCGTCGTCGGTCGAACGGTCACCCGTCCGGGCCGGATCCCGGAGCGCATCGAAGTCGTCGTCGCGGCTGCTGGCGTCGCTCGTGTCCGATGCAATGGTTCCAGCGTCGTTGGTCGAGGTGTCTCCGGTCGTGGTTCCCGATCTGTCGGTGGAGCCGTCGTCTGCACGGAGAGTCGTGCTCTCGGAACGTTGGAGTGCCCCGCGGAGCCGCGACCCGGTGTTGTTGAGTCGCGAACCCGCGGCGTGAGCTCGGGAGGATCCCGACCCGAATACGGCCTGGCCGTCG
>Ga0207755_100931_pt1 | contig 10386 bp, 14 predicted proteins | sample A23P2SouthBayCA_FD_187734 | JGI IMG/M metagenome (GOLD analysis project Ga0207755, IMG submission 187734) | Aerobic enrichment media microbial communities from Bioluminiscent Bay, La Parguera, Puerto Rico - A23 P2 (SPAdes) | ecosystem: Environmental > Aquatic > Marine > Unclassified ...
GGGGGGGGGGGGGGGGGGGATAACTCATACGTTCGGCCATATACTGTAAGAGTACAACCAGCTGCCGTTGACGTGAAAACCTCTCCGTCAATTTGGTAGGTTCGGTAAATACAATCAGAGATAGAGCGTAACAAGTGTGGGTTAGGAGAGTCTGGTACCATGAGTTCGGATACAGGTGGACCAAAGTCTGATATAAGTGGAACACTCCCGAACCCTGGGACTCTCTCGCCCTCGAGGACATCGTCCAGGTCGTCCTCGTCGATCGCGCCGGCAGCCTCGCCGTTCTGTGTATGGTGTCTAAGCTCTGTCCACGCATCTTTCTGCGGATGGAACCCCGTGTATACTAGTTGGTTTTGGGTGGTGTTTTTGCGTGGACAGCGCTCCCGTCATACGATTCTGCGTGGACAGAGGTGTCCATGCAGTTTTCGTGGATAGTCGATCTGCGTGGACAGGTGATGAAAGTGCTCTATTCTGGCGTTATATGCGCCAAAAGGCCGCATTCAGTGAGCGTCTCTACCTCTATTTGTGTATTCGGCCTAGTTCCGCTCGAGCAACCCCGTTCTGTTGACTTTGACTTGCACTTGAGGACCAGAATCTGTGAGAGCCGCACTGTCTCGAGTTAGCGTCATGGACGGCTATACCGTCGGAATTTCAGCGTGGCCAGGGAGAAGAGAGGCGGTGACTGGTGAACCGATGGAATGATTGGGTGGTTCGGTGACGCCTCCTATCAAGTGTGGTTATTTCACTCACATGAATATGGCGACAAAGAATGTGTGACTTCAAGGACAGCAACCTCACGCCTTGACTACAGAGCGAGGTTATCAAATAAGTGAGTAGTGATACAACGCCCCATGGCCACTTCTTGCACTTTTTAGGCTCAATTGGACCTCTCTACGCTTTCAAGCCGCTCTTGAATAGAGTATCGCTTACGCTGCAGAGGTTCTGGTCAATCAATACAAAGTGGGTGACATTCATAGTGCGAAGTAGGAACTGCGTTCTGGCACCGTAGTCTGTGCTGGCACGCAGAAGGTGACTATAACAATGAAAATGAATCGACGTAACGTGTTAGTTGGTCTAGGAGCTCTTGTCGGTACTGGTGGAGTTGCTGTCGGTAGTGGTGCCTTCACCCAAACAACGGCAGGACGTACAGTGACGACGGAGATCAACGGTGACCAGGCGGGGGATGTCCAATTTATTAACCCAGATGGGACATACGCAACTGTAACTGATGGTGCTGATAGCGATTCTAATGCAGAATTTGACCTTACGTTCAACAACTTGAATGACGATGCTGTGTTTGAATATGAGGGTCTCTTCGGTATTACACTGCGCTCTGGATTAAATCCCGACAATTCAGACGCGATTGCCGACAGATATGAGGTCTATGTTGCCGATGATGCGGCTGATGTCCCAAATGGTGTTACTATTCCACCTGGTATCGGTACCGCTCTTGATGTTGTGGACAGCGATGGCGACACTCTTGTCGGGAGTGGCAGTAGCACTAATATCTCCTACGACTCCACCAACTCCGAATGGGGAAGCATATCAAATATAGGTGTGACTATTGATACTTCTGAGAGCAGTATTCCCGGGAGTATTCCTTTCGTTGTTGAGTCCAACCCCTCCTCCCCATAGCGCCGTCGACAGTCTATTTTCGATACTTCTCTATCACTTGACGTGAGGGTGTCTCTAATGCTAGCCTATAGCTGACGTTTTCTCGAAAACCCATTTTGTTGGCTTTGACCTTGCATTCGAGGAATGAAACCCCTGTTGTAGATACGTATCTCCGGTCGAATACGGCGAAAAGAGAGTTCGTCTAAATTAGGTTGGCTTCTCGAGCGTGGTCCGTTGCACAGCTCCGGCAGATCGTCACGTCGATGGATTCCTCTGGTAGTGCTGTGGCTTCAGTGGTTGATCCACAGTGACACTCGGCTTCGACCGCCTCGCCCCGTTGCTCGAGATCAGCCAGCTTGTTAGTCACACGTCGTTCGATACTGTCGCTCATGTCTTTCTGAATAGGGTGTGTTCGGTGTGCTAGTCGAACCGGCAGCTGTCGCGATGGCTCACGTGTTCTCTGTTGATCCCTTCGAGGACCTCCCGGCCACAGTCACGACAGCGGTAGTACTTCGATCCGGTCAACTCCCCTCGGTGATCGTACTCGAGGTGAGGACCACTCCATACGTCCGTGGTTTCGATAACTTCGCAATCGTCTTGAGTCGCCGTAGCGTTCGTTGACATGGGTTTCTTAGCTTCGAGACAACCCGGCCCGGTGTCACTACCACCGGGCGTTTCAACACACCCCTTAGGAGCCGGTCTGTCTCTACCAGTTGGTTACTCCCAACAGGCAATAAAGGTTACCAATTTGGCCAACCTAATGCGCACTACCAACAGGGATATGCCAATAGGGCGTTATCGTACGATTATGGCAGATCGAGAACGGACAGACTCTGGCCAATTCGTTGAAACAGTCACTCTCGAAAACGTCCTTGATGTATTCAACCAGGTACGCGGGCCTGTTGTTACCTCGAGCGACGTAGCAGACTCTCTGGAGTGTACGACCGAAGCCGCCCGGCAGAAACTCATTCGGTTGTACGATCAAGACAAGGTGGATAAGCGAAAGACCGGTCGGACTGTCGTGTATTGGCGCACGGACTCACAAAGCCACAGTACGCCCGTAGAACGATCCGTACCTGTAGACGATGTTTCCCCCGAACCAACTCCTGAGCCTCGAGAGAACGAACCAGCGGCTCAAGAGACGGACGAAATAACCGAACAACAGGTGAAAGATGCTCTCGAGGGGATCGACGTAACGGGCCGTGGTGCCGAAACCAAAGAGGTACGCCGTAAGGCGATTCTACACGCTTGGCGAGAACTCAGAGAGAAAGGAGAGGCAACGACTCAGGAACTCGCAAATAGCGCCTTTGACGAATACGCGGATCACCGTAAGTTCGGTTACGGAGAGAGTAGCAACCACTATCGGGGATACACGTTTTGGGACTCATGCGCTCGAGACGTTTTCAAGCAACTCCCAGGAGTAGAATCACCACCACAACGGGGTAACACGTGGTATTTCTCAGGTGAGTGAACCATGAGTGACGACGTAAACCCTGACGATCCCCGGCCCGAAGGCCATTACCCACGCTTTCGGTCGAACACATGGCACTACGTTCCTGACGACCTTGCACAGACTATCGCTCTTGGCCCAGGTGGTGACGGTAAACCCGGCCAAGATTGGGTCTTATCCTACACCCCCGAACGTGAGAACGACGAGGACCGCGAGAAGGTCTTTGTCCGACTTACGCCGAAGGCTCTCCATGAGCTGTATATCGAAACTAAGGACCTATCGAACGACGACCGAATGCACGGCCACAGTGCCGAGTGTGACCTTTGCGGGAAACAGGTTGATCTCGAGCGAGCGATCCCTAACAAACGCGACGAACCCGTACACCGGCACTGCTACAAAGAAGCCTACGGCGGACCAACGTGGCTTGAGAGATAACGATGAGCCGTGAGGAAACCGAACCGTCGGACGATAACACCAACCGACAAGCCGATCTTGGTGAGTTTTCCACCGACAGTGCCGACGGTGAGAACGGCGACGACTTTCAGGACTTGGTAGCTCACGTCAATCAATTAGCGGAGAACCAGCGAACACTCGTCACTGCCATTGAGGAAATTCGGGAAACAGTCGAAACCCACGCCGGCGACGATCCCGACAGTGACGATCTCGAGGACGTATCCATTCGCGGGTATCAGTGAGCACGTTGCGTTCCTATCGTAGTTCGACGTTTTGAGTGACCGCCGGTTCTATGGATGGACAATCAAAATGAACGTTCAGGGGAAGTGAATGACAGACTCAAAGTCAAACATGGCTCAGTGCTCAAAGTGTGGCACTGAGATTTCAGAGAACGCTGAACGCTGTCCACAGTGTGGATACGAGCCGGGGAGTTCGATACTCTCGAAACTCATCTATTGGATTTTTGCCCTTCCATGGGCGCTAGTGTTCGGGTTCCTGGCTGTGGTGAGTGTTGTCGGTGTTGTAATGGGCGAAATGGCCTTTGGCGAATTTATTGGTGTCCTTGTAGCAGTTGGGCTACTCGGTGGCCTTCCGTTCTGGTACGTCCGTCGGTATCGTCGACGAAAGCGAATGGGTCCGACCGAATAGATCACCGATCCGTAGCTGTCGCTCGAGAGTATGGAAAATGTGGGGGAGAGGCACCACTTGGACGTGTTAACAGACACTCCCCATCAACTTAACAACACCGGATATAGCTGTGGCTCATGGGTAGTAACAGCATAGGGCTTCTCAGGCGTCTTGCGACGCCGGAGAGGCACACTTGGACATCCCTACCTATTACGTCCATACTATTGAATGTGCCGGGTGACGTACAGCCAAAGATACTGGTAATTCACCTCACCCGGTATCTTTTTCTTGAAGGGGTGTTTATTGAGGGATAGACCGAGCGACGCCGGAGAGGCACACTTGGACACTGTTTCTCTCTCGGCCACTCACCTATGTAGGTGAGTGTATTCGCCGGTCGGTCAATATGACCGACGTAAGCCCACACACGAACGATAGGAGTATCGCCTGTAAGAACGGACGATCACCTGCAGGACTTTCACTCACCGATCAAACCTCTGCAGAGACGATTACAACGGTCGAACTTGATGGACGATCCCCAACCGACGTATGGGCCGATCTCTCGAGTTCCGATACGTTCCAGGCAGAGCTAGTGAACGCAGTCTTAGACGCCGGCCAAGAGAGAACCTATCTCGAGTATTACGACCGTCTCGAGAAGGCAGAGATAGATGCTTTGCACGGTTCTTTGCGGTCCTTGATTACACGGACGGCCAACGGTGACAAGTCTGCTCTGTGGTCGCTCCTACGCGAGACAGAGCAACTAGGGAAAGGACACTCAGGGATCACCGACGCGGTCGACGTAGCCCGACTGTTTGGACTTGCTCTCGAGAACGAACCTGACCGAGAGACACCGACTGTGGCTTTCGTGATTGATCCTGAGTTCCGAGAGCAACGGGCCAACCAACGGAGAGAGATATGCGAGATCGTTGCTGAACTCTCACAGGGCGTCGACGTTCATCTAGTTGGTACTACTCTGAGCCAACGGTGGTTACTCGAGAAACACCGGACGGACCTTCCCGTTAGTCGTGGGTGCATTACAACCCCCACACATGGCCCACTATCTGAGGCTATCGACAGAGCACTTGATGAACTCAACCCGGACGGACGGAAGGTAAAGATACTCCGTCAATTGGCCGATGAGCCGAATGGGACGTTATCCCGGCAGCAACTCGAGAATATCCATAACGTCGACCGTAGCCGTCTCTCACAAGTTCTTGTGGCCGATGAGAACTCACTCACCAACTTGGGTCTTGTAACAGAGTACGAATCAGGCAACGGTCGGAAGGTCCAACTACTCGAGGCTGGCCGTGAGTATCTGTCCGAAGTATCCCAACAGATTACCCTCAATGAGTCTGTTAGTGGGACCGGAAACAGCAACTCACAGACAACGTGTACACCCAAGAACGGGAAAGGGGATGGATGGGACGGCCAGTTTTATCGAACCGCCGGCCAGAGCCGACCAAACAAAGAAGCCACTGTTGCAACCGGCCAAGAGACGGACGTATGCATAGTGAAAGAGCCGGTGGAACTAGACCAAACGGAGAAAGAACGCAAGAGTAAGCTGGTTGAATACGACGAGGACCGCAACGTAGCCACCGTGAGTGTACGAGCCGGCGAGGGTTTACCCTACTTGGTGAGTGTTGCAACAGCATTAGCGACACCGTGGTTTTTGGACGATACACTCCCGAATGAGCGGATTACGTCTCTTGAGGAACCTGCTATGATCCTTCGAGAAGCCCGTAATATCGGGTGGCTCTCTGATAGAGCCTTAGACAATCCCGATGAACTCCGTAATGCTCTCGTCGAATGGAGCGACGATCTCGAGGACCTATCCACAGAGTTCCATCATGCAACAGGTGACGACAAGAAGGCTCTTGGATCACAGCTGATGAAAGAGAGTCACGGGTTAGCTGGTTCTATTGTCCACTTGTTAGACGCTGCAGGTATCGACATCGTCCGTGAAATTCGTGTTCCGAAAGGACGTGACGTGAGTAAACTCGAGAATCTATCTGAGTCAATCGCACGGTCGGCCCTGATTCAATCAAGATACGGTGTGTTCGCTCCATACAGACATATCCTTGAGACGGATTCGGGGAAACCACTACTCTCTCCCGAAGTGGATGCTACGGACCCTAATGGCTCTCTCATTGGTTCGTTCGTTATCCGGGGGAAAGACGTTCATCGACTCAAGCAACCGCTCGAGATGGCTCTTTCATCGCCCGGTGAGTTCTTGGACAATCTGCCGGCGTTCTCTATCCCTGTCTCTATTCGAGAAGCCGACCGGCGAGAGTTCTCCCTAACAACGACTCGAGTACTCAGGTCCAAGAATCTCCGTCCTACTCGAGAAGCCGTATCCATCCTTCATGCACTTACTGGTAGCCCTTACGACGTAGCCCGTGCATTGGACCAACTCAGGGCGGAAGATAGTGTTCGTGACGTTCGACCGGACGAGATTCGGTATGCATTAGGAACGCTCGAGGCTGAGAGAATCCTACCAGGACAATCACCGACGGTGTCGAAGGTTGTGTATGAACTCCTGCAGGCGACAGAGCCACTTACACAGGCTGAGCTAGCGGATAGGGCGGGAGTGTCGGCCCGTTCGGTTCGGAACAACAGGGACACTCTCGAGGCTCTTGGTATCGTCACTGTGGACACTCACGGGTGGCGGTTGAACTTGTCCTTCCGAACGACAGAGGAACGCCGTAATCCGGTGGTTCCTGAGTTCGTGGGTAGTGCGTTCATCGACGCTGTCGACGCCCTGCTTGAGACAAGTCTTCCCCCGGAACGATACGCCGATCCGAACGACGAACTCGGGAAGGTGCTATTCTGGCCGCCTAACCCGTGGGATTTGATCGACAAACCCGAACTCACTCCGTTGGTCAAGCTGGCCGCGCGACTAACAGGAACGGAACGGCCAGATAATGAGACAACAATCTCAGTCGGACCAGAGATCAATCAGGCTGCGATCACTGAACTAGAGGCTCCAGCGTAAGATGAATCAGTACTCACTTCCGGGCCGTATTTCGTCGGCTCACGAAACACCCCACGCCACGCTTAGTATGACTGAAATGCTAGATATGAGCATGGGTAGTTTAGCGGCAGATAGGCGACAGTCTTTGAACCCCGATTTTACCAAGAATTGGGGGTACAATGTCTGAGGAAAGCCTACGCGACGAACTTCAAAGTGAGAGAGACGAGGCTTTAGCGGTACTTAACGACATTACGGAACAGGCGCGGTACAAGTCCTTAGGCGACGGTCGAATCCGAAGCCCGGAAAAGGAGCGTATCAGGCTGAAATACCTCAGGTTGATCGTCCAAACGCAGGGTGAACGGCGAAAGCTCCTGCGTGACAAGGAACTTGAGGAACTACAGGAACGGCTCGAGCGGATCGAAGAACAACAGGGGATCACACAATGACCGGAAAACGAAACATCGAAAATCGGATTGAATCAGTCGAAAAGCGCACGAACAACAGCGATACCGACACTACAGATATTCCCTCTGTTGTGTACGACATGGGGAGTGAGTATCTCGACAAGAACGGTGAGTCGGTCCCAACCGACGGAGACGGCAATCCCATCGAACCACCGAATGACTCACTCGTGATTCTTGACGGTGAGTATGCCACCGATCCGCCTGGGGTTGAACCATGACTCGAAAGAGCAAGCGCGAGATAGAACGTGCTCTCGAGAGTCTCACGGACGATAACGGTGGAGACAATACCTCACCTGAGAGTCTCGAGGATACTCACAGAGAGGCTGTCCGTGAGGCTCTCGCCTATCGCTATCAGGGCGGTGAGTTAGCCGGTGATCCGTGGGGTGATCGTCACGAACGGCGGGAGTTCCTCGAGACAGCTGCCGGTCACGTCGATGAACCTCATTCGACTGTGCTCGAGGACTTCGCTAGTGGGATTGAGCCATGACACGTTGATCAAAGCGTGTAGTACGCCGAGTGTATCACTTTCCCGGTACTAACCAGCACTAACCAAAACGGGGAAACGGGGAATGTGTGAGACGGTCGAATACCCTGGATAACGACGATGGCACAGGGATACTACTTCCCTGCAGGGCTTGGTGGTTCAACCCACCAACAGCCATTTGTACCTTCACACTGATATAATTGTATGGCACAGAGTACTATTCGCAAAGACCTTCGGCGTGTGACTCGAGAACTTTCGGAAGATGAACGGAAACAACTCCTGAAATTTGCAAAACGGCTATCGAAGGGTGAGGCACGGGGCAAAACCCCCGAATCGCTATCTGAGCATGATGGCCGGCCCAGTTACCTAGCTCTCTCCAATCTTGGGGAGTACGAGTTCCAAAAGAAGCACGAAGATAACCCAAGCCTGTAGGCCAACGGGGATTGATCGACTCTCGAGGACTGTGTGACCGAGTTGTGACTATCGAACGTGAGAACCTGGAGAGAACAACTCCCTGCTATATCTCTACCTTGTGGCCAGAACCACTTAAAGCGAATACGGGAATGGGTTGTTACTGGATTCGGAGCAGATCGCCTGAGAGTGGCTGGTCTATTGCTTGAGGAAGACACACCAAGCTCATGAAGCAGATCTCTTCTAAACTTTGAGAAGAGTGATTGCGATAATCCCACTAGCGTTTCAAAATGAAAATGTCGGTTGCGGGTGGCTAGAATTCCGAGCATATATATTCCCGTTCTGTTCTGAAATTACATTTTCATCCTGGAGTATTTTAATATAGGTTCTGGCCTGTTCAAGTATCATCTCTTTCTTTTGTCTTGCCTTCTTAATATATCTATAAGAGTCTTCGAAATCCTCCCAGCCTTTTTCTATAGCAACTCTGCGTGCCATTCCGCCTTTTCGAAGTAACCGATTGTAGATTTGCTGTAGGAGAAAACTGGCTTGTCGTCCTGTCGAACCGGACGCCCTTCTATAGAAGCTATTTACATAATGCAATTGTACCCCTCCTCGGATTCGGGAGAGATACTGATCAGGAAGGTCTTCGGCTGCTTTTGCCATCACTGATGGGGGGCGTATCGTTTCTGCCTTTTGTTGGTTTTTTGCTGCTTGAATAAATTCCTCTCCGTCAAACGTTTGGCCATCAGCTGTCTCTAGAGGTGGTAGAATCCGTATGATTTCTCCCAGGTTGAACAGTTCTATCGTATCCTGAATTTGCGGGTGGCTGGTTTCACACCCCACAATAACGTCCGTATCAATCGCCAATGAGTTGAAATTATTTCGGACCTGGGTTTTCAAATTACTATCTGATCTTCGATTAATCAATATGGGGCTGCTTACTGGCTGCTCGTCTTGGTGCCGATCCCGGATTTGTTTGTACTTCTTAGAATGATTACCGTCTTTTTCCACGGATAGGTAGTCAGATCCGTTATAGACCTCGATTGGAATATATTCATCGCGCATCCTCATAAGACCGTCAAGCTGTCCCGTGAAACCACTAAGGTGATACGGGTAATTATTGCTCGGGAGAACTTCCATTCCGGTTATATTCTCGCCAATTTCATCATATATTTTGCAAAGGGAAGCATAAGCGGTGAGTTCAGAAAAGTCAGAACTCTCTTTGAAAAACAAATTCAGTTTTTCTGTAGCCTCTTTGATTTCGTCGTCGGGTTCCGGTCTAGGTTCTTCAGGTCGTGTGAGGAAGGTAATATCATTATTCCCCAGTCTCAGGCTGGTATTCCCGAGTTCTCCGTCCTCTTCAAGTTGATTCAGAATTTTATTGGAACGATCTTGGTAGATGTCAGCTTGCTCCAGTTCCAGTCTGAATATTTGCCGTGGCCATGCAGGACGGCTCTCTAACCTATTCTCAATGGTCTGTTTGACAAACCGTTGTTGCTGATCCCATGCCGAATTCATCTTACCCCTCACTTAAAGCAGACCGCCCCAGAGGGGTAGTTCACACCTGTGACGAACTCCCCTTGATTCTGCTTGTATAATTATCCCTGTATGTTCGACACAGTTGTATATAACGGTGATCGATTGAGTTAGAACTGTCCGATTGGTTCTTCAGTAGAACCTGTCTTCCCGTCAGAACCTCACCTTGTGGCCAGAATAATCTAAAGAAATGAATATATCTATCGGCCCTGGCCACGTCTGTGGGATGAGGATTTGAGTTCCTCAAGCAGAGATGACAACCCCCATCCGAGCCCCCAAATAACTCCGATGACGATTGTAAGGGCGATCCCTAGCTGCAAATTAAACGGATTCATCATGGATGTGAAATTGTGCGAGAATAGTGAAAACTTTGCAGGGT
>Ga0207755_100932_pt1 | contig 10364 bp, 9 predicted proteins | sample A23P2SouthBayCA_FD_187734 | JGI IMG/M metagenome (GOLD analysis project Ga0207755, IMG submission 187734) | Aerobic enrichment media microbial communities from Bioluminiscent Bay, La Parguera, Puerto Rico - A23 P2 (SPAdes) | ecosystem: Environmental > Aquatic > Marine > Unclassified ...
GCGTCGAGAGCCAGTCCAGTCCGGTGCCGGCGGCCGTCGGAATCCCCTGCTGTAGCGTCGCAAAGGCGAGTCCCACGGCCAGCGTCAGCAGGATCGGGTTGGTGGCGAGGTTCCGCAGTTCGCCGGCCAGATCCGCTTCCGTCTCGTTCAGCCGGACCAGCACGAGGATGGTCAGCGGGATCTGGAGCAGGGCACCCAGACCGAGGATGACGCTGGCGGTCGCCGCGGCGGCAGAGCCCAGCGTCGCAGCGACCACGGGCACGCCGAAGTAGCCGAAGTTGCCGTGGTAGGACTGGACGACGGCGACGCTGCGAACGTCGGGACTCCCGCCGCGGTTGGCCAGCCACGACAGCGCCATCAGCGACCCCATCACGACGACGAGGCCGACGACCAGATCGACGGAGATCAGTTCGCCCAGCCGCTTGTCGTAGGTCGAACTGAACACGAGCGCCGGCAAGAGAACGTAGAAAGCGACCTGCCCGAGTCGCTCGTTGCGGTGGTCGGTCAGGACGCCGATCCGACGCGCGACCAGTCCGGCGGCGACGAGCGCGAGCATGTAGGCGAACCGCCCCGCGAGGCCGAGGTCGACGCTCCCTGTGACCTGCTCCAGCAGTTCCATATCGCCACCCAGCCGATGGGCACGTTTCACTCTTTATTTTCGGGTGTTGTTCGCCCCTGTGGCGACACGGCGAACGCAAGAGTCAGGGCGACGCCGCCGCCACCCTCCCGCATGGACTACTCCGTCTACCTCGTCACGGGCGCGAGCCACTCGGCGGGCCGGACGACCCCCGAAATCGTCGCGGCGGCTATCGAGGGGGGCGTCTCCGTCGTCCAGTTGCGCGACAAGGACACGTCCGTCCGGGACCGCCTCGCCGTCGGCCGAGAACTCCGCGAACTGACTCGCGAGGCCGGCGTCCCGCTGATCGTCAACGACCGGATCGACCTCGCGCAGGCCATCGACGCCGACGGCGTCCATCTGGGCGACGACGACCTCCCCGTCGACGTGGCCCGGGACCTGCTCGGCCCCGACGCGATCGTCGGGCGCTCCGTCTCCTTCGTCGACGACGCCGTCGCCGCCGAGCAGGCGGGCGCGGACTATCTGGGCGTCGGCGCGGTGTACGCGACGGGCAGCAAGGACGACATCGACGACGACGAACACGGGATCGGCCCCGAGCGGATCGCCGCCATCGCCGACGCCGTCTCCATCCCGGTCGTCGGTATCGGCGGGATCACGGCCGATAACGCCGGCCCCGTGATCGAGGCGGGTGCCGACGGCGTCGCGGTCATCACCGCGATCACGAAGGCCGACGACCCCGCGGCGGCGACCCGAGAGCTCGACGTGGTCGTCGAGGACGAACGCCGGTAGTCGGTTTCCTTCACCATCGACGGTGCGATACCGACGGTATTATACGCACTGACTGGATAGTCAGTCAACTATGTCCACCGACGAACAAACCCCGTTCGACCGCTACCGGCAACGGATCGAACGGCCGCTGTGGCGACTGTTCGACGAGTACGGTACTTCCCGAACCCGTTGGTTGGTGATCGGCCTGTTCGCGAACCTCTTCGCACAGGCTGCCTCGCTGTTACCCCCGGTCGTGCTGGGGACGGCCATCGACGCGCTCTTCGCGGGGACGAGCGACTACGAACTCCTGCTGGTGCCCGCTTCGATCGTCCCGCCCGGCGAGGTCGGTCAGTTCTGGTTCTCCGCGGCGCTGATCGCCGGCTCCTTTCTCGCGACGGCGCTTTTCACGTGGATCTACGGCGTCTCGGCGAACTTCTTCGCTCACGGCGTGATGCACTCGGTCCGATCGGACAGCTTCGAGAAGATGCTGCGACTCGACGCCGCCTTCTTCGACGACAAGCAGACCGGCGAGGTGATGTCGATCCTGAGCAACGACTCGGGCAACTTGGAGCTGTTCCTCGACAACGCGCTGATGAACGGCGTGCGACTGGTCGTGATGGTGCTGGGCATCGCCGCGATCCTCTTTGCGCTGAACTGGCAACTGGCGCTGGTGACGCTGGTCGCCATCCCGATCATCGTCGGCTTCACGATCTGGTTCATGCGGGTGATCGAACCCCGCTACGAGGCCCGCCAGTCGGCGATGGCCGACTTCAACACCCGCATCGAGAACGGAATCACCGGCGTCATCCTCGCGAAGGCGACCGGTAGCGAGGAGTACGAAGCCGACCGGGTTCGGGACGCCTCCCGCGGCGTCTTCGCGACGACGATGGACGTGCTCAAGCTGTCCTACTTCTACCGGCCGGGGATGGAACTGCTCGCGGGACTGTCCTTCGCCGCGACGTTCGTCGTCGGCGGCTACTGGATCCTCTTCGGCGCACCGGGGCCACTCTACGGCGAATTGACCGTCGGGACCTTCGTCACCTTCGTGTTCATGACCCAGCGGTTCGTCGCACCCCTGGCCGAGGTGTCGAACATCGTCGATCAGGTCCAGAACGCCAAGGTGTCGGCCTCGCGCGTGTTCGGTCTCGCAGACATCCCCGTGCGGATCACGGACGCAGAGGACGCGCAGCGCCTCGACGACCCCGAGGGCCACGTCACCTACGAGGACGTGTGCTTCGAGTACCCCGACCTGCTGACCGGCGATCACGGGCCGGCCGTCGAGGAAGACGACACCGAGACCGACGGCGGGTTCGCGGCACTCGACGAACCCGAGTCGGACGACGACTACGTCATCCGGAACGTCTCCTTCGAGGCCGAACCGGGTGAAACCGTCGCGTTCGTCGGCTCGACCGGTGCTGGCAAGTCGACCCTCTGCCGACTCCTCCTGCGCCTCTACGACGTGGACGAAGGCCGCGTCGAGGTCGACGGCGTCGACATCACGGAACTGGAACTCGCTAGCCTGCGCCAGCACGTCGGCTACGTCAGTCAGGAGGCGTTCCTGTTCGACGGGACCATCGGCGAGAACATCCGCTACGGTCGCTTCGAGGAGTCCGAGGAGGCGGTCAGCGAGGCCGCCAAGGCTGCCGAGGCCCACGAGTTCATCCAGCGACTCCCCGACGGCTACGACACCCGCGTCGGCGAACGCGGCGTCAAGCTCTCCGGCGGCCAGCGCCAGCGCATCGCCATCGCGCGCGTCGTCCTGCAGGACCCCGAGATCCTCATCCTCGACGAGGCGACCAGCGACGTGGACACCGACACAGAGCAACGGATTCAGGAGAGCCTCGACGCGCTCACCGAGGACCGGACGACCTTCGTCGTCGCCCACCGGCTCTCGACGGTGATCGGAGCCGACACCATCCTCGTGCTCGAAGACGGCGAGGTCGTCGAACGTGGCAGCCACGACGACCTCCGCCAGCGGAACGGTCGCTACGCGGAGCTGTGGGGCGCACAGACCGGCGATCACTGATCGCTCTCTGGGACATTCTCTGGAGAAATATCGGTCGCGCTCGCCGGACTCGGCGGGCGGTTAAATCACTGAATGTGGCCTTCGTCGCGCAGCTGGTCGGCGTCCTGACTGGTGTAGCGCCACTCGATGTTGGCCTTCTCGTCCTGCCAGTCCCACGGTTCCACGAGGACCACGTCGTCCGTCTCGATCCACGTTCGGAACTTCATTCGGCCGGGGATCCGACCCATGCGCTCCTTGCCGTCCTCGCACTGCACGCGTACGTGATTGCCGCCGTTGTGCTCTGTCACCACGGCGAACAGCTCGTCGTCGTTGGGCATTCGAAGGTTTCGACGCCCGGAATTCTCGCTCACAACATAAAGAGGAGCCCGAGACGGATAACTATTCGGCGAGACGAGGTAGCGATTCACACGGTCGTACTGACTGCCACGTGACGGACGTATCACCGCTCGTTTGGCACGGCCTTTCTATATCGTCGGGTCCTACTGGGGACAATGAGTTCTGGCTGGACCGAACACGACATGCCCTCGCTGGACGGGAAGACCGTCGTCGTCACCGGCGCGAACAGTGGAATCGGCTACGAAGGCACGCGGGCGTTCGCGGCGAAGGGGGCGACGGTCGTGATGGCCTGTCGCTCGACGGAACGCGGCGAGCGCGCGGCCTCGGAGATCAGCGCACAGGTCCCCGACGCAGACCTCGACGTCATGGAGTGCGACCTCGCGGATCTCTCGTCGGTCGAGTCGTTCGCCGGGGCGTTCACGTCCGACTACGACGAGCTACACGTCCTGTGTAACAACGCCGGCGTGATGGCCTTGCCCCGCGGCGAGACCGCCGACGGCTTCGAACAGCAGTTCGGCATCAACCACCTGGGCCACTTCGCGTTGACGGGCCACCTGCTCGAAACACTCGCTGCCACCGACGGGGCGCGCGTCGTCACCCAGTCCAGCGGGGCCCACGAACAGGGCGAGATCGACTTCGACGATCTGCAGTCCGAGCGCTCCTACGGGAAGTGGGCGGCCTACTCCCAGAGCAAACTGGCGAACGTCCTCTTCGGCTACGAACTCGACCGCCGGACCGACGAGGCCGACCTCGACCTGACGAGCGTGGTCTGTCACCCCGGCTACGCCGACACCGACCTTCAGCGCCGGGCCGGCGAGGCCGGCGGTGGCGCGATCGGCGCGGTCGTGATGGAAGTCGCCAACGCGGTCCTCGCCCAGTCTCAGGAGAAGGGGACGCTCCCGATGCTGTACGCGGCGACCCACGACGGCATCACGGGCGGGGAGTACGTCGGCCCCGGCGGCTTGATGAACATGCGCGGCCCACCGGCGGTGCAGGACTCCAGTGACCGCTCGTACAACCGGTCGACCGCCAGCCGGCTCTGGGACGTGTCCGAGGAGCTGACCGGCGTCGAGTACGCGTTCGAAGAGCGGGTCACTGCGGACTGACCATCGGAGGAGAGGACGCTGTCGAACAACTGACCGGACTGCGGTGGCGCACGCTGTCGCTCGCGACGGCGAGCGACCTCACTGTGCGAGGGGTGAAGGAACGAACAGCGTGAGTGACTGAATCGGCTGGGGAGGCGTGTGGCTGCGGTGCTGTGCGGTCCTGGCGGAGTGAACCGAGGGCGTTCCGTTGGCAGTGACTCTCTTGACTGCAGGCGAGCCGGGGGCGTTCAGTCGCTCTCCGGATCGAACGTGTCTTCGTTCTTAGAACTCGCCGCTGACGATGTCGGCGACGCGCTGTCGGTCGAACAGCTGTTCGTCGACGTCGTACACCTGCCGGGCCGCGCGCTCGGTGACGACGAGGTTCGTGATCGGCCCCTGGTACAGCGGGCCGCCCCGGTGGACGTTGCCGTTCTCGACGGCCGAGAGCTGGCTGCCCACCTCGTGGTTCTCCATGTAGGTGACGACGGTGTCTTGGAACTGCTGGGCGGTCTTGCCCTCCTGGCCCCGGAACATGACGTACTCGGGGTCGATCTCCAGCAGCGTCTCGAAGTCGATCCGGCCCCGGTTTTCGTGGAAGTCCTGCACGTCGGTCTCGGCCAGCGCGTCCCGCACGCCGAGGTCGCGCCACTGCTTGAAGCTCGTCCCCTGGCTGATCAGGTACGGGGAGAACTCCGCGGGTTCGTCGCCGGAGGCCCACATGATCGCGACCGCCGGGCGCTCGCCCTCCGCGGGGACGACGTCGCCGAGGTTCGACTGGAACTCGTCGTGGAGTGTGGCGAAGGCCTCGTAGCGCTCGGTCTGCTGGAAGACCTGCGCGAGCTTCTCGAAGGCCTCGTACAGCGTGTAGTACTGGTAGTCCTCGTGCCAGGTGTACCCCCCGGAGAAGATGCTGTTGCCGAAGAAGGGGGCGACCTGCTCGCTGATCTCGTCCACGTCGCTCTGTTCCCAGCCGTTGAAGCGGTTCATGAGGAAGTTCGGATCGACGACGTGCACGTCGCCGTCCAGCGCGTAGAACCGCTCCTTGCTGACGCCGTCCTGATACAGCGAGACCATGTCGCTCTTGTCGACGCTGACGCCCGGGATCTCGTCGTAGTACTGGGTGTGGTAGCGGCCGGTGAGCCAGACGCCCTTCGGCGGCTCCTGACCGAGCGCGATGCCCATGTCGGCCCAGCTACCGTTGTTGGCCACCCACGTCTCGGGGACGCCCTCGAACTCGACGGTGCCGACCGGTTCCATCGTCACCGAGTAGCGGCCGCCGGTGGCCGTCTCCGTGGCCCCGTCGGTACTCGTCTCCGCCGTCTCGGCGTCCGTCGGGGTCGCCGTCGCGGTGTCCGTGTTCGTCGCGGTCGACCCGTCGCCGCCCGACGTGTCACTCGCGGATTCGGTACAGCCCGCGAGCGCCAGTGTTCCCAGTGTCGCACCTGTCTTCAGTACGGTCCGTCGTGTCCGGCTCGAATCGTCGGTCATCATCTTTTAGGCCGACCTAAAAATAGTAAAGCCTTGCGGATCTAATTGGTCGGGCGTCGAACAGTCACTCCGACAGCGCCCGCTTCGGGAGGATCTGAAGCTCCGGTTCGTACTCGACGCGGGCCTCGACGCCGAACACGTCGGCCAACAGTTGCTCGGTGACGACCTGTTCGGGCGGTCCCCAGTCGTACAGTTCCCCCTCGCGCATCGCGACGAGGTTGTCGGCGAAGCGGGCGGCCTGCGCGATGTCGTGGAGGACGACGGCGACGGTCACGTTCTGGTGTTCGTTGAGCTGCCGGACCGTCTCCAGCACCCGGAACTGGTGGTGCAGGTCGAGGAACGTCGTCGGCTCGTCCAGCAGGAGCACGTCGGTGTCCTGTGCCAGCACCATCGCGATCCACGCCAGCTGTTTCTGGCCCCCTGAGAGCTGTCCGAGTTCCGTGTCCCGGAGGTGTTCGACGCCGGCCATCTCGATGGCGTCGTCGACGGCCTCGTGGTCCTCTGACCCGACGCTCTCGAAGAAACCCCGGTGCGGGTATCGGCCGTGGTAGGCCAGATCCTCGACGGTGATCGACCCCGGCGATTCGTTCTCCTGCGAGAGCACCCCCATCTGGCGGGCGAGTTCGTCCTGGTCGAGCGATTGCACGTCCTGACCGTGTAGCCGGACCGTGCCGGCCTCGGGTTCCAGGTGGTTCGACAGCGCCTTCAGCAGCGTCGACTTCCCGCTGCCGTTGGGGCCGACAAGCGCCGTCACCTCGCCTTCGGGCACGTCGAGACGCGCGCACTCGACGACGGCCTCCTCGCTTGTCGGGTAACGCAGGTCCATCTCCTCGGCGACGATGGCGCTCTCGATCCGGGTGCCGTCCTCGTCGGTCAGCCACTCCCGGACCGGTCCGGTGTCGTCGACCTCCGGCTCCTGATCTGCTTCGGCCATCTCAGATCTCCCCCATCTGTTGCTGTCGCCGCATCAGGTAGAGGAAGTACGGGCCGCCGATCAGCCCCGTCACGACGCCGACGGGCACCTGCACCGGCCCGAATCCCGGGAGGAAGCTCATTCCCAGTCGCGCGCCCACGTCGGCGACGACCATCAGCGCCGGCCCGGCGAAGATCGACCCGATCATCAGTCGGCGGTAGTCCCCGCCGACGACGTTACGGACGACGTGAGGGACGATCAGCCCGACGAAGCCGACGATGCCGGCGACGGCGATGGCGGTACTGGCCGCGAGGATCGCGACGCCGGAGAGGAGGAAGCGGACGCGCTCGACGCGCATCCCCAGCGACTGGGCGGTGCGCTCGCCCAGCAGGAGGACGTTGAGCTGGCGCGCACCCAGCAGCGCCAGCACGATCGCCAACGCCGCCGGCAGGATCGACAGCCGGACCTGTTCCCAGTCGGTACCGGTCAGCGAGCCGGTGGTCCAGGCGATGGCCGACTGGACGACGCCCAGATCGTCGGCGAAGAAGAACACGCCGGTCTGCAGGGACTGGAAGACCGTCCCGACGATGACGCCCGCCAGCACCAGCCGGACGGGGCTGGTCCCGCCCTTCCACGCGATGGCGTAGACGAGCGCGAACGCGACGGCCCCGCCCGCCGCGGCGATCAGCGGCAGGAACGGCGCGAGACCGCTGAACACGACGAGAGTGAGCAGGACGGCCAGCCCCGCGCCCGAACTCACGCCGAGGATGTACGGACTGGCGAGTTCGTTGCGGGTCACGGCCTGAAAGATCGCACCGGAGACGCCCAGCGTCGCGCCGGTGAGGACGGCCACGAGGACACGAGGCAGCCGGATGTTCCAGACGATCAGCGGGACGTTGTCCATCTCGGGCAGTTCACCGCCCAGCAGGAAGGCGTTCCAGACGGCGGGATCGAGGACGATATCGGGGTCGACGACCGCCGACCACGCCTGTGCGATCGTCATCGAGTACGAGCCGAAACTCACCTGGATCAGCCCCGCGGCGGCGGTGAGCGCCGTACTCACGAGACAGAATGCGACGAGGCGGCGCGTGAACCAGCTCCGCCCGTGGCGCTGTTCTGTCCGTGATTCGGTTGCGTGCGTGCTGGCCATGTTGGATTTAGGTATACCTAATACCGGTGTTATTCCTTTCGATCCTTTGGCGACCCTAAATCGGAAGGCGTTTATATTTTTAGGCAAGCCGAAATAGTATGACCGACGACCAGACACGCCGCCGGTTCATCGCCGGCACCGGGATCGCACTGGGAACGACACTCGCGGGCTGTACGGGATCGAGCAGCGACGAAGCGACGGACACGACCGACGCCGCGACGACCACGGGCGGCGATCCGTCGACGGGCGAGGGGACGGAGTCGTCGGAGACGACGACGGAGGCAGGCCCCTACTCGGCCGACCTCTCGCCGGTCGGCACCGTCGAGTTCGAGAGCGTCCCCGAGACGGTGTTCACCGTCTATCCGCAGTACCTCGATATGGCCGTCGCGCTGGGCCACGGCGAGAAGGTCAACGCCGTCTACGTCCCCGAGATGTCCGGGACGACGATGAACCACTACTACGAGCGCCTCGACGGTGTCTCCGTCGAGTGGGAGGGACTGGCCGACCCCCTCAGCGACGGGTTCTCGAAGGAACCGCTGTACGCCCACGACAGCGACGTCCACCTGACCGACCCCGCGTGGGTCTCGACGCAGGACGGCTGGGATCAGAGCGACATCGACGAGGTCGCCAACCAGCTCGGACCGTGGTTCGGCAACTTCTACAGCGGCACCCAGGGCCAGCCCCCCGAGGGCTATTCTGACTACCAGTACTACGATCTCTGGGAACTGTTCGGCGAGGTCGCCGAGGTGTTCCGCGAGCGCGAGCGCTACGAAGCCCTCGATGCGGTCCACACCGACCTCGTCGAGACGGTCCAGTCACAGCTCCCGCCGAAAGACGAACGCCCGACTGCGGTCCGGGCGACCCTCTCGGGCGACGGCAGCACCTTCTGGACCTACCACCTCAACAAGCCCGGCTACTGGCTGGCCGACACCCGCCCGCTGGGTGCCAACGACGCCTTCGCCGAGGAAGACTGGGGCGGGCTGTGGGGCACCGTCGACTACGAGACGATGCTGGAAGCCGACCCCGACGTGATCCTGCATCTGTGGGGGATGACGCCCGACTACAGCATGGCCGACACGCGCGAGATGCTCGAAACGGACAACGCCGGCCAGCAGCTCTCGGCCGTCGAGAACGACCGCGTCTACCCCGCCGGGATGCGCTATCAGGGTCCGATCATGAACCTCTTCCAGATCGAGATGGGCGCGAAACAGCTGTACCCCGATATCTTCGGCGAGTGGCCCGACTACACCGACGGCGATCACTACCCCGAGATCCCCGAGGACGAACGACTGTTCGACCGCCAGCGGGTCGCCGACATCGTCACTCGGTAGGATGAGACTCGCCGCCCCCACCGCCGACGCGTCGCTGGCTGCCCTGCGTCGGCGGATCGACGCACTCGCAGACCCCGACGGACGGTTCCGCGTCGTCTGTGCGGCCGCTGGTGTCTGTCCGGTCCCGGTCGACGGCCTGCGGTTCCCCGACCGTGCGACCGCCGCGGTCGCCGCCCGACTGGCGACGGCGTACCGGACGCGGCTCCGCGAACGCGACGAGCGGACACCGGTGTACGAGCTGGTCGTCAACGAGGGGCCGGCACCGAGTGTCGTCCCGCCTGATCGAATCAGCGACGCGTCCTTCGACGCCGATATAGTCGACCGGGACGCCAGTCCGACCACATGACCGACCACTACGACGTGATCGTCGTCGGCGGTGGCGTCGCCGGCCTGTCGGCCAGCGTCTTCACCGCCCGCGCCGATCTGACGACGCTCGTGCTCGATGCTGGCGGCTCGATCCTCCGACGCAACGCCCACCTGGAGAACTTCCCCGGTTTCCCCGCTGGCATCAACGCGCGGCAGTTGCTCGACCTGATCGGCGAGCAGGCCGAGCGCGCCGGTACGGACCGGCGGCTTGCCACCGTCGACGCGGTCGAACGGCGCGAGACCGCCGACGGCACCGACTTCACGGTCGCGACCGATGCGGGCGAGCGTTACTCCGCCGACTACGTGATCGCGGCGACGAAGAAC
>Ga0207755_100933_pt1 | contig 10359 bp, 6 predicted proteins | sample A23P2SouthBayCA_FD_187734 | JGI IMG/M metagenome (GOLD analysis project Ga0207755, IMG submission 187734) | Aerobic enrichment media microbial communities from Bioluminiscent Bay, La Parguera, Puerto Rico - A23 P2 (SPAdes) | ecosystem: Environmental > Aquatic > Marine > Unclassified ...
AGGACGAACCCGACGAGCATGAAGAGGCCGCCGCCGACGGTGACGACGAGCGCCTTCCGCGCGGCGTAGCGGGACTCGCGGCTCTCCGAGTAGTGGCCGACGAGGAGGAAGGACGCGACGCTCGTGAGCTCCCAGAAGCAGAAGAGCACGACGAGGTCGCCGGCGTAGACGACGCCGAGCATCGACCCCATGAACGCGAGCATCGTCGCGTAGTACTTCGCCTGGCCGGGCTCCTCGCGCATGTAGCCGGCGGAGTAGAGGAAGACGAGGACGCCGACGCCGCTCGCGAGCAGGCCGACGAGGGTGGCGAGGCCGTCGACGTAGAAGCCGACGGAGACGGAGAGCGGGCCGACCCACGATATCGCGGCGGGGCCGTGCGTGCCGGCGACGCTCACGACGAGCGCGAGACAGACGGCGGCGACGCCCGCGGCGTAGTACGCGGTCCGCGACCCGAGCGTCCGATAGACGAGCGGGGTCGCCGCGGCCGCGAGGAACGGCAGGCCGACGAGCGCGGCGACGGTCCAGAACGTCGGTTGCACGTTCGACTCGTAGGGGAGTTTGACTATAAAGGTGGGCAGGATGGACTCGCGCGGGAGGTACGGGCGCGCGGTCCGCGTCGCGCGAGGCCACCGCGGAGTCGTGCACTTATGCACGTGGACGCGATAGTCGAGGTCGATGACGGACGCCACGTCCGAGCGGCCGGTGAGCGCGCGACCCGGCGACGGCGCGCTCGCGCGGGCCGCCCACCTCCGCGACTCGACCGTCGGCCGCTGGGATCCGACGAGTCCGAGCGCCACACAGATCGGTCGCGCGCGCGACCCGAACGGCGACGTCTCCGAGCGCCTGCGCCGCCTGCACGAGGAACGCCACCCCGCGACCGAGGGGCACGGCGCGCGCCAGCACCGCCTCGAGAAACTCCGCATCACGCAAGCGCTCTGCAACGACCTCGACGTCACGCCGTGGCAACGCGACCGCGCGCTCGGCGTGATGATCGACCTCGACCTCACCGCGTTCGGCAGCCAGCGCGCCATCGAGAAGGTCGCGCTCGTCACCATCCGCCACGTCGTCGACGACGACCGAGAGCGCTACCTCGGCCTGCACGACTCGGAGTGGCTCGCGACGCGCTCGCCCGACCAACTCGACGCGCTCTACGAGCAGTTCGAATCCCTCACCGACGACCCGTACTTCGAAACGCTCGCCGAGAAACACGGCCTCACCGTCACGAACCTCAACCGCCTGCGGCGCGTCCTCCGCGACCAACTCGACGAGCAGGACCTCCACGGAGCCGTCTACGGCCGCAACCCCCACCGGGACCCGAACCTGCCCAGTCAGCAGTTACGTGGTGATGAGCGCAGCGAATCACCACGGGACAGCGAGCGGGAGCGCTAGCGACACGCGAGTACGTGGCGGCGAACGAAGTGAGACGCCACGGGACGGCGAACGATAGCGGCCGCTGGGAACTGGCGGTGCAGTTATGCGAGTGGCGCGCGACCCTCCGAGCATGCCGACCGGGACGGTAGACTTCTTCAACGACACGAAGGGCTACGGCTTCATCCGAACCGAGGACTCCGACGAGGACGTCTTCTTCCACATGGAGGACGTCGGCGGCCCCGACCTCGAAGAGGGCGAAGAAGTCGAGTTCGACATCGAGCAGACCGACAAGGGACCGCGCGCCGCGAACCTGAAACGACTCTAGGGCCGCATCGAATCCCTCGACACGGCAGCGGTCGTCTGAAACGCAGAAGCGGAGACGCGCGCGTCGTTCGAGGGTGCGCTTCAACCCCACAAGGGTTCGTCTGAAACACGTCGTGCACGGCGGACAGATAGCGCCCACTCGAGCTTCAACCCCACAAGGGTTCGTCTGAAACACTTCCGGAGTTCGCGGAACGCGCCGTGGAACGCGGGCTTCAACCCCACAAGGGTTCGTCTGAAACGCGGCGTAGTTGGCAGGTAACTATACGTGCTGGCGTACGCTTCAACCCCACAAGGGTTCGTCTGAAACTTGCCGTGGGCGGCGTCGCCGCCGCCGACAACAGCCTGCTTCAACCCCACAAGGGTTCGTCTGAAACTGCAGACCGGGCCGGAGATCGTCCGCGAAGACGTCGCTTCAACCCCACAAGGGTTCGTCTGAAACCGGATGGACGACCGCGTAGGCGGGCGTCAAGGCGAGGCTTCAACCCCACAAGGGTTCGTCTGAAACAGAACGTCACGGCGTTACTCGAGAAGTGCGGGACGCGGCTTCAACCCCACAAGGGTTCGTCTGAAACCATGCTCGAGCGGTCCGTCCACGAGGACACGTTCGTGCTTCAACCCCACAAGGGTTCGTCTGAAACCACGCCGAACGCGCGCACGGCGTGGCGTAGCAGCGGGCTTCAACCCCACAAGGGTTCGTCTGAAACTTTCTTCGCTCGCGTATCACTCATCTCCAAGAGGAGGCTTCAACCCCACAAGGGTTCGTCTGAAACGCCGGCGCGCGCCCCCGCCGCCCTGCCGCTCGACGCTTCAACCCCACAAGGGTTCGTCTGAAACGACGTCATCACCGACCTCAACGTCAACCCAACCCACGCTTCAACCCCACAAGGGTTCGTCTGAAACTACGCCCCGTCCGTCGCCCACGCTGAGGAAAACGAGCTTCAACCCCACAAGGGTTCGTCTGAAACGACGCTCACGAGCGACACGAAGCAGCGCCACGACGAGCTTCAACCCCACAAGGGTTCGTCTGAAACCGCCCGGACGAACTCCCCGGTCGCGCGGAGGACCTCGCTTCAACCCCACAAGGGTTCGTCTGAAACCCGTCCCGGTCCCGTTGCCGGACGCGACGGCGTCGAGGCTTCAACCCCACAAGGGTTCGTCTGAAACGCCAGTTCCATGTCGTCTACCCCGACCCCGAGATGCTTCAACCCCACAAGGGTTCGTCTGAAACTCTCGACGTCCACGTGGTACTTCGATGCCCACGCGATGCTTCAACCCCACAAGGGTTCGTCTGAAACTACTGCTGAGAACATCCACGGTCTGCCCGTCGATCGAGCTTCAACCCCACAAGGGTTCGTCTGAAACGGTGCGCTCGTCGGCCCGACGCTCCCGTGGTCGAAGCTTCAACCCCACAAGGGTTCGTCTGAAACTATCACCATCGACAACGGCAGTAGCACGCAGACCGCTTCAACCCCACAAGGGTTCGTCTGAAACCGTTCTACATCGACGGGTCCGCCATCTCAATAACCGCTTCAACCCCACAAGGGTTCGTCTGAAACGACATCGACACCGCATCCATCGCGGCGGAGTCGGCTTCAACCCCACAAGGGTTCGTCTGAAACTTGACGTCAATTCCGTAGTGCTGTTTGAGCACGGAGCTTCAACCCCACAAGGGTTCGTCTGAAACGACGCCGGTGACGTACATCGCATCGTCGGTGAAGCTTCAACCCCACAAGGGTTCGTCTGAAACCCGTGGGCGGTTGTGGAGCGGAGGAGCCGCCAGCCGCTTCAACCCCACAAGGGTTCGTCTGAAACAGGGCGTCATAAGCCCTACGGACTGATCGTTGAGGCTTCAACCCCACAAGGGTTCGTCTGAAACAACGTGCTCGGCAGATTCGGACTATTATTCGCGAGCTTCAACCCCACAAGGGTTCGTCTGAAACCACCCGCACCGGCGGCGGCGAGAACGATGTCGTGCGGCTTCAACCCCACAAGGGTTCGTCTGAAACCGGTTTCCCGTGATCCGGCGTCCGTCCACACACCCGCCTGCTTCAACCCCACAAGGGTTCGTCTGAAACAAGCCCCCGAGTTCGACCTCCTCCCTGCGCACGAGGGCTTCAACCCCACAAGGGTTCGTCTGAAACGACTATAATTAGGCTCAAATACCTGTGCTCTTATTATAGTGCTTCAACCCCACAAGGGTTCGTCTGAAACATCGTTCCGCTGGTCGATCACCGAGTACTTCGCCTTGCTTCAACCCCACAAGGGTTCGTCTGAAACCCAATCTAATCGGTGCTTGGAGGAAACCCTTTCACGGCTTCAACCCCACAAGGGTTCGTCTGAAACGTAGTCGAACGCCGAGCGGTCCCACGCCGGGATGCCGCTTCAACCCCACAAGGGTTCGTCTGAAACCGCGGACGGTGTCTGGGACTGGCGGGACACGCCAGCTTCAACCCCACAAGGGTTCGTCTGAAACGTGCTCCTCGTCGACGTGCTTGGTCGCCGCGCCCCACGCTTCAACCCCACAAGGGTTCGTCTGAAACGGAGAGCGTGGCGGTCCAGCGTTCGCCGTCGTGGCGGCTTCAACCCCACAAGGGTTCGTCTGAAACTATCACGGACGGGAGCGAGTCGGCGAGTGCCGGGGTCGCTTCAACCCCACAAGGGTTCGTCTGAAACCGCTATCGAAGCGCGTGAAGGGGCTGACGACGGAGGTGCTTCAACCCCACAAGGGTTCGTCTGAAACCGCGCCGACGACGTCCACGAGCGCGCGCCCCAGTCGCTTCAACCCCACAAGGGTTCGTCTGAAACCCTACTCGCCACCGAGCGCGAGCGCGCACGCGAACGCGCTTCAACCCCACAAGGGTTCGTCTGAAACGCGTCTGGACCAGGACGTCGACGCGCCGCCGAGACGGCTTCAACCCCACAAGGGTTCGTCTGAAACCTGGCATTACCCGGCGCGTCCGCCGACCGACGACGACGCTTCAACCCCACAAGGGTTCGTCTGAAACCAACGCGGACGCTAAGCGTCCGGCTAAAGGACGGAGTGCTTCAACCCCACAAGGGTTCGTCTGAAACGGCGTCGAGGTCGGCGTCCGCGCCGAGGGCGTCACGGAGGCTTCAACCCCACAAGGGTTCGTCTGAAACCGGGAGCAGGAAGGTCGTCCAGTCGTCGACGGCGATGCTTCAACCCCACAAGGGTTCGTCTGAAACCGGACGCAACCCGGCGTCCTTCCGTAGTGCGCTCGTCGCTTCAACCCCACAAGGGTTCGTCTGAAACCGCGACCCAATCGCGCTCGTCCGCGACGGCTCCCCGGCTTCAACCCCACAAGGGTTCGTCTGAAACCATGCCCGATCTCGGGCACTGACAGCCGCTATGCGGCGTTCGCACTTGGTCGTTTCCGTCGACCGTCGATACCCCCCGAACCCCCGGGGGGTCGACGGCTCAGTCGGCCGAACTCGCGGTGTCGTCGTCGTCGGTGATGGCGGGCTGTGAGGGCTGTTCGGGGGCGGGGTCGGTGATGATGCCGTCGTCGGCGTGCCCGAGGATTTCGCGGGCGGCGCGATAGCTGGCGTAGACGATGGCGAGGAGGAAGACGGTGAAGGGGAGGGCGAGGACGCCGGCGAAGGATTCGATGGCGCCGAAGCCGGAGAGTTGGAGGCTCATCACGCCGAAGACGGCGAGGAGGACGCCCCACCAGGCGCGGATGCGGGCGTTCGGGTTCTCGTCGCCGAGGGTGATGGCGGAGACCATGAAGACGGCGGAGTCGAGGGAGGTGATGATGTAGCCGGCGATGACGAGGACGAAGAGGACGGCGAGGACGTTCCCGAAGGGGGTGATGGAGAGCGCGGTGGCGATGGCGGCGGGGATGCCGTCGGCGGTGTAGGCGGCGGTAACTGGCTCTCGATAGCCGGGGGCGAGCACCCAGCCGCCGATGAGGGAGTGTTGGATCCACGTGAGGGCGGCGGGCGCGACGACTAGTACGAGGAACATCTCGCGGAGCGTGCGGCCCTTGGAGACGCGCGCGACGAAGCTCCCGACGAAGATGCTCCACGCGGCCCACCACGCCCACCAGAAGCCGGTCCACTGCCCGGCCCACGAACTGCTCGTGCCGGGGACGGTGAAGAGCATGAGGCGGAAGACGTTGGAGAGCCAGACGCCGGTGGCGTCGAGGCCGAGTTCGAGCATGTAGATGGTGGGGCCGACGACGACGAGGAGCGCCATGGAGAGCGCGATGAGCACCATCGTGCCGCGCGCGGCGTTCCGGATGCCGCTGCGGAGGCCGAGCCAGACGTCGAAGAGGAAGACGGCGCCGATGACGGCGAAGAGGAGGTAGGTGAGCGCGGCGGAGTGGACGCCGAACGTCCCGCCGAGGATGGAGGAGACGGTCTGCGCGCTGAACCCGAGGGTGGTGGCGATGCCGCCGATGGAGGCGACGATGGCGGAGAGGTTCACGAGCCAGTGGAACCACCGGTGGTCGTCGACGTCGACGATGCCGCCGAGCATCGCGCCGATCTTGTACTCGCCGACGCCCTGCGTGTAGACGATGATGCCGAAGGCGATGCCGACGGGCAGATACCACATCGCGAGGCCGGGGAAGACCTCGTGAATGTACATGAAGGCGAGCGCGAGGGCGCCGGGCGTCGCCTGCAGGGGGACGTTCGGCGGCGGGGAGTTCGCGATGCTGATTGGTTCGCCGACGCCCCAGATGAGGATGGACGCGCCGAATCCGACGGTGAACACCATGGAGAGCCACGAGAAGGTGTCGAAGTCGGGGGTGGCGTCCTGACCGCCGATGCGGAGTTTCCCGTACTTGGAGGCGGTGAGCGCGGTGACGAGGACGAGGAGTACGAACCCGAGGAGGAGGAACCACCAGCCGAACCACGTGAGCACCCAGTCGAACGCGCCGTTCATCGTCGCGCTGAGCAGGGCGGGGTCGAGAAGGCCGACGACGGCGAGCGAGAGCAGGACGCCCATGGCGACGGCGAACAGACCGACTTCGGCCGCGTCCGCGTCTTCGAGACCGAAGACGCGGCGGAGCGAGGTGCGCATCTATCGGGTCGTGGTCGGTCCGGGGCGGTGCGTCGAGGGGTGCTCGAGAGCGCGATTCGTGGTGCGCGGGTGCGTGTCGGCCGCGCGGCGAGTCGTTCGCCGCGCGGGACGGTGGGCCGCGCGTGGAGTGCGAGTGCGCATCGGAACGCCGACACCTCAGCGTCGTCCCACAGTTATACCCTGTGAAAACGCACGATAGCATCGGAATTACCTGCCGGAACCCGAGGGGGTCGGGCCGGCCTGGGTCCGCATCGGATTTACTTCCGGAGTGACATGGCCGTGGTATGGCAATGCCGCCGCGGCCCGCGGGCGATCTGTTCGTCGGGCACACGCTCCGGTTCGCCCGCCGACCGTTCGCGCTCCCGGAGGAGGCGATGGCGGCGAACGGCGGGCGAGCGACCCTGGACGTCCTCGGCGCGGGATCGCTCGTGCTGACCGCGCACCCCGAGGACGTCCCGCGCGTGCTCGACCGCAGCGGCCCGTTCGGGAAGACCGCTGACTTCGAGACGGCGTTCGGGGAGAGCGTCATCGCGACGGAGGGCGACGCCTGGGAGCGCCAGCGTGAGGTCCTCGACCCGCTCTTCCGGCCGTCGCGCGTCCGCGAGTACGCCGACGCGATGGTCGCGTGCACGCGCGACCGGGTCGCGGACTGGACGCCGGGCGAGCGCATCAATTTGGAGTCGGAGATGAAGGCGTTGACGCTGGAGGTCCTGTTCGCGACGCTGTTCGGGCGCGACCTCGACCCGGACGCGGACGCCGCGCTCTACGAGTCCGCCGCGGGCCTGAACGCGTTCTTCCGGCCGACGTCGTGGGCGCTCCCCGCGTGGGTACCGACGCCGTCGCGCCGCGAGTTCGCGCGCTCGCGCGAGACGCTCCGCGCGGAGGTGACGCGCCTCATCGACGAACACGACGGCGGCGACGAGGACACGATACTCGGGCGCGTGCTCGCGGCGCGCGACGACGACGTTCTCGACGACGAGGCCGTTCGGGACGTCATGGTCGGCATCGTCTTCGCCGGCCACGAGACCACCGCGCTCACGCTCGCGTTCGCCCTGCACGCGCTCGGCCGTCACGACGACGCGCGGGCGCGCGTCCACGCCGAGGCGGACGCGCTCGACGGCGACCCTGGCTACGGCGATATCGACGCGCTGGACGCGACGGGGCGCGCGGTCACGGAGACGCTCCGGCGCTATCCCGCCATCCACTCCATCCCCCGCGTCGCGCGCGAGGACGCCGCGCTCGGCCCGTACGACGTCCCCGCGGGGACGCAGGTGCTCGTCTCCGTCTATCGGGCGCACCGCGACCCCGAACGCTACCGGGACCCCGAGGCGTTCGACCCGACGCGGTGGACGGAGACGCCCGCGCGCGAACGCGACCCCCGCGACTTCTTCCCGTTCGGCCGCGGCGCGCGCGCCTGCCTCGGCCGCCGCTTCGCGCGGGTGGAAGCACAACTGGTGCTCGCGACCATCGCGCGCCGCTATCGCCTCGACCCGCTCGCCGACCTCGAACTCGCGCCCTCGATGACGACCCAACCCGCGGACGGCGTGCCGGCGCGCGTCCGCGAACGATGAGGCGCTACGGGTCGCCGCGGGCGGGCGCGAGCGCGCCGGCGAACCGGACGAGGTTCCCGAGGAGGAGCGCGATGCTCCCGGCGAAGAAGAGCACGCCGAACGGGGAGGAGACGTCGACGAACAGCCAGTAGAACGGCATCGCGGCGCTCGGGCCGAGCGCGACGACGGCGAGCTGTGAGAGGACGGGTCCACAACAGCAGCAGGCGTTCGGCGCGGCGATGGCGGCGGCGCCCGCCGCGCCGTCGAATCCGACCGCGCGACGGCAGCGCCACTGGTAGGCGACCATCGCGCCGTTCAGGCCGACGAGGACGGCGACGAGCGCGACGAGCGCCACCATCCCGACGGAGAGGTAGCCGCCGAGGGGGAAGCTGGGGAACCAGAATTCGACGGCGGGCCAGTAGACGAGCGGGTCCTTGACCGGGATGAGACGGACGAACGACTCGGTCCACGAGATGCCGACGCCGCTCGGGTCCGGGAGGACGATGAGGATACCCGAGGAGAACGCAAAGAAGAGCGTCGTGAGGACGGTGACGGCGGCGCCGAAGCGCCGCGCGAGCGGGTCGGCGAGGAGGGTGCGGATCGCGCGGCGGCAGTCGCGGTGCGCGACGTAGCCGACGGCGGCGACGAGCGCGGCGACGAGGAGGTAGCCGAGCGGGTTGAACGCGGGCTGGAAGCCGTCGAGCGCGAGCGGGTAGAGGAGCCAGCCGCCGAGGAGGACGCCGACGCCGGCGTAGCGCGGTTTCGTCGGCCATCGGCGCCGGCCGAGGACGACGCCCGCGGCGAGGACGAGCGCGCCGAGCGCGAGGCGCACGAGCGCCAGCGTCGACGTGGAGAACGGCCGGCTGGCGGCGTCGAAGGCCGTGACGGGCGAGAGCTGTACGAGGCCGACGGCGCCGATGACGGCGAGGACCAGGCCGAGGAGGACGGCGGCGAGCACGTTCGAGACGGCGGTTCGGGGCCGGCGGCGCCGGACGGCGACGGCGCCAGCGGTGACGACGAGGCCGACGACGAGGGGGACGAGCGCGTACCACTGCTCGACGCCGGGGAAGTAGGCGGCGCCGCCGTGGGCGGACGCCGCCGGAACGCCATAGAGCGCGCCGAGGGCGACGGCGAGGAGGACGGTGGCGCGCCGGAGGAAGGCCGCGCGGCGGCGCGCGGCGGCGCGCACGGTGGTCCGACGCGTCGGTCGGGCGGACGGAGCGAGCGCGGACACGGTCAGCCGGACGTCGCGGCCGCGGTCGATCCGTCGCGGTCGCGGCGCGCGTGCCGCCAGAGGACGGCGGTCGCGACGGCGAGCGCCGCGAGGACGAACAGCGAGATGAACGCGTGGAGCGCGGTGTACGCGAACGCGGGGTCGGGGACGCCGGTGACGACGCCGAGCCACGCTTCGAGCGGGAGGACGGCGGTCGCGACGGCGACGAGGCCGGCCGTCAGCCGGAACTCCGTGCGCCGCCACCCGACGGCGGTCGCGGCGAGCATCGCGAGGCCGGTGACGAACGCGACCGCGCGATGGGACCACTCGGCGATGATTTGCGCGGCGGTGTACTGCGCGGAGAGCGCCTGCGCCGGGTGGAAGACGGGCGCCCAGACGCCGGCGCACTTCGGGAAGCCGGCGCCGCAGGACATCCAGCCGCGGAGCGCGACCGAGTAGGCGGCCGCGCCCATCAGGAGGAGCGTCCCGACGAGGGAGGCGGTCACCAGCCATCGGAACGCGCGTCGCCACCGCCGGCGGGGTCGTGCTGTGTGCTCCGGCATCGTTCTAGTCGGTCGTGTTTCGTTCGCGCTCTTCTACTCGTCGGTCTCGCGGTCGCGTTCGACGCGCGTACCAGACGTCTTACGCCCCCTGAGGGCCGAAACGTCGGCCGTCTGAACTCCGTTTCGGCGGACGTACCAGAACCGCCATTGATGCGGGTTTCCTCGAATCAGACATGACTGATGCGCCCGGACGCGGCATCGACCGACGGACGTTCGTGAAGTCCGCGCTCGCCATCGGCGGCGCGAGCGCGCTCGCGGCGTGCCTCGACCGGACCGACGACACGAGCGTCC
>Ga0207755_100936_pt1 | contig 10297 bp, 7 predicted proteins | sample A23P2SouthBayCA_FD_187734 | JGI IMG/M metagenome (GOLD analysis project Ga0207755, IMG submission 187734) | Aerobic enrichment media microbial communities from Bioluminiscent Bay, La Parguera, Puerto Rico - A23 P2 (SPAdes) | ecosystem: Environmental > Aquatic > Marine > Unclassified ...
CGTCGTCGGGAACGCCGTCGCTACGGGCCGTCACGGAGTGGGGTTCGCCGCCGACGTGTTCGAACGCCACGGTGTCGCCAACCGAGACCGTCAGTTCCGCCGGTTCGTAGGCGACGGCGTTCATCGCGACGACGTGGTCGGCGTCGTCGGGCACGCCCGAGACGACGTTCGGGCCGCCCGAGAGGCTCGATTCGGTCTCGGTCGGCTCGCCGCCGCTGCCCTCGCCGACCGGTGCGTCGTCGATGGCACCGGCCACGGCGAACTGTGCCCGCAGCGTCGCGTCGGCGAAGGCATCGACGGACGCCTCGCCCTCGCCGAGCGCGCCGACGAAGTCGTTCATCGCCGTCTCGAAGCCCTCGTAGGCCGCGTGGTCGGCCTCCTCCAGCGCCTCGTGGACGCGTGCCGCCTCGAACGTGGCGAACACGTCCTCGACGACGGCGGCGGCCGCCTCGCCGTTCGAGCCACCGGCCGCGCCGACGATGGCGTACGCGCCGTCGACGGCGGTGCCGGCGAACGTCTGTACGGCGCTCCGTACGTCGCCGTCGGCGTCGGCGCTCGACTGGATCGCCCCGAGGTGTTCTTCGAAGGTCTCGTAGGTCTCGTGGTCGGCGTGTTCGAGCGCCTCGTGGTAGCCCGCGGCACCGCTCTCGAAGTGCTCGAACACCGACTGGGCGACAGCGGCGGCCCGGGACTCCTCCTCCAGCGTCGCGACCGCCGCGGCGTCGAACCCACGAGCGACGGCGACGACGGTTTCGGCCGTGCTGGCGACGCTCGCGTCGTGGATCGCCCCGTAGTCGACCAGTGCGGCCCGCGCGCCGTCGTGGTGGGTCTCGACGGCACCGTCGTCGTCGCTCTCGTAGGCCTCGATCAGGGCGGCGAGGTGCTCCTCCTCGAAGCGGTGGTAGAGGTCCTCGCTGGTCTCCTCGAGCGTCTCGTGGAAGCCCAGTTCGTCGGCCTCGAAACGCTCGAACAGGTCACTCGCGATCGACGCCGCGACGCCGGCGTCGCCGTGGCGGTACCGCTCGCGTGCGTCGGCGAGCCGCGCACGGAAGAAGCCGGCCTGCAGAACGGGCGCGTGCTCGCCGGCCAGCGCCGTGATCCCGGTCCGGAGGTGTTCGTCGACGGTCGCGGCGGCGTCGGCGACGCCCTCGCCGCTCTCGATGGCCGACTGGAGCGATTCGAGACCGCCCTCGAACCCCTCGTACGCCTCGTGATCGGCCTCTTCGAGCGCTTCGTGGGCGCGTGCGCCCTCGAAGTGAGCGAAGACGTTCTGGACCGTCGATCCGGCGGCCTCGCCGGCACCGGCGTCGGCGAGCCAGACGGCGTCGTGGACGCGGGCCCGGTACGTCGAGAGCGTCGTCGCGTGGGCGAGGCCGTGGCCGGGACCGCCCATCCCGGCGAGGACGGCGGCGTCGTAGCCGCGGGTCTGCATCGCGGCGAGGTGGCCCGTCCCCGCGACCTGCTCGTTCGCGATGGCGTAGGCACCCGTGACCGTCGCCGATAGCGTCCCGTCGACGGCCTCGGAGACGGCGGCGGCGTCCTCGTCGCCCGCCGCGGATTCGATCCCCTCCAGCCCCGATTCGAAGGCCTCGTAGGCTTCGGCGTCTGCCGATTCGAGCGTCCCGTACACGAGGCCGTCTTCGAAGGCCTCGTAGGTCTCGCTGGCGACAGTCGCGGCCGCGTCGAACCGACCCGCCGCGGCGAGGAATCGAGCGTTGGCCGCGCGAGCGCCCAGCACCAGCGCGTCGAGCGCACCGGTCGGGTCGTTGCCGACGAGGGACTGCTGTGCGATCTGGAGGTCCTCGTCGGCCGTGGCCGCCGCCTCGGCCGCCGCCTCGACGTCACCGTCTTCGAGCGCCGACCGCAGCGCACCGAGTTCGGACTCGAATCCCTCGTAGGACGACTCGCTGGTCCGTTCGAGCGTCTCGTGAGCGCCGTACCCGCCGCTTGCCGACTCGAAGCGCTGGAAGATGGACTGGGCGACGCCCGCACCGGCGGCCGTCCGACCGGCGCGACCGAGCGCGACGGCGTCGTGAAGCCGTCCCCGATACACGTTCAACTGTGCCGCGACGGCGACCGAAGGGCCACCGGTCTCGGCACTGTCCGTCGACTCGTCGCCGCCCGATTCGCCACCGGTCGCTCCCTCGCTGGACGTTTCCCCGGGACACCCCGCCAGCATCGCTGATGCCATCGTACCAATACTCGCGAGCAACTCGCGTCTGTGTGCCATAGTATGTTTTGGCTGGCCTAAAGTACTAAAGGACGTCGATATTTTGGCCCGCCTAAAATTTGAGTGTGTTCGGGACACTCTCGGGATACCGTCGTCGGGAAAGGACAGACGATGGCGGCAGCGATGCCCACAGCCGCCGACGCTCACGGCCACGGTGGCCGACGATACAGCCGTTCGTACTGGGACCGTTGGGGGGTGGAGCCGACGGCCTCCACGAACGCCCCTTCTGGCATGGCTGGGGCAACCGTCGGCGTCCAGTCGTGCTGCGGGAGATCGGGACGGCAGACACACGCTGTGTGTCTCCCGGCGACCCACGCATTCGTTTAGGATGGCCTAAAAGTAATAAGCATGTCGGTCTTTCGGTGTGCCTAAAACTACGCCGTCAGTTCGACGCGGTCGCCGACGGCGAGCCGAAACGCCTCGTCGCCCCGGCCGCGGTTGACGGCCAGTTCGACGTTGCCGTGGCTCCCGACCGTGACGAGGCGCTGGCCGGGTTCGACGGCGGCGTAGGTCCGTCTGACCGGTACCGGTCCGGCGTTGATGTGGACCTGTTCGCCGAACCGGTCGGCGATGGCCTCGCCCGGGATGTTCGTGATGGCGTTCCCGAAGTCGTCGACGACGAGTACCTCGCCGCTCGCGCCGGTCTCGCCGACGGTCGCCCGTGGGAAGGTCAGGTCCTCGTAGTCGTCGGCCCGGACGAGTCCCTCGGCGTCGTGGAGCGCGTCGACGCCGATCTCGTGGACGGTCGCGGCCATCGGTGCGAACACGTCTCGGCCGTGGAAGGTCGCGCTCTCGGGGTCGCCGACGTCGATCTCGAAGACCTCGATAACGTCGCCCTCTCCGGCGAGAACGCGTGCGACGGGGAGCGCGACGCCGTTGTCCGGTGCGACGATGGCGTGGTCGCCGACGCGGGCGACGACCGCCGCGCGGTCGGTGCCGACGCCGGGATCGACGACGACGCAGTGGACCGCCGGCGGGAAGTACGGTAACACTTCGCGAAGCCAGAACGCCGCCGCACGCACGTCCTGGCGGGGGAGCTCGTGGCTCACGTCGACGAGGCGAGCGTCGCTCTCTTGGAGGATGACCCCCTTCATCGCCGCCGGGTATGGCGATCCGAAGTCGCTACTGAGCGTGATCATCGCCCTCGCCCTCCATGGCTTCCCACCGCTCGACCACGTCGTTGTCGGCGACAGTGCGGATGCGCTGGATGCCGTTGATCTCCTCGATGGTCTCGACGACGGCGTCGGGGACCCGCGCACGCCACGCGTTGCCCTCGATCATCGCCTGCCGGATGTCGCTCCCCTCCAGTCGCTCCCGGTCGAACATCTTCGACTGACGGACCTCGATCCCCGCCTCCTCGAACAGGCGAATGACGAGGGGGTTGTTCGAGTACGCGACGTCGAAACTGGGGCTCATGCTCTCGACGTGGCTCACCCACACCGAGTTTCGGTTGAGGTCCTCGATGGGCACCACGTAGGTGACCAGATCGTTCTCGCGCTCGAACTCTCGGACGGCGCGCGTGATCATCATGATCCGCTCGCCGGCGGTGAAGGGATCGTGGTCGGTGTGGGAGTCGCCCGCGCTCCCGATCCCGAGGACGAGTTCGTCGACCTCCGTCGCGATCTCTTCGACGACCGTGTGGTGTCCGTTGTGGTAAGGCTGGAATCGACCGATGTAGAAGCCCCGCATACGACACTCCTCGGTGGCGGAAATGATAAAGCCGACGAGTGGCCGTTCCACCCACAGATCGGCTCCCGTACTGCGGTTTTGGTCGCACGGCAAGGACGGTCGCGGGGAGAAAGTATATCAGTGGACAGTCCCTCCAAACTGGTGTTAGCAACGTTTGTATGAGCGACAACACCGAGATTGACGACACTCCCGACGACGAGCGGGAGGTGACCGAGACGCCACCCGAAGACGGCGACCTCGACACCGAGGAACCGGCGGCCGACGAGGCCGACACCGGCGGGGCCGAAGGAGAAGGCCTCGACAACCTCGGCAGCGAGGTCGAAGTCGAAGGTGGTGCCTCTCTCGACGAGGAGGAGGGGCTGCTGGGTGGACTCGATATCGAGTCGACCAGCGACATCGAGGTCCCCGACCGGCTCGTCGATCAGGTCATCGGGCAGGACCACGCCCGTGACGTCATCAAAAAGGCAGCCAAGCAGCGCCGGCACGTGATGATGATCGGCTCGCCCGGGACGGGCAAGTCGATGTTGGCCAAGGCGATGAGCCAACTGCTCCCGAAAGAGGAACTACAGGACGTTCTGGTCTACCACAACCCAGACGACGGCAACGAACCGAAGGTTCGGACCGTCCCCGCGGGCAAGGGCGAACAGATCGTCGATGCCCACAAAGAGGAGGCCCACAAGCGCAACCAGATGCGGACCTTCCTCATGTGGATCATCATCGCGATCATCATCGGGTACGCGCTGATCATCCAGGGATCGGTCCTGCTGGGAATCCTGGCGGCGGGTGTCATCTATCTCGCCTTCCGCTACGGCTCCCGTGGCAACGACGCGATGATCCCGAACCTGCTGGTCAACCGCGCCAGCCAGACCACCGCGCCCTTCGAGGACGCGACCGGTGCCCACGCCGGCGCGCTGCTGGGCGACGTTCGTCACGACCCGTTCCAGTCCGGTGGAATGGAGACGCCCAGCCACGACCGCGTCGAGGCCGGCGCGATCCACAAGGCCAACAAGGGCGTCCTGTTCGTCGACGAGATCAACACGCTGGACATCCGCAGCCAGCAGAAGCTGATGACGGCGATCCAGGAGGGCGAGTTCTCGATCACGGGCCAGTCCGAGCGTTCCTCGGGTGCGATGGTCCAGACCGAGCCCGTCCCCTGTGACTTCATCATGATCGCCGCGGGGAACCTCGACGCCATGGAGAACATGCACCCCGCGCTCCGGTCCCGTATCAAGGGGTACGGCTACGAGGTGTACATGGACGACACCATCGAGGACACCCCCGAGATGCGACGGAAGCTCACCCGCTTCATCGCACAGGAAGTCGAGAAGGACGGCCGTCTGCCCCACTTCGACCGGGACGCCGTCGAGGAGATCATCCTCGAAGCACAGCGCCGTGCGGGCCGGAAGGAACACCTCACCCTGAAACTGCGTGAGCTCGGTGGACTCGTCCGGGTCGCGGGCGACATCGCTCGCGCCGAGGACGCCGACGTGACCACCCGAGAGGACGTGCTCGAAGCCAAGGGCCGCAGTCGCTCGATCGAGCAACAGCTCGCCGACGACTACATCGAGCGGCGCAAGGACTACGAGCTGACGGTCAACGAGGGCGACGTGATCGGCCGCGTCAACGGGCTCGCCGTGATGGGCGAGGACTCCGGTATCGTCCTGCCGGTCATGGCCGAAGTCGCACCGACCCAGAGCGGTGGGAAGGTGATCGCGACCGGTCAGCTACAGGAGATGGCCGAGGAAGCCGTCGAGAACGTCTCGGCGATCATCAAGAAGTTCTCCGACGAGGACCTCTCGGAGAAGGACGTCCACATCCAGTTCGTCCAGGCCGGAGAGGGCGGTGTCGACGGCGACTCCGCCTCGATCACGGTCGCGACGGCCGTGATCTCCGCGCTGGAGGACGTCCCCATCGAGCAGAACCTCGCCATGACCGGCTCGCTGTCGGTCCGGGGCGACGTGCTGCCCGTCGGCGGCGTGACCCACAAGATCGAGGCCGCCGCCAAGTCCGGCCTCGAGACGGTCATCATCCCCGAGGCCAACACCCAAGACGTGATGATCGAAGACGAGTACGAGGAGATGATCGAGATCGTGCCGGTCTCGCACATCTCCGAGGTGCTGGAAGTGGCCCTGGCCGGCGAACCCGAGAAGGACTCGCTGGTCGACCGCCTCAAGTCCATCACCGGCAAGGCGCTCGAACGCGAAGTCGGCCAGTCGGGCGGCTCGCCCAGCCCGCAGTAGAACCGTGGCCCAGTGGGCCGCCTTCGCCGGCCTGCTGCTCGTCGTCGTACTTCTCTTGCTCGCGCTCGCGCGGTCGTCACAGTCAGTCATCAGTGACGACGACCCCGTTCGCTTTACTGAGCCGTCGCCACGCGATCCGCGACCGACGGACCCCGCGATCCCGCGCTTCGAACGGTCGGACCCACGCGCGGAGCTGTCCTCGGGTCTCCTGCTCGCCAACGTCGTCCTGACGCAGGGCGCGTTCGGGGCGGTCGTCGTCGTCGGGGCGCTCGTCTTCGCGATTCCGCTGTGGGCGTTCGGCGTCCCCGAGACGGCACTGGCCCGTGGCCTGCCCGGCCTCGCACTGGGCGTCGGCTTCGGCGTCGCACTCTGGCTGGCCAACGAGGGTGCAGGTGCGGTCGCAGACGCGACCGGCGCGGGCTACGACGAGACGGTTCGAGAGCTTCTCGCACCGGACACGCCGACGGGGTGGGCGCTCCTGCTCGGTGTCGCTCTCCCCACGGTCGCCGTGGTCGAGGAAGTCGTCTTCCGGGGGGCCGCTATCGGCGTCGTCGCGGCCGGCTTCTCCCTCTCCCCGTGGCTGCTCGCGGTCGTCTCCGCGGTCGTCTTCGGGGCGGCACACGGCGCACAGGGCAGGGTCGGAATGGCCGTCACCGGCGGTCTGGGGCTCGTTCTCGCGGCCGGGTTCGTCCTCACTGAGAGCCTGCTCGTCGTGGTGGTCGCTCACTACCTCGTCAACGCGCTGGAACTCGTCGTTCACGAGGGGCTTGGCTACGAGCGGTTGACCGTCGAGACGCTGACCGGCGGTTAGCGCGACAGGGTCACGTCTCGCTCGACGACGCTGTACCCCTGTGCTTCCAGCGCCGCCGCGCGGTAGCGCTCGGCCACGAACCACTGGGGGAGCCGCCGCAGGCCAAAGCGGCGATCCGAATCGACGGTGATCTCGACGGTCGTTCGTCCGTCGTCCTCGTCGATCACCACGTCGTAGGTTCCCCACGGCCGGCCGCCGGCGGTCACGACCAGTTCGAGGTCGCTGGCGTCGTCGCCGGCCCGTAGCTCGACCGTCACGCGCGTCGACCGCAGGCCGAAGAGGTACGAAATCGTGTATTCCCAACCCCTATCGGTCCGTTCGATGGCGTCGGCGATCCCCCACTGAAACGCGAGCGGCGGTGGACAGGGGCTCTCGAAGTCGTCCCGGACCGCGTCGGGGTCGGCGTCCGTCGCGAGTGTCGTCGTCCCGCCGGAGCGAACGATCGGCAGTCGGACCGCAACGAGAGCGACGAGGGCGACGGCGACCCCCCACAGCAGCGGGAGCGAGAGGAACGCCCCGGCAGCGACGAGCGTGACGATGATCGCGACCGCGCCGCTGATCGGGCGTTCGAGGCGTCGATAGCTGGCGGCTACGGCGGCGGCCTCCGTCGGTACGTCGACACCGTCGCTGGTGGCAGGCATTGTCGGCGGTGGACGTGCCAGCAGTGTCAGTGTTGTGTTCGATCAGGGTACCGTTCAGATAAGGGGTTGGTACGGGAAAGGACGAGGCACCGACGAGCATGGTCGCTTATCTGAACACCATCGATCAGACGCGAGCGTCCTCGCCATCGTTATCAGACCCCCCGACGACGTGACGCGTATGACCGACATCTTCGCGATCAGAGGGGAGACCCAGCGACGGATCGTCGTCGGCGCGTTGCTCGTCTACGTGGCCCTGTTCGTCACCGATCTGACGACGAACACCCCGTATGTGGGACCGGCCTCTGACCTGCTCGTCGCGGCGCTCGTGCTGGCGGCCTGCGTCGTCGGGGTCCAGCGGATCAGTCGGGCGGCCGACGCGACGGTTATCACGATGGTCACCGTCGCCGCGCTGGCGCTGGCCGGCGTCTCCATCGGCTACGAGGGACTGGCGAAACTCGACGTCGTGCCGGCGATTCCTGCCCTCGAAGCGGCCGGATCGATAGCCCTGCTCGTCGTGCTGGGGCTGTACTTCTACGAACAGTACGCGTAGACCGACAACGCTTACACCGACGGCCCCACTGGACAGAGGCATGACCGACGAGGCGACGGCGTTCGTGCCGGGCCACGTGACCGGCTTCTTCACGACCGATCCGGACGACGACCCGACGAAGGCGGGATCACGAGGGGGTGGCGTGGCGCTGTCCGACGGCGTGACCGTCACCGTCAGGGCGAGCGAGGAGCGGTCGGTGGCGCTGAACGGCGTCGACATCGAGATCGAGGCCGTCGACCGGGTGCTGGACGCGCTCCGGACGGACGTGGCGGTGCGAGCGGAGACGCCGCTGCCGCTGGGCTCCGGGTTCGGCGTCTCCGGCGCGATGGCGCTGGGGACGGCGCTGGGTGCCAACGCCGTCCGCGGGCGCGGGCTCTCGGAGAACGAACTGGTGACGATCGCACACGGCGCGGAGGTCCAGGCCGGGACGGGGCTGGGCGACGTGGTCGCGCAGGCCCGGGGCGGCGTCCCGCTGCGACTGGAACCCGGCGGGCCACAGGACAACTACATCGACGCCATCCCGGCGCGGGGCCGCGTCGAGTACCACGTTCTGGGAGAGCTGTCGACGGAGGACGTACTCGACGGTGACACTAAGGCCCTGACCAGGGCGGGCGAGCAGGCCCTCTCACGGGTCGTCAGGGAACCGACGACGGGGACGTTCATGCGCGCCAGTCGCGAGTTCGCCCGCGAGGCCGAGTTGCTGACCGAGGACGTACAGGCGGTACTCGGGGACGTCGCGAACGCGGGCGGCGACGCCTCGATGGCGATGCTGGGCGAGACCGTCTTCGCGCTCGGGACGGGGCTGACCGACGCGGGCTACGACGCGACGGTCACGTCGATCCACCCCGGTGGCGCGACGCTCGACCGAGAGGACTAGAGGCGCATCGAACAGCAACCACACCCGATCGCACGACTGCGGTCCGATCGGTGTGTGAATCGTATCAGTCGTTACGCCGGCCGTCCCCGTCGGAGCCGACGGCCGCTGCCGGTGTCGACTCGACGTTGCTCCTGAGATCGGCCTCGATCGCTTCCAGCGAGCGCCCCTTCGTCTCGGGGACCAGACGGTACGTGAACAGCAGCGCGACCAGACTGCACAGACCGAACAGCCAGAACGTCGACGGGCGACCGACGTTCGCCGTCAGAATGGGGAACGCGAGCGAGACCGCGAGGTTCGCGCCCCAGTTGGCGACGGTGACCAGCCCCATCGCACTCCCGCGGGTCGCGAGTGGATAGATCTCCGAGATGAGGAGCCAGAACACCGGCCCGAGGCCGATAGCGAAGAAGGCGACGAAGGCCATCAGGCTGGCCGTCGCGATCCAGCCGAGCGCGCCGCCGAAGCCAGGGACGTAGAAGACGAACCCGAGGACGCCAAGCGTCAGGACCATCCCGCCGATACCGACCAGCAGGAGAGCACGCCGACCGACGCGGTCGATCAGCGCGATCGCGACGACGGTCATCCCGACGTTGATCACCCCGATGCCGACGGTCGCGAGGATCGAGGTGACGCTCCCGAAGCCGGTCGATTCGAGGATCGTCGGCGCGTAGTAGATGACGGCGTTGATCCCGGTGATCTGCTGGAACACCGCCAGACCGAGCCCGACCAGCAGCGCGGGGCGCATCCAGGGCTGCAGCAGGTCCCGAAGCCCGGTCCCCGACTGCTTCTCGACGGTCGTTCGGATCTCGGCTAGCTCCTCGTCGACCCCCTCCGAACGCGTCCGTGCGAGAACGGCCCGCGCCTCGTCCGTTCGGCCCTGTTCGAGGAGCCAGCGCGGGCTCTCGGGCATCTTGAGCATGCCGATCGCCAGTACCACGGCCGGCACCATCCCGGCACCGAGCATCCACCGCCAGGCACCGGCGTCGGCGAAGGCGAAGTTGACGAAGTACGACACCAGAATGCCCACCGTGACCATGAGCTGATTCAGCGACGTGAGTGCACCGCGGATACGGGGCGGCGCGATCTCTGAGATGTACAGCGGTCCGACGATCGAAGCGAACCCGATCGCGACGCCGTCGATGAGCCGTCCCGCCACCAGCACGGGGACCGACGGCGCGACCGCCATCGTCAGCGAACCGACGAAGAAGACGCCGGCACCGAGTAGGATCAGACGCCGGCGACCGATTCGGTCGGCGAGGCGG
>Ga0207755_100937_pt1 | contig 10286 bp, 10 predicted proteins | sample A23P2SouthBayCA_FD_187734 | JGI IMG/M metagenome (GOLD analysis project Ga0207755, IMG submission 187734) | Aerobic enrichment media microbial communities from Bioluminiscent Bay, La Parguera, Puerto Rico - A23 P2 (SPAdes) | ecosystem: Environmental > Aquatic > Marine > Unclassified ...
AGGTAGCGTAGTACCTTGCCGCTTCAGTAGCGGCTTGCATGAATGGATGAACGAGAGCGTCACTGTCCCAACGTTGGGCCCGGTGAACTGTACGTTCCAGTGCGGAGTCTGGAGACCCCCAAGGGGAAGCGAAGACCCTATGGAGCTTTACTGCAGGCTGTTGCTGGGACATGGTCGCTAATGTGCAGCATAGGTAGGAGACGTTACACAGGTAACCGCGCTAGCGGCTCACCGAGTCATCAGTGAAATACTACCCGTTAGTGACTGTGACCCTCACTCCTGGCGGAGGACACCAATAGCCGGGCAGTTTGACTGGGGCGGTACGCGCTCGAAAGAATATCGAGCGCGCCCTAAGGCTATCTCAGCCGTGACAGAGACGCGGCGAAGAGCGCAAGAGCAAAAGATAGCTTGACAGTGTCACTACCAACACGGTGACGCTGACGCGAAAGCGTGGTCTAGCGAACGGATGCGCCTGCTTGATGCGGGCCGATCTACGACAGAAAAGCTACCCTAGGGATAACAGAGTCGTCACCGGCAAGAGCACATATCGACCCGGTGGCTTGCTACCTCGATGTCGGTTCCCTCCATCCTGCCCGTGCAGCAGCGGGCAAGGGTGAGGTTGTTCGCCTATTAAAGGAGGTCGTGAGCTGGGTTTAGACCGTCGTGAGACAGGTCGGCTGCTATCTATTGGGGGTGTTACGGAATCTGACGGGAACGATCGTATAGTACGAGAGGAACTACGATTGGTGACCACTGGTGTACCGGTTGTCTGAGAAGGCACGTGCCGGGCAGCCACGTCACACGGGGTAAGAGCTGAATGCATCTAAGCTCGAAACCCACCTGGAAAAGAGATTCCACCGAGGCCACTCGTAGAAGACGAGATCGATAGACTCGGGGTGTACGCGTCGAGGCAACGAGACGTTCAGCCCGCGAGCACTAATCGGCCAAAGCCACACTCATTGCACTGTGACTCATTCGCGTTGGACGAGTCCAGGCGTTTACTGGATCGCACGTATACATACGGTCATATCGACCACCGACGCTGGTGTTTCGAACCATCCGGTTCGACATGTCGCGGTTCGATTCCGCGAGTCGGCGTGAAGGCGGCCATAGCGGCAGGGAAACACCCGTACCCATCCCGAACACGGACGTTAAGCCTGCCTGCGTTTCGGTGAGTACTGGGGTGTGCGAACCCCTGGGAAACTCGATTCGCCGCCTACCCATTCATACCACAGAGCCCACAGCCACGGTGGCTGTGGGCTTTTTACATATAGTTCGGAGTTTTCGAGGAGCCGTGGGCTTTTGGCGAGGGTTGGTAGTTGGGTGGGGTGACCACACTCCGGCGATCAGTGTGCGTTCTCCGATCGTATCGTGTGCTGTTTTCGGTGCAGTGGGCTGTGTATCATCACCAGACGAGGGACGGCCATCGATGTCGACCTCGTGTACGTAATCGGATGGAGTCGCTCTCGATGCCGTTGGCCGTATCGAGTGACCTTCGAATCACCGGGCGACCTCGCGCGGAGAGCATGCCCACCGTTCCCGTCGAGAGCGTGTGCGAACCGTGCCAATCCGGGGCGAACGGTGGTTCGAGACCGCTACGCTTAAGCGAACCACCCCATTAGCTGAAACTGCGCCAAGGTGGCAGAGTTCGGCCTAACGCAGCGGCCTGCAGAGCCGCCCATCGCCGGTTCAAATCCGGCCCTTGGCTTCTTGCTGTGAACACACTCGTGAGCGGCAGAAACGAACGACGGAGTTGAAGCAGGGGGCAGCTTTGCTGTGATCTCGGTTCAAATCGGCCCTTGGCTTTCTGTGACGACAGACGTGGGGAGTGATCGCTGAGGGGGATTTGTATCCGGAGACGAACGGGGCCTCTTCCACGTAGATCAGCCCCTGTTTCTTTGTCGTGAACAATCTTGTGAGCGGTGACCTCGGATCGGTGAATTCGAAGCAGGAACACCGTTGCTGTGACTGTGGTTTACGTCCGGCTGGTGGAGTCGGTCTGGTCGGCTGAACCGGGAGATAGCCGACGTTCTGATCGTCGGAATCGTCTGGAAAAGAGGCCGTCGCGAACGGTAGCTGTGTCGGTTACTCGTCGATGTGGGTCGCGAGGTCGAGCATGCGGTTGGCAAAGCCGAACTCGTTGTCGTACCAGGTGAGCACTTTGACGAGGCCGTTGACGACGTTGGTGTTCTCGAGGTCGACGAGCGTCGAGTATGGCTGGCCGAGCACGTCACGCGAGACGATCGCGTCGTGGCTGACCCCGAGGACACCTTCTAGTTCGCCGGCAGCGGCGTCCTCGAAGGCGGCGTTGATGTCGCTCTCGGTGGCGTCCTCTTCGAGCGTGAAGACGAACTCGGTGATCGAGCCGTCCGGGACGGGGACGCGCATGGCCATGCCGTCGAGTTTCCCTTCGAGGTCGGGGAGGACCTCCGTGGCGGCCTGTGCAGCGCCGGTGGTCGTCGGGATGATGTTCTCGGCGGCGGCGCGACGACGGCGTGGCTTGCTGTTGGGGCCGTCGACGAGGTTCTGGGTGCCTGTGTAGGCGTGGACGGTCGTCAGCTGGCCGGACTCGATGCCGAACTCCTCGTTGAGGACCTTCGCGACGGGCGTGATGGAGTTGGTCGTACAGGAGGCGTTCGAGACGACCGCTTCGCCGTCGTACTCGTCGTGGTTGACGCCGTAGACGAGTTGCTTGACCGGCGTGTCGCCCTTCGGCGGTGCGGAGATGACGACTTTGTTCGCCCCGGCGTCGAGGTGCTGACTGGCGTCCTCGTGGCTACGGAAGATGCCGGTCGCCTCGAAAGCCACGTCGACGTCGAGTTCGTCCCAGGGGAGTTGCGTGGGGTCGGTTTCGTGGAAGACGCCCGCTTCGAAGTCGGTACCTTCGACGGTCAGCGTCCCGTCGTCGAGGCTGGCACCGTCGAGGCGTCCCATGACGGAGTCGTACTTCGCGAGGTACTCGATCTCTTCGTCCTCCATGACGTCGTTGATCCCGACGATCTCGACGGCGTCGTTGTCGAGCGCAGCGCGGAACACGTTTCGACCGATGCGGCCGAAGCCATTGAGACCGACGCGGACAGTATCCGTACTCATACTCGCTAGGCCGTCCACAGTGAGTAAATGGTTTTCGAAGTGGGTGAAGGAAGCCACTGACTGTTCGGGTCGACAATGTATCACACGGGAGTTTTGGTTCGTGTCCGGATGTTGCTGTGTCTGCCGGTCTCCCTCGCACCGAAGCTATCGCTGCAGTGCCAACAACGCCGTCTGTGGCTGTACTGGTGGCCGAAGGTTTATTCCCCAACGTTACCCTAGTGGCGATAGGATGAGACGCGACGACAGAGACGACCCCTTCGACGAGTTCTTCCGCGAGCTAGAGCGGATGATGAACGACGTGATGGGACCAGAGGGGGACGTCCATATCGAACAGGGTGGCGGCGGTGGCACGGGAGGCACAGAGATGCATCTCGACGTTCACGAGACGGACGATCAGCTCCGTGTCGTCGCCGACGTGCCGGGCGTCGACAAGGATGATATCGACCTGAAGTGCGACGGCACGGTGCTCACGATCCAGGCGACCGGCACGCACCGCGACTACGACGATCAGTTGTCGCTCCCGGCCCGCGTCGACGAACACTCGGCGAACGCGACGTACAACAACGGCATCCTCGAAGTGACCTTCGACCGCGCCGAGGACGCCAGCGACATCAGTCTGGACTGAGCCCCGGTCGGGTTACCGGTTTGCCGTTCGCTCGATCAGGCCGGCCAGTTCGTCCCAGAAACCGTCTTCGTACTTCGTCGCGCTGTCGATCGTGGGCCGGGCGTTCGTCTCGTTGACGACGACGCGGTCCTCGGTCACGAGCAGGTCGACGCCGAGGTAGTCGATGTCAAGCGTTGCTGCCGCGCGTTCGGCGAGGTCTCTGTGCGTCGAGTCGAGCGAGACCCCGGTCGCTTCCGCCCCGCGGTGGACGTTGTGCTTCCACTGTCCGTCGTCGAGTGCGCCGTCGGGTAGACGTCGTTCCACCGCGCCGACGTACTCGCCGTCGACGACCATCGCGCGGTAGTCGCGTGCGTCGGGGAGGAATTCTTGAACGAGAAAGGACTGGTCTCCAGTGGCCCGGTAGTCGTGGACGAGATCGAGGTAGTCACAGATCCCCAGAAAGGAGTCGAGATCGTGGGCTTTCGCGATACCGACCCCGCGAGTGGTCGCGTTCGGCTTGACGACGACCGGCGGGTCGAACTGCTGGAACGCGTCCACGAGATCGGCCTCGTCGACGGGGTTCGAGACGACGATGCTCTCGGGTGTCGGAAGGCCTGCCTCCGATAGTCGGGCAAGCGCCTCGCCCTTGTGTCGGGAGCGCAGGATCGCCTCGCGGTCGTTGACCCACGGCACCCCGAGCAGGGCGTCGGCGACCCCGCCCTCGGCGAGGCGAGGCGGGAAGACGAAGCCGACGTCGTAGGATTCGAAGGGCTCGTCGTCGATCGCGACCGTCCGCTTGTCGGTCCGGACGTGACCGACTTCGATGTCCCGCTCGGCGAGTGACTCGCGCATGCGCTCGAAGGTTTCGGCCTTCGTCGGGACCGCCAGCCTGAGCATACGCTATCGTTCGGTGCTGGTACCCTGAATCTGACGTTCGGTACGTCCGGGATCGAGACAACCGGCGTCGACACGACGAGCGTTTCGCTCACGTTCGATAGCGGCAGTGAGAACTGATTTCTGATTGCCGACACAATCAGAAGCCCTTCGCCCCGTCTGCGAGCACGCCGAACAAATCGCTGCTCTACGCGATCGGCTGTTCTTCGCCGCGCTAAACGAACGGCGAGAACTGATCTCTGAGTGCCTACGCAATCAGTAGCTCTTCTCCCCGTTCGACCTTGATCCGGCACGGGGGCGTGATCTTGTTGTAAGCGCGCCGGAACGCTTCCTTGACCTCGACGGCCTGGTCGACGTCACAGTACGCGGTGAAGAGTCGTTCGCCGGCCTGCACGCGGGCGGCGGTACCGACGATCTTCCCGAAGGCCTGTCGCATCCCGTCGGAGACACGGTCGGCCCCGGCACCCGTCGCCTGCTTGTTCTCGCGCAGGACCTGGTGGGGGAACTTGCGCAGCGTCATCTTGTAATTGCCCTCGCCGAACTCCTTGATGAGGTGGCGGTTCGCGGAGAGGCGGGAGGCTTCCAGCGAGCCGTGGCGGAGCTGGCACTCCTCCTCGACGATCAGGGAGATCTGAACGTCGTAGTCTTCGGGATCGGCGTTCTTGTCGCCCATCTGGTGCTGTGCGATCTTGGAACCGGGAATGCCCGTGATGTACTCGCGGCGCGTGTACGAGGGCTTATCGATTGTCCGGTACATCGAGGCTGGCTTGTCCGACATAGATACTCTTGGCGGATACGTGGCCGAGCGAGCGTATTAAGCCTTCGAACTCCGGCCGCGGGCGTGCGTTCGTGTTGCACGGGTCGATGGCGGTCCGGTTACTCGGGTGTCACTGGCCCCCTTTTGGGTGTGGAACGCCAACGGTATGATACGATGAACATGCTCGTCGACGGCGAGTGGCGAACCGACGCGTACGAGACGACCAACGAGGACGGGGCGTTCGAGCGCGGGACGACCTCGTTCCGTGACCGTATCGAGGACGACCCGGACGCGCGCTTCCAGGCGGAGGCAGGACGGTACCACCTCTACGTCTGCTACGCGTGTCCGTGGGCCCACCGGACGCTGCTGGTGCGTGCCCTGAAAGGGCTCGAAGACGCCATCACGGTGAACTACGTGGATCCGTTCCGGGGCGACGACGGCTGGCAGTTCACGCCCGAGAAGGACGGCTGTACCGAGGACACGGTCAACGGGAGCGACTACCTGCGAGAGGTGTACCAGCAGGCAGACCCCGACATGACCGGCCGGGTGACTGTCCCAGTGCTGTGGGACAAACAGGAGGAGACCATCGTCAACAACGAGTCGAAGGAGATCCTGCGGATGCTCGACACGGAGTTCGATTCGGTGGCGACGCGGGACGTGGACCTCTATCCAGAAGGCTACCGCGACGAGGTCGACCGCATCGTCGACGAGATCTACGAGCCGATCAACAACGGCGTCTACCGCACCGGGTTCGCCGACACCCAGGAAGCGTACGACGAGGCCGTCGGAGAACTGTTCGACGCACTCGATCACTGGGACGACGTGCTCGCCGACCAGCGTTACCTCGCGGGTGATCGGCTGACGGAGGCGGACATCTGTATGTTCACGACCCTCGTCAGATTCGACGAGGTGTACCACACCCACTTCATGTGCAACCACCGGCTGATCGAGCAGTACGACAACCTCTGGCCGTACCTACGCGACCTGTATCAGACGCCGGGCGTGAGCGAGACGGTGAACATGGATCACATCAAGGAGCACTACTACACGACCCATCCGGACGTGAGCCCCAAGCGGATCGTCCCGGAAGGCCCGGACCCCGACTTCGAGGCTCCCCACGACCGCGACGAACTGCTGGGCGAGCCGCCCGAAGCGCTGTTCGAGCGGGCCTGAACTCGACGACGTGATGCGGTTGCCGACCTCGGTCGCTTTTTTGTCGCTTCGGCCGTGAGCGATGAGCATGGATCCTGTGACAGTCGGTATCCTGGGTTGTGGGACGATCAGCGACGCCTACCTCGGTGCGGACGACCGCTTCGACAACTACGAGATCGTCGCCTGTGCCGACATCGACGAGGAGCGCGCAGCAGCGGCGGCCGACGAGTACGGCCTGCGGGCTCACGACCCGGCCGGATTGCGGGCCGACGAGTCCGTCGATCTCGTGGTGAACCTGACGCCGCCGGCGGTCCACGCCGAGACCTGCGAGCGACTGCTCTCGGCCGGGAAGCACGTCTACGTCGAGAAGCCACTGGCGGCGACGACGGCCGACGCCGACGCCATTCGAACGGCGGCCGCCGAGACCGACCTGCTGGTCGGGTCGGCACCGGACACGTTCCTCGGTGCTGGCCTCCAGACCGCCCGGTCGGTACTCGACGACGGTGCGATCGGGGACCCGGTCGGCGCGACCGTCGTCTGGGCATCCGGCGGCCACGAGGCCTGGCACCCGAACCCGGATCTCTACTACGACGAGGGCGGCGGCCCGCTGTTCGACATGGGGCCATACTACGTTACCGCGCTGGTCTCGCTGCTCGGCCCCGCTCGGCGTGTGACTGGGTCGGTCGGTCGCACGCACGACCAGCGCACGATCGGGAGCGGTCCCCGCGAGGGCGAGGAGATCGACGTGGACGTGCCGACCCACGAGTCGGGCGTCGTTGACTTCGAGAACGGTGTGGTCGCGAACCTGACGACGACGTTCGACACGCCCGGCGGATCGACGTTCCCCGACCCAGCGTTCGAGATCTACGGCACCGAAGGGACGCTATCGCTCCCGGACCCGAACCACTTCGAGGGGCCGGTCGCGATCCAGCGCCCCGACGAGGACGATCCCGAGACGGTTCCGTTGACCCACGAGTACACCGCCGGACGTGGGGCGGGTGTCGCCGATCTGGCGGCCGCGGTTCGGGGCGACTGGGAGCATCGGACGAGCGCCGACCTCGCGGGCCACGTGCTGGACGTGCTGTCCGGGATCCGCGAGGCGTCGACGTCCGGTGCCCACGTCACCGTCGACAGTTCCATCGACCGGCCCACGCCCCTGCCGGCGGCGTTCCCGAGTGGACTGTGACCACCGATAGTATCAGGTAGATAGACACACTCATGGACGGACATGGAAGACGAAGCGTGGCGATCGGTCGACATCATCAAGAACAAGCAGGGCGAACCGCACGTCCTCCAGCAGAAGGTGGAAGTGCTGACCGCCGGCGTCACCGAGGAGTCGGCGGGGTACACGAAGCCGACGGTCGAGCATCGCCTCGTCCCGCTGGCGGAACTCACCAAGTTCTCCGCCTGACCGTCAGGCCGTGAGCCGCGTCGCGTACTCGCCGTCCCCGTCGGCGATTCCCGCAGCGATTGCGTCGGTGTCGGTCTCGCCGTCGGCGTTGATCAGGTAGGTCCGGCCGTGGGGCCCACCGTAGGCGCCGTGGAGGTCGTAGACGAACCCGTACACCGACACACCGTCGGGGATCTCGTCGGCCGATTTCAGGAAGGCGACCTGTCGGTCGACGTTGTACTCGACGAGGCGGTTGACGACCGCCGACTCGTCGCCGTCGGTGTCGACCTCGTCCAGTCCGTCAGCGACGACCGGTTCGAGCGTCTCGACCCACTTCTGGATCCCGTCGGGATGGTCGCCGTTGCCGGTCACGCTCTGATAGGCTGCCGTGACCGCGCCACACCCGGTGTGGCCGACGACAGCGACGGTCTCGGTGCCGGTGTACTCGACGGGATAGAGGAGATTGCCGTTGACGACTCGCCGACCGTCCACGAGGTCCCACGCCTGATTCCCGATGTTGCTCGGGGTAAAGAGCCAGCCCGGTTCGTCGACGTCGAACATCCCTTCTTGCGAGACGCGAGAGTCGGCACAGCAGATCGAGACGACCGCGGGGTGTTGGCCGTCCTGCACGTCGTCGAAGAAGCCAGCGGGGCGACTCTCCACGTGGTCGCGATTCCCCTTGAGTAGTGTCGTGAGCGTGTCGTCGGCCATACCCACGAGAATCACGACTGGCTGTTAAGTCCAGCCTTTCGCCCCTTCTGTCCGGGGCAGTCACGCCACTGCTGGCGCTCTGGCGTGTGATAGAAACGAAAATTGCCGGAGAAGCGCAGAACGGCGAGTTACGGCCGAGCGCGGTTCCTCCGAGACCGCCGACGTACGATGTCCGACATACGGTTTATTGTAGACCTTCACCGGATCGACCGCACGTAATCGTGCGGTCGACCGGGAAAACGGCTACAATAATCCGTATTACAGTCGGGTGACGTTCGTCGCGCGGGGGCCTTTGTCGGCCTGTTCGATGTCGAATTCGATCTCTTGGCCTTCCTCGAGGTCCGGGCCGCCCACGTCTTCCATGTGGAAGAACACGTCGTCGTCAGCGTCCTCAGTTTCGATAAAGCCGTAACCGCCCGTGTCGTTGAAGAAATCAACAGTACCGGTTGCCATTGCGAATAAGCCAATGAGAGGGGAACGGATAATACTTCCGAGAGATGGATTACCACGGACCACGACCGCCAGAACGCCCGATTTCGCCGACCAGTCCCTCCGCTTGCAGACGGTTTCCCCATCTACTGACTCGTACGCCCCCGAACCTGTCTGTCGATTGTCTCGTGTGTCCTCGCGGAGGTCGTTTTTTGTTCGCCCGCCGTGATGGATGTGTATGGCAGACGACGACGTGTGGGTCGGCGCGCACGTACACGACGAGACGTGGGTCGCCGTCGCGTTCAATCGGTCGGGGTTCGACCACGCGGCGACCTTCGACGGGATCGGCGATCTATGGTTCCGCTACGAGGACGACGCCGCGGCGATCCTCGTCGACGTGCCGATCGGTCTGATCGAGGAGGCCGAGGGCGACCGGGGGTGCGACGAGTTGGCCCGCACCGTCGTCGGGCCACGCGCCGACGAGATCGTCGCTCCGCCCGCACGCGAGGCGTTGCGAAAGCGCCGCTACCCCGTGGCGAACCGAACCCACGAGCGCGCGACCGGGGACGAACTCTCCCGTCGGGCCTTCGAACTGAGCGAGACGATCGCGACGGTCGACCAGCTCATGCGGGAGTTCTCGGACGCCCGTGATCTCGTCGCCGCCGCTCACCCGGAAGTTGCCTTCTGTGCCTTCGCCGGCGAACGCATGGAGTACGACCGCCGGACTGCCGGCGGGTACGCCGAACGCCTGCGCACGCTGGCGTCGGTCGATCGGGACGCGCCGCCGGCAGTTCAGGCCGCTGCCGAGGCGATGGGCGACGCGCCGGTCACCGTCACGGACGTGCTCGACGCGACGGCGCTGGCCTACACCGCCTTGCCCCACGACGGGACGCTGCGCTCGCTCCCGCCCCAGCCACCGCTGGACGCCAACGGCCTCCCCATGGAGATCGTCTACCGGGCCGACGCGCCGCTGGTCGAACCCACCGAGTGATAGGGGTTCTCGGCGATCGCTACCGGATCGAACGCACACTGTCGCGCGGTCGACCGGGCAAACGGCGACGACGATCCGTCTGAGCGTGATTTCGCAGCCCCTCGGGAACAACACGTGTTGTCCGGTATCGTCAGCGGGAAGTCGACCGAGCCACTGGTTCGGGTGATGCCACGAGACGACATGCCGACACTGGGCCTCGGGACGTACTCTGACGACAACCGCGAGCAGTGGACCGACAACGTCCGCACCGCGCTCGACGTGGGCT
>Ga0207755_100939_pt1 | contig 10270 bp, 10 predicted proteins | sample A23P2SouthBayCA_FD_187734 | JGI IMG/M metagenome (GOLD analysis project Ga0207755, IMG submission 187734) | Aerobic enrichment media microbial communities from Bioluminiscent Bay, La Parguera, Puerto Rico - A23 P2 (SPAdes) | ecosystem: Environmental > Aquatic > Marine > Unclassified ...
CGTGGGCCGACGCGAAGGCGATGTTCGACGCCGGCGCCGAGCGCATCGGCGCGTCCAGCGGTGACGCCATCGCCCGGGAGTTCCTCGAAGGGCGGGCTGGCGCCGACCGGGAGTCGGTCGGGAACGGCGAGTACTGAGTCCGGATCGCGGGCACTCGGCGCCGAAAGGGAGTCCGGATCGCGGGCGCTCGGCGCCAAAAGGGAGTCCGGACCGCTCTCAGAGGATCAGTTCCTCGCCGTCGACCAGGTGTTCGGCGGCCACATCGGAGTTTATCTCGATGCCCAGGCCGGGGCCCTGCGGGAGGTCGATCGAACCGTCCTCGATGATCGGGCCGGACTCGCCGGTCCGGGAGACGAGATCCTCGAAGAAGGGCACGTCGAAGGCGTGGTACTCCAGGGCGACGAAGTTCGGAACCGACGCGGCGGCGTGGGCGGAGGCGACCGTCCCGACCGGCCCCTGGATGTTGTGTGCGGCGATAGGGATCCCCTCCAGGTCACACAGCGCGGCGATCCGCTGGAAGTCCCGCGGGCCGCCGCAGTTGTGCAGGTCCGGCGCGGCCACGTCCATCCCCTCGGCGTCCAACATCTGCTTGAACTCGCCGGGGTCGGCGAGGTTCTCGCCGGTCATGATCGGACAGGAGGTGGCCTCCCGCACGCGCCGGTGGGCGCCGTACTTGTGCGGCGGGACGGGGTCTTCGAGCCACGCCAGGTCGTACGGTTCGAGTTTCTCGGCGAGGCGGGTGGCCGTCTCCACGGTAAAATTCCAGTGCAGGTCGAACCCAAGGTCCACGTCGTAGCCGACCTCGTCGCGGACGGCCTCGACCAGGGCGGCCTTGTGCTCGATAGCGGCGTTGTCCAGCCGCCGCGCGGGGGTGTCCACGTCGGCGTGGGTCCGCACGTCGAGGTCGAATTTCAGCGCATCGAAGCCAGCGTCGACCACCTCGCGGGCAGCCTCGGCGTAGGATTCGGGCGTGTACACGTCGCGGGGGTCGACGGTCCCGGACTGGGCCTCGCCGAGTGACTCGCCGCCGTGAGTGTCACAGTAGACCCGCACCGAGTCGCGGTAAACGCCGCCCAGCAGTTCGTAGACCGGTACGTCGAGCAGTTTCCCCTTGATGTCCCACAGCGCCATCTCGACGCCGGGGCCGGGCTCCCACATCACGTCGCGCAGGCGATTGATATCCAGCGGGTTCTCACCCTCCAGTCGGCCGGGATCCTGGGGTCCGTCGCCGTGGACCGCGCCGATACCGGTGATCCCGGCGTCCGTCTCGACTTTCACGATGCCCCACTGGAAGTTCGCCTGCAGGACCATCGTCGAGATGTCCGTGATGGCGATGTCCCGTTCGGGGGGTCGGCCCGTGTCGTCCATCGTGTGGTCCATCCACGGGACGCCGCCGCCCGGCGGGATGACGTACTCCGGTGTCTCGTCGTCTGGCATACCGGCAGGTCGCACACTGCCTTGTTGAAGCTTCGAGAAACGGCGAACGGTTCCGGATCCAACCCACCTTTTTCTGCGTCGCCCTTCCTCGCTCGGCCTCCGGCCTCGCTGCGGGAGGGCTCCTTGAAAAAGCTGGACCAAAAAGCGGCCGCTCACTTCGTTCGCGGCCGTGTTTAGTAGTAGCATTGTGCCAGCGAGCGAAGGTCTGGAGCCATAATTCGGCTATTTTGGGTTCGACGTAACTGAAGCAATTCGAAAACGACAACGTTCGGTGTTTTAGTTTTCGAAAGATCCGTTCGACGAAATTCTGATTTTTGTGAGAACGCATCTGAAATCGGAGGGGTGCTCAATGAAGTGCGGTTTAGAGATATTGAGCGCCATTGACGAGAAACACGGTGGTTTCGATATCGTGTTTCTCGCGGAGTTCTCAAAGGAACATCTCGGAGAGTACGGTCGTGGTCGTCGAAAACAACCACACGTGGAGCAGCTGATTTGTTTCTGAGTCAGCGGCGGCGTACAGCCAGTATTACTCGTCATCGGTTTCAATCACTGTTTCGCCAAGCGCGCCGTGATTCGGGCTCTGTCCAGCGTCGGGTTGTAGATCGGCATTCTGTACCCAATCGTGGACCGCCTTACGACTGCGTTGGGCACCCAACGAATCAAGTAAATCGACAGTATTCGACAGCGATAGCCCCACTAAATGCGATTGAACACCCAGTGCTATCGCCGACTCGGGTGCCCGCTCGCGCTCCACAAAGTCCAAGTCCAGTCTCTATGACTGCTGAGGCGGATGATTTCTGGCATAGACACCAAGATTTCGTTACCCTGGACGAGTGAGTCCAATTGTCGCGCTTTGTCCCATTCCGCTCTTATCGAAAGTAGACTTTACATCATCAAGGTCATATACATTAAACATGTTTGAGGGATCAATACCAGACAGTTCAAGAGCGTCCTTCAAAGTCAAAGATCGAATTCGATCTTCCTCGTAGCAATCATTCCACACAGCAAGCAGCATCAGGGAACCAATGAACTGGCGACGTTTCCCGGTAAATATATTTAAACCTATATTAATATCCAGATATCTGTTTTCGCTGACACAGCTCCCAAAGGAGCATCGAGCTCTAAGTTAACACCTAGATTCATATACCTACCGTTCTCTCCTCAAATAGATGGACATTCAGATTACCTTTCGCGATGGCCCCATCGAAGCCGAGGTCTCCGCTGCGGAAGATGAAGCGTACTCAGAGGTGCTTGATGCCCTCGCAGAGTTCGTTGAGGGCTATGACGCTGTAGGGTCTGCTGGACCTCAGCAACCGACTGACAGTCCCACAGACGGTGGTACTGTTGAGCAGGTGGCTCCAACAGAAGAGACGGAAAACAGCGATACAGGAGAGTCGAATTCTCACTTTGATGAAGTAGATGCGACAGATGCTGAGCTACAACGAGTGCTGAAGACTGGAAGGGTCAAGGATGGAGACGTCGAAGAGTTCCCCGAGATCATTGGGAACAATGAGATATTGGGGACATCGGTTGCAGAGAAACTTTTGAATGGATCAGCAATCATTCTAACTACCCTCGATGAGGTTCACAGCATCTCCCGAGTGAAAACAACCAATCTTAAAAAGGCGCTCGAAGAGTCGGGTCTGGATAGTGATAATTGGCCCAATGTGCATCAACAAGAGAACAAAGATGTCTATCTTGACTCCAGAGGAACTGGAGCTTCAGGCACAACTGCAATCCGAGAACCGGGGAAAGAGGACGCCTATGGCTACATACAGGCCCTAGTAGACGACCTTCGAGAGGACGGTGAAAGCGATGAGTGATACCGAAGACGACCCACTGGAACGCGTTGTTGTCGATAAGGATGCAGTCAACCGTGAACGGCTCGCGGACGCGATCGAGGGCGTGGTCGCTGTCGACGGCGACACTGGTGAGGTTGTCACCCGCCCAGGCTACCATGATCTCGACAACAAGCCGAAGTTCGTGGCGCGGCTTCTAGCTCGTCGCGTTGCTCTCGAGCTGGAAATCATCGAGGAAGATGAAATCGGTGATTCAGCAACTGGATTCGCAGAACGGATGAATCCTAGTGACAGCACAATCATGAACTACGGTAGTCTTGATTTCGTTGCCAATGACGACGAGTATGGCGGCTACTACATCAGGGGGCACTCCATCGGCCTTGCAATCGATTTCCTCAAGAGCGCCAAAGGAGATGATGACGAGTAACTGTTTTCGGCAGTCCCGTCAGAAGTAGATTGGTACGAAGCAAAACCACCAGACAGCAATTAGTTGCCACGAACCAGATTGGTCAGTTACCTCGATCGGCATCTAATTTTGCTTGCTCATGGAGTCGGAAGAGCCGAGTTGCCAACGTGTTTGCATCCTCACTCAGGGCCTCAATCTCCCCCTGACTAAGGTCAACCTGAATAGAGTGAGCATTCGCGTTCGCTTGAGTCCGGAATTTGTCTAACTGACTAACAAATGATGCATCCAGGTTTGGGTCATATGGCTTGAAATCTTCTAGGTACTCACTGAAGTTCTCGGTGAGTTCTGAGAAGGGCTGGAATCGGCCCTGATCCGGAATATAAAATTCCTCTAAATGATCGTTGGTTCCCAAGCGCAAGCGGAGAAGTTCGATGATGAGATTCTCGAAAAGCTTGCGTGTCAGAATCATCGTCGCATCGTAGACATGGTGTTGATAGCTGTGATTGATATCGTCAATCAGTGCAGGATAGAAGTCATCATTCGGCGGGCTGGCACTGATGAATAGGTCGTCATCTGCTCGCGGCGCTTCGGTGTCGCTTGGTAGTGCCACCATCTCACCGTAATACTCTAGTCCATCTTTTGTTAGGTCCCACTGCTGGTCTCGGCGTTGGAAATATCCTTTCTCTCTCAGCAGACTCGGGAAGGTCCCGACTGAATCACCGTTGACCGCCCGAAGCGAGGGTTCCACAACACCACGTATTTGCTTCGTGGCAAACGGATGTTCATCTTCAATCTCTCGGAGGTAGAATCCGGCGAGGCCGATAATATCCGTATCAGTTGGTTCTTCAGAGACACTGTCGAGTAGGTCATCAAATGACGGCATACCGGTGTGGACTCGCTGTATGAGTATTAAAGTGGTCATCGTATATTAGCTTGTAGCAACAATTATACAACGACAGCGGCCACGTTGATTCGTAATGTCTGATGAGGACCCCAAGACGACCTGCTAGATGGCATCTTTGTCGATAGTGATGCAATCAATCGTGAAATGACCCGCAATCTCCTTGAGCTCTACCTACAGATCAATCAGAGGAACACCTCCTGTCAGACGAGTAGAAATCCTCCTGTCTGTTGATTGCGTTACCCCCGTTCGCTGAGCAATAGCTGGATATTCTGATGCATCCCCGATTGTTAACCAATACTCCCATTGCTGGGCTCGTTTGTTGGTTAATCTGCGAAATCACATAATACAGCAATCAAAAGGATTATAGACTTGGCACGTGACAGAATCAAGTAACTACAACGCATATCTGAATATAATGACTACAAACATACAGTTTCCTATCGCTGAAATTAGGAAAGCTGTCGCGGCGGTTCACGCAGAAAAACCGTTCGTCACGACGAGTGACATTTCCACCACAACCGGCTGCTCACGAGAGACAGCTCGTAAGAAGCTCAATGACCTGGTCGAGAAAGGCGTCTTAGACGCACAGCAGGTCGGTGGCCGGGCAAAAGTGTGGTACAGTCCCCAGTGGGTGAAGCTGGAGTCCGAAGGCACGATGGTGGCCGACACACCTCCGCAGGAAGATACAGAACACGTCCACCAGTCTACTGGTTCTGTCACGAGCCAACTACCGGAAGAGCCCGAAGAACACGTCCTCTTCTTCCCGAGCCGCCGCGAGGTCGTCATCGACTCTCCGACCGACAAGAGCCAGCGGACCCTCGCTCAGACAGCGCATCTTGTCGACTCCACTGGTGATGGTTATCTCTACAAAATCGACCAGACAGACATCTGGAATGCACCCTACGATTCGTTTGACGCACTCCGAGGCGATCTGATCGAGCTCATCGGAGAAGACCAGTGGGACGGTGGGTTCGAGAGCCGGATCAAGGACGACTGGGATCGTGCCCACCAGTTCCGCTTGCGTACGCACTCTGGCGGATACATCATTCTCGAAGCAGCCGACGCGGATGTTTTCGAGAATGTTGCCAAGCGGAAGCTTGTGTATGGCGATCACTACAGCCAGTTTCTTTCAGATACCGAATTGCGCGTCACACAGGGCGGTGCAGCCGGCGTCAAAGAAACTCTCTACGATGCTGGCTATCCAGTCATCGACGAACGTCGTCTCGAGGAGGGTACGTCGCTCGATGTTGCACTCTCCGATGATATCCAGCTCAGAGACTACCAAGATGAGTGGGTGGACCAGTTCACAGTCCGCCGAGGCGGTGTCTTTGTCGGCCCCTCTGGCAGCGGAAAGACCATCGCAGCGCTGGGTGCGATGGCGGCGATCGGCGGCGAGACACTCATCATCGTCCCGAACCGTGAGTTAGCCCAGCAGTGGGAAGATGAGTTGACTGCAAAAACGACACTCACCTCGCACAAGATTGGTCAGTATCACGGTGGCATGAAGCAAATTCGGCCGGTCACTATCGCCACGTACGACACGGCAGCGATGAGTCGCCATCGTGAGTTATTCAATGAGCGTGATTGGGGAATCATCATCGCCGACGAATGCCACCATTCCGTCGCCTCGACCTGGAAGCGGTTCCGAGAGATTCAGTCAAAGGCCCGGCTCGGGCTCTCAGCTACGCCAGTTCGTGAAGCCAAGGATCCAAAGGAGATTTACACGCTCATCGGTCCCCCGATCGGCACCGACTGGGGTTCGCTGTTCGCAGAAGGGTGGGTTGAGAAACCCGAAGTGGAACTCATCCCCGTTCCGTGGGCCAGCGATAGTGCCCGTGAACGGTACCAACGAGCCTCCGGAAGCAAGCGCCTCATCGAGGCCGCTCGGAACCCAAAGAAACAGGATGTCGTCAGTGCACTGCTCGACCGTCACCCTGACCAGAAGACTCTCATCTTCGTCGACTGGATCAAACAGGGGAAGGACCTCGCCGAGAATCTTGATCTTCCGTTCGTCTACGGAGACACCGAACACGACGAACGTGAGCGCATCTACGATGCGTTCCGTGACGGCGACCTCGATTCGCTCATCATCTCCAGAGTCGGTGACGAGGGAATTGATCTCCCCAATGCAGAGGTTGCCATTCTCGCGTCGACGATGGGATCGTCGCGGTCACAGACTGGCCAACGAGCTGGTCGGACGATGCGCCCGCTGGGTGATGCGACAGTCTACATCGTCCTCACGAAGGGATCCGGTGAGGAGGATTGGGGTCGGGAGAGCACACAGTACCTCGCCGAAAAGGGCGTCGACGTGACGAAGACCAGTATCTCCCAGATCGGTGCAGACGATTAGTCCTCGACTGTACTGAGTGCTGATTCGACACGATCGATGACGTCGTCAAGCCGCTCGACGACTAGTTCGTGTTCTCCCTGTTCTTCAGCTTTCACAACGAGTCCGTCGTCGACAAGACTGCTGAAGTAGTTTCGAACAGTGCTGTCGCCCTTGTCAATCCGCTCGTAGAAATAGTCGTACGAGAGAGACTGCACTGCATCGTCGTCGGCTTCTGCAACATACTGTTGGGCGACAAGGCGGGTTAGAATCCGCTCAGTGGGGCCAAGGTCCGTCACATCGTCGGCTAACGCGATGGTATTGTCTTCGTAGATATCGAACAGTGCTTTCGCCCGTTCAAACTCGTCTTCGAGTAGGGATTCTGTGTCAACGTACATCTCCTCCTGAATTCGGTCCTCAAGCCCCATCGTCAATCACCTCTTCGACCTTCGCGAGGCCAGAACCTGTGAGCCGACGGAGCTTCGACTGGCCATCTTTTCCATCTTTCATTGCCCATTCCTTGTCTTCTAGATTATTGATGACATCACTCATATTAGCCGGTTTCTGAGCGCGACACGTTCGATATCCGTCTTCGATATCGGCTCGTGTGAAATTCTCTTGGCTCTGGTACTGCTCAAGATAGCACGCAATCGCGAGAGCTCGCTCAACGTGCGTATCTGGACCAAACTTTTCGACAAATTCTCGCATACCAGTTATATCGTCGCCAGCCTGTCCATCGTGAATCAGTTGCTCAAGTTCACCCACTCGGGACTCGAGTTCTGCGATTCGTGTTTCAATGTCTTCGGTATCACTCATTCGTCTTCCTCCGGTTCGAGTTCTCGCTTGGCAGTTTCGAGACTGTGCGTCGGAATTCGGTAGGAGCCGTCGTCACTCTGGACGACATCATCGTCGTCCAGCTCTCGAACAGCGGGATAGACCGAGTTCTTCTTGATACCGCTCTTTTCGGCGATCTCCGTTGGCGTCAGCCACTGCTGATCGGTCATCTCCAGCCCCTCAAGTGCGTGCTGGGCGAGGAGAGCGACAACGACCTTCCTCCGGTTAGTGAGGCTCTCGCAGGCATCTTGGGGGACGATACTTCCACTCTCGTCACCGATTCTGACGTAGTCAATGAGTGTCTCCGCGAGGAGTGTCTCGCTGACTTCCTCTTCATCGATGAGGAGATCATCGAACGATAGCTGATTATCTGACACGCTTGGGATCTAGTATTAGACCAGCCTGTATAAATCTTACTTGGGCCTTGGAATAGTCTAGAATATAAAAATCGTATTCTCTGGAATAGATACAATCGAACTAGATACAAGGCTTTGATGAATTGCAAGCGTAGCACCTTGCAAACATATAAGTGCAAAGAATAACAGCTAGTGAACATGCCTGAAGATTCAGAGAGCGAGATGTTACACCTCCGAGTCACTGTTGGAAACATCACCGTTGAGGCAGAGGGGCCGAGAGATGATGCCGAAACGTGGTTTGAGAGTCTTCGTGAGGATTATCTAGGAGATGTAGACGACGAGACGCTGGAGGCAGTTGCGAACGGCTCAGGCGAGACTGTGAATGACTCTCCAACAGCACAGAATTCGGAGTCTGACATAACAAGCACAAGTACCAGAAAATCCCGCTCGTTGACAGAGTACTACAAACAGGCTAATAACCCGACGAAGCGAGATGCAGCTCTCATTGTCGGATGGTATCTTGAGTACCACGAAGAGCAGTCCAACTTCACCAAGCCCGAGATTGAGGAACGAGCACAGGATGCTAAAATTGGCCTTGGGGCAAACGTCTCCCGAGATCTCTCAGAACAAGTAGGAAATAGTCATTTAGAGAAGGTTGACGAACGAGACGGTCAAGATGCATATCACCTGACGCTGACGGGCGAGGAGTACGTCGAAAAAGAACTTTTGGAGATGTGAACGCGGGCCGATGGCTTTCGGTTCTCGAGATCGATCGCAGCTACGAACGGCTTACCAACCGAAAGATAGTCCGCGGTGGGAGTCCTGTTCGGTTACGTTCAATTCGAAACACCCGTGACACTCGCACGATACACCGACCGAGAGCGGAACCCGAAAAAACGCGCCGTCAGTGCCCCGCGTCGTGCGGATTGAGTTCGGTGCCGTACTGCTCGGCGTGGTCCGCGTACTCGATGAACCGGGGCGCGTCGGGGTCGAAGGGCCGTTTCAGCGCTTCGAAGGCCTTCTTTTTGTCCCAGCCCTGGAGTTTGCCGACGGCCGAGCGGTCCTCGAGGTCGTGGTGGTCGAGGACGGGCGCGGTGGTCTCCCAGGCGTCCAGGCCCTGCTCGGTCCGGACGATGACCGAGGAGTACTCGTCGCTGGAGCCGACGGAGCCCACAGTCAAATCGGCACAGAAGCCCGTGAAGTCGGCACACTCGTCACAGCCTTTCAGGGCGGCGTCGTGGAAGTTCTCGATGTCCTCTTCGAGGATCATCTCGTCGTCGGTGTCCCAGACCATCAGCTTGCCGTGGAGAACGTCCATCTTGCCGACGTTGTCGATGTCGATGTCGCGTTCCTCCTGGATCTTCTCGCCGATGAGCTTGTGGTAGTTGAAGTTCTTCGTGCACATCAACGCGATAGTGTAGTCGACCGCGCGGACGCCCTCCTCCTGGCCGGCGTAGTCCCAGTCGAAGTCCTGCAGCGCGCGGATCCCCTCGATCTCACAGGGGGTACCCACCATCGCCAGCGAGATGTCCTCCCAGTCCTTGTCGGGGAGCTTGTGCTCCCACTGCTCCAGCCCGAGGTTGCCAAGCGCCATCGTCTGGTTGTAGATGGTACCCGTGTTGGCGATGAGTTCCTCGGGCGTGGTCGCAAGGAAGGATTCGGCCTTCCAGGGCTCGTCGTCGGACTCGGTGGCGATGAGCGCGCCGTCGATTTCGCCCGATTCGAGCAGTTCGATCAGGACCGCGGTGACGACGCCGCCGTCCTGGGAGTCGTGGCGCCAGTCCTCCTCGACGCGGGCGGAGAACTCCGTGATCGGGTCGCCGGCGCCCTTGACGTTGTCGTCGCCGCCCGTGATCTTCCACTGGCGCTCGTAGCGCAGGCCGCCGCGGGGACAGAAGTCCCAGCACATCGAACAGCCCGTGCACATCTTGACGAGTTCGGGCAGGCCGTCGTCGCCGATGCCGATCGAGTCCGAGGGACAGGAGGCGACGCAGGTCCCACACTGGATACAGCGGTCGTCGTCGATGACCGCCTCGTCCAGTTCCATGAACCAGGTCTTGTCGTCGGGCGTCTCGATGTCGTTCATCTGCGAGCGGATCTCATAGGAGGGCGTGTCGAGCGCCAGGTCCTCCTCGCCGGGACGCTGGACGCGCTGGTCGGCCGGCGTGTCGTAGACGTCCTGGCTCTTCCCCTCGGCGGGTTTCGTGA
>Ga0207755_100941_pt1 | contig 10255 bp, 8 predicted proteins | sample A23P2SouthBayCA_FD_187734 | JGI IMG/M metagenome (GOLD analysis project Ga0207755, IMG submission 187734) | Aerobic enrichment media microbial communities from Bioluminiscent Bay, La Parguera, Puerto Rico - A23 P2 (SPAdes) | ecosystem: Environmental > Aquatic > Marine > Unclassified ...
GTCGAACCGGGAGGGGCCGGGAAGGGCGCGGAGTTCGCTCGCCCATCGGCCGAGCGGGACGGCGTAGCGCTCCTCGGCGGGGCGGCGAAGCCGGCGGGCGACGCCGACGAGCAGGCCGAGGACGGTGACGGCGGCGAGCACGAGGACGTACGTGGACGCGGTGAGCGGGACGCCGAGGCCGGAGAGCGCGACGCCGAGGAGGACGAGGAGCGCTATGCTCGCGGCGACGGAGAGCGCGCACCGCTCGAACCACGTGGTCGCGCCATCCCGGAGGCCGGTGACGGCGACGCGGTCGGCGGCGCCCGGGAGGAGCGCGGAGACGAGCGCGTACCCGGGGAGGAAGACGAGTATCGGGACGGCGAGGACGGTTCGCGCGGCGCCGTCGAGGACGCCTGCCAGTATCGCGGCACCGACGAGGAGGACGTACGCGGCCGCGAGCGCGGCGTCGAGGACGACGGAGCGCGCGGCCGTCATCGCCGCTCACCCAGTATCGTGGAGGCCATCTGGTCGCGGCGAAGGCGCCTCGTCGCATAGTTATAGGGGGGCTACGCGGCCGAACGCAGTGAGGCCGCGTCCAACGCGAACGGGAGCACGGAGTGAGCGACACGCGAACTACGCGGCCGAACGCAGTGAGGCCGCGAATAGGCGAGCGGGAGCGACCACCGGGAGCGATGCGTGAACTACGCGGATTCGCTCTGCGAGTGCGGGCAGAGAACGGTCGCGCGGGTCAGTCGTCGGCGGGCGTGGCGCGGCGGTCGTGGACGGTCCGGCGGAGCGCCCAGAGGACGAAGACGATGCCTTCGAGTCGGGCGACGGCGTAGACCCACGGGCGGAGTTCGACGGGGTCGTCGGTCGCGAGGTCCATCCAGAAGTCGACGAATCGGCGGGGCGCGAGGGCGTAGGCGGCGCCGAGTGCGAACATCGCGAGTCGGAGGAGCATAGGAGAGGAGTGGGTGCGGCGTTGGATAGTGGTTTCGGGAGTTCGCGGGATCCGGGGTCAGGCGTGGAAGTAGCTCATGGCGTAGTAGAGGGGGCGTTCGTAGACGTCGGGGTCCTTCTGGAAGGCGATGTGGGAGCCGATCTGTGCGTTGTTGAAGTGGGCGTACTGGGGGCCGCGGAGGATGCGGTGGAGGAGGCGGGGGTCGATGGTGATGCGGACGTAGCGGTCGGGGTCGCCGAGGTCGGATTCGGGGACGATATCGTAGCCGGATCCGTCGGCGGAGACGGTTGCGACGTGGTCGTCCACCAGGTCGAAGACGACGACGGTGTCGCTCTCCCAGCCGATGTCCTCGCGCTTCTCGTCGTAGTGTTCGTAGGCGTCGCCGACGAGCGTCGCGAGTTCGTCGAGGGAGGGCATCGGGTCGTCCTCGTAGTCGAAGGTGCGTTCCGCGAGGACGTTCTCGACGTAGTCGCGGCGTTCGGTCGGGTCGATGGGGTCGTATTCGGCGGAGGGTTCGCCGGTGGCGAGGTCGAAGTACTCCTCGCTGTTGACGAGGACGGGTTCGCTGTGCTCGGGTTCGACGTTGTCGCTCCCGAGGAAGTGCCAGAACGCCTGGCTCCGGGTGGGGGAGGCGACGTACTGGTCGCGCTCGGCGAGGGAGCCGGAGAGCGCGTAGCTGCCGGCGAACGGCATGTAGTAGCGGGGTTCGAGGGCGTTGACGAATCCTTCGGCGTCCTCGTACATCTCCTCGATGACGTCGGCGCGCGCGTCGAGTTTCTCCTCGTGCGTGTAGTCGTCCATGCACTGCGGGTAGAAGTTCGCGGCGCCGTACTGCATGAGGAGCAGGTCGATGTCCTCGTACTGTTCTTTCACGAGGGCACAGGCGCGTTCGGAGAGCGGCCACCGGCAGTCGTTCGCGTTCACGAGCACTTCGTCGCCGTTGTCGAAGACGCCCATGGAGTCTATCTGGGTGGAGCCGTCGGTGGTGCGCGCGCCCTCGTCCTCCATCCACCACCCGCAGCCGTAGTAGTTCCCGCAGACTTCGGGGTCGCAGTTGTCGGCGCCGAGGACGTTCACGTACAGGTCACCAGCGAGGTGGGTGCGTTCGGCGTGCGGGAGTTCGACGACGTCGAAGCCGAGGCGTTCGACGTTCCGCTTCAGGAAGTCGGTGGCGTAGTCGTGGATGAGCACCGGGATGTCGGAGTCCAGGCGCTCCATCGTGGGCTTGTGGAAGTGGTCGGGGTGGATGTGGGAGACGTAGATGTAGTCGACGTGGTTGTAGTCCTCCGGTTCGAAGTCGAGCGGGGGGTAGTGCGCCCACGAGCCGTAGAACGCGCCGTCGAGGAGCCACGGGTCGCAGAGGACCGCGATGTCTCCGTCTTCGACGACGACGCTGGACGACTTCAGGTGGCGGAGTCGCATGTCCCTCCTTCGACGTGTTCGGGGCATTGTTAGTCGCCGCCTCCGGGACGAGACGGCGGTGACCGGCGCGTCGGCGCGGGACGCGCGTCCGGCCGGCGTGGGGCGGTGACGAACGGGTAAGGGTCCGTCTTACAATGGGCGTGATGCGCCTCCGAGTGGACGAGTATGTCAGCCTCGAAGTCATCGAGTACGCGATTGGTCGCGCTCGCCGTCGCCGTGGTCGCCGTCGCCGTGGTCGGCGCCGTGGCGCTGCAGGGCGGGGGGCCGCTCGCTGGATCGACCGGGAACGCGGCGGGGAACGGGAACGCGGCGGCGAACGCGACGACCGGCGGCGCGGACGCCGGAACCGGTTCGTCGGGGACGGACGCGGCGACCCTGACGGACTGCGCGGTGGTGAACGAACCCGGCCGGTACGTGCTCGGCGCTGACGTCGAGGCGAGCGCGGACGGGACCTGTCTCTCGGTGCGGGCGAGCGACGTCGTCATCGACGGGAACGGGCACGCGGTGACGGCGTCCGGGGACACCGGCGCGACCGGTGTCGGCGCGCGCGACGTCTCGAACGTGACGGTGACGGACGTCTCGCTCGTCGGCCTGCGCCGCGGCGTCGCGTTCGACGGCGTTGAGGGCGGCGTGTTCGCCGCGAGCGCGGTGACGAACACGACCGGTGCGGGCGTGCTCGTCGCGAACAGCACGGACGTCCGTGTCGAGAACGACACGGTCACGGGCGCTGGCGGCGTCGGCGTCCACGTCACCGCGTCGACGGGCGTCGAGACGGTCGGGAGCCGCGTCGCGAACGGGAGTTCGCACGGTATCGTCTACGGGCTCTCGCCGGGCGTGAAGACGCTCGACGAGTCGCCGATAGACGACTGGTCGACGCCGGCGCTCGCGGCGGCCGGCGCGAACGCGAGCGGCGACGTCGCCGTGAACGGGTCCGCGGACGCGGGCGCGGCGACCGGGAGCGAGGCGAACGCGTCCGTGAACCGGAGCGTCTCGGACGCGATGAACGCGACGAACCGGGCGGTGGCGAGCTATCAGCCGGACGTCGTCGGGGGCGCGGTCCGTGAGACGACCATCAGCGGGAACGGCGACCACGGTATCCTCGTCGTCGGCGCGCGCGGCGTCAGCGTCGTCGACGACCTGATCGAGTCGAACAACGACGGCGTCCACCTCTACCACGCGACGGAGGTGGCGGTGCGGAACGCGACGATTCGCGCGAACGACGACGACGGCGTCTCGCTCTCGTACGCGGTGAACAACACGTTCGCGGAGAGCTCGTTCGTCGCGAACGGGGACGACGGCGTCTACGTCGTCGGCGATCAGAATCGACTGGTGAACAACTCGGCGCGTCGGAACGGCGACGACGGCGTGGACGTGCAGTCGTCGGCCGGGAACCGCATCGTCGGGAACGCGCTCGTCAACAACACGGACGACGGGCTCTTCCTCCGGAACACGACGGGAACGATCGTGCACCGGAACGCGATGACGGACAACGGCGACAACGGCGTGGACGCGCGCCACACGCTGAACGCCGACGTCGTCGGGAACGAGTTCTGTCGCAACCGGGGTCCGCAGTTGCTCGTGCGCGACCGGCGCGGCGGGTTCGAGGCGGACAACACCTACTGCTGACCGCGCACGCGGGCCGACGCGAACGGGAGCGCGGTCGCTCCCGTCAGCGCATCGCCGTCAGATCGCAGACGGCGGCGGGGTCGACGACGGCGAAGGCGTCCCCGCGGAGGTGGTCCTCGTCCGCGGGGAGGACGACGAGCGCGGCGTCGTCGGCCGCGGAGACGACGTCGAGGTCCACGAGGTCGTAGCCGAGGTCCGCGACGGGGTCGGGGTCGCGCGGGGCGCGTCGCCACGCGTGGGGCAGTCGCCCCATCAGACCCCGTGCTCGATGTCGAACGACGCGTCGCCGTCCACGGTCACGTTCGTCACGACGCCGTCGAAGCGGTAGGCGTCCACGCCGTTCCCGACGAGGCCGATGACCTTCCCGTCGGACGCGATGTCCTCCATGCGGTCCCACGGCGTGCCGTTCTCGCTGACCGAACTCGCCGGACCGTCGCGGACGACGCTTCCGGAGACGGTGAACGTGTAGCGCGTCACGTCACTGGACCCCGTGCCGTCCACGGAGATGCGGTTCGGGGGCGCGGCCGACCCGCCGGTCGACCCGCCGACGTCCGTCGTGTTTCCGCCGGTCGAACCGCTATCGGTCGTACTCCCACCGCTGTCGGTGGTGTTCCCGCCGTCCGTCGTACTCCCACCGGTCGAACCGCCGTCGGTGGTGGTCCCGCCGCTACCGGTGGTGTTCCCGCCGTCCGTCGTGGTTCCGGTGTCGGTGGTGTTCCCGCCGGTGTCCGTCGCGTTCCCGCCGCTGCCGCCGGTGTCGGTGCCGGCGAGGTCGGCGAACGTCGTCGCGGTGCCGTCGAGGGAGACGTCGACTGTCGCGCCGTCGGGGACGGTGTAGTCGGTGACGGCGCCGGTGTAGCGGTAGGAGTCGAGCGCGTCCGGGTCGAGGCTGACGCTGGTCGCGGTGGTGGTGCCGTCGCCGTTCGCGGCGATGGTGTCGGTGCCGGGTTCGGCCTCGCCGGCGAAGGAGACGTCGCCGTCCACGGTGAACGAGACGTCCACGGGGGCGGCGTTGTCGGGGCCGGCGTGGAGGACGAGCGTGTGCTGGTCGCTCGGCGGCGACGTGGTCGTCGTGGTCGTGTTCGTCGCGTCCCACGGGCCGACGTTCGGGCCGACTCCCTCGATCTCGTCCGCGGCGGCGTAGCCGGTGAGTTCGGACGGCAGGGGGTAGTCGGCGGTGCCGCTCTGGACGCCGGACCCGCTGAAGGAGGGTTCGACGACGGTGCTGCCGGAGCCCTCGACGGTGCAGTTCTCGATGGTGACGTCCGTCCCGCCGTTCGACTTGTCGCGCACGAGCGCCTGCGAGCTATCGTTGTAGAAGTGGCAGTTCTTGATCGTGACGGAGGAGCCGGCGGCGCCGTCGTGAATCTCGATGGGGTTCGCCGCGCCGTTCACGTCGAGGTAGACGAACCAGCAGTTCTCGACGACGAAGTTCCCGGGGTGGCGCATCCGGATGCCGCGCGCGTTCGCGCTGTTCGAGCCGTCAGTCGCCACCTCCTGCGTCACGGCGATCAGGCAGTTCGAGATGGTCGTCGTCGCGCTTTCGGAGGTGCCGTCGCGCTGGCCGACGCGGATGCCGGTGATGTTGTTGTTGATCGCGGCGCAGTTCTCGTACTGCATCGCGGGCTTGTCCGTGTACGCGCCGTTGTTCGACATCCACGCCCACGCCGAGTTCTTCACCGTCACCGGGTCGCTCCCGCCGTTCGGCGTGTAGAACGCGCGGTCCTCGGGCTGCTGGCCGCCCTCCGGCCACACGAAGCCGTCGACCGTCGCGCCCGGATAGAGGTCGATACCCGCTTTCGTCTGCTGGTTCGCGCCGCGAACGACGACGTTCGAGAACGTCCCCTCGACGCCGCCGTCCATCGTCCCGGACTCGAGGTTCCAGACGACGTCCCCGGGACTCCCGCCGCCGACGAGGGAGTCGCCGGCCGCGACGTCGATGCCGGACCCGCTCCACGAGTACGTGCCCGCGGGAATCGTCACGTCGCCGCTCTGGCTCAAGTACGTCTCGACGTTCCCGTCCGCCGCCGCCACCTCGCCCGTCGCGGCGCCGCCGAGCGCGAGCGCCGCCGCCGTCGCGCCGACCGTCTTCACGAACGTCCGGCGCCCGTGTCCGCCCCGTTCGTCGGCCTCGGCCGCGTCGTCCTGTTCGTCAGTTGTGTCCTCGGCCCCTGCATCGTCGGAATGGCGTCTCGCCATGGATCGGTAGTCCGGGCTTACCTCGAAAGGGATTCGGACGAGGTGGCGGCCAGACGGCGGTACGTACGCCCTACTTGCCGCCGCGAACTGCACGGATGCCGCCCGAGTGATAGTCGAGTAGTTACCGAACTGCGACCGGACGGTGGCGCGGTACGTGACGGCACGCACCCGCGGGCGGTAACACGCCCCTACCGTCGAGTAGGGGGCGACGAGCGGGCGCGACGGGCGCACGGGGGTCGGTAGGGCCGGCGTACGCGCGTCGACGCCGCGCGTAACAAACGGCCGGGCGGGCGAAGACTGGACGAATGAATCGCCGCTCGCTCCTCGCCGGCCTCGGCTCGCTCGCCGGGGCCGCCGCCCTCGCCGGCTGTGACGGCCCGGGACCGGACCGCGGGACGACCACGACAGCGCACTCGTCGACGACCACGGCACCGCGGACGCCGAACGACGTCGCCGACGCGTGGGGGTTCGACGGGGTGGTCGACCTCGCGGCCGCGGGCGCGGACGACGCGGGCGAACGACCGATAGACGACGTGCTGGATCGGCACCTCGGGAGCGGGGCGCTCCTCTACCTCCCGCGGGGGCGCTATCGGGTCGACGGCGACGTCACCGCGTCCGGCGTCGAACGCGTGGGCGTGCTCGGCGACGGCGCCGTCGTCGTCCCGCCCGACGGCTTCGATCAGACGCTGCTCGGCCTCGGCTACCCGGACGCGGTCGGGGACTTGCTCTTCGAGGGCGTGACGTTCGACGTCGGCGCGGACGACACGGGCGGGCGGCCGCTGTTCGCGCGCGGATCGGGGCGCGTCGTCGTGCGCGACGTCACCGTCGCCGGCGAGGTGGACGTGGACAAGGACCTGCTGCGCGTGGACGTCACCGACCCGGACGGGTCGGGGCTGGTGGAGCGCTACGTCGCGACGGACGGCGCCGTCGCGGGCACGGAGGTCACGGGCTGTGAGGTCGGCGACGACAACCGCGGCGACGTCGCGTTCGTGGACTGTCACGTCGCCGGCTTCCCCGACAACGGCCTCTACGCCCGGCCGCCCGCGGGCGAGATACGCGTCCGCGGCGGGACGTACCGGAACAACGGCGTCGCGGGCGTGCGCGTGCAGACGGACGGATCGGCGGTCGTGCGCGGCGTTCACGTGCGCTGCGACGACGCGGACGCGGCCGGGGAGAACATGCGCGGCATCCGCCTGCGCACCGGCCGGGACGTCCTCGTCGAGGACTGCCTCGTGGAGTTGCTCGCCGTGCCGTCGAGCGACGGCGGCGTGACGTTCGCGCCCGAACTGGAGTCCGCGACGGTTCGGAACACCCGCATCCGCGTGGACGCCGCGGGCGTGAACGCCGTCCGCATCAAGACCCCGGCGGGGGGCGCGACGCGCGACGGCCCGTTCCGCTGCGAGAGCGTTACCGTCATCGGGAGCGCCGCGAACGGCGCGGCCGTGCGCGCGGCCGGCCGTCGTGGCTGTGCGTTCCGGGACGTCCGCATCTCGCAGACGGGCGCGGCGCGCGACGGCATCGTCGCGGAGGACGCGAGCGGGAGCCTCGACGACGTCCACATCGCCGTCTCCGGGCGTCCGCTCTCGCTCCGCGGGTCGACGTTCAGCCGTCGGAACGTCACGGTGGACGCGCCCCCGTAGCGCGCCGGCAAAGCGCCTCATAACAATGCGCCGCTGCGGGCGTTGACTGGACAACCGCCATCGGCGGTATCGACCCATGTCTCCACGAACTCACCAGACGCCACCGCATCGACCCGCGCGTCCCGAGCGCCCGCGCCGCCCGCCCGCCGGCGGACCCCGCGGAGGGACGAGATGACAGATTCCGACGCCGTCGCCGACGCGCGCCCGGACGGGGTCGCCGAAGACGCCGACGTCGGCCGGAACGCGACGATCCGACGCGGCACCGTCGTCTACGGCGACGTCGAGGTCGGCGACGACTTCTCGACCGGGCACCACGCGCTCGTCCGCGAGGACACGACAATCGGCGATAGGGTGCTCGTCGGCACGCACGCCGTCGTCGACGGCGGCTGTACCGTCGGCGACGACGTCAGCATCCAGACGGGCGCGTACGTCCCGACGAACACCGCCATCGGCGACAGGGTGTTCCTCGGGCCGCACGCCGTCCTCACGAACGACCCGTACCCGCTCCGGCGCGACGTGGGCTTGCGGGGGCCGACGCTCGAAGACGACGTCTCCGTCGGCGCGAACGCGACGATTCTTCCCGGCGTCACCGTCGGCGAGGGCGCGTTCGTCGCCGCCGGCGCCGTCGTCACCGAGGACGTTCCCGCGGGGACGCTCGCGCTCGGCGCGCCCGCGACGCATCGCCCGCTCCCGGCCGAACTCGACGGGGGGAACGGTCGGCGATGATCCGCATCGCCGACCCGGACGTCGGCCGGGGCGCCTACGAGGGCGTGCGGCGCGTCCTCGACGACGGCCAGCTCGCCGACGGCGAGGAAGTCCGGCGTTTCGAGGGCGAGTTCGCCGACTTCTGCGGGACCGAGCGCGCCGTCGCGACGACGAACGGGACGACGGCGCTGCACGCGACGTTCGAGGCGCTCGGCGTCGGCCCCGGCGACGCGGTGGTGACGACGCCGTTCTCGTTCGTCGCGAGCGCGAACGCCGTGCGGCACGCCGGCGCGGAACCGGTGTTCGCGGACGTGGACCCGCACACGCTCACGCTCGACCCGGACGCCGTCGCCGACGTCCTGAACGAACGCGACGACGTCGCCGCGATACTCGCCGTCCACCTCTACGGGACGCCCGCGGAGATGGGGGCGCTCCGACGCCTCGCGGACGAGCACGACGTCAGCCTCGTCGAGGACGCCGCGCAAGCCCACGGCGCGACCTACGAGGGCGAGCGCGTCGGCTCCCTCGGCGACGCCGCGTGCTTCTCCTTCTACCCGACGAAGAACATGACGTCCGGCGAGGGCGGGATGGTCACGACGGACGACGACGCGCTCGCCGACCGGGTCGCGCGCTTCTGCGATCACGGGCGCACCAGCGGCTACGAGCACGCCGACGTCGGCCACAACTTCCGGATGACGAGCCTCTGCGCCGCCATCGGGCGCGCGCAGCTCGAACGCCTCCCCGCGTTCAACCTCGCGCGCCGCGGGAACGCCGCCTACCTCGACGCGCGCCTCCGGGACGCGCCGGTCGTCACGCCCGCCGTCCCCGCGGGCGCGCAGTCCGTCTACCACCAGTACACCGTCCGCACGGACGAACGCGAGCGCCTCCGCGCCGTCTGCGAGGACGCGGGCGTCGAGACGGGCGTCTACTATCCGGTGCCGATCCACCGTCAGCCGGCGTACGCGGACGTCGAGGCGTCCTGTCCGGTCGCGGAGCGCGCCGCAGACCAGGTCGTCTCGCTCCCCGTCCACCCCGGCCTCTCGGTGGCGGACCTCGACACCGTCGTTCGCGCGGTCCGCTCGCTCCGCGAGCGACCCGCGGGCCAGCGCGAAGCGAGCCGAACCGACGACTGACCGCGGCCCGCGAGGCCCGCGGCGGGGGCAGGCGCCGCATAACGAACGTCGGCGCCCCCGAGGACTCGGCCATGTATTCGAGCGTCGGGACCGCGACGAGCGCCGACGGCGGCCTGCGAGACCTGAGCGTCCTGGTGACCGGCGGGGACGGATTCATCGGACGGCACCTCGTGCGGGCGCTCCTCGCCGCCGGCGTCGCGGACGTCCGCGTCCTCGACACGAGCGTGGACGCGTGGGCGGAGCGCGACGCCGTCCGAACGATCCAGGGAGACGTGCGCGACGCCGACGCGCTCGGCGCGGCGATGGCGGGCGCGGACGTGGTGTTCCACGAGGCGGCGGTGGTGAGCGTCGAACGCTCCGTCGAGGACCCGGAGCGGTCGCACTCGGTCAACGTCGACGCGACGCTCTCGCTCCTCCAGCGGGCGCGAGAGGAGGGGGCTCGCGTGGTGTTCGCGTCGAGCGCCGCGATATACGGCTCCCCGACGACCGTTCCGGTCGCCGAGGACGCGCCGAAAGACCCGGTCTCTCCCTACGGACTGGAGAAGCTGACGAGCGACCACTACTGTCGGCTCTACGCCGCCCTCTACGAC